>Ga0209060_10001323_pt1 | contig 28067 bp, 21 predicted proteins | sample Coa_R1_8_FD_187155 | JGI IMG/M metagenome (GOLD analysis project Ga0209060, IMG submission 187155) | Surface soil microbial communities from Centralia Pennsylvania, which are recovering from an underground coalmine fire - Coalmine... | ecosystem: Environmental > Terrestrial > Soil >...
GGCGCGCGATTAAACGCGCGCCAATCGCCCTTGACCGGCTGCCGCCGCCCGCAAGACTGCATCCAAGCGATCAAGGCCCTCGCCAAGGCCGCGCGCCCTTAAGGCTTCTGCACCCACTCAAGATTCAAAAGAGGTATTCTTTGTTCGAAATCATCACGCGGAAATTCAGCGCCGGCCCGGTGGAATTGGCTTACCTGGACGAAGGGAGCGGCGAGCCGATCGTGCTCGTGCACGGGCTTGCTTCCAACAAGGAAGTGAACTGGGTGCATCCGGGCTGGGTGGCGACGCTGAGGAGCGCCGGCCGACGCGTGATCGCGCTCGACAATCGCGGCCACGGCGCCTCAACCAAGCTCTATGACCCGGCGCTCTACCATACTGCGATGATGGCGGACGACATCCGCGCGCTGCTTGACCATCTCGGCCTCGCGCGCGCCGACGTCATGGGCTACTCCATGGGCGCCCGCAACACTGCATTCCTGGCGCTCTCGCATGGCGAGCGCGTGCGCTCTGCAATTCTCGGCGGCCTCGGCATTCAACTTGTGAAAGAGGGCGGGCTGCCGGGGTCAATCGCGGCTGCGCTTGAGGCTCCATCGATCGATGACATCAAAGATCCCCAGGGACGGATGCTTCGGGCATTTGCTGACCAGAACAAGTGCGACCGCCCGGCGCTCGCCGCTTGTATCCGCGGCTCGCGACAGTCCTTGTCGCCAGCGGAGGCGGCGCGGATCGCGACGCCCACGTTGATCGCGGTCGGCACCAGGGATGAGATCGCCGGCTCGCCGCATGAACTGGCCGCACTGGTGCCGGGCGCGCGCGCCATCGACATTCCGAACCGCGATCACATGCTCTCGGTCGGAGACCGCGTCTTCAAGGAGGCAGTGCTGAGGTTTCTCGCCGAGCGGCCGTGACCCGCGGCTGACTTTGACATGGAGCCGCGCACGGTGGGCACTTCTCGACAGGCTCAGGGGCGCGCCAAGCCGCAGAAACCCGGCCAAAGGCCCTGAGATGCGCCTTTGCCCACCCTCCGCCAGTCCGCCGCGGCGCCGTCCAGGGGGTGGCGTACCGGGCAGCTGCTCCCTATCTGTGCTAAACTTAAAATTGATCTCGTTGCCGGAGGACCGCAATGGCCCAGCCGCAGAGAATAACGTCCGTCGACATTGCCGATCCGGTCTGGGCGCGCATTCGCAGCGAGGCGGAAGCCGTCGTCAGGCAGGAGCCGCAGCTCGCTTCGTTCATCTACGCGTCGCTGCTCGAACATGACACGCTGGCGGGCGCGGTGGTGCACCGCATCAGCGACCGGCTCGACCACCCGGTGATGACCAGCGCCGCCATTCTGCAGGCGTTCCTTGATGCGCTCGCGGACTCGCCGGAAATCGGCGACGCCTTTCGGGCCGATATTGTGGCGACTTACGATCGCGATCCGGCGACCACCCGATTTATCGAGCCCGTGCTGTATTTCAAGGGCTTTCACGCGATCCAGACTTATCGCCTCGCCCACTGGCTGTGGGGAAAACACCGCAAGGACTTTGCGCACTATTTGCAAAGCCGCGCGTCGGAGGTGTTCCAGACCGACATACACCCGGCGGCGAAAATCGGACGCGGCATCTTTCTCGATCACGCCACCGGGCTTGTGGTGGGGGAGACGGCAGTGATCGAGGACGACGTCTCGCTATTGCACGGCGTGACTCTTGGCGGCACCGGAAATGAGAAGGGCGACCGCCATCCCAAGATACGCAAAGGCGTTATGATCGGCGCCGGCGCCAAGGTTCTCGGCAACATCGAAATCGGCCACTGCGCCCGCGTGGCGGCGGGTTCGGTGGTGATCAAACCGGTGCCCAACAACGTGACTGTCGCAGGCGTTCCGGCCAAGGTCATCGGGGAAGCCGGCTGCGCAGAGCCTTCGCGCACCATGGACCAAATGATCCATAACGTGGGCCTTTAGCAAGCAAAAGCGCGTCCTCTCCGGCGTCGAAGGAACTCATTTCGCGCTGTCGCGATCGTTCCCGGTCTGTGCCCTGAAATCCTGCGCCGCAGACACAAGGCAGGATGGCCGGCGCGCCCGCTCATTCACAGGGAGCGTGAGCCATCGGCGTCGGGATGGCAGAGAAATATATGCTTTTGCAACGACTTACGCGATATCGCCACAGCCGCTGCAAAGACATCGGAATGCCACGGGATTCAGTTTGAATCACATGGCGCGCTGGGATAGCCCTACTCTCGAAATGGTCATGACGCCCTGGATTGCAGGGCAAAGGAGTTGCCGTGGACGTGCAGGAGATCCGCAAGCTGGAAAGCTATATCAGGCGCTTGTTCGGCAATGCCAGGCTGCGTGTCGTTCCGCGCGCGAAGAAGGACGATTCGGCCGAAGTCTACATCGGCGAAGAGTTCATCGGCCTGCTGTTCGTCGACGACGAGGAGGACGAACGCAGCTACAATTTCCAGATGGCGATCCTTGCGGCAGATCTGGACTAAGTCTTTTTCCGCGAATTAATCGCTTCAGTTATTGCGCGGCGGTGCGGCGAACTTCCCCTCTCCCGCAGGCGGAGGCGCCGAAATTCGGCAGCAAGGATCGGAGTGCTTGCGGCATCGGGCGGCCCTATATCCGCGATAACACCCGGGCAGGATCGCGAGCAGAGGAGTCTGCCATGGCATCGAAAACAGTTGCCGCCAATCGTACGATGTCATCGTTGCATGACGATGATGCGCGTTGGGAGGCGATCCGCCGCCGCGACCGCAACGCCGATGGGGCGTTCTGCTATGCGGTGCGCACCACCGGCGTCTACTGCCGTCCCTCATGTGGTTCGCGCTTGCCGCGTCGCGACAATGTCGCCTTTTACACAGATCCCGCGGCGGCAGAACGCGCAGGATTTCGCCCGTGCAAGCGTTGCAATCCGACCACGCAGGCAGCGGCCGGGCGTCACGCCGCGGCCGTGGCGCGGGCCTGCCGGCTGATCGAGACGGCCGAGGAATTTCCGCGCCTCGATGACCTGGCGCGCAAGGCGGGAATGAGCCCGTTCCACTTCCACCGCGTGTTCAAGGCGGCGACCGGCGTGACGCCGAAGGCCTATGCGGACGCTCATCGCGGACGCCGCATTCGCGACGGGCTTAAGGCTGCCGGCACGGTCACCGAGGCGATCTATGGCGCCGGCTTCAACTCCAATGCGCGCTTTTACGAGCGCGCGGGAGACATCCTCGGCATGACGCCGAGCGCGTTCCGCGACGGCGGCGCCGGCGCCACCATCCGCTTCGCGGTCGGCGAGTGCTCGCTGGGCTCGATTCTGGTGGCAGCAACCGAGAAGGGCGTCTGCGCCATCCAGTTCGGCAACGATCCCGACGCGCTGGTGCGCGATCTGCAAGACGCGTTCCCCAAGGCGAAACTTATCGGCGGCGACAAGGCCTTCGAGCAGACCGTTGCGCAGGTTGTCGGCTTTGTCGAGGCGCCGCAGCAAGGCCTGGGCCTGCCGCTCCATGTGCGCGGCACCGCGTTCCAGCAACGGGTCTGGCAGGTGTTACGCGCCATCCCGGCGGGCGCGACGGCAAGCTACACTGAGATCGCCGCGAAGGTCGGCAAGCCGAAAGCCGTGCGCGCGGTGGCGCGGGCCTGCGGCGCCAATCCGGTGGCGGTGGCGATCCCGTGCCATCGCGTTGTGCGCCGGGACGGCGCGTTGTCCGGCTATCGCTGGGGCGTCGCGCGCAAAGAAGCGCTGCTGTCAAGGGAGGCGCCCACGTGATCTTCCACGACGCCAGGTGAAGCCTGCGCGGATTTGGCTGCAGGGTGGGCAAAGGCGCGCTCCTGAGCTTGTCGAAGGATGCGCGCCGTGCCCGCCAACGTCGGTGGGCAGGATTCGTTTTGCCCGCCTATGAACGCACGCAGGAGCGCTCACTCCGCTGCCGCGACGCGGATGTCGGCTTCCGCGGGCTGCACGCGCTCGCCCTGAAGCCAGTGCTGCAGGCGGTCGAGATAGAGATAGACCACCGGCGTCGTATAGAGCGTGAGCAGCTGGCTGAGCGCAAGCCCTCCCACCATGGCGTAGCCGAGCGGCTGCCGGAGTTCCGAACCGGTGCCGTTGCCGAGCGCGAGCGGGACGCCGGCGAGCAGCGCCGCAGCGGTCGTCATCATGATGGGGCGAAAGCGCAACAGGCACGCCTCGCGGATCGCCGCGACCGGCGGCAGGCGGCGGTCGCGCTCGGCCGAGATGGCGAAGTCAACCAGTATGATGCCGTTCTTCTTGACGATTCCAATCAACAGGATGATCCCGATAATGCCGATCACCGACAATTCCATCTGCCCGAAGCGCAGCGCCAGCAGGGCGCCGATGCCGGCCGACGGGAGCGTGGAGAGAATGGTCAGCGGATGAATGAAGCTCTCGTAGAGAATGCCGAGGATGATGTAGACCGCGACAAGCGCCGCCAGGACCAGCACCGGCATGCTCGAGAGCGAGGCCTGAAACGCCTGCGCGTCGCCCTGAAAAGAGGCAATCACCTGCGGCGGCATGCCGAGTTCCGCGGCTGCGGCCGTGATGGCGTCGACCGCCTCGCCGAGCGCGACGCCGGCGCGCAGGTTGAATGTCAAGGTGACCGAAGGAAATTGCGACTGGTGGGTCACCTGGAGCGGCCCGGCGCGGCTTGAGTCGATATCTACGAAAGTCGACAGCGGCACGATTCCGCCGGTCAATGGCGACTTCACATAGAGCCGGTCGAGCGAAGCGAGGTCTTTCTGCAGTTCCGGCAGAATCTCCAGGATGACGAAATAGGTATTAAGCTGAGTGTAATACTGCGTGATCTGACGCTGCCCGTACGCGTCATTGAGCGTGTCGTCGATTAGCTGGGGCGATATGCCAAAGCGGTAAGCCTGATCGCGATTGATTGTGATCTTCAGGTACGGCGCATTCGCCAGAAGGTCGCTGGTGGCGTCGGCCAGTTGCGGCAGCGTGCGGAGCTTTTGCAGCATCTTTTCCGACCATTCGATGAGTTCGTCGACGTCCGGATCTTGCAGCGTGTACTGGTAGCTGCCGCGTCCGATCCGAGCGCCCACGTTGATGTCCTGGGTCGGGGTCAGGAACACGTTGGCGCCGGGCACCTGGGCGAACTGGGGCCGCAGCCGGTCGATGATCTGCCGCGCCGTCGCGGTGCGTTGACCCCATGGCTTGAGCACAATGGTGAAGCCGCCCGTATTGGCAGGGTTGGGGCTGTCGGTGCTGCCGGTCTGCGACCCCATGCCCTGCACATCGGGATCGCGCAGAATGATGGCGCCGAGTTCCTGTTGCAGCCGCATCATCTCGTAGGGCGAAACCTCCTGCGAGGCCTGCGAAACGCCCGAAATGAGACCGGTGTCCTGAATCGGGAAGAAGCCCTTGGGCGCCTCAATCTCCATGACCACGGTGAGCGCCATGGTCAGAAAGAACACGCAGAGCACGATGGCCTGGTGACGCAGCACGACATCGAGGGTGCGCCGGTAGAAAGCCAGCATGGCGTCGAAGCCGGCTTCGATGACCCGATAGACGCGGCCGTGCTCACGCGCCTGCTCGCGCATGAAGCGCGAGCACAGCATCGGCGCGAGCGTCAGGGAAACCAGCGCCGAAACCGCGATCGAGGCGGTGACCGTAAGGGCGAATTCGCGGAATACGCGGCCGATGACTCCGCCCATCAGCAACAACGGGATGAACACCGCAGCGAGCGAAAGACTGATCGACAGCACCGTGAAGGCAATCTCCCGCGAACCTTTGAGCGCCGCCTCGAAAGGCGAATCGCCGTTCTCGATGTGCCGGTAGATGTTCTCGACCACCACGATGGCGTCGTCGACCACAAAGCCGACCGCAATTGTCAGCCCCATCAGCGAGATGTTGTCGAGACTGAAATTGAGCATGAACATCGCTGCGAACGAACCGAGCAGTGACAGCGGCACCGTGATGCCTGGGATGAACGTCGCCCAGAAGTCGCGCAGGAACAGGAGGACGACCATCACGACAAGGGCGATGGTCAACACCAGCGTAAATTCGACATCGTGGACCGAAGCGCGAATCGTCACCGTGCGGTCGAGCATGGTCTCGACCTTCATGGCCGCCGGGATGTTGGCGGTGAGCTTCGGGAGCTGGGCTTTGATGAGCTCGACGGTATCGATGACGTTGGCCCCGGGCAGCTTTCTGATGCTCAGCAGGATCCCCGGCCTGTTGTTTGGATAACCCGCGACGTAGCGGCTGGTCGCCTCCATGACAGCCTGGCCGACGTCGCGCACCCGCAGCGCAGCGCCGTCGCGATAGGCCAGGATGACATCGTTGAACGGCTCGGCCTGGGTGATCTGGTCGTTGGCGGCGATCGTATAGCCGACTTTGGGGGTGTAGATCGTGCCCTTGGCGGCGTTGCTCGTCGCTTTGACGAGGCTTTCGCGAACCTCCTCCAAAGTGAGCCCAAGCGAGGCGAGCTTGAACGGATCGACCTGCACGCGGATCGAGGGCTTCTGGTCGCCGATGATGGAAGCCTGCGCGACGCCGGGCACCTGCGACAACGCCTGGATAAAGATGTTGTCGAGGTAGTCGTGGACGGTCGTGAGCGGCAAAGTGTCGGAATGCGCCCACAGCATCATGATCGGCGCGTCGGCCGGATTGACCTTGCGGTAAATCGGCGGGTACGTCATCGCCTGCGGCAGGAACTTGCTCGCCGCAGTGATTGCCGCCTGCACATCCTGAGCCGCCAGGTCGATGTTGCGGTCGAGGTCGAACTGGATGACGACCTGGCTCACGCCGAGCGAGCTCAGCGAGGTCAACTGGGTGACGCCTGCGATCTGGCCGAACTGGCGTTCCAGCGGCGCCGCGACCGAGGAGGCCATGGTCTCGGCGCTCGCTCCGGCGAGCGTCGCGGTGACCTGGATGGTGGGAAAGTCCACCTGGGGCAGTGGCGCGACCGGCAGGAACGGAAATGCGACGATCCCCACCATTGCCAGCGCCGACATGATCAGCGAGGTGGCGACCGGCCGGCGGATGAAGGGCTCCGAGAGGTTCATGGCGCTGCCCCGGCCGGCGATGTCGATGGCGGCGCATTCGCCGCGATCGACGATGTGATCGTCACCCGTGCGTTGGCCTGCAGCTTGTACTGACCGTCGGTCACCACACGGTCGCCCTCGGCGAGGCCAGAATTGATGACCGTGAGATCGCCCGATGCCGGGCCAAGCTCAATCCGCCGCGGCTCAGCGATGTTGTCGGCATTGATGACCCAGGCGAACAGGCCTTGTGGGCCGCGCTGCACGACGGTAGTCGGAACCGCGATGACGCTGCGGCGGGTCTCCAGCGACACGCGGGCGTTGACGAATTCGCCCGGCCACAGCCGCTCGTCCGCATTGTCGAACATCGCCTTGAGGCGGATGGTGGCAGTTGCCTGGTCGATCGCATTGTCGATGAGCAGGAGCTTGCCGGTGCTCAGAAGGCGGCGATTGTTCTGGTCGAACGCCGTCACCTCGACCGGACCCCGCGCCATGGCCTCGCGCAGGTCATCGAGCACCTGCATCGGCAGGGTGAACAGCACTGCGGACGGCTGGGTGAGCACGAGGTTGGCAATCGGCCGCGCATCATTGGCATGCACAAGATTGCCCGGGTCGACGAGGCGCACTCCCATGCGTCCGTCGCTCGGCGCCCTGATCATGGTGAAATCGAGCTGGGTCTGCGCGGCTTCGATTGCGGCCTCGTCGGCCTCGATCGAAGCCTTGAGCTGGTCGACCCTCGCCTGCTGCTGGTCGACCGTCTGCTGGGTGGCGACGTTCTGCACCACCAGCGTCTTGGAGCGCTCAAGATCCTTTTGGGCGGCCCCAAGGGTCGCTACGTCCTGAGACCTCTTCGCCTTGGCCTGATCGAGTACGGCCTGGAAGGGGCGCGGCTCGATCTGCGCCAGCACGTCGCCCTTCTTGACATGCTGGCCCTCGGTAAACAGCACCTCACGCATGATGCCGTCGACCTGCGAATGGATCGCGATCGTGAACGATGCCTGTACGGTGCCGAGACCGGTAACATAAACCGGCACGTCCTGCCTTCCCGCAACCGCCACGCTGACCGGGACCGGCCGGGCAGCCGGGAGCGCGGCGCGAGCAGGTTCGGGTCCCCGAACTTGATACCAGTATAAGCCGCCGCCTGCGAGGATGATGAAGGCAACGCCGATCACGGCGATGCGGCGCCGACGCCCAACTGCGCCGCTTGTACTGTCCGCCATTGGCGTTTCCTCCGGCATGTTTTGCCGTGCGTTATTCTCATCTTTTTGTTTTGAGCACTATATTAGCTGTCTGCCTGTTTTTGAAGCAGATCGTGATACTCACCTGATGTTGAAGCGCACCGGAACGACAAAAGACAATTCGCTGTCCAAGGCGCTGTCCGGCGGCTTCGGCATGGGCTGGGCGCGCGCCAGCATGGCGAGCGTTTCCTGGTCAAGTCTGGCGAATCCCGAACTTTGCACGATCCGGCTCGACACCAGGCGCCCATTATGGTCGATCGTGAAGGCAACCGTGGCGGTGCCTTGCTCTCCGCGCGCACGCGCCTCCTGCGGATAGCGCTTGAAGCGCTCAAGATGAGCGGCCAGCGCGCTCTCCCAGCGCGCGATTGCGCGCGGCGCGTTGGCCTGCGGCGGAGCCGTTGCCTGCCTCTCCTCAGACGGCGGCTCGGGCTTCGGCGGCTCCGGCATTGGCAGAGACAATTCCGCTTGAGGCTCCGGCGGCTTCGTCTCCTCCCTTTGCGGCGGCGTCGGGTCGCTCTGCTCTTCTTGCAGGGGGCCGGGCGGCAAATCCAGCGCCGGCGCCGGGCTGGTTATGAACGATTCAGGAAGATCGACCACCATGACCGGCGTGTCGACGCCGAAATCAGACGCTTCCGTCTCCTGGCTCATGAGCGCCATGGCGCCGAGGCCGTGGGCCGCCGCCACGATCAGAAAGCAAACAGCCCAGCGCGCCAGCTCTGTGCGCCGATCCGAGATTATGTTGGCAACCGCGCTCACCGCACCGCTTCCGCGTCAAGCCCGACAAGGGCGACTTTCGTGTAGCCGGCCGTGCGCAGCAGGTTCATTTTCTCCATGAGGCTGCCATAGCGCAGGGACTTGTCGGCCCGCAGGTATACAAGCTGACTGCGGTCGCCCTTTGAAAGGCTGTCAAGCGCGGCCTGCAGGCCTGCGCTCGACACCGGGGCATCGCCCAGCCACAGCGTCAGGTCGGACCTGATGGTCAGGAAGATCGGCTGATCAGGCCGCGGCCGGGGTTCCACATTGGAGGTTGGAAGCTGGACCGCCACATCGACCGTCGCGAGCGGCGCGGCGATCATAAAGATGATGAGCAGGACCAGCATGACGTCAATGAACGGCGTCACGTTGATCTCGTGGACAACATCGAGAGAATCTTCACCGTGGTCGAGACGGATGCTCATGGGCCGCTACTCCGCCATCGGCACCGCTGCGGGGCGCCGCACCCCCTCCCCCGCGCGCGCGGGAGGGTAGGGAAGGGGTGTGTCGTGCCGCGAGGCGGGCGGCTGACTGAGGTCGCGGCTCACCAGAGTCAGAATATCGACGCTCGCGTCGGCGTAGAGCGCGCGATAGCTAGCGATCGAGCGGGCAAACATGTTGTAGATCACCACCGCCGGGATGGCGGCCGCAAGCCCGAACGCCGTGGCCAGCAGCGCTTCGGCGATGCCCGGCGCCACAACCGCAAGATTGGTCGTGTGCAGCTTCGAAATGCCGATGAAGCTGTTCATGATGCCCCAGACGGTGCCGAACAGGCCGACGAACGGCGCCGTGGCCCCGATGGTCGCTAGAATTCCGGTGGCGCGCATCATCTTGCGGCCAACGCCGGCCTCGATGCGTTCGAACCGCGCGGCGATGCGCTCCTTGATGCCTTCGATATCGCGGCGATCGGGGGAACGCGTGAGTTCGGCCTCAACGGCCTCGATCAGGAGGGCGACGTGGGGACTTGCGCCTGCCGCCGCCGGGGCCGCGTCGACAAGCGAACGCGCGGCAGTGAGCGAACGTTGCGCGCGCCTGAGGCGACGCTTCACGCCGAGAAGCTCCAGGGTCTTGGCGAGCCAGATCGTCCAGGTCAGCACCGAGGCGAACATCAAGCCGATCATCACCGCTTTGACGATGATGTCCGCCGACATGAACATGCCGTACGGCGTCAGATCTTTTGGCAAGATGGCTGAAGCCGCTTGCTCGGCGGCCGACGGAGCATTCGCCGACTGGTCCGCAGGGACCGGAGCGCCGGGCGGCGGAAGCGGCATGTCGGATCGCTCAGGAGCGCCAGGCGGCGTGCTGGCCGCGGCCGGCGGCGCCACAGGTTGAGGCGCCGCTTCAATCAATGGGGGAGCGGCGGGCGCCGGGGACGAAGCGGCAGGCGGTGCGGGCGAGAATGTCTGGGCGGAGCCGCCTTGCGTCGGCGGCGCGCTTCGCGGTCCCTGCTGCCCATGCGCCGAGATCGAGCCGGAGACGATGATCAACGCCACAAGACCAGCGCCGAATATGCGGGGGATCCGGTCCTGCGTGACCCATTCCCATTGGGTGGTTTCAACCGATCTCGATAACATTCTCTCACCTCTGCACCGGGTATTTGCAAACATTCCAATCCCGCCCCAATGCGTTGGAGATTTGCTGTTTCAGTCAGAACGGTAGCATTCCGTCAAAGTGGTAGTTCACGCCGGCCTTGACTTCATTGACCGCCGTCTTGATGGCGACGCTGTTGCCGAGGGGATTCACGAAGCCCAACGTGTCGCTGCCGAAGTCGAGATAGTCATACTCGAGCTTTGCCGACCAACGAGAGCCGAGCATGTATTCGAAGCCGGCGCCGACCGTCCATCCGGTGCGGGTCGTGTTGGTGATGCTGGCGCCGTCGATCCCGCTGTTCACTTCGAAGCGGCAGTCGGCATTCATCCAGGCCGCCCCGCCCTTCGCGAAGATCATCAGCGGCCCCATCAGGTAGCCAACCCTGGCATCCAAAGTGTCATACCAGTTGTGGTCGCTGGTGATGGAGAGGGATGCCGTCCCGTTCGGATCGACGAGATTGCTCTTGCCCTGAGCCGATGTCCAGTCGAGTTCGGCTTCGATCCCGACGAGCCAGGCCGGCGCGAGTTTGTAATTGTAGCCGAGTTGGACGCCGCCGAGCACGCCGCTTGGATTGGCCGCGTCGCTCCCAATCGGCGTGATGATGTTCTCCCCGGCGCTCAGCGCGCCGCCGAAGTTGGCGCCCACATAGGGGCCGGCCCAACGGTACGCGGTGGGGGCCACGGCTTTGGTGTAGAGGCCGGGCGAGCTATCGGGAGTTTTATCCGGAGCCCCAAGCTTCTGCGAGATGCCCCCATAGAATCCAAGCCGCGGTCCGTATTGCGGGGCAAACACGCCGACGCCGGTACCATTGCGGATGAGGTAGACGTTGTCGGTCACATTGACCACGTCGAATCGGACCGTATATGGCAGCCCGTTCCAGCCATTGGCAAACTCGTGCGACAGCCCGAGATTCATCTGCCAATAGGCTGGGAGGTGGGTACAGTTGGGGCACACGACATCGCTCGGTGTTGTCCGCAAGCCGGTGCCGTAGATAAAGGTAACGGTCGCGATAGTGCCGTCCAACCAGCTATGGGTATCATTCCACCGGTATGAGACCCTTCCCGACCCCGTGAAAGTTTGATCATGGTCGGTGTGGATCCAGTGGTTCTGGAGGAAAACCAAGTCGTCCGGGCTGAAAAGGGTTTGGTTTGATACGACCTGAGTCGCGTGCTGGAACCCATACGCCCAATTGTTATCAATGGCGAAGTTTCCGTACCTGAATCTGAGTGAGAGCTCGCTGCCGTAGCTCTCGCCTTTTGCGTAGTTGAACGCCGTGAGGGCGTAAGCCTGGCCGAACTGACCGTCGTCAATCAAGTCCTTGGCGATCTTGTACCAGCCGCTGGCGCCGAGCTCCAGGGTCGGACAATTTGTGGCCGCGACAGGCGCCTTGGTGGGCCCGCTGTTTACCGTCGGACATTGCGGCAGCAGCTGCTGCACGAAACCGACGTCGACCACATGCGCCCGCTCGGGTTCGATATTTCCGACATTGCGCAGGTTTGTATTGGCCACTTGACCGGGCAGCACGGCGGCCTGATCGGCGGTGAGGATCGGGGCAGCCGCGGTGGTTTGGGGAACGAGAACATTGCCAAAAGCGTCGACCTGGCCAAAAAGTTGGGATTGAGCCACCCGGCCAAGCACTTGCGCCGGCGGCGTAAAAGTCCGCATGTAGCCAGCGTGGAATATGGTCGACCACCACGGCTTGTAGGTCAAGCTCGCGCGCGGGCTGAACTGGTTCGCGTCGACATACTGGTATATCTGGTCGAACCGCACGCCATAATTGAATAGCAGCTGGTCCGTCAGCCGCCACTCGTCCTGGACATAGCCCCCGAGCTGCCAGCCAAACAAGCTGCTGGTGTCGTTGATGTTGAACGGCGTGTCGATCGCCGTCAGGCCGCTTGGATCGGCCGGGTCGAGCGGCTGAACGGTGCTTACCGCTGCGATCTTGGTCTGCTCGCCTTGCGTGTAGAAGCCGCCGCGAAGAGTGTGCGCATCGTTCAGGCGGTACGCGGCATCGCCCGAAATGCCATTGAGGAAGGAGCTTCGAAAAACATCGGATGCAACGTTGTTCTGGAAGAGATCGCCGACCGGGTCAGGCACGAAGTGCAGATCGCTGTAACGCGAATAATACGCGAGCTGCATATCGAGATTGCCTTCGGATTTCTGCCAGCCGACGACTCCATAGGCGTTCTTTTCGTATTGCCTTTGATTGGTGTTGGCCGAATTGAAAGAGGGGAAGCCAAAGGCCGTGTAGGGGGAGCCGCCTGGACCATTAAAGCCACCCACGTTGCCAGGCTGCCCGGGATTGTTGGGAATATCGTATCGCGTCTCGCCGAAACCCGCGATGGTGACCAGTCGCGACGTCTGATCAAGCAGCGTGGACGTGTAGGTGAAGAGCCTGCCCTGTTGCGTATAATCGTGAATGGCGTTGAGGCCCGCGGTCGGACTCTCAAGGCCCAGCCCGGTGCTGAAATAGCGGCCGGTGGCGTAATATTCGGTGTTGCCCTCGACCCCGCCATATTCAAAGAAAGGCGAGATGGTCTGCCGGCTGCCGCCATAGACGCCGACGCTGCCGCTGGCCAGCGCCGTTCCGGTCTTGGACGTGATGTCAAAGATGCCGGAGGTGTGCAGGCCGTATTGCGCCGGCAGCGCGCCGGTGATCAGCCGCATGCTGCCGATGAAGGACGTCTCAAGAATCTGCGAGAAACCGGAGACGCCGTCGGGCAGCAGAAATCCGTTGATGCGATATTGGACATTGGCATGCTCGTTGCGGACGTGAAAATCGCCCTGGCTCGTCGAGTCCTGGTATGTGCCCGGAAATTGCAGCGCCAAGTCGCTGAGCTGAATGGCGTTGGCCTGCGGTATTTGTTGGATATCCCCCGCGTTCAACTGGTAGTTACTGGTGCCAGTCTTAGGTAGGAGCACGCCGTCGCGGCGCTGATCGAAGTTCTCGGTCCGCTGGACGACCTCCTGGTTGGCTTGCAACTGGACCTGCTCGGGGGTCGGCGGAGGCGTTGTCGGCGCGACCGGCCTTGTCACCGCGGCCGGTCGTGCGGGCCTCGCCGCTGTTCGCCGCGGCGCCGTCACGGTGATCTGCGGGAGCGTGGCGTTCGGAGGCACAACGGTGGGCGACGGCTGGCCTGCCTGCTGCGCGGACGCGGCGCCGACGGCGGCGAAGATGGCAACTGCGGAACTGCCGAGCCGCAACTCATTTCGAACTGACGTGAACATGTGCCCCCCCAAGCGGACAGACGGAACCGAAGCTGATGGAATGCCTGACAAAGGCCGATTGCGTGAAACTGCGCGAGACGCGGCGCTCAGGGCGCCGAGTAATCGCGCGGCAGCCGCAAGCACGGCGAATCCCCGCAGCCGAATCCGAGCGGGGTGGCCGGCTCAGGCCGGTATGTCAGGCGTGGGGAGGACCGCGGGGGCTAAATGGACGATGGTCGAATGAGTCAGGCTCGCTGACCGCCAACGACCACGGCAATATTCCGGTGAATAAGCGCGGTGTCAGAAGCACCGCCAGGACCGGCAGAACAAGCGCGCCGGCGAGGTTGATATTCGCGCAGATGGCGCAGAAATCGCCCGCAAGAGGCTTGTTTTGCGGCGACGAGGGCAGACCGTCAGCCGAACCATCCCCCGTTTCGACCGCCGCAGACGTCAGCAGGCCGCCGCTGAATTTGCTGAACTTGCTGGCGTGAACGTGGCCGAACGAGAGCACAAGCTGGCAAGCCAGCGCAAACAGCGCCACCCACGCAACCACGCCTCGATTGGACCGGAACCACCGCATCGGCGACGCGCCCTTCTGAGTCGCCGATATTACCAAACCGCCGCATATTGTGAAGTCCGGATTTCGCCGCCGCTCCGCCGTGACAATATTGCCCGGCAATTCACCCATCTGCGCGCTAAGTTCTGGAAGGCGTATGTGGCGGAGTTTTTGAAGGAGCTCCCGGCGCAGATGTGACTGCGATTGCGCCGAGCCGGCGCGTCATAGCCGGCTGATTGTCACCCCCGTCCCGACATCTCGATCCGCCGCCCGGCAGCTTCCGGAACCGGAAGGAGCGCATGGGACGCTTTCATCTCGGCAAGCCGGGTTGCGACCTCGTGCGGGAATGCCGTGGTCTTCCTCGACGTCATGTCGACATGGAGCGACAGGTTCTCGGAGGTCGCCGACACCCAGCCGTCGGTCGCATGAAATAATTGCTCGAAATAGTGCAGCCGCTTGGCGTCGTAGTCGATAAGCTGGAAAGTAACCCGGACCGGGTCACCGGCGCGCAATTCGCGCAGGTAACGGACGTGGATCTCGGCGGTGAAGATCGACTGCCGGCGGCTCGCCGCGTAATCTGCCCCGACCCCGATCAGTTCGTAGGCTTCGTCGACGGCGCGGTCGAACAGCACATTATAGTAGGCCATGTTAAGATGACCGTTGTAGTCGATCCACTCCGGCTCTACCCGCATGATCGACGACACGAACGGAGCAAAGAACAGTGGCGACATCACCCCAATGAATATCCCGTTTCAGCCCCCAGGTTCCTTATTATGCCAGGAAATGCGCACCTGTCTCCTAAACTCGAAGCGCGGCGCGGGACGTTATGGCGTTATGATAAACACGGGTGAGACGAACGGCATGCGCGAGAGAAAATGACATGACAGCCGGCGTCCGCTCTGCGGCGCAGCGGCCTCCCGGCCGTCCCCCGCAACCAGGTGAGGAGGCGCGCGCGGCCGCGCTCGCCGCGCTGGCGCAGCGGCTCGGTGACCGCGTTTCGGTTGCGCCAGCCGTCCGCAGCCAGCATGCCAACACGACAACCTGGGTGGCAAACCAGCCGCCCGACGCGGTCGCGTTTCCGTCCTCGCCGGAAGAAGTGCAGGCGATCGTGCGCATCTGCGCGGCCCACCGACTGCCGGTCATCCCGTTTGGCGTCGGAACGTCGCTCGAAGGCCAGGTCAATGCGCCGTTCGGGGGCGTTTCCATCGATTTTCGCGACATGAACCGGATTCTCGCGGTCCATATCGAGGACCTGGACTGTGTGGTCGAACCCGGGGTGACGCGCAAGCAGCTCAACGCCTATCTGCGCGACTACGGCGTATTCTTCCCCATCGATCCCGGCGCCGACGCCACGATCGGCGGGATGGCGGCGACCCGCGCTTCCGGCACCAACGCGGTCCGCTACGGCACCTTGAGGGACAACGTGCTGGCGCTCAAAGCCGTGCTCGCCAACGGCGAGATGATCACGACATCGCGCCGCGCCCGCAAATCGGCGGCGGGTTACGACCTCACGCGGTTGCTGGTCGGCTCCGAAGGGACGCTCGCGGTCATCACGGAGATCACCCTTAAACTCCATGGCATTCCGGAGGCCATCGCGGGGGGCATCTGCCCGTTTCCCTCCGTCGAAGCCGCGTGCCAGGCGACCATCGCGACCATCCAGTCCGCAATTCCGGTGGCCCGCATCGAGCTGCTCGACGCCCTCCAGGTCAAAGCCGTCAACGCCTATTCAAGGCTGACGCTGCCCGAACGCCCGATGCTGTTCGTCGAGTTCCACGGCAGTTCTGCCGGCGTGGAGGAGCAATCGGCGCGTTTCGGCGAGATTGCGGCGGAACTCGGCGGCGGACCTTTCGAGTGGGCCACCAAGGCGGAGGATCGCACCCGGCTGTGGCAAGCCCGACATGACGCCTATTGGGCGGCGCTGGGTCTGCGGCCGGGCGCCAAAGCGCTCGCGAGCGATGTTTGCGTGCCGATCTCCCGGCTTGGCGAGTGCGTCACAGCGACACAGGCGGATATTGCCGCGGCCGGGCTCGTCGCGCCGATCGTCGGGCATGTGGGCGATGGCAATTTCCACCTGTCGATTCTCGTCGATATGGCCGATGCCGACGAAATACGCCGCACTGAGGGGCTGTTGGAACGGCTGGTGGAGCGGGCTCTGGCCATGGACGGCACCTGCACGGGCGAGCACGGCGTCGGGCAGGGTAAGATGAAATATCTCGAAGCCGAGCTTGGGGATGCAGCGCTTAACGCGATGCGGTCCATCAAGGCGGCGCTCGACCCGCAAAACATCATGAATCCCGGCAAGATCGTCACACCGGCCTAAACCGGCTTGGGCAAAAGAGGGCGCCGGACATATAATTGCCGCTCGCCGCGCGCCTGGTTTCGCCTGCCGCCTCGCGGAGAGCGGAACGGAACTTTAACGGAGCAGCGCGAGCTTCGTGTGCGCCCTCCACACCCTCCCCCGCTTGCGGCGGGAGGCTAGGGAGGGGGCATCGCGGAAGCGCAGAACGACATCAGTAACGACATCAGTAGGGTGGGCTGAAGCAGGTGGGTTGAGCGCAGCGAAACCCGCCATCGACTCGCCCCCAGGAACAGCCAGATGGGTACAGCCGGATGGGTTTCGCTGCGCTCAACCCATCCTACGATCCGGGACCGGCGGGTTGAGGACCGCAAGCTGCGATTTGGAGCACATTGGTGCAGACGACGCTTCTCAGTATCGGCATAGCGATCATCCTGGCGCTGATGGCGGCATTGATCGGGCCTGTTTTGGTCGACTGGGGCGACTATCGTTCGGCGATCGAAACGGAGGCCAGCCAGATGGTGGGGGCCCCGGTGCGCGTTGGTGGGACCATCGACGTGCGCATTCTGCCCACCCCCTCGCTCAAGCTCGGCGACGTGCAAATCGGCCCGGCCGCATCAGCCGAGAAGGTGACCGTAGGCGAACTGGCGATGGAGTTTGGCCTCGGTACACTGATGCGTGGAGAGTTTCGCGCCAGCCAGGTCACGCTCGACCGCCCCGAAATACGTGTGGGGCTGGACGGGTCAGGCGCGCTGCAGGCGCCCGGTTTGAACATTCGCTTTGATCCGGATCGGATAGCGATTGAACGGCTCATCATCAACGACGGAAAACTGCTCCTCGCCGATGCCGCGAGCGGCGGGGAGATCGCGGTCGAACAATTGAGTCTGGCGGGCGAGGTGGGGTCGCTCATTGGACCATTTAAGGCCGAAGGCGCCTTTGCGGCGAAAGGCGAGCGCTTTGCCTACCGCCTTTCGGGCGGTCGCCGCGGCGACGACGGCGGCATGAAGGTGCGGCTCGCGATCGATCCGGCCGAGCGGGCGCTGGCGTTCGAATCCGACGGAACTGTCTTCATCGAGGGCGGCGCCCCTCGTTTCGAAGGCGCCGCTACGCTGTCGCGTGTCGTCGGCACGGCGCTCCCGGGCGGTCGTGTTGCCATCAATGATCCTTGGAAGGCGTCCGCCAAAATCAAAGCCACTTCCAAAACCATGCTGGCCGACCAGCTGGAATTGCTTTACGGGCCGGAGTCGCGCCTCATTCGGCTGAACGGGTCGGCGATCGTGACCTTCGGTCGCGATCCGCGCATCGCCAGCACGCTGACCGCGCGGCAGATCGATCTTGATCGTGTGCTGCCCAATTCGGAGTTAAAGCGGCTGCCGTTCGAGACGGTCAAATTGCTGGCCAACGAGCTGACGACGGTTCCGCCGCCACCGATTCCCATCCGCGTGAGCTTGGGGATCGACAGTCTCATGGCGGGCGGCGCTACGCTGTCAGCTTTGCGCGGCGAAGTGGAGAACACCGCTGACGGGTGGCAACTCGACACGCTCGAAATGCGTGCGCCGGGCGCGACCCAGGTGCTGGTCAGCGGCAAGCTCGCCCTGGCGGATCGCAAAGTCGAGTTTCGAGGGCCCGTTAAAGTCGATTCAAGCGATCCGGCGGCTCTCTTCGCCTGGATCGAGGGGCGCAGTGCAGCCGGCCGGCCGGCGCTTGGCCCGATGCGCGGCAGCGGCGCCATCACCCTCGGCCCGGAGCGCATCGCCGTCGATCAGCTCAAGGCCGAAATCGACCGCAAGGCGCTGGAAGGACGTGTGGCCTATCGGTTTGCGACAGCAGCAGCGCCGGCGCGCCTTGATGCAGCGCTCAGCGGCGCCGAACTCGATTTCGATCGCGCCCTTGCGCTGGGATCAGCGTTGTTTGCCTCGACCTCGTTCGAGCGTCCCGGGGAGATCGCGCTTGCTCTCGACATCGGGCATGCCTCCTACGCGGGCATCGAGGCCCGCAAGGCGCAGGCCGCCCTCACCTACGATCAGTCAGGGTTGAAGATCGAACGTCTGTCGATCGGCGACATCGGCGGCGCTTCAATTGACGCCAGCGGCCGTCTCGACAATACGGCCGATGCATGGCGCGGCTCGCTTAGCATGGCGTTGGCAGCGCCCCGCCTGGATGGCATTACGGCGCTCGCAGATCGATTTTGGCCGCGGACATCGGATGCCCTGCACAAGTACGGCGCTCGGATCGCGCCGTTCAAGGTCAACGCCAAGCTCGACATGGAGCCGCGAACTGGCGACCAGACAGGCGCGGGAACCGTCACGAGACTCAAAGCTGATGGCACGATTGCAGGCATCAACATTAGCCTCGACGGCAGCGCCGCCGGCGACATCTCCGATCCCGCGGCCGCAGTGATGCACATCGGCGGCCGCCTCGATGCGCCGGACGGGCGCGCCCTCGCCAGCCTGATAGGGATTGACGCGTTGGCGACCGCGGATTCTCGCCCGGCACGGATTACGTTCGTTGCTGACGGCGTCCCGAACGGGGCGCTGAGGGTCGGGGGTGCGTTCGCGGGCGCGGATCTGAATGCCAGTACGACTGGAACCATGACGTTGTCCGGAGACGGCACACTTGATGTGACGTTCCGTGCGGCCAATACAAAGCTGCCGCGGCGGGCCGGATCGCCGGCTGTCCCGGCCGATCTGCGCGCGCGGCTGGCAATCGACGGACGCGAGGTCGCCGTGACGGATCTGTCCGGCAAGATCGCAGGCGCCGCCGTGAAAGGCAGCCTCATGATCAGCCTCGGCGAACCGCTGCGAGTCAATGGCCGGATCGAGGCCGATCAGGTGGACGCCGGCGAGCTGGCAGCGATTGCGACGGGCGCGCCGCGCGCGGCGCCGGGGGTTCGGTCGCCCGAATGGGTCGCTGAACCGTTCGGGCCGCCAATGGCGCCGGCGGCGGAGGGCCGCGTCGAATTCAAGGCCGCAAATGCGCAATGGATGACGGGCGTGGCCGCGAAGGATGTTGCCGGCTGGGTCAGATTCGAGCCTTCCGGTTTCTCCTTGGCCGACGTGACCGCACGGGTAGCCGACGGGCGCCTCGCGCTTGACGCCGACATACGCCGCGAGGGCGCGAGCCTTGCGGTGCGCTCACACGTCAAGTTGACCAATGCCGACATGCCGGTGCTGCTGGCCGGCGCTTTGCGCGCGCCGGCGGCAGGGCGCGTCTCCCTTGAAGCAGACCTCCAGGGGCAGGGGCTGAGCCCGGCCTCCCTGGTGGGGTCTCTCACCGGCGCGGGGACCGCGACGGCAGAGAACATCGAGGTCTCCGGGCTTGATCCGGCCGCGATCGATGCTGTGCTCAATGCGCTCGAAGCGGATCGCTCCCTTGCAAGCAATTCCCCGCGCGTCACCCAGATCGCCAACGGCTTGCTCGATGCCGGAAAGTTGAAGATTCCTTTCGCGACGGCGCCGATCGTCATCGCGGACGGCCGCGCCCAGTTGCCAAAGGTGTCTGCGTCGTCGGCGCAGAAGACGGACATCTCCGGATCGATGTCGCTCGCTTTGGCTGACTGGCAGTTCGACGCGCGTTTCGCCATGACCGCGCCGCCGCGCAAAAACGCGCCGGCCGCCGCCGAACGCCCCGTAATGACGGTGACGATCAGGGGACCGCTCACCGGCGCACGACGCAGCGTCGACGTCTCTGGCCTCATCGGTTGGGCCACCATGCGCGCCGTCGATGAGGAAGCCAAGCGCCTCGACGAAGCCGAAAAGGAACGGAAACGTTTGGAGGCGGTCGACGCCCTCCGGCGTCAGTCCGATACCGGCACAGGTGCGCCTGCGCAACCCCCTCCCCTGCGCGCGGGGGAGGGCAGGGAGGGGGCCTCTGCGCCTGCAGCAGCCTTCGATCGCCGCACGCGCCCCGGCGCTTACGGGTCCGCGCCCGACCGATAAATGAGGGTCGCCCCCTGCATTGGCGCACAGCGGCGCGCCGGGGCACGCGCTGTGCCCGGGTCATGGGGACGCCGCTTATCTACTTCGACGCTCCGTTCAGCGCGTGCTGGCGCTCCCGGCCGGCCCGCCCGTCCGCTGCACCGCCTCAGTCGGCGCGCAGAAGCTGCTCGCTTCGGCTGACGGGCGTGGTCATGACGGCGGGCTTGCTCTCCGGGTGCGCGCCGTGCTGGGCGCCGCGATAATAATCGAGCACGAACAGCCGAATGGCGGACGAGAGGTTGCCGTGCCGGCGGTCCTGATCAATTGCCGCCACTATGTCAGATAAGGTTAAATCGCGCTTTGCGGCGATTTCCTTCAACCCGGTCCAGAATGCATCCTCCAGACTGACGCTCGTCTTGTGTCCGGCGATAACAATAGAACGCTTAACGACCGGCGATTTCATCGGCTTCTCCTGTCTCGATACGGTGCTCATCCAGCTCGCGGCGAATCTTCTCTGTGTTCAACCTTGCGAGCGCACGGTCAGCTTTCGACATACCGTGGGAAACTCTTGCCTCGGCGGCCCGCTTTTCGGAGCGCTGGCGCTCGGCCCGCTTCCGGGCCGCGCGGAGATTGACAATTTCAGCCATGCGCCGCCGCTCTCCCCATTAAAAGCGCCTGAGGTTTCTCCGGTAGATTACTAAGTTGGCCAGAACACCGACAAGCCAACTGTACAGAGCCTACAACATCCAATCACTTTGTAACGGGATACCTTAGTAAATTGGACGTGAGTCGGTGGTTCATTAATACAACTATAGTGTGAATAATTTCCGGCGCCTTCAAGGCGATTAAGAGGGATGTGTCATCGCGTCTGGCCGCACCAGGCGGTCGAATTCCTCAGGGGTAACATAGCCGAGCCCTACCGCCTCCTGCCGCAGCGTGGTGCCGTTGGTATGGGCCGCCTTGGCGATCGCGGCCGCCTTGTCGTAGCCGATTTTGGGCGCAAGCGCGGTCACAAGCATCAGCGATTTTTCCACCAGCTCTGCAATCCGCGCCGTGTCGGGTCGGATGCCGGCAACGCAATGATCCGCGAAGGATGACGCAGCGTCAGCCAGAAGGGAGATGGACTGCAAAAGCGCATAAGCGATGACGGGCTTGCAGGCGTTGAGTTCGAGATGACCCTGGCTCGCGGCGGTTGTGATAACGGTCTGATTACCGAATACCTGGCAACACACCATGGTCAGCGCTTCCGCCTGGGTCGGATTGACCTTGCCCGGCATGATCGAGGAGCCGGGCTCGTTTTCCGGCAGGATAAGCTCCCCCAGCCCGCAGCGCGGGCCTGATCCGAGCAGGCGCACGTCGTTTGCGATCTTGAACAGGCCGGCCGCCATCGCGGCGAGCGCCCCGTGGACGAATACCTCGGCGTCGTGAGCGGCGAGCCCCTCGAACTTGTTGGCGGCGCTCACGAACGGCAATTCCGTCAGCGCGGCAAGCCGCGCGGCGAACCGCTCGGCAAAACCGGGCGGCGCGTTGAGGCCGGTCCCGACTGCGGTGCCGCCCTGGGCAATTGCGAACAGGTGCGTCGACGCCTGCCGAATGCGGGCGGTGCCAGACTCAAGTTGCGCGGCGTAACCGGAGAATTCCTGCCCAAGGGTGAGCGGCACCGCATCCTGCAGATGAGTGCGGCCGATCTTGACAATCGATGCGAAGGCTTCGGCCTTGTCTGCAAGCGCATCGTGAAGGCGATCGAGGGCCGGGATCAGATGCTCCGCGATCTCGCGAGCAGCCGCGATGCGGATGGCGGTCGGGAAGCTGTCGTTGGAGGACTGGCTCTTATTGACGTGGTCATTCGGATGCAGCGGCTCGTGCGCCCCCCGCATCCCGCCCAACAGCTCATTGCCGCGATTAGCGATGACCTCGTTCACATTCATATTGGTCTGGGTGCCGGAGCCGGTCTGCCAGACGACGAGCGGGAAATGACCGTCGAGCTTGCCGGCGATGATCTCCCCGGCGGCAGAGATGATGGCGTTGGCGCGGCGCTCATCAAGGAGCCTAAGCTCGCAGTTCACCTCCGCGGCGACGCGCTTGATCAGCGCCAGCGCCCGGATCAGCGCCAGCGGCATGCGCTCCGCGCCGATGCGGAAATTCCGCCGCGAGCGCTCGGTCTGCGCGCCCCAATAGCGATCCGCCTCGACCTCGATCGGGCCGAACGTATCGGTCTCAATCCGCGTATCGGCCACCGTCGGGCCTCCGGTCAGTCACTCCCCCTCCCTGCCCTCCCCCGCATGCGGGGGAGGGCAGGGAGGGCGCTGTTGCGATCGACAGGCGCCAGACTGTGATCGCGACGATATCGGCGGCGATGCTCGTGCGGACGCGCCGCATCGACCGGCATGTAGGCGATGTGGCCGTGGCGAACGCCGCGCTCTGCAATCACGTGGTCCGCGAATGCCTTGACGTCGGTGCTCCGGCCCTTGAGCACCGTCACCTCAAGACAGCTGTCGTGATCGAGATGGACATGCAGCGTCGCCTGCGCAAGGCCAGGATGCGCGTGGAAATCCTGGGTCAGGCGCTTGGGCAGTTCGCGGGCCGCATGATCGTAGACATAGCTCAGCGTCGCGACGCAATGGCGGTCCTGCGCCACTTCGAGGTCCGATTGCGACAACCCGGAGCGAGCAAGATCGCGAATGGCTTCCGAGCGATTGGCGTAGCCGCGCGCTCTCATGAAGGCATCGATCTCAGCCGCGAGATCATCGTCGATCGTGATTGTTACGCGCTGCATGGTTTCCACCATTGACGGTCGGGGATGTCGATTGACAGACGCTCGCCTCGCGTCCTCCGCGAAAGGCCCACATTTGCCGCTGGCGGAATCTTGTACAGATGGCGCGGGGAGGCGCGCTGGCTGGCTCCGGCTCGCCCGGCTCGCCCTACGCGGGGAGCGTCTCAAGCAGGCGGCCATAGCCCTTGATCGGCTCGTGCACATGGAGACGCTTCTGGATTTCCCAGATGCGCGCGGCGATCGCTTGCACCACCGGCACGCCCAGTTCGCGTTCCAGCGGCGCAATCAAAGGAAGCGCCTCAAGCGACGAGCCCAGGATGTAAACCGCATCCGCGCCCTCGTGCTCCGCAAAGGCCTTCTTGATGAAGGAGGCGATCGTCGCGGGCGGCACGTCCGGGACGGACTTGAATGCGACGCCCATTCCTTCCATGGCGACGACGCCGAGCCCGTTGTCCTCGAAATATTTCGCGTAGACTCTGTTCATGTCCGGCCCGCCCGAGCCCGAAGTGATGCCGAGAATTCTCTTCGCCTTGAGCGCCCTGAACGCGTTCACCTGGTTCTGCGAGGAAGTGAACATGTCGGTGTTGTATTTCCGCTTCCAGCCGTCGACCATTTCGGCCTCGCGCGCGGGGCCCAAAAGCATGAACGGCGGCGCGCCTTCGATGGCGATGACGTTGCACTTCTGTGAGGCGAGATAGGCGATGTGCTTCTCGTAGGTGGCATAACTGCTGCCGTATTCCTCGCGCGAGCCTTGGGTCAGATTGAGATACACCGGAATGACGCCGATGCCCTCGGGCAAGAGCTTGATCATGTCGACGAGCGAGGAGTCGGTCGCCCTAGGCTTGACGACACCGACGATGCCGCGGTAGTTCGAGGCCTTCGCGGGGCCTGCCCCGAGAACGTGCGGCACGACTGCGCCGGCGATTGCGGCCCCTGCCGCGCTCTGCAGGACGGAGCGGCGCGTCAAAGCAGTGTGCGAAAGCATGTCCATGCGATCCTCCCGGCGTCGAAATGAACGGCCTGCCCTAAGGATGGCCCAGGAGGCGCCGCCTGACAATGCGGCAGCGGTGCTCAGCTGATCAGCATGGTATTGATGATAGCGAGCTGCACCAGGAGACTTCCGTGTTCGCGAAAAATCTCAGCTCGGGACGCACCGATTCAGGATCATCGAGACGATTGATCGTCAAGCTGATATGAGGGCCTCCGAGCTGACGGGCAGGAGAGAGACGTCCCCGCAGTTTCGGCAGAATCCGCGTTCAACGAGGCTCGAACTTGCAAAAACGCCGGGAGGCTGGACCACTGGACCTGACCGGCGCGAAATCGAACAAACGCCCTGAAGGGGGCGCCGGCCGCCTTCGCATCGACAGTTACTGCTCGGCAAACTGAGACGATCACCTTCTGGCGTGAGAGAATACGAAGACGGAGACGGCCTTGATCTCCTCGGGCTTCAGGGTGTCCTCGAACGCCGGCATGAAGCCACGGCGCCCTTTGACGATGGACTCAAGTATCGACGCGCGGTCCGAGCCCCAGAGATATAAATCCGGGCGCGTCAAGTTTGTCGATCCGATCGGATCGTATCCGGTGCCGTCGACGCCGTGGCAGTCAAAGCAATTGCCTTTGGAGCCGTCGTGAAACAGCGCATCGCCGCGGGCGGCTCGGGCGGCATCCGCCGGCCGACCGCTGATTTGCAGGACATACTCAACGACGTCCTCGATCTCATCGGGCGTCAGAAACGCCTTGTCTCCGAATTCTTTCGTGTCGTCGTCGGTGCGATATTTTGGATCGAAAGCCAGCATATCGGCCTCCAGTCCGCGCGCGTTCGGGTTTTCGGAGCGGATGCCGTAACGCACGGTCCATTCGACATCGGACGGAAATTTGACGTTGCCGCCTGACGCCAGGTCATCGCCGGAAAAGCGCCATTCGTCGTCGGTCAGATCGGGCGTATGCTGATCCGGAATCCCTTTGAGGTCGGCGCCGTGACACGCAGCGCAACTTTTCTCGTACACTTTCTTGCCGAGCGACATCGCCCCTGCGGTCAGGCGGATCGATTTGAAGATGTCGTTGACCGGAATGGACGCCAATTCGGCCGGGCGGGCGAGGAACTCGCCATATTCCTCTTCGGGCTCAGGCCCGGCCGGTTGCTCCGCGGCGATCGCGACCGCGGCGCAGATCATGAGCGTCGCCAGAGCCGCGGAGATCAGCTGATGTGTTCGATGAATCGACAATGACCGGACGGAACGGCACGCCGCAATTCGCCTCTTGCCAACCATCTGCTTCCTCCCCTCATATTTGACGCGATCGCCGCATCCGAATTTGCGGGCCTTCCCGGCCATCGTTATTGAGCCGCCGCCCCCCTCCCTGCCAGGGCCGTAGGCGGATTAGCCACCAGGTCCGGCCTTGGGCCGGCCCGATGACAGGGCCAACGTAATCGGCCCACCCCGCGGCGCAATCTCCTGCTCCATTCGCCCTGAGCTGTGCGCCACGACCTCCCCACCCGATCGCAGCGCGACTTTGTTCAGTCCGTCAAGTTAAAAAACGGATACTGCTTCGGCGGCTCGCGGTCCTCGCGGTTCCACCAGCCGCCGCCCAGTGCCTGGAATAATGCCGCAGTGTCGGCAAAGCGATTGGCCTGCGCCTGGACGCGCGAGAGCAGCGCCTGGAAGTAGGTCTGCTGCGCGTTGAGGACCAGGATGTAATTGATGTCGCCAAGTTCCAGCCGCCGGCGCGCGATCGTGAGGCTGCGGTTCGCGGCGTTTTCGGCGGCAACTGCCTTTTGCAGCGCCACAGCGTCGTTCCGCAGCGCGCTCAGGCTGTCGGCGACATTTTGGAAAGCGGTAACGACGGTGCTGCGGTACTGCGAGGACGCCTGCTCGAAGGTCGCGCGCGCCGCCACCTCGCGCTCGTACAGCAATCCGGCGTCGAAGATCGGTTGGAGCACGGACCCGGCTAAAGTCCAACTCCCAGTGTTGGGCGAAAACAGTTGCCCGACCGCGAGCGCCGTGCTGCCGAGATTGCCGGTGAGCGTGACATTCGGGAGACGGTTCGCGACTGCAACACCGATCAGAGCGCTCGCCGAATGCAGGTTCTCCTCCGCGGCGCGAATGTCCGGGCGCTGCTCAACGAGTTGCGACGGCACGCTGACCGGAAGGCCGCGGGGCAGTTTGAGCCCGGTAAGAGTGAACTTCTCCGGCGGCTCCTTGTCTGGCAGGCCGCCGGTGAGCGCCGACAGCAAATGACGTTGTTGCTCGAGCTGCCGCTGCAGCGGGGGAAGCGTTTGCTCGATCTGCGCCAGCGCGGCCTCCTGGGCCACGACGTCCGACTGGGCGATCTGGCCGGCGTTGAATTGCGTGCGCAGCAATTGGAGCACATCGCTGGCGATCTTGATGAGCGACTGCGTGGCGTCGATCTGGCCGCGCAGAGACGCCTCTTGCACGGCGGCGACAACAATATTCGACGTCAGGGTCAGGTAGGTCGCCTCGAGCTGGAAGCGCTGGTTGTCAGACTGGGCCTGCAGCGATTCGACATTGCGCCTGACGCCTCCAAACACGTCGGGCGTGTAGGAGACCGACACCTGACCGGTAAAAAGGTTGAAGGTCCCGGACGGCGGCAAGACCAGATTGCCGTTTTCGTCCGGAGTCGGCGGGGTAACCGGGAAACTCTGGCGCGATGCCGAAAAATTTCCCTCGATCGCCGGAAAGAAGGCGGCCTTGCCGGCGGCAAGATTGGCCTGCGCTACACGCAACGCCGCCTGGGCAGCGGCAAGGTCCGGGTTGTTTTTCAGGGCTCGTTCGGTCAACGTCATCAGTCCCCGCGAACCGAACAGACGCCACCAATCCCCCGGAATGTCGCGCCCGTTTAAAAAGCGCTGCGCCTCTCCGCCGTGGACGTCCGACGCAACAGTGCTCCCTGGCGCGCGGGAAGCTGTATAACCCGCAGCGTCAGGCGGTCCCGGGGGCATGAAGTTGGGACCCACCGCACATCCGCAAGCCAGAGCTGCCATCGCGCCGGCGACAGCATGGCGCGCAAACAAGCGCGCCATGCGGACGACCCGACGCGTCCGCCGATAAACCGCACGCCGCAGTTGGAACGCGTCGCTAAAAGCAGTGTCACGCCACGCCGGGTTCGGCCCCATTTCTCGCACCCACCTCAGCGCACCGGCGAATGCGAGCGCTGATTCCCGCGAATCACCCACAGTACTGCATTAGCCATTATGCGTGAGGATGCAATAGAAATTGTGGGGTATGTTACGTATTAACGCCGATTACTGAAGCAAAATCGACGATAAATCGGAAAAAGTACATACCTCCACTACCCTACCCTGAGCTGGCCATGCACCGCGGCTCGCTAGACTTGGCGTCCCTCCGCAGTTTTTTTTCCGCCCTGCCTCGCCTGCGCAGGCGAAGCGATGTTATCCTCCCCTATAACGTTGCTCTCTGGTTGAGCGTTTCCGAAGTTCGAATCATATGCTGGTCATTCCGGGGCGCCGCGAAGCGGCGAGCCCGGAATCCATAAGCGGCGGCCGAGGGCTATGGAGTCCGGGTTCGCCGCCTTCGGTGGCGCCCCGGAATGACCAAGCCGAACAAATGATCGGTTTCATGGAATCGCTTAGGAAGAAACTTACCCGGCAGGACCGCGCCACGGGTAGCAGAAGTTTCATGCGCTGCAGGTCGGGCCAGGCCCGGTGGAAAACTCTTTTGAATTTCGAGTGGGGCAGGACGTGAAAAGCGGCCAACCCGCGATCACTCGCGGCCTTGATCGCTT
>Ga0209060_10001325_pt1 | contig 28062 bp, 16 predicted proteins | sample Coa_R1_8_FD_187155 | JGI IMG/M metagenome (GOLD analysis project Ga0209060, IMG submission 187155) | Surface soil microbial communities from Centralia Pennsylvania, which are recovering from an underground coalmine fire - Coalmine... | ecosystem: Environmental > Terrestrial > Soil >...
GGCTGGCGAAGCCTAAAGGCTTCGCGGAGTAGAGAGAGGAAAAAACAGACCACCCACAAATCCGCCCACAGGGCAGTTCACGCATTTTGCGTGAACGAGTCAAAATCTTTGATTTTTACTGGATTTTTCGATTGGTCGGGGAGAGAGGATTTGAACCTCCGACCCCCTGGTCCCGAACCAGATTCCAAAGCTTGTTGAACTCTGTTGAGGTTTGCTGTTCTAAGTGATTGATATTGAAACCGTTGCGGGTTCTTCGTTGAAAGCTGTTAGACTCTGCGGTTCTTTGAGGTTCTCGCAGCTACAAAATCGCCTACAGTTTTTAAATTTGCGTGCGATGTTTCCGATGCGATTATTTGCGGATTGTGGACGATTTCTCCTAGAACGTCCCACAAGCCTGTTTCTGGCCCACCGAGAGAGCATGAGGCCGACTTGTCTGCATCAGCGGGCAAAAAATGTCCCTTCGACCTAATTAGGTTCCCATAAACGCAGCCCAGAAACGGTACAATAAGCTCGCGGTATACGACTTTTGCAACTCAGAGAGCTCCGCATGCGAGTAACCTTCGACAACTACGAGGATGCGTCTATAGACGACTACTATTCAGACTTCGCTGAGATCTGGCACCGGGATGCAGGCGATCGTTCAATATTTGACCTTTGGTTCCATTTCGTAGACCATGCATCGAGAGTAGCGCGGGCGGTGAGGCGTCAACGTCCTCCAGAAGTTATTGACGACGTTGCGGATACAACTGTTTGGCTCATGAGTGTCATTGCACAGTGTGCACAGAGTGCCCAGGACATTGACCAACTATTCATTTTCGAACTCCTGCCGTCCGACATAATCTGGCGGAAATATCCCGGCACCTGCCCAGCATGCTTCGATTCCTGGCTGATCGACACTCTCGGTCTTTCTACAGGAGATCCCGGGAGAGAAAAGCTCCGGAGTTCTACAACTTTCTTGAATGCTGAGCTTGCACGGCACGCTCAGGGCGATCTTGTGCCCCAGCCATGCACATGCTTGACTCGCGCGACAGACTTTCGCAAGCAGGAAATCGCGCTCAGCTTACGTCAAGACCTTGACAATATTCGAATTAGGCATGCACAGGATCTCTCTTCTTTAGGCAAGAAAGCCCGGAAACTCAGCGATTTTGAACAGATGTTTACCGCTATCTATTCAAGCGTTCACCACGTCCTCTCACTTGACGTAATCGCGTTCCGCTTGCTCGAAGAAGTGGGTGAAGCGACTCGTGCGCTAAAGGATTGCTACACGTATGACAATGGGCGGGAACCGTTCTCTGATGCGCTTCTCAGTGCGCGTCAGGAGCTACTCGTTGACGAGCTTGGTGACGTATTTGCTTGGCTGTTTGCTGTTGCTTTGAAAATTAAGAGAACCTATCAATATCAAGCTAGCCAATATCGCGACAGCATCCGCGCCGGTAAAGCGTGGAGAATAGAGGACGACGGATCGTTCGCTTTTGCTAACATTATCTGGTCGAAGTACGGAATGACAAAGAACGGCGCCAATTGGGACTGTCTCAAGTGTGCTGGCTGCCGGTGTGCTCCTTGTGAGTGTAGCCGCGATCTAAAGATCCTATGGTCTCCGAAGAGGACTACTGATGAAACTCGTCGAGGAATTCCGGTGACTACTCAGATTGAACGTGCAGAACGCGATTTGGTTTTTATCAGCTACAGCCACAAGGATTTTGCCTGGCTGGACCGCTTGCAGAGTATGCTTAAGCCTCTCGTGAGAAATAAAAGCCTTTCTACGTGGGACGACAAAAAAATCCGTGCAGGACAAAAATGGCGTGAGGAAATCGAGTCGGCACTTAGCAGGGCGAAGGTGGCAGTACTGATTGTGAGTCCGAATTTCCTCGACTCAGACTTTATCGCAGAGCATGAGTTGCCTCCGCTGCTCAAAGCAGCAGAATCGGCGGGAACCAAGGTCGTTTGGGTTCCCGTCCGTGCCTGTCTGTGGCAAGAAACTCCGATACAGGTCTACCAAGCCGCTCACGATCCTGAAACCCCCCTTGCTGCTCTCAGCGAAGCCAACCAGGATGTGGCCCTCGTTAAAATCTGCCAAATCATCAAGAATGCATCGCAGCAACGTTGATACGCGAGTGCGCGTTTTCAACCGAGTTTCACCTTCATTTTAGGTCTTCGCAAGCCGGCGAGTCTGTTGGACTGAGTGCCTGGGCCCTGCCCCCGTCCTCAGCGTGCAGCCGATATGGATCTGAGCACCCTATAAAGAGGCCAGAGGATTACGCTTTTCTTGTCGCGTGTGTCAGTCGTGACGCCCAGCGCTGACCCCTCCGTCAACTGGCAAAACAACTCCCGTTATCCAACTCGCAGTCTCACTGGCTAGAAACATGATGGCCTCGACAACATCCAACGGTCTGCCTCTTCGCATAAGGGGGTGAAATGAGCACAACTCGGGCGGATCGACCGGAATTTTATCTACAAATGCAGGCGCGATCGCATTTACTCGGATGCTGTGTCGTGCAACTTCTATAGCTAGGGTGCGAGTCAGAGCATGCACAGCAGCCTTGGCTGCGGAATGTGCAGCGCAGGGAGCTTGTCCAATTGCCTGCAAACCCCACAGTGATCCCAAATTGATGATACTTCCTCTTCCACGACGTTTCATGCTCGGGATGACAGCTTGACTCATGAAGAATGTCGCTTTGAGAATAACGTTGAGATATCTGTCGAAGTCGGCTTCAGTGTGCTCCATAAAGGAAAGCTGGTTGAATGCACCTGCGTTGTTTACCAGTATGTCGATGTCTCCCAGCTCTTCAACTGTACGTTCCGCAATCATATTTATCGTGGAAAGTTTGCTGATATCTCCAACTTCATAAATCACTCGCTTACCAGTCGGGTCAATTTCTTGAGCCGCAGCTTCTATCCTTGATCGAGAGCGACTGTTGATGCATATCTTGGCCCCTGCATCGAAGAACGCTTTGGCCGCTGCCTTTCCAATTCCACTGCTAGCGCCCGTAATAACCACCACCGATTTCTGAAAGCTGAACTCTTGATCGCGCATATCTAACTCAATAATATAGCGCGGTCCATAATACTATAGCGACGTACGGCGCCCTTTCTAGGAGAGACGCGGCCAACGGAGACTATCCCGGCTTTTTCCCATAAGTCGGCTTCGGGGAAGTTACGGCTGTTCTATAGTTTGCGAAGGGCTCCCGACACTTGGTTTTTCCGTCACAGCACTGTGGTCGATTTTGTAGACGGCCTTGCACGCTCGACGAGCTCTCAATGCGGTGTCTATGCGGGTTCAAGCGCTAGAGCACCTGGGCCAAAAACCAGGTGGCTCGGCTTCTACGTTTCGCTGCCCGCCGTAACTTGTTGATTGATTGGTCGGGGAGAGAGGATTTGAACCTCCGACCCCTGGTCCCGAACCAGATGCTCCATCTTCATAAGGTTCAAAAATGAGCCTTGTCCGCGCGACTCCGAGGTCGCGAGGGAAGTATGAGGGACTGAGGCCCTATCCTTCTGGGAACTTACAGGTACCTAGGTGTCATTCACGCAAGTGTACGTTTTTCAAAATCGGTTCTATTCGGTCTCCCAACTCAACGGTTGTTGATCGTTCCAGCTACGGCGTTCTCGGCGTTACTACGTCCAGTTAGATGCGTCTCTTTTTAACGGAAAACCAGGGGCCGCAAAGGCCGTGCGGGCTTTAACCCTGGATACACGCCGCCGTCGAAAGCACTAGCGAGTTCCGGAGACTGCGCCGCCGTTGTGCTTGCCCAGCCACGCCGAAAGATTCGGCTGCTGCTCTTCACGGTAACGGATGCAGGAATCGATGGCTTCGCCGGATTGTTTCAGCGCGCGCTCGGAAGCGGGCACCTTATGGGTAGAAAAGAAAGCCTGTACATCGTTGCGGGACTCAACGTCGCAGAAGCTGCGCGTGGCTGCGATGATACTGGAGCCACTGGACATCGTGATCTTCTTTTCAACATCAGGCCAGTGCGCCTTTACCCATTCCCAAGCCACACGGTGCGTCTCAGGATCGTTCACCATGGCGGCAATCATGTGGGGCGCGTCCTGATTGCGGAAGCTGGGCGATACGATCATCTCCATCCACCGCTCGACGATCTGCGGATCGTAAAAATTCGACAGCGCGTTAGTGATGTTGTAGAAGGGCTCGGGCGATTGCGTCTGACGTAACACCTGAATGAATTCGTCAAACAAAAGCGCGTTGCCATGATGCGCGGCAATGTTCAGCGACGCCCTGGCAACGCTAGGATCGACGGCGTCGAAATTCTGCAGATACTGCCTGGCGACCTTCGTGGCTTGTTGAATCGTCTCCGGATCTTCGCCAAGTTCTCCCAAGATAGAAATCAGGTCTCCGCGAAGAAGCCGGGTATCGTCTTTCTCGCCGGGCGTGGGATTCCAACCTACTTTTTGCATCATCGGGCGGAAGTTGGAGCGAATCCACTGCCGAAACGCATCGCGATCCTGATCGCGCACCAGATATCCGGCAATCGTCTGGAGAGAGCCAGAGTAGCTCTCAAGAACCGTCTTTTCCTGGTCCTGATTCATAGCGGCCACCAGATCGAGGAAATTCCCAATGTTGTCCTTTCCTGCTCGAACCAGGGACGCCTCATCACTAAGAAGGAAGGCCCGCTCGGCGGGAGATAGCTCCGCAATCGCCGATCCGCTCAGCTTGCCAAGGATATCGGTGTCGTAGTGGGTGCGGTAGTAACCCACACCGTTGACGTTGGTAAATACCCAAGGCGAGCATCCGGTAAGCGGAATCGTCTGCTCCCGTTGAGTCAAGATCTGGCAGAAGGGTTTGTTCCCTGCCGCCTTGACGCACACCGGAATCTTCCACAGTTCCGAGGAACCGGCAACCTCGGCAGGATCGCTAAAGAAACGCTGCTGGCTGATCGTAACTTCCGTTTTGGATTGAGGCGTAAGGCTCTTCGACGAGCGTCGCTTCCCTTTTGAGGCGACCTTTTCAGGAGCGATATTGGCACAAGCCGCCTTGACGCTAATCAGAGGCTCACCGGCCTGTTCGACAAAGGTCGGCATGATCTGATCCACCGGCCGCTGGGAGACTTTGGCAATGGTTCCCCAAAAATCTTCCGCCGTGGCATTGCCATATTCAAAGTTGTGGAGATAAACGTTGACTCCACGCCGAAACACATCCGGGCTCACGTAGGACTCGATCATGCGGAGCACTGCCGCGCCCTTCTGATAGGAGATCGAGTCAAACATTTCGTTAATTTCTTCAGGCGTTTCGGCCCGGGCACGAATGGGATGGGTGCTCTTTAGAGCGTCCGTGCGCAAAGCGTCATTGGTCTCCTGAACCGCGCTCAAGGCAGCATTCCACTCGGGATGGAGAGCCTGCGAGGGCTTAAGCGCCATCCAGGTAGCGAAGCCTTCGTTGAGCCAGATGTTGTCCCACCACTTCATGGTGACCAGATCACCGAACCACTGGTGGGCCATTTCATGGGCAAGCACCTCAAAAACGGCCTGGCGCGAATCAACCGCAGCCGTCTTGTCGTCGAGAAAGAGGAGCGATTCACGATAGAAGATGGCGGCGGTATTCTCCATGGCGCCAGCCTCGAAGTCGGGCAGGCCCAGGATGTCCAGCTTCCCGAAGGGGTAACGAATGCCGTAATACTGGTTGTAGTATTTAAGAATCTCCTCGGCATAGCGCAGAGCGGCCACGCCCATCGGCTTGCGGTCCGGCGTTCCGCAGACGCGCACGGGAATTCCATCGGCCGAGCCTTCGTTACAAGTAAAATCGCCTACCGCCATCGCAACCAGATAGGTCGACATTTTGGGCGTGGTGGAGAACTTGAGCACGTGCTTGTTCGCGGCGGAATCAGGGGTATCGGAAACGATGCGTCCGTTGGAGATGGCCGTATCGCCTTGGTCGACGACCAGGGTGATATCGAAGGTGGCTTTGAATGCAGGCTCATCAAAAGAAGGAAACGCTCGCCGGGCATCGGTGGACTCGAACTGCGTGGTGGCATAGCGGCGAAGGCGTGTTTTGGATAGATAAAATCCACGCAGCTTGTCATTCAATATGCCGGTGAACTTGATGCGAATCTGGGCGGGACCGGCGCTCAAAGGAGCGGGGACGGTCAACGTTGCCTGCTCGTTTGCGTCGTCAAGGGCAACTTGGACCTCTTGAGTCGTAGAGCCCTGGGTGATGGTGGCGCTTTGAAGCGCAAGCTCAGCAGCGTTGAGCTTCACCGAGGTTCCCGACTGAAGGACACGGACATCAATGACTTCTTCGCCGGCAAAGGCGGCAGCCTGCAAATCGGGCGTGAACTTGAGATCGTAATGATCGGGAACCACGTTCCCAGGCAGCCTCTGCGCTCCCGCAAGGAGCGGAAGGAACAGAGCGGCCAACGCCAGAATTTTTTTGATTTGCATAGGGCTCCCTTCTTGGTCTTCGTTTCGTTTCTTTCGTTTCTTTCGTTTCTTTTTTGCTTATTTTCGCGGTTTTGCCGCCGGCTTGCTTGTTACGCTCGTTCTGCCCTTGTCACTTTCTCGATTGCTTATGTTTCTTCCGCGCCCACGACTTCAGAGGCAACAGCGCCGCCGACAACGACACCAGCACACCGGTTCCATGCAAACCAGTAGCCGAGTTCCCGATAGTCCTTCACATCGAAGATGGCCAGATCGGCGTCTTTTCCCGGCTCGATGGAGCCTTTGCTCTGCTGAAGATCGAGAGCACAAGCGGCGTTCATGGTACATGCAGCGATGGCCTCAGCCGGCACCATCTTCATGTGGGTGCAGGCCAGAGAGATCATGAACGGCATACTCGGAGTGGGCGAGGTGCCGGGATTGTAATCCGTAGCCAGAGCTACGGCCACTCCCGCATCGATGAATCGACGCACGTCCGGGTAGTCGCGATGCCCCAGGAAATAGTTCGCCCCCGGCAGCAGGGTGGCAACCGTCTGGTGCGAAGCCAGCGCGGTTATATCTTCGGACGCTACGCAATCCATGTGATCGAGAGAGGCGGGCCGGTACGCGAGCATGGCACTCAAATTTGACGGCGTAAACTGGCAAACGTGAGCGCGCAAGCCGAAGCCGTGCACGCGCGCCGCATCAAAGATCCTCTTCGATTGCTCCATGGAGAAAGCGCCGCGCTCGCAAAAGACATCGACAAAGGAGGCCAGCTTCTTTTTCGCCGCCAACGGGATAATTTCCCGGCAGACCAGATCGACGTACCGGTCTTCCTTGCCGGCAAACTCGGCCGGGACTACGTGCGCGGCCAGAAGGGTCGAAACCGCCGTACCGGGCCAATGGCGAGCCGCATCCTGAATCGCCTGGAGAGACTTGATTTCATCCTCAAGGGTAAGTCCATATCCCGACTTGGCTTCGACCGTGGTCGTGCCTTGAAGCAACATCGCCTGAAATGCGGTCAGCACGCGACCCGCAAGCTCCTTGCGAGAGGCATCGCGCACGGCAGCGACGCTAGAGCGAATTCCACCACCCGCCGCGGCTATTTCTTCGTACGATGCGCCCGCGATCCGTTTTTCAAAATCGACCAAGCGTGGATGCACGAAGGCCGGATGCGTATGCGCATCAATCAGTCCAGGAAGCACCACCCTTCCCTGGCAATCCAGCTCCCCCAGCCTGTTTTTTCCAGCGCCTAGTTTTGCGGACGGTTTGCCGACTTTAGACAGATGGCGCATGACTTCGCGCTCCGGCCCAACGGCAATGATCTTTCCAGCCCCGCATAAAACAGCGGCCCGTTCGATGAGCCCCAATTCTTTTAAGGCCGCGCCGCGCCGAGGATTCTCCGGCCCGTGCAAGGTGAGAAGCTGGCCTATGTTGGTCAGCAGGAGGTATGGCGATGGTCTTGAGGTTCGCAAACGGTTTAAAAAAGATTCAGAAGAGCATACACGGAAATGGGCAGGAAGCGGGGAGAAATCCAACGCTTCCCGCGGGCAAAAATCCTCCCTACGACGAAGCTTCACCCGATTGCATGGGTATCTTCACGCCCTCGCGCTGGGCAAATGAGACTGCCTCGCTGTATCCGGCATCGACATGACGGACAACGCCGATGCCCGGATCGTTGGTGAGCACACGCTCGATGCGTTTGGCCATCATCTCGGTGCCATCCGCGACTGTGACTTGCCCCGCATGGAGAGAGTAGCCAATACCGACGCCTCCTCCGTTATGCACCGAAACCCAGCTTGCTCCACCCGCGGTGTTCAGGAGCGCGTTGAGAATCGGCCAATCGGCAACCGCGTCACTACCATCCTTCATCGATTCGGTTTCACGATAGGGCGAGGCGACTGAGCCGCAATCGAGATGGTCGCGGCCCATCACGATCGGAGCCTTGATTTCTCCCTTTCTTACAAGTTCGTTGATGGCCAGACCAAACTCGGCCCGTTCCCCGTAGCCAAGCCAGCAGATGCGGGCGGGAAGGCCCTGGAACTTGATGCGCTTGCGGGCCAGATCAATCCAGCGGCGCAGAATGCGATTCTCAGGAAACATCTTCAGAATCAGATCGTCAGTTATGGCAATGTCGGAGGGCTCGCCGGAGAGCGCCACCCAGCGGAAGGGGCCGCGCCCTTCGCAAAACAGGGGCCTTATGTAAGCCGGCACAAATCCAGGGAAATCATAGGCGTTTTTGACGCCCCGTTGAAAAGCAAACGTCCGGATATTGTTTCCGTAATCAAAAGTCACGCTGCCCATCTTCTGAAGGCGAAGCATGGCTTCGACATGGCGGGCCATGGAGTCCAGCGAGCGCTCCAGATAACCTTGCGGATCGCTCCGGCGCATTTCCAAGGCGGCTTCAAGAGGAAGCCCGGCAGGCACGTATCCGTTCAGGGGATCATGCGCAGAAGTCTGATCGGTGAGCAAGTCGGGCAGGACGCCGCGATCCGCAAGTTCGGGTAGCACGTCAGCGCAGTTGCCTACCAAGCCGACGGAAATGGCCTCCTTCTTGCGAACAGCGTTCTTGAGGATGCGAAGAGCCTCATCCAGATTGTTAACCATGAAATCGCAGTAGCCGGTTTTCAGACGCTTCTTGATGCGCTCGGCGTCCACATCGATTCCAAGGAAGCAGGCTCCAGCCATGGTCGCGGCAAGAGGCTGAGCGCCACCCATGCCGCCCATGCCGCCACTTACGACCAACTTGCCAGCCAGGTCGCCACCAAAATGCTTTTCGCCGGCGGCGCAAAACGTCTCAAACGTGCCCTGAACAATTCCCTGCGAGCCAATATAGATCCAGGAGCCGGCGGTCATCTGCCCGTACATCATCAGGCCCGCTCTTTCCAGCTCATTGAATTTTTCCCAATTCGACCAATGACCCACGAGATTGGAATTGGCGATGAGAACCCGGGGCGCGTACTCGTGAGTCTTGAAAATTCCCACCGGCTTGCCGGATTGCACCAGCAAAGTCTCATCCTGGGCGAGAGATTGTAGAGACGCGAGAATCACGTTGAGGCACTGCTGATTGCGGGCCGCCTTACCCGTTCCACCGTAGACCACAAGATCGCGCGGACGCTCGGCAACCTCTTCATCAAGGTTGTTCATCAGCATGCGCATGGCGGCTTCCTGGGCCCATCCCTTGCAAGTAAGTTCATTGCCGCGAGGAGCCTTGAGCGGCGGAAGATAAGTGGACTGAATTTCGGTGTCAACAGGCATAGCCAAATGGTAGCAAATCGACCTGTCAAAGAGGTGGGTAATGGGCTACCTTGTACAAAATCGCCCGCAGCGCGCGGTTAAAACCATTGTCCTTGCCTTGGACTTAGGCGCTGTTTACCTACGCGCTTCCCTATTTCAATCACAGCAGATCGGACGGATTCAGCCCGCGCAGGATGATAGAAAATGTTTCTGGCATGCGAACCGCAACAACCTCGCCGCTCTCCACTTCAACCCACACCTTCACCGATGGATCGGTAGACTTTCCGGAATCTGCCGTCTCTGTGAACGTGTATTCCTGAACTTGGAACGGTTTTTTTGAAATCCTCATTGTCCGTATCCCGGCCACTTTTTCAACCCTCATCGATATCACTCCAGCCTGGCCACCAGCCGGTATAGTCATCATCCCGACCTTCGCAGGGATTCCGCTCTTGAGTGCGCGCTGTATGGCAATCCTGTACACGCTAACGCTCAGATCCAGACCCATTGCCGTGGACGAAGTTATTCCACTATCGTCTTCTCCCCCGGGAGAGGATTTCTGACCATTCACATCAACCAACTCGACTTTTGTGACCTTGTCACCTGTCCAGGTGATCTCCATGGTTGCTTTCTTTCCTTCAATTCGGGTGGAATACCGAAGCCATTTGTTAGAGCCGCCTGGGTTAAAGTCCTCCTCAAGCTCTGACTTGCTCATATTCCCACCGGAGTCCATCACCTCCGTTTTCGTGTGCAACCGAGTTCCATCCTGATTCGCAGTGAGAGTCTCGCTTCCTACTATCCGCTCGTTGACCAAAATGTCGTATTCCTTGATTTGCGCACTACACGCGACGGCTAGAACAGGAACACACAGGACGGTAGGAAGAGAAAGCGAGTCAAGCACAGTAGAGAGCAATCCAGTAAGGCGTAGCATGGTCCGATTATTCGTGTTATTTACAGGTACGACCAGCGACAAAGCGCGGCAGGAATGGACATCCTGCGGCATCGGCCAAACTTGCAAGAAAGGCCGTCCTCTATGGCCCACCCTCACTCTTCTTGGATTACGAATACCTGGATTACGAATACGGTGGGTTGTGAATCAGGGGTAGGTCCCATACTCTGCCCACGAATAGAACCGGCATTGTCGCCAGCAAATGTAGAAACTCTAGACGCATTCTCCCGTGAGGGAGAATGCGTTGCTAGTCGCCCATTGGGCGGGGCTTCATGGCTGCTACCGGCGGTACCTGATGCGGCCTCTTTCCTTTTCTCCCTGCCTTCAAGTCGGCAAAGAACCAGCGGACGCGATCCATATAGAGATAAACAACAGGCGTCGTGTAGAGGGTCAAGGCCTGGCTAACGATCAATCCTCCCACGATTGCTATACCCAGTGGACGACGAAGCTCGGATCCGGTTCCGGTGCCAAGCGCCAGGGGCAAACCGCCAAGCAACGCAGCCATGGTGGTCATCATGATGGGGCGGAAGCGAAGCATGCAAGCCTGGTAGATCGCCTCTTCCGAAGTCATCCCATTTTTGTTTTCGGCCTCCAGGGCAAAGTCGATCATCAGGATGGCGTTCTTCTTGACAATGCCGATCAGCAGGATGATTCCGATCATCGCAATCACCGTAAGCTGCGTGCCGGTAAGCAGGAGGGCCAAAAGCGCTCCAACGCCCGCCGATGGCAAGGTCGAAAGAATCGTGAGCGGATGGATGACGCTTTCATACAGGATGCCGAGGACGATGTAGACCGTGAGCAAGGCGGCGAGAATCAGCCAAGGCTCATCCGAGAGCGAACTCTGAAACGCGGCAGCGGTTCCCTGAAAGCCTCCGGAGATCGAGGGCGGCATGCCGATATCGCGCTTGGCCGTCTCGATCATTTTGGTTGCGTCTCCCAAAGCCGCGCCGGGCGCAAGATTAAACGAGATGGTAACCGAGGGATACGGCCCCTGATGATTGACCTGCAGAGCGGCATTCGATGGCCGGACACGGGTGAAGGCCGACAGGGGCACCTCGCTGCCGTTGGTGGAGCGGACATACGTATGGGCCAGCGCATCCGTCCCATGCTCGATGCGCGGATCGGCTTCCATGACCACGTGATACTGGTTCAACGGACGATAGATGATGGAGACCTGGCTTTGACCGAACGAGTCTCCGAGGACCGCGTCAATTTGCTGGGGTGAGATTCCCAGGCGCGAGGCCGTGTCGCGATCCACCTCAATTTGGGTTTCCAGACCTTTGTCCTGCTGATCGGTGTTGACATCGCGCAGTTGCGGAATGCTCCGCAGCTTGTTCAGAAGCTTCGGCGCCCAGGTCGTTAAATCGTTGAGATCGCCGGACAGGATTGTGTACTGGAACTGCGAGTTGCTTTGGCGCCCGCCAATCTGCAGATCCTGGGTCGCCTGAAAGAACAAGGTGGCTCCGGGCACGACCGACATCGGCTTGCGCAAGCGATTGACGATGTCATCGGCAGAGACCTTCCTTTCCCCAATCGGTTTCAAGGTGACGAACATGCGGCCGCTATTCGCAGTACCGCCGCCTCCACCACCGCCACCACCACCTCCGGCAAAGCCCACCACATTTTCGACCATGGGATCTTTCATTACGATCTGGACGAACTGGGACATTTTGTCTTTCAACGCCGGGAAGGAGATGTCCTGTTCCGCCTGGACTCCGCCGCCCAACCGGCCAGTATCCTGTTGCGGGAAAAATCCTTTAGGAACAATGACATAGAGATAAACACTCAAAGCTGCCGTCAAGATGGTGACCGCCAGAGTCGCCAATTGATGCCGCAGCACCCACTTGAGACTGCCTCTGTAGATTCCGAGAATCCAATCGAAGACCGCTTCGCTTGCCCGATAAATACGTCCATGCTGGGCGCCGGAGGCGCGCAGAAATTTTGCGCACATCATCGGGGTGGCCGTAAGGGACACCACCAAGGACACGCCAATAGCAGCGCTCAGGGTCACAGCAAATTCACGAAACAGCCGCCCAACGAGGCCGGGCATGAGCAGGATCGGAATGAACACCGCAACCAACGAGGTACTCATGGAGAGCACGGTGAACCCAATGGCTTTTGAGCCGCGAAAAGCGGCCTGCACCGGGTTCATGCCTTCTTCGATGTACCGGGTTATATCTTCGATCACCACGATGGCATCATCGACAACAAAGCCGGTCGAGATGGCCAGCGCCATGAGAGAGAGATTATCGATGCTGTAACCCGCAAGGTACATGATGCCGAATGTACCCACCAGGGAGAGCGGCACCGCAATGCTGGGAATGGCCGTTGCCCTCGGGCTTCTGAGAAACAGAAAGACCACGAGGACGACCAAGGCAATCGAGACGCACAAGGTGAACTGGATATCGGCGACGGAAGCCCGGACCGTGGTGGTGCGGTCGAGCACAACATCGAGCTTGATGGATGCGGGAATGGATGCCTGCAACTGCGGCAGCAAGCCGCGCACGCGATCTACGGCATCGATGATATTCGCGCCCGGCTGACGGAAGACAATCATCAGGACAGCGGGGTGGCCGTTGGCTATACCGGCGTTGCGCGTATCCTCGACCGAATCCTGAACGTCGGCAACATCCGCGAGCCGCACAATGCCGACGCTATTTTGCGCAACGATCACCTTCTTGTACTTCTCCGCCTCGAAAAGCTGATCGTTATCGGAGATCATCCAGGAGTTGCCGGCGTTTGAAATTTCGCCTTTGGGACGATTGGCATTGGCGGAATTCAGAGCTGCCGCCACCTGCTCGACGCCAACGCCCATCTTGTTCAACAAGGCGGGGTTCACCTCCACCCGCACCGCTGGACGCGCGCCACCTCCCACGAATACCTGACCAACTCCGGAGACCTGCGCGACTTTCTGCGCAAGAATGGAGTCGGCTGCGTCGTACATTTTTGGCAGCGGAATGGTTTCGGAGGTCAGCCCCAGAATCATGATGGGAGCGTCCGCCGGGTTGCTCTTGTGCCAGGAGGGCCGGGAGGGAAGATTCGCAGGAAGCTGTCCCAGGGCAGCGTTGATCGCGGCCTGCACATCGCGCCCGGCAGCATCGATATTGCGGTTGAGATCGAACTGGAGGGTGATGCTCGTGGAACCAAGCTGGCTCGTTGAGGTCATCTGGTTGACGCCCGCAATACGGCCAAACTGCCGCTCCAGCGGCGTGGCTACCGACGAAGCGACCGTCTCCGGACTCGCTCCGGGAAGGCTCGCGGAAACCGAAATTACCGGATACTCAACCTGGGGCAGCGGAGCGACCGGCAGTTGCGTATAGGCGAGAATCCCCGCCAAGAGCAATGCCAGGGTAAGCAATGAGGTTGCAATCGGCCTCCGGATGAACGGTGCGGAGATGCTCATATTCAGTGCGCCGCTGTCGGCTCCTCCACAACAGGCTCTTCGACCCCTGTAATCGTGTTACCGAGCTTCAGATGCCCGAATCTTGTTGCCAAACGATCGAACCACAAATAGACAACCGGCGTGGTGTACAGGGTAAATAGCTGACTCAAGAGAAGACCGCCGATGATCGTAATGCCCAGCGGCTGGCGCAGCTCCGATCCGGTGCCTCTGCCAAAAGCCAAGGGTACGGCTCCCAACAGAGCGGCCATGGTGGTCATCATGATCGGGCGGAAGCGAAGCAAGCTTGCCTGATAGATGGCCTCCTCGGGCGGCTTGCCCTCCACCCGCTCCGCCTCCAGGGCGAAGTCGATCATCATGATGGCGTTTTTCTTGACAATGCCGATTAACAGGATAATGCCGATCAGAGCCACGACCGTGAGGTCGTTGTGAGTCAAGATCAAAGAAAGGATTGCTCCTACACCAGCGGAGGGCAGCGTGGAAAGGATCGTCAGGGGATGAATATAACTTTCATACAGAACTCCCAAAACGATGTAAACCGTAATCAGAGCGGCAAGGATGAGCCAAGGCTCCGATGACAGAGATTTCTGGAAGGCGGCAGCAGTTCCTTGAAAACTTGGATGAACGCTGGCTGGCATTCCGAGTTCCTGCTCAACTTCGGCAATGCGCCGCGTGGCGGCGCCCAGCGATTCGCCGGGAGCGAGATTGAAGGAGATTGTGACCACCGGGAACTGGCCCTGATGGTTGATGGTGAGCGACGTTTTCGAAGACTCGAAGTGGCTGAAAGCCGTGAGCGGCACCTGCGTTCCGGTAATGGACTTCACGTAGATATCTTTGAGCGCGCTGGGGTCCTGCCGGAACTGCGGATCGACCTCTAAAACCACGTGATACTGATTCAACTGAGTAAAGATCGTGGATACCTGGCGCTGGCCGAAGGCGTCATACAGGGTGTCGTCGATTGCCTGGGGCAAAATTCCGAAGCGTGCAGCGGTGTCACGGTCGATGACCAGGTCCGCCCTAAGACCGCCGGTCTGCTGGTCGCTGGCCACATCGCGCAGTTCAGGGATTGTCCGCAACCGATTGACGATTTTCGAAGCCCACAGATTCACCTCGGCAGCATCAGCGGATTCCAGGGAGTACTGGAATTGGGTGCGGCTCACGCGGTCTTCCACCGTTAAGTCCTGCACCGACTGCATGTAGAGCGTGATGCCATCGATCTTCGCCAACTGCGGCTGCAGCCTGCGAATCACGTCCGAAGCTGTGGCGGCGCGCTGGTCGCGGGGCTTCAGGTTGATCTGGATTCTTCCGCTGTTCTCGGTGGTATTCGTTCCGTCGATACCGATAAACGAGGAGAGGCTATCGACATCGGGATCTTTCAGAATTTCCCGCGCAAGCTGCTGCTGCCGGTCGGACATCGACTGGAACGAGACATTTTCCGGCGCTTCTGAAATTCCGAGGATTACGCCTGTATCCTGCACGGGAAAGAAACCCTTGGGAACGATGGTGTAGAGATACAGTGTCAACAACAACGCGCCCAGGGTTGCCATAAGCGTCGCGGTCTGGTGCTTCAGAACCCATTGGAGCGTGCGTCCATAGACGCGGATCACGCTATCGAAGAACCGCTCCGAAGCGTGGTAAAAGCGCCCGTGCTTGCTCTCGGACGTGCTCTTTAGCAACCGGGCAGCCATCATGGGCGTGAGAGTCAGCGAAACGCCGGCTGAAACCAGAATGGTTACGCTCAGCGTTACTGCAAATTCACGAAACAACCGGCCAACGATATCGCCCATGAAGAGCAGCGGAATGAGCACCGCGATGAGCGACACCGTAAGAGAGATGATCGTGAATCCGATCTGCCCCGATCCTTTCAGCGCCGCTTCAAGGGGCGAATAGCCTTCCTCCAGAAAGCGATCGATGTTTTCGATCATCACAATGGCGTCATCCACCACAAAGCCGGTGGAGATGGTCAGCGCCATGAGTGTGAGGTTGTTGAGGCTGTAGCCCAGCAGATACATCACACCGAAGGTGCCAACAATCGAGAGAGGCACGGCAACGCTCGGAATGATGGTGGCCGACAGGTTACGCAGAAACAAAAAGATGACCATGATCACGAGCCCAACCGTGAGCATGAGTTCGAATTGAACGTCCTGCACGGAGGCGCGGATGGTCTGGGTACGATCCGTCAGGATTGCAACCTTAATTGAGGCAGGGAGAGAGTCTTTCAAGTTGGGCAGGATCGCCTTGATCCTGTCCGCGACGGCAATGATGTTGGCGCCGGGCTGACGCTGGATGTTGACGATGACGGCGGGAACCGCGTTCATCCAGGCTGCCTGCTTCACGTTCTCCGCTCCGTCGATTACCGTGGCAACATCGGTCAGGCGAACGGGAGCATTGTTGCGATAAGCGACGATCACCGATCGATAACCATCGCTGGACAGAAGTTGATCGTTGCTGGCAATCGTAAAGGACTGCCTTGGCCCTTCGAGGATTCCCTTGGCTTGATCGACGTTGGCCTGGCTTAACGCCGTGCGGACATCCTCAAGGCTCAGGCCATAAGAAGCGAGAGCGGTCGGATTGACCTGGATGCGCACTGCCGGTTTCTGGCCGCCGCTGATCGATACAAGACCGACGCCCGAAAGCTGAGAAATCTTCTGGGCCAATGTGGTGTCCGCCACGTCCTCAACCTTGGAGAGCGCCAAGGTGTCCGAGGTGAGGGCCAAAGTCAGAATGGGCGCGTCGGCAGGATTGACCTTGCTGTAGATCGGCGGATTCGGAAGATCGCGCGGGAGAAAGGTGGCCGCGGCATTGATGGATGCCTGCACCTCCTGCTCCGCGATATCGATATTGAGATCGAGATTGAACTGCAGGGTGATGACCGAACAGCCGAAGGAGCTGGTGGAGGTCATTTGGTTCAGACCGGGAACCTGCCCGAACTGACGCTCCATCGGAGCAGTCACCGAAGACGCCATCACGTCCGGTCCGGCGCCTGGGTAGAACGTGACTACCTGAATCGTTGGATAGTCGACCTGCGGCAGGGCCGAAACCGGCAACTGCTGGTAGGCGACGATACCAACCAGCAGCAAACCTATCATTAAGAGGGAGGTCGCTACCGGGCGGAGAATGAAAATCCGTGAGGGGCTCATGGTTTTACCGCATGGAGCCGGTCTGCCCGTGGGCCCGAACCGCCTCCGCCGCTACCGCGAAATTCCACCTGCGTGTTGGTTTGAAGCTTGTCTTGCCCGTCCGTAACCACCATTTCGCCGGGAGACAACCCCTTGTCAATGGCGGCATAGTTCCCCGCGGTAAGGCCCACGGACACCGGGCGCATCTCCGCTTTCTTATCCGATTTCACGGTAAAGACGTACGCGCCCTGAGGCCCGCGCTGAACGGCCGCTACGGGCACCACCGTGTTGTTCTTGCGCACTTCGAGCTGCAAATGGATATTGACGAACTGGTTGGGCCAGAGGCTGCGATCGCGGTTGTCAAAAACTGCCTTGAGCTTTCCGGTACCGGTGGAAGCGTCAATCTGGTTGTCGATGGTTACAAGTTTGCCGGTAGAGAGCTTGGTCTGGTCGTCGCGGCTATAGGCATCTACCTGCAATGTGCCCTTCCTCATGCGCTGGGCGATCGAGGGAAGATTATCTTCCGGCAATGTGAATACCGCCGCAATCGGCTCGAGCTGCGTAATCACCAGTAGACCGTTGGGATCGGCGGCGTGAACGATGTTGCCGACATCCACGAGGCGGAGACCAATGCGGCCGCTGATGGGAGAGGTAATGCGCGTATAGACGAGTTGCAGTTTTACGTTGTCGATCTGTGCCTGGTCGGCGCGAACGGCTCCATCAAGCTGGCCCACCTGGGAGCCCTGCGTATCGAGCTGCTGCTTGGAAATGACGCCACCGTTCTTGTACAAGTCCTGAAATCGATCGAGATTCAGCTTGGCATCCTGCAGGGCCGCCTGATCTTTAAATAAGTTGGCCTCCGCCTGGCTGAGCTGTACCTGATATGGACGAGGATCGATCACCGCCAGCACGTCGCCCTGCTTGACTTCCTGCCCCTCTTTGAAACGAACCTCGACGAGCTCTCCATCGAGGCGGCTTTTCACTGTGACCGTATTGAAGGCCTCGATCGAGCCAAGGCCGGCGAGAACCACCGGCATATCGCGCTGCTCCGCGGTGGCAACATCTACGGAAACCACCTGCTGGCCTTGTCCCTGACGTCCGCCGCGCTGCGGCTGGGATGACTGTGATTGGAAGGGTCCATTGGCGCAACCGAGCAGAACTAAACAAAAGCATGCGGCCAAAATGAGCCGCGAGTGCCGCAATACACAACCTGGGAAGCTGAACATCCATGTCCTCTCTTTAAGGCGAGGAATTTTCTTTTAGACAGAATAGGGGTAAAATTCTGGCTCTTATCCTGTCTCTCAACCTGCGTATGCTGACAAACGCATTTCCCGGCGGCCTTCCTTTTCGTTCCCTGGGGCGAAAGGCCGCGCCGCGATTGCAATTCCTTGATATACCTGGTCGAAAACGGGCTTGCCGGCAGCATCAGCCGGATCGGCAGAATGTAATCCCTACCTTGTTAGACTCTAATAGAACCTTCTTTGATAATCACGATAAGAGCAATCAATTTTAATTCAGCGAATGTAAATATTTGTTAATCATCCGACTCTTGCGCAGGGCCAATACACATCGCTTCACCTGTGGAAATTGCGGCACCAAGTACACATCGATGCGGCGAACCCCTTGGGCCGCCATGAATTTTCGAGTCGGGGAGTTTAGACCGATGACGATGCAGGCGCAACAGGCATCTTCCGGTTCTCGAATTCGTTGTTCTCGTTGTTCTCGCCGGTTTGAAAATTGTCAAAGCAATCCGGTAAACCTGCTACCATGGCTCCATTTCCCACAGGAGCAATCAACTTATGGCTATGCAGCGCAGTTGGCATCGTTGGATCACCAGCCTGTTTCTTCTCCTGCCGCTCTGTGCGGGCTCTTCCTCGCAATCCCAACCGGCTTCGCCGGCAAATTCCGCTTCCGTGGGCGCTTCTCAACAGGCACAAGTCCAGAGTCCGGCTTCCCAGGGAACGGCTTCGCAGGGACCGGCTACAGTCTTAAAGACTACGACGAGGCTGGTGGTTGTGGATGTGGTAGCAACCGATAAAAAAGGCGCAGCCGTTGCGGACCTGACCGCGGACGACTTCCAACTCATGGAGGACGGTAAAGAACAAAAGGTTCGGGCCTTCAACTTCCAGCATCCAGAACAGCATCCCGAAGCTGCGGCTAGCACGAAGAGCACTTCGCAGGCAGCCACCGGTATCCTGACGAATGTTCCCTCTTTCACCGGACACAGCGCTTTGAATGTCTTCCTGATTGACGGATTGAATACCACCGTTACCAACCAATTGTATGTTCACGAGCAGATGATCAAGTTCCTGCAGAAGCTGCCGCCCAACGAGCCCCTTGCCGTATACCTGCTAGGAAGCAAGCTGACACTGCTTCAGGACTTCACCAGCGATCCCACCGTACTGCAGAGCGTATTGCGTAACCTGAAGGAGCAAAAATCGCCCGTGCTGGACGATCCAACGGAGGAGCTATTCGCTCCGGGAGTTTTCGACTCCCTGCCCGGGCAAATGCAACAGTCCATCGAAGCATTTGAAGCGGAGAGCACCGCGGCGAAGATGGACGTTCGCATTCAATTGACTTTGGATGTGCTCAATTCACTGGCAAGAACACTTTCCGGCTATCCCGGGCGCAAGAACCTAATATGGCTCTCAGAATCGTTCCCGCTCTCTATCAACCCCGATACCAGCCTGGGTGTTCACGCCTTTGACACGATGCGCGACTACAGCCCGTTGGTGGCCAAGACCGCGGACGCGCTGACGACCGCACAGGTGTCCGTCTACCCTGTGGACGCACACGGCCTCGCAGGCCACGCGGCATTCAGCGCGGAAAGCAGCGGGCGCGACAAGCTTGGGCGAAACGCGATGACTTCCCAGCGCGTGAATGGCACTCTCAGCCAGGATTCGGATCAGTCCACCGCAGCTCACAGCGCCATGAACGAGCTAGCGGATAGGACCGGGGGCAAGGCCTTCTATAACGGCAACGATCTCGATAATGCCATCGGCAAGAGTATTGAAGACGGCTCCACCTATTACACGCTCGGCTACTATCCGGATAATAAAGACTGGGACGGCAAATTCCGCAAGATCCAGGTGAAGAGCCTGCGTTCGGGAATCAAGCTGCGCTACCGGCTTGGGTATTTCGCAACGGATCCGGCATCTTACGAAAAGCAGAAGCCCGAGCAGAAAAACCGCGACTTGGCAATGTCGCTCAGCCTCGACTATCCGGCGGCAACGGGGCTTCCTTTTCGAGCCTCTGTGTTACAGCCTTCGGAAAAAACTCAGAACAAAGCCGCAGTGAATTTCGCTGTGGACGCCCACTCGGTCAGCTTCGACAGCCAGGCCGACGGCCTGCAGCACGCATCCGTTACGTGCGCGGTTGAGGCTTACTCGGCTAAAGGAAAGGTCATCAAGGCGGAGGCGCACTCGGTCTCCGGAGCGTTGACTGCCGAACAAGTTGCAGCCGTGATGAAAAGCGGGTTTCCGTGCCAGCAGCTTATCGATTTGCCCGCTGGAAGTTATATCCTGCGGATTGGCGTGCGCGACGAGCACACCGGAGTCATCGGGACCCTAACCACCAAGACCACGGTGGGCCAATCGAACACCAGTGCGGCGAAGGCCGGCGAAAGCAATGGAGCGAATAAGGCTGAAGAAAAAAAGCAGTGATCATCGGCCTCATGCTTTATTTGAGAGCGGCTTTATTTGGATCACGGGCGGTATTTGATGCAGGCGGTATTCGGCCCACAACTTTCGGTTGCTCGGCAGGGCACCCGCAATCTCCTTGCGCTTTGACTCTCGACTGTCGACTCTTGACTCTTGACTCTGAGAGTTGTCGGCCCTAGTCTCTACAACTAATGCCGTTATGCAGGGAGACTCGATGAACGCCAAACCCATGACCCGCAAACAATCCATAGAATACGGACGGGCGCAGCGCAAGCGCCTCAGCCGCTCCGATTTGGGGACGTTCGACGCGAAGGCGCGCCGAATCGATGCCATTGGCGTGATTCACGATTCGTGCGACGGCCGGCTTGCGGAACTCATTCCCGTAAAGTTCAAGCTGATGGCGGCTTCGATGTTTGCGTTCTACCGCGGCACCGTGGAAGTGATGGCCGCCGACCTTGCCTCTTCTACCCACACGCAAATCTATGCGCAGCTCTGCGGCGATGCCCACGTGAAGAACTTTGGCTTCTTTGCCACGCCGGACGCCCATGTGGTCTTCGATGTCAACGATTTTGACGAGACATGGCCAGGCCCATGGGAATGGGATGTGAAGCGCCTCATTGCCAGTATCGTGGTAGGCGGACGCGAGGCCGGAGAGAGCAATCGCGAGTGCAAGGAGATTGTCGAGGGATTTCTGGCTGAATACTGCCATTGGATCCACACCTTTTCCGACATGACGACCATTGAAGTCGCCCGCCATCGCGCCCGCCGCGACCTGAACCGTCCGGCCATCGCAGAGGCCCTGGAAAAGGCGCAGCGCGCGACTCCTTTACAAACGCTCAAGAAGCTGGCGAAGAAGACCCCGTCCGGCTGGAAGTTCCGGTCCGTACCTAATGTGTTATGGGAGGTTCCTGGAAAGACCAAGAAGCTTGTTCTGGACGCGCTGAAACAATACCGCGATACGCTCTCGTCCGATCATCAGCTTATCTTCGACCGGTTCCATCCGGTAGACGTTGCATTCAAACTAGTGGGTACCGGCAGCGTTGGGACCCGCGACTATGTAGTCCTGTTCTTTGGCCGCGACGAAAACGATCCTCTTTTCCTGCAAGTCAAAGAGGAGCCGCCCGCGATCTACGCCAGATATATCAACCATCCCCAACCTCAAAATGAGGGCCGCCGGGTGGTAGAAGGCCAGCGTGCGCTACAGGTTCAATCGGACCTTATGTTGGGCTGGTGCACCATCGAAGAGCGCGATTATCTGGTGCGCCAGTTAAACGACCACAAATCTTCCCTGGAAATTGAAGACCTGAAAGGCAGCCGGCTTATGGAATATAGCCGCCTATGCGCCGAACTGTTGGCCAAGGGCCACGCCCGCTCCGGCGATCCGGTGGCCATCGCTTCTTATCTTGGTCCATCAGGGAAGTCCGCGGAATCCCTGATGCGCTTCGCCTCCACTTACGCAGAACAGGTGGAAGCGGATTACGACGCATTCCGCAAAGCTCTAAAGAACGGAACGTTGCCTCGCAAGGCGGGAACGACTTTATCTAAAAAGTCTGAATAAAAACGTAGAACGCCAAGGGTGCGATCGACAGATGGATTTTAGAGAACAGAGGCGATGCCTAACCAGGCATCGCCTCTCTGTCGTTAAGGAGGGTCCGATGTTCTTTGCTTTGTCTTATCTTGTTTTCTCTTGCCGTTGTGTTCGTGGTACGCCAAGCGGCCCACCGACGGCTACCGCTATTTCCTAGTCACGGTAAGTTCTGTCCTCCGATTCTGCGCGCGACCGTCTTCGGTATCGTTTGAGGCGAGCGGGCGGTCCTGTCCAAATCCCGCTGTCGAGATTCTGTCGGTAGCAATTCCTTGTCCGACGAGCAGTTGCTTCACGGCATTCGCTCGATCCACGGACAGCTTCTGGTTGCCATCGGGCGTCCCGGTGTTATCCGTGTGTCCTACCAATTGGACTTGGGCGTTCGGGTACGCCTTCAGGATTGATGACATGTCCGTCACCGTCTGGGTAGAGTCGGGCGTAAGCTGTGTTGAAGCCGTTTCAAAATTCAGGTGATCAAAAACGAAAGTCTTAGGTACATCCTGAGCCGATGTATCGCCCAGGAAATGCGCGAGATTGTAGTTAATGGACCCCGGCGTGAGGTTAAGATCGACGCCGCTCGGCAGCGGAATCTTCTCAAGAGCACCCTTGGCCGCATCTGCGCCCGCTTTCACACCGTCTTTGGCCATATCGGCGCCTTCTTTCGCCATGTTCGCGCCTTGGTTGGCCAGATTCTCTACACGGTTCCCTACGTTAGGAGCGCGGCCCAACAAATAGAGCAGGAGCGCCAAGGCTCCTAGTGCGATGAGCGCGAGCGGCAACCAACGCCTGCCCGTTCCAGTTGGAGTCGGTGGCGTCACCGTCGGGCCCGCCGTGGTCACGCGCTCGACATAAACCGGTTCGGGCGCCTTCCAGGATGTGTCGGTGACTTCTCTCTTCACAATCGCGGGCCCACCGCCCAAGAGCTGGGACAAGCCGGAAGGCGCAGCGGCTGCAATTTCCGATCTTTCATTCAACAGGACATTGGCAAGGCCGCTTGAATCCAAGCCTTGTGCGGCGGCTCGCTTGCCCAATACGCCCAGCGTCAATGGAGCGGCCAGCGCCATAAGCTTTGAAGCCGCGGATGAACTGACGCCACCGGACTTCGCCACCAGATCGGTGACGGCGGAGCCTCTGCCGCCAAAGATTTTCCCCAGCAGTTGCTGCCCTGCGCTTAGCATGTTGTTGGTGGCTCCCCCGCCACTAAAGAGGGATGAGACATTGTCGGCGGCGGCGCCATAGCCGCCATCACGAATCATGCCTGCCAAGCTGGTGGCTCCCTCCTGGGAAGAGGCCATGTTGGTAAGCCCGCTAAGAACGCTGGGCACAATTCCGTTCAATGTTTGCCGTGTTGAAGATTCAGACTCTCCAACGAAAGAACTCGCTTTACGAACTACGTCCGGAGTCAAGCATCCTTTCACGGCGTCCATCAGACTTCCGGGTCTCAGAAATTGGGAAACAGCCATCGGGGTCCTCCTTGCTCCTTCGTAAAAACTGCAGTGTGATTGTTATGTATGAGAGGATGCCTGGTTGAGATTCGCTTGTTGCCTTCTTAACCCACGTTTTTTCGTTGTTCATTCTTTATTCGTCGTTATTCGTCATTCTTCATCCTTCATTGTTCATTGGCCAGAATTGCTCAGGCGGCAACCGCACCCGCTATTTCTCTTTAAGACAACAAAGACCGGGGATAACCTGGGGGGATAACAAAGTCCGGTTCCCTCTCTAAAAAAGTCATCCCGTACTTTTCTGCCCTCGCCTATACCGGACATTTGCGGATTGGCGTTGTCGGGCGCGGACAACAAAATGGCAGTGGAAAGATGGCCCTGGAACGACAGCTCCGGTGCTTATTCTGTGCGCAAACGTTCGAGGAAAAGAATCGAGCGGGCGCATGCGGCATCGGCCTGTGGAGTCAAACCAGCCTATGGAGCAGGAACCAATGAGCGCCACGAAAGAAGAGCCAATTGTGGCGACTCTGCACGCCGAAGAGCTTTCGGTCACGAAACGGCGCATCGTGACTGGGCGCGCCCAAATCTCCACTGTAACTCGCGAGCACGAGGAGCTTGTGGAAGAGCTCCTTCGTCACGAGCACGTGGAAATTGAGCGTGTACCGATCGGCAAGCCGCTTGATCAGGCGCCCAAAGTTCGGGAAGAAGGGGACGTCCTCATTATCCCGGTTGTTGAGGAGGTCCTGGTCACCGAACGGCGATTGTTCTTGAAAGAAGAGGTCCGCATCCGGCGTGTGCGCGGGGCGGAGAAACATCGTCAGCGAGTGCGTGTCCGCAAGCAAGAAGCGGTCATCACGCGTCAACCGGCAACCCCTAACGGCTGCTGAATATTCGGCGGCTGGAGTCTGAAAAGCAAGACACCCAAGAAGGAGAAATGATGGCTTACGAAAAAATTGTCGCCGTGTATGACAAAGCAGGAAAGGCAAAAGACGCCGCCAGGGCTCTGGAGTCTTCGGGCTTCTCTGCCGGCGATATCAGCCTACTAAATCGCGACTCTCTCACGGATGCCGAAATGCGCGAGGAGGGACTCTGGCGCAGGCTTTTTGGCCGCACAGTCGCCGACCATGAGAGCACCGCCTATACCCGTGCAGTTCAGGGCGGAGGCGCCGTCCTGACTCTTCGAGTCCTGGATTCGGATGTAGGACGAGCGATGAGGATTCTGGACGTCCATAACCCCGTCGATGTGAATGATCGGGTCAGCACTGCAACAAGCGTTCCGGTCACGCCGGTCAAAACAACCGTCACGCAGCCGGTCGAAACCTACAAGGTAACCGGACGAGAAGAAGTCCTCCGCCTGGCCGAGGAGCAACTGGACGTGGGGAAACGCCAGGTTGAAACCGGAAAGGCGCGCATTCGCCGTTTCGTGATTGAAAAACCTGTCGAGACCAAGGTTACGTTACATGAAGAGCACACTGAGCTGCTTCGCCGTAACGTCACCGATCCCACCGCGCTCCGGGATGTCGATTGGTCGGACAAGACCATCGAAGTTACCGAGACGGCCGAGCAGGCGGTAGTCACGAAATCCGCCCGCGTCGCCGAGGAGGTGGTCATCCGCAAGGAAGGTACGGACCGCGTAGAAACGGTTCGCGATACCGTTCGCCGCCAGCAGGTGGAGATTGAGCGCCTGCCTTTGCGCGATCGAGACCGGAAGGTTGCTTGAGCCGAAGCCATCTCTCCAACTGAATTCCGGCGGCAGCTCTACGCCGCCGGGAGTTCACCTCTTCCTTCCCCAGGAGGCAGCTACGCGCGAATTTACGAACACTCTGGTGCGCCTCCCGAGGATCGTTTCTTTTGTTCATGTCGTTCACTTAATTCACGTCGTTCACGCTTCAAAATCCGGTTCGGCCTTGCTTCGCTTTATACCAATGGAGGAACCATGTTGTTGAGTCGCCGGGATTTTCTGAGACTTGGCGCCAGCGGTGGGGCCGCCGGCTTGCTTTTTGAGTTCAACGTTCAACCCGTTCTCGCCCAGGCCAGAGGGCTCAAAATCGCCCGCACGAGTGAGACACGCTCCATCTGCCCCTATTGCTCCGTGAGCTGCGGCATCATTATTCATACGATCGGCGATAAAGCTAAAAACGTGACGCCCCAGGTTGTTCACGTGGAAGGCGATCCCGACGATCCCATCAATCGCGGCACCCTCTGCCCCAAAGGAGCCTCTCTTTACCACGACATTCTGAACACACGGCGGCTCCTCAAGCCCGAAGTTCGCCGACCGGGGTCAGATCACTGGGAAGACATATCGTGGGAGCAAGCGATTGCGGAAATAGCCCGGCATATCAAGAAAACGCGCGATGAAGGCTTCATCGAAAAAGACGAGCAAGGGCGCACCGTCAATCGCTGCGAAGGCTTGGCCTGGAATGGCGGATGCACGGACACAAATGAAATCAACTGGTTGATCGTAAAGGCAATGCGCAGCCTGGGGGTCTGCTACCTGGAAAACCAGGCTCGTGTTTGACACGGCCCCACGGTCTCAAGTTTGGGACCATCATTCGGGCGCGGCGCAATGACGAACGGCTGGATTGACATGAAGAACACCGACATGATGCTCATCATGGGCGGCAATCCGGCGGAAAACCATCCTTGCGGATTCAAATGGCCGGTTGAAGCCAAGCGCACCCGCGACGCAAAAATGATCGTGGTGGATCCGCGCTTTACCCGCACGGCATCGGTTGCCGATTTATTTGTTCAGATTCGCGCCGGAACCGACATAGCCTTCCTGGGGGGAATCATCAACTATGCGCTCCAAAATAACCGGATCGCACGTGACTACGTTCTCAACTACACTAACGCCGCGTTCATTATCAAAGAAGGATTCAAGCTTCCCGAAGACGGGTTATATTCCGGCTACGATCCCACAGAGCGCAAATACGACAGCTCGTCGTGGAACTATGAAGAGGGCCACAACCTAACGCCTCCCGAAGCCATGGCCGCGATGAACGCAGCTACGCAGCAGGGTGCTCCGGCGGCGCATACGCAAAACGGGGCCGTTCGAGCCGCCGCAAAGCCCTCGGGCGCACGGGCAATTGCCGCCGGTGGTCCACCGGCCAATCTTGCACCCGCCACTCTGCCACCCAATGTGGCCTATGACTTCTCCCTGGAACATCCAAGATGCGTCTATCAATTACTGAAGAAGCACTATTCCCGCTACACGCCCGAAGTTGTTGAACGCATCACCGGCGCTCCCAAGGAGCATTTTCTAAAAGTCGCCGACCTTTTCACGTCGATTCGGAAAAACGGAGACATGAAGAAGGTCGGCACAATCATCTACGCAGTCGGCTGGACCCAGCACACCTCGGGCACGCAGACCATTCGAGGCGCGGCCATGCTCCAGTTGCTCATGGGAAACATAGGGCGCGCGGGTGGCGGCGTCAATGCGCTCCGCGGACACTCCAACATACAAGGCGCAACCGATATGGCCGGAGTCTTCGACATCCTGCCCGGCTATCTCAAGATGCCGATTCCCACGGATACCGACTTCAGCACATATATTGCACGCACTACTCCGAAAGCTTCCAAGCCGGGGGAATGGGACTCTTACAACTATTGGTCCAACACTCCGAAGTTTGCCGTGTCGTTCATGAAGTCCATGTTTGGGGATGCCGCCACCAAGCAGAACGATTGGGCCTTCCACTATCTACCGAAAATCGCCGGCAAGTATTCCTGGACCGAGCTTTGGGACAGCATGTATCGCGGCAAAATCAAAGGCCTGATGGCCTTCGGTATGAACGGCGTGGCCATCGGTCCAAATTCGCAGAAAAACATCGATGCGCTCAAGAAGGCCGATTGGCTGGCCGTCTGCGAGATATATCCCGATGAAACCAGCGACTTCTGGCGCTCACCCGGCATTGGCGCGGATGAGATGAAAAATATCAACACAGAGGTCTACAGGCTACCCGGAGCCGGCTTTGCGGAAAAAGACGGCACATTTGTGAACTCGGCTCGCTGGCTCAAGTGGAAATATACAGCGGTTCCTCCTCCGGGCCAGGCAAAACTCGACCAGGAGATTCTTGCGCGCATCTTCCTGAAGGTTCGCGAACTGTATCAGAAAGAGGGCGGTAAGTTTCCCGATCCGATTCTGAATGCGAGCTGGGCCTATACCACTCCGGAGAATCCATCGTTCTCGGAAATTGCCAAAGAGATCAATGGCAAAGCGCTGGCCGATCTAAAAGACGAAAAAACCGGGCAGGAAATCAAGGCCGGCCAACAGCTACCCGGCTTTGCATGGCTCAAGGACGATGGCACAAC
>Ga0209060_10001329_pt1 | contig 27981 bp, 24 predicted proteins | sample Coa_R1_8_FD_187155 | JGI IMG/M metagenome (GOLD analysis project Ga0209060, IMG submission 187155) | Surface soil microbial communities from Centralia Pennsylvania, which are recovering from an underground coalmine fire - Coalmine... | ecosystem: Environmental > Terrestrial > Soil >...
GCCCTGTCGGGATTGGCCGTCTTATCAGTGGCGTTCGGTGTCGGGACAATCGAGCCGGCTATCCTCGTTGCCCCTTGAGCCTTGGCCTCTCAGCCCCCAATACCAGCGCTGCGGAATTGCTTCAGAACCCTCAGATTGAGAGAGACGAGCGCCGCACACGCAAGATGCCCCGGGATGACGCTGGCGACACCGCGATCTCCATAGCCGTACCGACAGACCACGGGATGACGATAGGGCGGGTGCCCTGCTGTGCCCAATCTGCGAATTCGCTACGCGCAGGATGCCCAGACGGCGAGGAGGGCAGAGCGTAGAAGATCAGTTGAGACCGACTGTCTTTCTCTTCTCGAAAAGGCTCATACCGCTGAAAGGAAAGATGAGGCAAGGATGTCGGAAGACTGGCAATCTGAAGAACTTGAATATCAAGAGCTTATGTACCATCGCACATTGCATCCATGGGGTTGGCCGGATAGCAAGGCGAGCAACGCCCGCAATGTCTATTGGCTACACGGCGGTTCCGTTATGAGCGGCAGCGCTCTAACGAAGGATCATCAAGCGTTTTGGAAGCGGGCGACTGGCTGGGAGAGAGAATGGAGCAACCTCGCGTTTCCCGGTCTTCCAGCAGACCCGTTGGTCGTGAGTGACTCGTACACGGCAGTCGGTTCTCACATGGTGGTCGGTCACGTTGGCTGGTTCCGCGAAAACGTAATCTGGTTTGCTCCGAATGCCGGCACATTCGGGATAGGTGCAGTTGGAAAATGGGATTTTGAGGCTGTGGTCGCGCGCCACAATCCGCGACCCGGCTATTACCATCTGTCGAACCCTGACGGAAACTCTGACATGTCCTACCTGTTGGTCACCGACGTCGGTGGCCGGGTTCTTGGCGGCCTCGACTATCACGACGCCGATCAAATCGAGAGCTCCTCCGTCACGCCTCTGGATTTGCTATTAGTGGTGGAGCTGGCGGTTAGCCTGACCGGGACGCTGGTTGGCAAAATCGTGCCAACGATAAATTCTCGAGTAGCCAAGCCCATCATCTCCAACGAGCTCCGCGAGCTGAGTTCTCAAGAACTTGGCTCCTACATCCGACTCCGTGAGGCTCCCGCTGTGGGGTCAAATGTAATTCAAACGTTGACGGCACAGGAGCTGAAAGTAATTCGCGGTGGCGCTCGCAGTGTAAAGCCGCCCCTGATATCGCCGGCAGAGCTCAACAAACCTGTTCCGCAAATCAGAGACGGAATGGGCGAAAAACTCATGCTCACTCGCGAGGAGAGGATCGGGGTCCTGCAAATCCTTAATGTCCTTGAGCGTTTTCGTGCTAATCCTGGAGATAAGTCGGTATGGGCCGATATCGGGAATCGCGTCGTCAAGAAGATGGAGCACGGCAAATACGCGGCGGAGGGATGGATTGAAATCTACGTTTTGGAGGGCAATCCTGGGTGGGCGAGCCGCATACGCGTGATCTTCCGCGCCGTGCCCGGCGACATAGAGGCCAAGCTCCTGCAGGTGCATTGAGGGCAGGACACCTGTTGCTCGACTAGACTGCCAGTATCGAGGCCGAGCGAGGCCCGCATTTCGGCGCAGCGCCCATGCAAGAGCACGGGCGGCTCCTTCCATGCGCCCCGAAAATCATTGTATGCTGCGGTTATGACCTGCCGACGGAACGCGCCGTGAATTTTGCGGCGGTGGCAGTGCCCAAACGGCGGGCGACCTGCTGAAAATCAAATCCGTTCGTTCGCGCGAGCGTGCGCACTGGGAGGAACTCATGAATCGACGCATCACAGCATCGATGCTGACAGGCGTGCTGATCGCGGCGTCACCGGCGCTCGCGGCCGACGTGACGCCAGAGCGGCTCGTCAATGCCGACCGCGAGCCGCAGAACTGGCTGATGAACCACCGCACCTACGACGCACAGCGCTATTCGCCGCTGGACAGGATCAACAAGGGCAACGTGAAGGACCTCAGGCTCGCTTACGCGGTCGCGATCGGCGGCACCTCGGCGAACGAGAACCTGGAAGCGACGCCGCTGGCCGAGGATGGCTTCCTCTACATCACCGACCAATGGGGCGTGCTCTACAAGATCGATGCGCGATCCGGGAAGGCGGGCCGCATCGTGTGGCGCATGGACCCGGGCCAGGAGAAGATCATCGCGACGAACCGCGGCGCTGCGCTGTGGGGCGGCCTGGTGGTCACGATCGCGAACCATCCGCCGCGCGTGATCGCCACCAACAAGGAGAACGGCAGGGTGGTCTGGGAGACCAATCTTTCCGACGGCCAGCCGGAACTGCAGTTTTCCGCAGCGCCGCTCGCCGTCAAGGACAAGATCATTATCGGGGCGGCCGGTGGCGACCGCGGGGTGCGCGATTTCATCGTCGCCGTCGATGCCGCCACCGGCAAGCTGGCGTGGCGCAAATACGTGATTCCGGCGCCGGGCGAGCCGGGCTCGGAAACCTGGAAGGACAAGAACAATTCCTGGCAGACCGGCGGCGGCGCCATGTGGGTGACCGGCTCCTACGACGTTGAAAACAACCAGGTGCTCTGGGGCACCGGCAACCCGGTGCCGATGTTCAATCCGTACAGCCGCCCGGGGATCAATCTCTACACCAATAGTTTGATCTCCTGGGACCCGGACTCCGGCAAGATGAACTGGTACTTCCAGTATACGCCGGGCGACATGTGGGACTACGACGAGGTCGGCACGCACATCCTGATCGACGGCGAGGTCGCGGGCCAGCCGCGCAAGCTGATCACCCATTCGGGACGCAACGGCTTCTTCTATGCGATGGATCGCGCCAACGGCCAGACCGTCCTCGCCAAGCCTTACGTGGACAAGGTGACCTGGACCAAAGGCATCGACCAGAAGACCGGGTTGCCGCTGGAATATGATCCCACCAAGGACATCCAGGTCTATTCCGGTCAGCAGGCCATGACGCTGACGGACCGCACCAAGAAGCTGTGCCCCTCCTGGCTGGGCGGCAACAATTACTGGTCGGCCTCCTACAGCCGCAGAACCCGGCTGGTCTACATCCCATCGGCGTCGTCGTGCAATGAAGCCGAGCTCGATCCGGCTGCCGGCAAAAACCCCAACGGGTCGATGCTGGGCGGCATCTCCCGGTACACCGAGCGCAACGAATCCGACATCGTCGTCGTCGATCCGTTCAGCGGCGAAGTCAAAAAGAGGATCCACAAGCCGTACACCAATCAGAGCGCGGCCCTGACGACAGCCGGCGGCCTCCTCTTCACGGGCCTCACCGACGGATCGTTCGGCGCCTATGACGACGAAAGCCTTGAGCAGCTGTGGGAGATCAATGTCGGCACCGGCATCAACGCGCCGCCGATGACCTTCGAGGCCGGCGGCAAGCAATATGTCGCCATCCTGACGGGGCTCAGCCGCAACGCCAGGGCCGGGCTCGTCAACACGCCGGAGCTTCGCGAGATGCGCAACCAGACGATGCTGTTCGTATTCGGACTGTAACGGCGGATGGGAGTCCGGTGTACCACGGATAGCTGCCGACTTGTGACATTGCCCAGGCTTTTCGAAACTTGGGCAATGCTCAAAGAGCGGTTCTTGCAGTCAAATCCGCCGGGTGATGTGGAGAAAACGCCTATGTTGTCGTTTGCAGCACACGTTTTGGTATCGACATTGTGGAGCCGCTTGCCGGCACGCGGTGTTGTCGCCGGCCTTCTTGCAATCGGCCTTATTCCGTCTCTTTCCGTGGCCGCGCCCGCGGAGAATTCCATCCCCCAACTTGGCTCCCGAGATTTCGGCTGGAACGCGAACTTCTGGGATTTTCAGCTCGACCCTCCACCGGGTTCAGGTCACGGACCCATTAAGACCGATCCTAACTATCTCTATAACAGTCAAATTCAAAACGGCCGTCTTTTTACGGGTGGTGAGCTCCGCCCCCCGATCGTGGACACGAAGGATCCGATCCTGAAACCTTGGGCCGCGGCGCATATGCAGGCAACGAACGAGGAGGTGCTGAGCGGCAAGATGGCAATTCCCTTTACCTCCCAGTCGCGCTGCTGGCCTGGGGGTGTGCCTGGCCAACTCCTTTTTCTCCAACCCCTATATTTCGTCCAGACGCCTAACCAAGTCTGGATGATATGGGAGCGCGATCATTTCGTGCGCCGCATCTATATCACCGACAAGCATTCGGAAAATGTGAAGCCGTCCTGGTTCGGCGAATCCATCGGCCATTACGAGGGCGGGGACACGCTCGTGGTCGATACGATCGGGCTCGCGGCCGGCAAGTTTCATTACATCGATTCATTCCGCACGCCGCACACCGAGAAACTCCACGTCGTCGAGCGGTTCACGATCAGCCAGGATGGTAGGACTTTGACCGCGATCGTAAGGGTGGAAGATCCCGACACGTTCAACGGGCCGCTCACACTTAAACAGACATGGCGCAAGAACGCGGCGCCGATGGCGGAGATGGTTTGCGCAGAGGATGCTGGGGAGGATCACTTCAATCAGAATCTCCATCCGCTTCCGCAGGCCGACATACCGGATTTCTGATCTGATCCGCGAGCCCATCGGGCAGGAGCTCCCCTCGAACGCTCCTGAGCAGTCATTCCACCGGACGTTACCTTAGTGTGCTTCTCTTCCTGGTTTCGAAGATGCCCCAGCCTACCTGAGGAAACCCGCGATCCGCTGAACCCACCGCCCATCACCAACCGCCGCCCCTCCACGAGCGGATGTTCCGCGTCGCGCTCGCGACCGACGACACCGTCACACTCGAGGGAGCAGCCCCCGACGTAGCCGCAACAGGCTTCTGGGGCGGCAAGATGGTGTCCGAGGTCTGGGCCCGTGACCTGCTGCGGATACCTGAGCTGGCGCCGCAGTCCGGCGAGTGCCCGGCGCGACTCGGAGATCTGCGTGCCGCGATCATGCGAAAGAAGTGCGTGCTATCGGAAACCGCCGCACGCCAACCGACTGGCCGTTCATTTACTGCGACCAAACGCGCGAAGGTGTGCTGGCGATCACCTACGGACGGTCGCCCGAGTGTGCGCCCTCGAGCAAGGCTGCGGCATTGCGGCGATTCCGAACAATGGTCGCCTGATGTAGCGTTAGCAAACTCGGAGGATTCCATGAGGTTTCGGCGCCGGCAATTTCTGTATTTGGCAGCATATGGGACTGTGCTTCCGGCCGTATCGCGTACAGCGATGGCGCAGAACTATCCCATCAAGCCGGTGCGCGTAATCGTGGGCTTTGCCCCCGGTGGCCCAAACGACATTCATGGGCGGTTGATCGCCCAGTGGCTTTCGGAGCGGTTTGGCCAGCCATTCGTCGTGGAAAACCGTCCTGGCGCGAGCGGCAATATCGGTGTCGAGGCTGTCGTGCGCTCGCAGGCTGACGGTTATACACTACTGATCGTCAGCAATACCGACACGATCAATGCGACGCTCTACGACAATCTCAACTTCAACTTTGTTCGTGACATTGCCCCGGTCGCGGGAATGTACCGCAACGGCTTCATCTTAGAGGTTCATCCGTCACTTCAGGCTAGGACCGTTCCCGAGTTGATCGCGTACGCAAGAGCCAATCCAGGCAGCCTCATTTGCGCCTCGGCCGGGACTGGAACACCGCAGCACGCATCCAGCGAACTGTTCAAAATGATGACCGGTATCGCCATGCTACATGTGCCGTATCGAGGTGAGGCGCTTGCGCTCGCCGACATGATCAGCGGCCAGGCACAAGTGATGTTCGGCGGCATGACCTCTTCGATCCAGCACATCCGCAGCGGCAGGCTGCGCGCACTCGCAGTCACCACGGCGGCACGATCTGTAGTGCTGCCGGATCTGCCGACGGTGGGCGAGTTCGTGCCAGGGTATGAAACCAGCGGCTGGATCGGGGTTGGTGCTCCCAAGACCACGCCGACCGAGATCATCGACATACTTAATCGCGAAATCAACGCTGGTCTTTCGAGCCCGACGATAAAGGGACGCTACGCCGACTTAGGCGGCACCGCACTGCACGGGTCACCGGCCGAGTTCGGCAAGCTTATCACCGAGGAAATTGATAAGTGGGCCAAGGTGGTCAAGTACGCGGCGATCAAACCTGGATAACGAAAAAAAACCATGAACGGCGCGCGGTCCGATTGCACCGTTTCTTGGGTGGGTCAGCGGGATGACCGGGGAAATCGCTTCGCGCGTCAGCCGCCGCAGGTGCTACTCGACAAACTCCAAGGCGACGTTCATCGCGGCAGCCGGCGGCACCAAGATGCGGCCAGCTGCAACCCTTGTATTCTGGATGTCGTTTGCCCGCAGTGTTTCCTCCGTCACCAGCAATGAGCGAACACGGATGCCGAGCAGCGCCATGTAATCGGCGCGGCCCGCGGGCTCCGGCATCAAGTCACGCAACGCGCGCGCCAACGCGTCCTGAGGCCACAATTCGATCGCGGTCTCCGCGGTCGGTAACACATGCGGGGCCCCGGCTCCAGCGGCTCGCGCAACGACACCTGCACCGAACATGCGGTCGAAATGCTGTGCCACCTTGTTGGGATCCCGCACCGAGAGGACGATCCGCGCGAGTGCAACTGCCCCGTTAGGATGAGCCTGCCATTGCGGGCGCCAAATCAGTTCGGGGGTGAGGTGTTCGCAGAAATAGACGCGTCCGTCGAACACTGTTCGCGGCTCCACCTGCACGACCTTGAACCGTGCCTCGCCGCGCGCCCCTTCAAAGAGCTCAACCGTTCGCGAAAAATGCAGCGGAGGCTGCACCAGCACGCCGCGAGCGCGTTGCTCCTCATGCAGCGCCTCCGCCCCCTCCATTGCGAAGACGAGCCCATTCAGGCCAACCGGGAAATTGGCGACGTCTGGCCGCTTATCGCTGCTGCGGCTGAGCAGTTCGACATAGCCGGACTCGAACACGCAAAGATGATTGCAGGAGCCGAGACTGTGGCGCGACCTATCAGTCACATAGAAACCAAGGGCAAGATATTGCCGTGCTGCTTCGTCGATCTCATCGCCGACGTCGATGACGACATGGTCGATTCGCGGAACCAGCATCAGAGCCTCATTTCTCCGGGCCAGTTCTTACCGCTTGTGGGCTGGCTCCCCCTTCTTGCAGCCATTTTCCGGTGCGCATCCTCACCGCGATCGCGCGCAGGACCTGATCGTCAGCCTGGTTGACCGCGAGTTGGTCAAAGCAATCGGCTGCACCGCGGGGATCTTGCTCAAACAGGCTGATGGCGGCAAGATAGTCTTTGCGCCAAGCTGCCGGTGACTCGCAACGCCAGGGCTCGAATACCGCGATGGCATCGTCCCGCCCGCGCAGGGTAATTTTGCCCAGCGGACGAAGCAGCGCTTGCTCGCAACGGGATGCCGCTACGGGTCCGATGCAGATCGAGGAGCCGAGCTCCTTGTTGGCCTGCTCAAGCCGGGCGGCGACATTTACGGCGTCGCCATGAGCCGTATAGTCAAGTTTGATTCGAATTCCGACGTCCCCCACGAACGCCAATCCGGTTTCAATGCCGATGCGGGTGCGCCCAAACCCGATCGTTGCGGCCTGGGAGCACTGCCGAAAATCCTCCGCCCACGAGCGCAACGCAATTGCGCATTCGACCGCCTTCTGCGGATGATCCTCAAGATCATTCGGCAAATTAAAGAACGCGTGGATAGAATCGCCGACGATCTTGTCAATCATGCCACCGTGTTCGGCAATAGTCGTTACCATTCCATCGAAGTAGTTGCCGAGCGTGGCGACAACGACGGCCGGATCAGCGTGGCAGGTCATCTTCGTAAAGCCTTCAAGGTCCGTGAACAAGGCCGTAACTTCGCGCCGCTCGCCGCTGAGCTTGCGCACCCCAGGTGCTTCCAGAATGCGCCGCACCACTGCGGGCGCGAGGTGCTGCTCGAAGTGCCGTCGTAGCAAGGATTCGCGGCGGTGCGTCAGCGCGTAGACCGTCGCGGATGTAACTAGGAAGAGCCCTGTCCCAATGATGGCGGACAGCAGCCACGTAACAGACCCCACGGCAGCCATGGAGAGGAGCAGCGATGCGCCCCAGTGGCAGGCACCAATAGCGGCTATCAGAAGCGCGCCCGCAGCAGGCGAGAGGGCTGCACCGGCGGCGGCACCTAAGCCTCCACGGAATGCTCGTTTCATGGCGCTCATACCTCACGAAACAAAGCGTTGTCTGCATGCGCGCTGGAACGAATCGAATCCTATAGATCGCCCGTGAGGGAGCCGTGAATCGGCCGTTAGTTGGAGCTGACACAGCCGCCGGGCCGTGAACGAATGCTAATTACCCCTTTTCGAGGTGCACCTCGCGAGCGTTCGTCGCTTGTCTGCTGCCAATGCAATTGACATCGGTGGCAGCAGTGTCCCGCTTCCCGGCGGGAACAAGCAGAACTATGAGCACGGCCCCTGTTTCCAAGGCGGGGCGTTCTCGAAGGGACTATCGAGGCTGACTTCCATGCAAGATGTTTTGAAGTGCCTTGAGAGCGTCGTCCCGGGGCGTAGGAAATCGGGGGTCCTCAGGCGGGAAGTTGGGGTTAACCGGTATCGACCAAATGAAATCGGTCGCTCGAGCGGCATTGTGGCAACCCATGCACGTCAGTCGCTGATCGCAATGCTGCTTCGTCTGCAAAAACGTTTCCATCGTCGTGTTGATCGCCGCCGGTACAGCCCGCCCGCTGCAAAAAGGCATCGGGAACGCACGCGAAGCGTCCTCGTCGGGAGCCGACGGAACCACCGGCCACTGGGTCATCACGAGTTTGTAGTATCGCCAGACGCTCCCGAGCTTACGGAGTTTGGCCTGCGAATCCTGATTGGCGTTCAAGGTGTCGGAACTGATTTGCTGCAGCCGCTCAACTTGGAATGGTTTGGGGGGAACACCGGGTCCGGGAGCGCCTGCCGGCCTTGGAAATTGGTACATTGGCTCCGGGTCATCCGTCATGTGGGTGCCATCGCCGTTATTGAACGTGTAGGTCTTGCCCGAACGGTCGCCCTGCTCCGGCACGTTGTCGATGTGTTCGAACGTTGACCAAATCCATTGCGGCCGCGATTGCGTCTTGAAAGCGATATGAAGACCGACGAGCCCCACGGTGGCAGTTCTGCAGGCGCGCGTCTGCGGATCCTGTAGCCATGCATCGCGCCGGACGTAGAACCGGGAGGCATCGATATGTTTACCCGGCCGATCATTACCCTTCGGTAGTTCGATCCACGCCGACTTCACGGTCAGAGCGCCACTTGGCTGGATGGCGACAGCGGGGACGGGCGAGCCGGGCAAAGGGGGGACAATCTCTCGAACGATGTCTGAATTGTACAATTTATGGCCTACGATCGTGTTGAAAACTTCCTTGTTATAGGCAGCCAGATATCGCACATACGTCCAATTTTGAGCCACAAGTACATTGGTGAGACCAGGGGTGTTGTCGACCTCCCTTAAATTGCCAAACTCGCTGAAGGACGCGAGAACCAGTTCGCCGGGCCTGATCTTTGGATGATTGGTACACGGCCCGGCCACGCCAGGATAAGTCTCCCAAGGATTGGGTTTGAAGGCGTTTGGCAGGAAGATTTCCCAATCCGCCTTGAGAGTCTCGAACGTGCGCGGGCCTCGCATATCGGTGATCTTCCTGGACGTGTCAGCTTCGCCGCGCTGCTTCGATGATGCTGGCCAAACCAAAAACTTGAACATCTCCCAAGCGAGTGCATTGAAATTCGCCTGGTGAGGATCAGAACCACAGACATCGACCGGTATCCCGGACGGCGGGCTACCCCAGGAAGCGCCCAGCGAGCACGGGGGATTGATGGCTTGCGCCGTTGGGCTACCCGAAACGGCGATCCACCCCGTTAGACACAACGCCACCGCAAATCCTAATCGCCTCGCAGGGAAGCCTCCGACGGCCACACACAAGAATCGTCCGATCCGACGGCAGCTGTCTGGGGATATCATGATGGCGCAAACTCCTTGTGCTGTTCCCGCCCTAGCACGGCAATTGTGCCTGAACTTGAAATCCAAGACACAGCGTACGTACGTCTGAGGCGGTGCCTTGAAAGTCCAGTTCGAATGAACTTACCATAAGTTGTGTATCGGGAGCTGATGCAGGCTCGGAATTGAGCTTCGGACTCAGGATGGCGGCCGACCTTGGCATCCGTCGCCGATCGTGCGATGAAAAAGAAACAAAAGACAGGCGAGGAAAATGCCGGGGTCTTCATTCCCGCGGCGCCGCTCCTGGGACCCGAGCTTTCAAGGCAGGAGCGACGATCTTTGGGTCGAAATCGGCCGACCGTGGCGCTAGCAGCAGTCGATTGCAAGGGCGGCGATGGATCGAAAAACCGTCGCTTGCCCAGTTGGCCCAGGAGACGATGGAATTGCGCCCGTTGCTCCAACTGTCGCTGTTCGGACCCGTCTCGCTGCGGTCTGACTGCCGCGAGATACGGGTCAAAAGCTCAAAGCTTCGTGCGATCCTCGGCTACATCGCCCTCAGCGAGTCGTTGTCGGAGACGCGCGAGCGGCTAGTCGGTCTGCTCTGGAGCGAGTCGGAGGAAGGGCACGCGCGGGCGGTGTTGCGCCAAGTCATCCGAGAGCTGCGTGAGATTTTCGTGGACGCCGGATGTGATGGTCTTCGTATCAGCTCGCACGAGGTCGGTTTCGACCGAGAAGTCATCGACGTTGATGTGTGGGCGGTGATCCAAGCGGCCGAAGCCGGCGAAGTGCATCCCTTGTTGCTTGAGCGGCCTCATCTGACAGACGAGTTGTTGGCTGGCTTGGACGATCTTGATCCTTCCTTTAGGGTCTGGGTGCTCGCCAAGAGGTGCACGTTGCGTGATCGCCTGTCGCGCGCGCTGGAAAATGCGCTCACCCGTGAACCACCCGATCCCCGCAAGGAAGCCCCTATCGCAGAAGCCATCCTCAACCTCGACCCCACCCACGAGGAAGCTTGTCGTCGGTTGATGCGCGCCCGCGCGACCATCGGCCGTACGGCACAAGCGCTGCGCGCTTACAAGGCCCTTTGGGATTTGCTGGACGAAGATTACGGAATGGAACCGTCGGCGGCCACGCAGAAGTTGGTTGCTGAGATCAAGATGGGCGCCTATGAGCCCGATGGGCAGACGCCGAATGCGGGCACTGAGAGTCCCAGCGAGAGGGCGATAACGAACGCGGAAGTGCTGCGGAAGGCGCCTTCAGACGTCGTGTTCGGGGATGAGCATCAAACGCGGCTCTTGCTCTTAATCCAGGCAGTCGATACTCATCAGGTCGAAGCCGACAAGGCATACCTTGTCGTCGGCTTTCGCCAACTCCTGATTGCCTCGCTGGTTAGATTCCGGGAGTGGCACGTTGCCGATGTTCCATCTCTCGTGCAGCCCGCCCCCGGACAAGAACGAGGCGCTCGCTACGAACTCCAGATGTTTGCCTATCAAGCTCAACAGGCTGTTCAGCTGACGCTGATGCTAAAAGAGTTGGATACCGGTTTCTTCATTTGGAGTGACGGTTTCGAACTCAAATTGGACAATTGGTTTGACTCGCAGAGGCGCGTCGTCCGACGAATCGCGATGGCGCTCAACGTGTACTTGTCGGTCGAACGTCTCCGCCGTTTCTCCGAGCGACCGGATATCTCCCTGGGATTGTATGATAGATGGTTGCGCTGCCAGACGCTGGTTCGCACATTCAATCCAGAACACTGGGACCGCCTGGCTCGACAATTTACCAAGATCATCGAGGCCGCACCTCAGTTCGCGCCGGCGTACTGCGGTTTGGCGGATGTGCACACCATAGAGCACATTGCTCATCCCGGCGTGTTTCGGGCGGTTGAGCGCGAGCAAAAGGCGCTGGAATTGGCTCGCAAAGCCGTCCAGCTTGATCCCCTCGACACACATGCCCACCGTTGCCTAGCCTGGGCACACGCAATGATGAAGCAATATGGGCAGGCCGAGTTACACGTCCAGGTCGCATGTGAACTCAACCCGAGCGATTCCTGGGTCGCTATCTCGGCGGCGCTGCTGCATGCATTCTGCGGCAATACCAAGCAGGCATCCGAACTCGGCAAGATGGCGCTCGACCTGACCCTTTCGCCGAGCCGAACGCATTGGGCTTATCAGGCTGATATCCAGTTCTTGAGCGGGAACTACGAGGCGGCGGTCGAGGCAGCGGACCGGGCCCAAGACGTTCTTTGGGGCGTCGCAGCATGGCGAACCGCGGCGCTCGCGCACCTTGGCCGCACAGCGGAAGCCGCAGCCGAAGGTGCACGCTTTCTTTCTCGTACACGCGCAAACTGGTTCGGAGCCGAGGCGGCGACCGACGAGCGAATCATTCAATGGCTGCTGCACCTTTATCCGATACGTCGCCGCGCAGATTGGGAACGGCTTCGTGCCGGGCTGCGCGCTGCTGGCCTCCCAACAGGAAGCAAAGATAGCGCTCCGCCGACGACGGCCGAAGACGCGGATGTCAGCAGCACTCGTTGACCGTGTACTCGCCGATGCGCCTGAGCGCAAAATTTTGCGACTCCTGTGGCGACAGGTTGGCCCTCGGCGCTCCCCCATAGCAGATGTCGTAGAACAGCGGCAGCGGATAGGGACCGGATGTAACGGTTTGCAACTTTTCATTGAGCATCTCGATCGTCGGAATCATAATCACAAGAGGGTCGGAGGGGCTGTCGACGTAATCCTGGATGGCCACCACCCTTTGGTCCGCTCCTTGTACGATCGCCGTGACATCATTCTTGGTCAATTGAGCCCTGAGTTCCGCGACCGTGGTCGGACGTGATTGGGAATCGAAGATCCAGGCCCGGACGAGCTGTCCCCAATTCAGCCAGTTTTGGTTATCGTCTTGAATTTGAATGCGCATCGCTTGCTCCGGGATTTAAACTGAGCGGGCTGAAGTGTTGAACCGGCGGCGTGAATCGAACGTGAGTCGAAGGGCGGGAATGACGGAGCAACCAAACCCCATGGCCGGCCGCTTGGAAGCCGCCGCTGCAGCATTGACTGCCGGCCACAAAGATGGCGGCCCGAATGCCAATGAAACTGGTCTGCTACGATATCTTGGATATGACGACGGCGACACCGCAAACGCCGAAGGACGGGCGCGGATGCTGCGCGCCGCGGCGCGATTCCGCCGGCTCTTCGTTCTGCCGGTCCCAGATGCGCCCGGCCTGATATTCTTCGGCGGCGAAGCCGATCCGTCGACACTTGGCCCCTTGGCGGAGGGGTTGCCGATCGGCAACCTCGCTGGCTCGGGGCTGTCGCCACAAAGAGCTTTCGAGGCCTGCGTCGGCGAGGGAATCGAGTATCTGAGCCAGTTTGTTCAACCCGACGATGCCGCAGAGTCTGGCTCGCTTGTTGACTACGGCAATACGCACGACGCACACACTAAACGATTCATTTCCGAGGTATTCGCGGCCAGCAACGTCGACGCAGGCCGCTCGATCGACTGGGTGCCGGTGAGACGGCTGACAGATGGCTTGGAGACCTGGCTACCCTTAGATCTTTGCTATCGGCGGCCTGTCTCACAGCAGGATTTCAAGCCTCCGCTAAAGCTTAGTACTGGGTGTGCTGCTGGCGCGACCCTTGAGATGGCAACCTTACGCGCCCTACTTGAGTTGATCGAGCGCGACGCGGTGGCGATTTGGTGGCGTGGTGGCCGCCGCGGGCGAGCAATCGCGCCGGACAGTGAAGCTGCACGTGCAGCGGGGGAATTGCTCGAACAAGTGCGGCAGGGGCGCGCGGAGCGGAAAACGTGGCTGCTCGACATCACCACCGATCTGGGAATCAAGGCGGTTGCTGCGGTCTCGGCACGCGCGGACGGGTACGGGTTCGCGTTTGGCTTCGCGGCTCGTTTGAGCCTTGCCGAAGCCGCGCGTGCTGCAATCTTTGAGATGTGCCAAGTGGAGCTTGGTCAACACGTCGTGGCTGCAAAGCGACGCGAATCAGGGGATGGCGCGCTGAACGAAAACGATCTCCGGCAACTCAGACGCGGCATCTTGTTCGACAGTCGGAACTGTGCGCTATTGCAGCCAGAGACCGGGCCTAATCCGATTTCGGCAGAACTTTCGCTTGCTACGACTGGAGGCCTCCAACATGTTCTCGACCGACTGGAGGCGTGCGGTATCGCCGCCTATGCGCTTGTTCTGACGCGGCCGCAGTTTGGTGTCCCAGTCGTCCGTGCGGCGGTCCCGGGACTCCAACTTGAGCCCTGCCAAATCGTTGGCCCGCGACTGGCTCAAGCATTGCGCGAGACGGGCGGTGGGGGCATGCACCATGGAGGCCTCCCGCTGCTATAAGTAACCCGAAAGTCAAACTGTAACCGAAAGCCGGCGCCCGCCATGGCAGCTCGCGCTTTGCCGAGCAACAAATCGCTCCCCACGTGGAGTGGCTTAACTTTGGCGCTCGACTTCTCCATCGATTGTAATCCTCTCGTGTGCTTTTGGGGCTCACAATTCGGAGTTTGGACGACGCACGCCCGGCTACTCCCGGAATTGTCAAACCGCCACTGCTACTCCGGCAGAGCCGGGGGAATTCCCTTGGTTATTAGTGCCGCAGCCGGTTCGTTGATCCCAAGTGGGCCGCGGCGCACCCCGCCATGTTTCATGATCTGGTCCGCGATAGGGCCGACGATGTTTATCGGGATGGCAAATCCCATCCCCGTATGGGTATTTCCCGCGTTGAGGAAGGCGATATTGATGCCCACAAGCTCGCCGCGGAGATTAACCAGAGCTCCTCCTGAATTTCCCGGATAGATGGCCGCATCAGTTTGAATGAAATCTTCGTGTTCCCCAAATCCTAGCTTGTTCCGGTGCAATCCGCTAATGATCCCGGAAGTCACCGTCTGACCGAGCCTAAATGGGCTGCCGATCGCGAGCACGAAGTCGCCGACCTCAAGCTGATCTGAATTTCCCATAGGAATGGCCGCCAGCGCCTGCGCTCGCACCTTAATGACGGCCACATCGGTACCGACGTCGGAACCGACTAGCTTTGCGCGCAGCTCGCGACCATCGACGAAGGCTACGGTGATTTCGTCTGCACCATCAACGACGTGAGTGTTGGTGAGGATGATGCCTTCGTCGCGGTCGATCACCACCCCGGAGCCGGTCGTCCGCATCTGATGATCGACCAGAACGTCGGTCTTCCCGGCGGCCCGCTGAGCCCGCTGGCCCTTACTTGGCGAGGAATTCATTGCGGAGCTCACGCCGCCTTTGGTCCCAATGCTGATGCTGACCACGGCGGGCGTTATTTGCTTGAGAAGCGGCGCGAGCGAGGCGGCACCACTGGTCCGCTCCAGGATGGGCAGATACACGCCCGCATTAGCGCTTATTTCGCCGACCGCAACCGCGAGGCCCAGTGCCACGATGCAAAGCAGTCTCATGATAGCAACCAATGCCGTGGCCTTTTCGCACCCCGGTTGTCAGGTGCAGGCTGGCCCGAAGGCCAGCCTGCATATTCTCGGAACTTCGACTGAGTCAGCGCCCCCGGTCCCAGTCCCGGTTCAGTTCAAAGCGAACGTTGAGATCGGGGTCGGTGCCGACATAAGCGCCGGCAGGGTTGTATACGTTCTGCGTCTCGACGACGCTTTGCGTCTTCGAAGCCGCCAGTGCACCCGAGGCGGTGACGAGGACGACGGCGAGTCCAAATGTGGCTTTGGTGAACATGATATTGTCTCCTTGTTGTTTGCTCGGCCAGTTGACCGAACTGCGGTGAAACTAATTTTCACGCCGTTAGCGCAACGTGATAAATTCGTGAAAGCGGGGTGATTTGCGCTGCGGGACGCAATCACTTGGAGCGGCTGTACGCTCGCGTTCTCAGACGTTCGAATTCGAGAACGAAGAACGAAGAATGTTTTCATTAACGCGAAAAAGATGAGGACACTTCTATCGTATCGCTCGCTGCGGCCTGCTCAGGGAAGAGCGGAGAGATGCAAGCGCTCGAACACCTGCATTCATCACTGACTTTGCTGCGGACAGCTTTGTCGTCCCGCAACAGGCGACCGAGGATGGCCACCATCTCGGCTTCGTAGGCGACGATAAGGAGGGCAGCGGGTGGTCGTGGCGCGCTCGGAGAGATTCGAACTCCCGACCCTCAGATTCGAAGTCTGATGCTCTATCCAGCTGAGCTACGAGCGCGTGCGAAGGCCCACGGCGGGGACCGGGGCAAAGACCAGAGAGACCCCGGCTTGCGGAACCCGATGGCGACGACCTCGCTGGCAACCGTATAGCGCATTTCGGCGTTGCGGTGCCAGCGACATCGCGCGGAAATCACTGCGGCCCGCACCCTCTGTCTCGACAGCGCGCGGTTCCCCGTCCGCCCGAGCCGATGCAGGCATGCGGGTGTTGCAGACCGTTTGACTCTTCGCGTGTTCTTGGCGGAAAAGTCTGCAATTTCAGGCGCCGGAAAACCGAAACGGGAGTTGCGCAAATGGACATACGTGCGGCGGTGGCGGTTGCGGCCGGCAAACCGCTAGAGGTCACAACGGTTCGGCTCGACGGCCCCAAGGCCGGCGAAGTGCTGGTGGAGATCAAGGCCACCGGCGTCTGCCACACCGACGCGTTCACGCTTTCGGGCGCCGACCCGGAAGGCCTGTTCCCGGCCGTCCTGGGGCATGAGGGGGCGGGCGTCGTGGTCGATGTCGGACCGACCGTCACCTCGGTGAAGAAGGGCGACCACGTCATCCCGCTCTACACGCCGGAATGCCGGCAGTGCCCATCCTGCCTGTCGCGCAAGACCAACCTGTGCACCGCGATCCGCGCCACCCAGGGCAAGGGCGTGATGCCGGACGGCACGTCGCGGTTCTCGCTCGGCGGCAAGCCCCTGCACCATTACATGGGGACCTCGACCTTTGCGAACTACACGGTGCTGCCGGAGATTGCGGTCGCGAAGATTCGTGAGGACGCGCCGTTCGACAAGGTCTGCTATATCGGCTGCGGCGTCACCACGGGCGTCGGCGCGGTGATCAACACCGCCAAGGTCGAACCGGGGGCAAAGTGCATCGTGTTCGGCCTCGGCGGCATTGGTCTCAACGTCATCCAAGGACTGCGGCTCGTCGGCGCCGACATGATCATCGGGGTCGACCTTAATCCAGCCAAGAAAGCCTGGGGTGAGCGGTTCGGCATGACGCACTTCGTCAACCCCAGCGAAGTCGGCGGCGATCTCGTGCCGTATCTCGTCGACATGACGAAGCGCGGCGCCGATCAGATCGGCGGCGCCGACTACACCTTTGATTGCACCGGCAATGTCACCGTGATGCGCCAGGCGCTCGAGGCCTGCCATCGCGGCTGGGGCGAAAGCATCATTATCGGCGTGGCGGGTGCCGGGCAGGAAATCGCGACGCGCCCGTTCCAACTCGTCACCGGAAGAGTCTGGCGCGGCACCGCATTCGGCGGCGCGCGCGGGCGCACGGATGTGCCGAAGATCGTCGATTGGTACATGGAGGGGAAGATCGAGATCGACCCGATGATCACCCACACCATGCCGCTCAGCGACATCAACAGCGCCTTCGACCTCATGCATGCGGGCGAATCGATCCGCAGCGTGGTGACGTTCTGATCCTTCCCAATGCGTAGATTTATCGATGCCTGCGTGCGGCGGCGCACGACCGCTCGAATGGTGAGCGCCTACGCTTGTGGTGAAACGATCCTTAAAGGCGCTGTCCAAATCTACGGCATGCGCTTAGCGGCGGCGCAAGAGTTGAAGCGTATGCTCTTAAAAATCGAAACGGATTGTAGCCGCCAATGCCTGAGTTTTGGAAAGATTGGATTGAAGCGGCGGCCCTCGGCCTGGAGGCACAGGGCGTGATCGCGATGCGACTCCTCAAGATCGCAGCCGGTGGCCCCGAAGCCGGGGCCGAATGCCAGCTCATGGTGGCGGAGAAGTTTGTCGCGGCTGCGGCCGTACAGGCCGCCGCGGCAAGCGCACTTGCGGGCGGCAAAAGCTTTCACGACGTGGCGGCGCTCGCGCTCGCGCCGGTACGGCGTCGCGTGCGGGCCAACCACCGAAGGCTGATGCGGGAGTAAGGCCGGCAAAAAGTCGGCCCATCTGCGACGTCGGCAGGATTTTATTTCCTATCATAAGCCTCTTCCTATTGCATTGATATTGAATTAACGTCAAATTCAAGTGCGATTCGACGCGACGGACAGACCGGTTCCGAACGCAACTCCGCCCGCATCGCCGAGAGGCTTACGACGCCAAGAAGGAAAGCAAGATGGGTTGGCCGCTCCGTCGAATTGTCCTGGCCTTGCCGCCGCGCTCGCAGCGTCTCGAGAAACGCCAGCGGGGACGCACGCAGGACATTGCGACTCTGCGCGAACTGCGCCAGCTCGCCGGCAAGGTTCAGGCCGAAGTCGCCACGGCATTGCGGATCAAGCAACCTTCGGTATCGAAGATCGAGAGACAGACCGACATGTATCTGTCGACCCTGCGCGCGTATGTGGAGGCGATCGACGGCGAACTGGAGTTAGTGGTCAGGCTCGCGAAGCAACCCGTGTTGCGGCTTTATCGGCTGAGCGATGTGTTTGGGCACGCCTCGCGATCGCCCAGGCAGTCCGCCGGGCGACGTACATCAGTCCGGCCGCGATCCGCCTCGCCATCACGCTAAGAACTTGCCCCCGCTGACGTTCATTACCGCGATGACGAGCGTATTGCCGTCTGAGCGCTTCGGGGATTATGCTTTCCGGGGGAGCGTGTGGGCTCAATGCGACGGTCGGCTGAACGCGGCTGTTCGTGGTGATCAGTGCGCGGTGAGTGTCCGAAGAGGAGGCCCTGCATGGGGATTCTGACTATCTGCCCGGGTCGGGTTCGGCATCGGTTTTCGCGGTGCGTCCGCAGCACCAGGGCGCCCCTAACGAAGCTCCCCCGGCGACTATCATTCGGGCGGCGCCGCCGGCACCTCGTTCTGGAATGACCCCAAGCAGCATTTTATCGTCGTGTTCATGACGCAAGCCCCGAGCACGCTGTCCATTATTCGGCACTGCTGCGAAACGTGGTCTATGCCGCTCTGATGAGCAATGCGCCCAATTTGTGACGGCCGTCACGGCGGCGGCTGCGCCAACGCGCTATCAGCCGCAACCAGTGTTGTCCGCGTTTGAAATCCGAGCCGGAGAAGTAGCGCAGGGCCTAGGGTTGGCCCAATCAAGGAGAGGCGAGCATGCTTGGCACACCGAAGATTGTTTTCGCCGCCATTCTGGTCTTGACAATTCCTGCTTCGGCCGCAGATGCGCGTCGCATTTCGGATCCTGACAAATTTTGCGAAGATGTGGTCCAGAAGATTGCCAACAAAGCGCGGCGAGAGGCAGTCGACTTGGTCGCCAATTCGATCGGAAAGCCCGAATCGTCCGGCACTCTCATGAATGCCTTGCAAGTATTTGAGGGCAAGAATTTCGACTTGACCAAGAAGGTCCTCGACAAAGACTACAACGGCGGGCTACGCCAGATCGTTTACTATTCATATGTCGAAAATCTCGGATTTACCTACTTTCGATGCAACTTCAAAATGAGCAGCGCTGGTTGGATTTTGGCGAACTTTGCGTTCAAAGACGAAACCACCGAGCTGTTTCCAAAAGATTTCATTGAACGGTAGTAAGGCAGCACATTTGGTGGAGAGCTTCGTGATCGATCATGTGGGATTTTCGGTGTCGGACTATGTGCGGGCAAGGACCTTTTATGAGAACGCATTGGCGCCGCTTGGCTACACGTTGGTCATGGAAGTGACCGCTCAAGAGACCGGGCAGCCAGCCGCCGGTTTCGGCAGCGGCGGCAAACCCGACTTTTGGATCGGCGGCGAAGGCAAGCTGGAGAAGCCCGTGCACATAGCGATCGCCGCCAAGGATCGGGCGATGGTAGATGCGTTCTACCAAGCGGCGCTTGCGGCGGGCGGAAAGGACAACGGCGCGCCAGGCCTTCGCCCGCACTACCACGCCAATTACTACGGCGCTTTTGTGCTCGATCCCGACGGGCACAACATCGAAGCCGTCTGTCACGCTCCCGATTAGAACGGGTTTCGGTCGCCTTGGATCACATACGGTGAAATCACATACGGCGTCGTCGCTGGGCTTAACAGCTATGACGAGCCACCACTTGTAAGCTGAACGTCCCCAGGATCCAGCACGCCAAGCATGAGCTGGCGTGTGCTTGTGTAGATTCCCGGCACTTCACTCTCGCGCGGTCCGCCAATACCGAGTACCAAGTGCTCACCGAATCGTTGGCGCTGTGCTCGCAGCCATTCGGCAATTTCCGCAGCCGCCTGCGGTCTACTGACATCCACGACAAGAAGCGGCTTGTCGTAGTGATGGGACCATTCTTGGGCGCACCTCGTTCCTCTGGAGATTGCGAGGCCCTCCCGATTGGTGATGATCAGTATTGCATCGCTGTCGCGCACGTTCCATTCGGTACGCTGGTCCGGTTGAGACGACGGTGTCTCCCTCAGCCCCGCATATGTGCTCAGGAGACCTGGCGGGTCAGGAAAGTCCTCGGCCCAGCCGCCCTTCGGACACCAGCCACCCCAAGACATGCCGCGCTCAATCGCAACATCTAGCGCTGCACGGTCCACGCCGGTTTGTCCGCCGCTGATGATCTTCATGGCCGCCGGGTTGCGCCGACGCGTCTTAAGGTTGGCGGCTGCCGCCGCGCCTGCGCTGCAACGACGACAGGGCCTGCCGTGCCGCGGTCAAATCGCCGCTCTGCAGGGCTTGCCCAATCTGACTCATTGCCTGCCCGAACGGTCCGTTGGGACTTGCAAACCGCGACTGATCGCTGCCTTGAAGCTGGCTGAGCGATGCATAGGCTTGCTGTGCACCGGAGAGATCGTCGGAATTAAGCGCGCTTACCAGCGCGGCGAACGATTGCTGGCGACGGCAGCGTAGTTCAAAACGGCGGCCATCCGCCGGGGCTCCGGCCGCTCCAGACCCGCCTGGTGCATTGCAGGCGGCCTGGGCAGCTCGAATTTCCTCCGGAGAGCGGTTAGAACCGCCGCCGGTAAATATAAGCGATTGCACGAACCGGATAGTGTCGGCCGTCGCGTTGCCGCCGGGAAGTGATTTCCCCTCGATCTGATAGAGCCGGCCGTTGTGGTCGAACAGGGCGATCGCCACGCGGCTGCCGTCCCCTTGCTGGATGCTGAGTTGGCGGCCATAGACCCGGTTGATGCGGTGAGGAATGTTGACCTTCACCTCGCCGCCTTCTGACAAGGCCTTGATCGCGTGGTCGATTACCGCAGTTTCCTCCAGGCCAGTGTCGCCGAGTTCCGCGATGGTTATCTTCAACTCGGCGTTCTCGCCGCGGACCGAATAGACGTGGGCCTCAACGTCGCGATCATCGGTGAGATGGTAGGTCGTGGATTCGATCTGTGGGTCGGCCGGAAAGCTGACCCTGAAGGAATAATCGGGATAGCTGTATTCCTGCCAATTCTGCGCGGCGGCGGAACTGACAAAAGCCGACACTACCGGAATGAGGAAGAACAGCCGCATGGTTGCGCCCTTCACAGGCGAGATCGCGGCAGCGCCACTTGCGTCATCAGCAAATCCGCCGACCGGAATCGCGCAAAGCGCCCCTTTCGAAGCCTTACCGAGACAAGCATTACGAGCTCATGAACAGCAGATTACCGATTGCCAAGATTTCTGCTGGTCCACTCCGGGCGCCGACGCACCACAAGGGAACAACAAACAGAAAGTTTACCAAAATCCTGCAACGTCAGCATAGGAAAGAATGCTCGGGATCGAAACGCCATGCTCTCAAAGCTCTCCATCAGTACTTTGCTGAAGTCGCTCATTGGAACTCTGGTTACCCTCGTCATGGTGATGTTCGCGCTCGGCGCGTGGGACTCATGGCGCAAGCTCGGTGCCGTCGACCGTATGTCGGCGGTAGCCGATACGTCGGCCTATATGTTCACGGCGCTCCATAACCTTCGCGTGGATCGCTCGTCCACCTTCCGCGACTTGCAGGCCGACCAGCAATTTACCACCTTGAATCCGCTCATTCGCGGTGCGCGCGAACCTGAAGTGCCGGCGCTCAAGGCGGCTCTCGCGTCGCTCGAGCGCGTGGACTATCCGGGCCGCCAGGAAGCAGTCGCCAGTCTCGGTCGATCGCTCACGAAACTCCTTGCCTTGCACGAAGAGTCCGCCGCGGCGCTGCGGCAGCCAAAGGCCGCGCGCCGGCAATCGCTGGCACAGGAGTTCTTTAACGAAGCCAACGCACTCATTGAGCTGCTCGATCGCCTGTCGTCGCAGTTGACGCGTGCGGTGAAGCTTGACGACGCCTACGTCGATCAACTGCTGGAGCTCAAGCAGCTCGCCTGGATGGCACGCAACGCCGCCGGCGACGCGTCGCTGATGGTCTCGAACGGCATCAACGGACAGCCGAATCCGCCGGAACCGCTGGTCAAGTATGCCGGCCACGTCGGCAAGCTCGATGCGGCCTGGTCGGCCCTCGAAGACCTTGCTGCCGGGTTGCCGCTGCCGGCGAGCTTCACCGAGGCAATGGACAAGGCCAAGCACGGATTCCTGGCGCCGGACTACACCGAGCTGCGCCTGAAGACACTCAAGGCGGTGCTTGCGGGCGAAAAGATCGGCTACACGGCGGACGACTGGGGGGCAATGTCGATTGCCAAGCTGGCCAGCCTGCTCGGCGTTGCCGAGGCGGCCTTGAACGCCGCGAAGGAGCACGCCAGTAGCCAGCATGCGGTGGCGATGCGGTCGCTGTTGCAGCAGCTCGGGCTCTTGTTCCTCGCAGCGGCGTTCGCTATCGGCATGATGCTGCTCGTATCCCGCCGCATCATCAATCCGCTGCGCACGATTCAGGCGGCGATGCACAAGTTCGCGACCGGCGACATGTCGGCATTGGTCTCGTTCGGTGACCGCAGCGATGAGATCGGCGCGCTCGCCAGCACCATGCAGTTCTTCAGGAACAATATGATCGAGGCGGAGCGCCGGCGCGAGGAGCAGAAGACCGCCGAAGCCCGCGCTGCCGCCGAGCGGGCCGCCGTCGAAGAAGAGGCCGCGCGCACCCAGCAGGCCGAGCAACGCAAGCGCGCGGACGATGAGCGCAAACAGGCCATGCACAAGCTTGCCCACGAATTCGAAGTCGCGGTCGGCAAGATTATCGAAACCGTGTCCTCAGCCTCCACCGAGCTCGAGGCTGCAGCCGGTACGCTAACCAAGACCGCCGATACGACGCGGCAGCTCTCGGGCGTGGTGGCGTCGGCTTCCGAGGAGGCCTCCGCTAATGTCCAATCAGCCGCCTCCGCCACCGAGGAGATGACATCTTCGATCGGCGAGATCAGCCGGCAGGTGCAGGCGTCGAGTAAAATTGCCGCAGAAGCGGTGCGCCAGGCCGAGAAGACTGATGCGCGCATCAACGAGCTGTCGAAGGCCTCGGGTCGCATCGGCGATGTCATCAAGCTCATCACCGCGATTGCCGAGCAGACCAACTTGCTGGCGCTCAATGCCACCATCGAGGCGGCGCGAGCCGGCGAGGCCGGCAAGGGTTTTGCCGTGGTGGCGCAAGAGGTCAAGGCGCTCGCCGCCCAGACCGCGAAAGCGACTGATGAGATCGGCGCCCAGATCGCCGGCATGCAGACGGCAACGCAGGAGTCGGTGACCGCGATCAAGGAGATCGGCGATACGATCGGCAAGATCTCGGAGATTGCCGCCACCATCTCGGCTGCGGTCGAGGAGCAGGGAGCCGCCACCCGAGAGATCGCGCGCAACATCACCCGTGCCGCCGAGGGCACGACCCAGGTTGCAACCAACATCACCGACGTGAACCGCGGGGCCGGCGAAACCGGTACCGCCTCGACCCACGTGCTCTCCTCGGCAAAGGCGCTCTCCGGCGAGAGCCAGCGCCTCAAGCGCGAGGTGGAGAAGTTCCTGGCGACTGTCAGGGCGGCGTAGTCTGATCGAGATCAGCTCTGCAGCGGTTTTCGATCGTTTCGAATCAGATGCCGCTGTCGTCGCCGGGCTTGTTGTCCCGGCGACGCCGCGCCTTAGAGCACAGAACAAGCATAATCGAGGCGGCCAGGACAAGCCCAGCTACGAGCGGCGAGAGATAGCAAGCGGCTCAATACGACCGGAAACCGCCCTAGCGATCGTTGAGCAGCGGATCTTCTTCCGGAAAGCCTACAAAAGCTGTGGCGCTGTCCTTGGTGGCCGGATCGGGGCCTCGCCCTTCCGCGAAGGCACGCTCTTCGATCCGCGCGCCGCGCAACAGCCCCGGCAGTCCATAGTTTCCTTCGACGCAGCGCGGCTCGTAATAGATTCTGTCTGCCCGGTCGCTCTGTCTGGTGAACTCTTGCTTGACGGTCCAGGGCTTGGTCCACACCGTCGGGTCTTCGATCGTCACGACGTATTCGAGCGTGGTCGGGGAGGTCCGCGTCCAGCGTTCGATGAGGTGCAAGTTCTCCCGCGAGCCGCGATAATCGGTTTTCGGACTGAAGTTCGTCACGTCGATGACAAGGGTGTCGCCCTCCCAGTGTCCGCGCGAGTCGCCAAACCACTGCCGGATGCTGGCCGGCAGGTGCGGGCTGCCGTTCATGACGATGTTGCGCTGCCAGCCTTGGCCCTGACCCACGTCATAGAAAATCGTGATGCCGCCCGGCGTCTGCACAATCCGACGGAAGCTCCCGCCGAACGCGGTCCCAAACTCGGGAAGCCCGCCCGTGAGGCAGCGCTCGGACAAACCGCCGTCCTCCGGACCGTCATAGCGGTTCATGCGCACCGTGTTGTAACGAGGAGGAAGGTCTGCGCGTCGCGGCGAGGGCGTCGGGTCGTACTTGCCGCCGCGGCAGCGCGGCGATTGGCTTTTGCATGTCTCCGTCGCTTGCAACAGGGCGAGACGGAATTCGCGGTCGGCGGCGGCCATCTTCTGCGCCTCAGGCGTCAGTCGCGGAATCCGGCCATCGGGCGGATCGACAATCAGCGACGTGCGCGCGCCAACATGTTTGTTAGACAGGAAGACCGCGTGGTTGTAAGCGCGGGCCACATCGAACTCTGTCCCGCGCTCCGCGGGTCTTTCCTCGCCGTATAGCGCCGACCGTTCTCGGTCCAGCTCGGCCCGCTGTGCCTCGGTGAAGAATTCCTGGTTTGCGTACTTGGGGGGACGCTGGAAGGGCGTATCAAATTCGTCGGTCCAGATCCCTTGAAGGTCTGGCTCGCCCCAAGGTGTCTTCAATGCTGTGGTGGAAGCCGCCGGCGCCTGGGCTGAGGACCTGGTGACGGGCGCCGAAACAACGGCGCCGACAACTGCGGCAAGGGCGACAGTTATCGTCGGACCTGCGAATCGGTCGCGCATGATGGCCTCCTTTGCTTTCGCGGTTACCGCTGACCGAAGATTTGCACGTTTATCCCGTCGGGATCTTTGATGTGCAGACCCGCATAGGGGTCGTCCAGGGGGCTCGCACCGCGCTGCGTGAGATAGCGGGCCGCCGCTTCCTTGGTGAAACGCGGTATGCCGATCGCAAAGTGATCAACGATTCCGGCCGGGCTTTGACGATTGAGAGAAACAAGTGTTCTGGCCGTACCGAGGCGAACAATGCCGAGCGGATCATCCCGGCTGACCACGGTGAAGTCGAACATCTTCTGATAGAAGTCGACTGAACGCTGCAGATCCGCAACCTGGATGCTGACGTGGTCGATGTTCGCGCTCTTGAAGTCGATATCCTGTTGGGCAACCGCGGCGGTCCCGCTGGCGGCCAGCATCGCGAGACCTTGAACCAATTCCCGTCGAGAGAGCGCGCCCTTTTCAAAGCGGGACACGAGATCCGAAACGACTGATTCCATGGCGACTTCCTCTCCTCCCAAGATGCATTTGCGGCACAATTATACGACTGATCGGGGCGTCGCGTGAAACTTCAGTCGGAAGCGATGCCCGCATCCCACGTCATCGCCCGCAAAGGCTTGATCCGGTAACGGCGGCCTCGGGGGCAAGACGCGAGAAGCGCGTGGTCAATGGATGCCCCGCTTTCGCGCGGCATGACACCCGGTGTATGCTTTACACGGAGAATTAAGCAAAGTTTCGGTTTCAGCCGCCCGACGACGGGAGTACGATCATGCCATTGCAAAGCTCGACCTGCGCTGCCGCCGTTGCACTTGCTGTCGCTTTGACGACGCTCGGCGGGGCTCAGGCAGCCGACCTCAAATATCCCGACTGGAAAGGCGCCTGGGCGAGATGGGTGCCGGCGAACGCTGCCCGTGATCCCGGCAATGGCGGCACCGGGTTCACGGCGGGCGGCCAGCCTTCGTTCGACCAGACCAAGCCCTGGGGGCTGGGCCAGCAAGCTCCGCTCACGCCGGAGTATCAAAAGGTCCTCGAAGACAGCATTGCGGACCAGGCGCTGGGCGGCGAGGGCAATTTCTTTGACCACGCCGTCCGCTGCATGCCCGGGGGCATGCCGCTGATGACGATTGCATTTACGCCTTTGGAATTCGTCGTGACGCCACAAACCACCTACATACTGATCGGCGGCGCGGAGCACTTTCGCCGGATTTTCACCGACGGACGCGGGTGGCCTGCGAACATCGAGCCGACCTATGCGGGCTATTCGATCGGCCGGTGGGTCGACGAGGACGGCGACGGGGTCTACGACGTGCTTCGGGTCGAGACGCGCGGCCCCTTCAAGGGCCCCCGCGCTTATGATGCAACCGGCCTGCCTCTCCATTTCGACAACCAGTCGATCTTCATTGAGCGGATCTACCGCGACAAGGTCCAGCAGAACATCCTTCACGATGAAATCACCGTCATCGATCATGCGCTGACGCGGCCTTGGACGGTGGACAAAAAATACGTGCACGATCCAAATCCGCGCCCCAGATGGACGGAGGGTTATTGCACCGAGAACCCGACCATGGTCGCCATCGGCGGCGAAAGCTACTTCCTCAGCGGCGACGGCCTGCTGATGCCGGTCCGCAAAGATCAACGGCCGCCGGATCTGCGATACTTTAAGCCGCGGGAGTGACAAAACAAATCCGGCGGCAGAGGCGCGCAAACGCGCCCGCCAAGGCCTTGGTATGGGAGGGAGGAATGTCCAGTCGTCACGCCCTGTTGGTGTTGCATTGCGCGGTCGCGGTTGCGGCCTCAATTCTGAGCCTCGCCAGTGCAAGCCGCGCCGTCGAACTCGATCCGGCGGTCGTGGCCTACGTGACGCCCGACCAGTTCAAGTGGCGCGATGGGACCGGTCAGGCCGCCACCAACCAGACCATCCTCCACGGCGACCCCAACAAGCCCGAGCTTTACATCTACATCAACAAGTTCAAACCCGGCCGCTTTGGCAATCCGCACTATCACCCGAACGACCGGTTCATCACCGTTATTGACGGCGCCGCCTGGCGGGGCACGGGACCGGTGCTCGATCCCGTGCACGCCACGCGAGTCCCAAATGGTACATTCATGATCGATCACGCCATGAAAGTGCATTGGGACGGGACCAAGGAGGAAAGCGGCGCGTACCTGATCGCCGGCATCGGTCCGGCAACCAACATCGAGGTTGCAAAGAGCAACGGCCCGTGGGCGGGCGGCGATCCATCGGCGGCAACGATCCTGCTCCCCGACCAGATTCCATGGCAGGATCACGGGAGCTTTCGGCTCGCAAAACTGGCCGGCGATCCGGACAAGCCGGGCCTCTTTGTGGAAATGCTCACCTTGCCCAAGGGCGCGAATTTCAGCCGCCCGCATATCCACCCAGGTCCCGTCTATGCCTTCGTGCTCTCCGGCACATGGTGGGTAGGCACCGGCAACAAATATGACCCCGCGAACCTGGCGGTCCCGATGAAGCAAGGCACGTTCGTCACCCACTTCGGCAATCGCGTCCATTGGGATGGCGCCAAGGACGAAGACGTGACGCTCCTCATCATCGGCGAAGGTCCAGTCACGACCGCACGCGTGGACGAGGCCAATTAGCACATGCACCGACATCACCAGCTGTAGGGTCGACCCTCATTGGCGTTAGGTTAAGGTCGATGTTGCCGCGGACTCCTTCGCCGCGCCTTGGGTAGTGAATCCGCTGCGGCTTACCCTCCCCTGGAGGGGGAGGGTCGGACTGCCAAAGGCAGTCCGGGGTGGGGTGA
>Ga0209060_10001330_pt1 | contig 27979 bp, 16 predicted proteins | sample Coa_R1_8_FD_187155 | JGI IMG/M metagenome (GOLD analysis project Ga0209060, IMG submission 187155) | Surface soil microbial communities from Centralia Pennsylvania, which are recovering from an underground coalmine fire - Coalmine... | ecosystem: Environmental > Terrestrial > Soil >...
CAAAAGCCAACGCTTACCTTATCTGTACATACCGGAGCTAGGAAGCTAAAGGCCGCGGCGGCCTTGCTTACTGACAGGGTAGGTCCCAACTGGCAGCCTCCGCGATTAGGGCAACCGTGCTCTGACTTACAACTGATCGTCGTGCCTCGTCATCCCGACTGGTACAGTTTTGGGGGTTGGCGCGGGATCACGGAAGAAAATTGGGAGGCTTACTCGTTCCCTGTTTGGCGCGGTGGGGCTACTGTTCCCGAAGGTCTCATAACAGGATTGGGACTCAAAGAATCGGAGTTCTTTGGGGATGAGCGCACGGTAATAGAAAAGGGGGATGGGAAGTTATGGCGTCGTATTGGCGGTGATTGGACAGATAGGCGGCTGCCAGCACCAAGTCAAAAGTTGACGCTCGATCCTTATATAGCCCCATCAATTTCACGTGAAACGGAAGAGAAGTTTCGATACTACGCAGCAACGTATCGAGGCTACACCTCGAAAGAAGAATTGAGGGCCCGTGAGCAGCCCGATTTCCCCGCGGAAGATTGGCATTCACCTCTCGAATGGGTAATTCGTAATGGGGTTGGGCGAGCACGTTTTACAAGTCCTGCTATAGATCACGCATTTCTCTCTCCTGTAAGCCCTGAGTATGGTAGGACCACGGCTAGGCGTAGGGCGCAGTGGAAGCGGAAAGCAGAAAACCAGCGAGGTGGCGGCGTTCATCGCCTGCCGCTCCGACGTACACCAAGATGGTCTGATGATTGGCGCACCGAGCGGAAGATGCGGGACACATCCGCAAACCTGAACATGTACCGATGGGGTGTAGTGAATGACGATCCGACGCAGGAACAGCTTCCTGATATTCCGTGTGGGGTTGCGCAGCGGATGGGTGATGGAACAACTCGCGAGATTCAAGTTGACAGTAAAGAGACGCGGGAACGAGAAGCGGAAAGAATTGACAGGGACGCCGTAATCATGTCTCGGCTGTCCGATCCTTCCGTGTTATCTCCATCTCTCATTTTGAAAATGAAAGGCGGTTATGACAGGAAGTCTGCAATGCAGACCGCAGAGCCGCAGACGTGTTCAAAGTCGCCGGGTCTACCTTTAGCATCCGCAACCGTTGCGCACGCTGACTTGCACTCTTCCGGCAAAGAAACCATGCGTACAACGGCATACGAAAAATATCGACAGGCGCGGCTTACCCTAGCCACAAATCACGGGATGGCCGGATTTCGGCGTAATGCCGGACCGCTTGAAGGGGCTGAGACAGGCACTGCGTTGGGGAATCACGGGCGGTGCGGTTGGGGAGGGAAAGCGCCGAAAAGCGTAGCGGGGAATTACGGACATTCCTTGGGTGAAGAGAACCGTTACGGAATACTAGGAAAGTAAACAGCTAGACCCAAGGGGTCAGCACAACGTTGTGTTTTCTTATTGTGTGCAGGCATCCGGAGTGCCCGAATGACGGCTTGGGATGGTCAGGAGAGGCCGCGTATGTTGTTGATTCCCGGTAAGACCGGTTTTAGGTGGGGCTTTTGCAGACCTCTCCCTTACCACTTGGGTACCGCGCCCCTGCTCAATCTACCAGCGCCCCGGATGGAATCCGATTGCGGAGCACGAGCAAACTGGAGAAAAATCTGGAGCGGGAGACGGGATTTGAACCCGCGACTTCGACCTTGGCAAGGTCGCACTCTACCACTGAGTTACTCCCGCTCGACGTGAAAATTATACAGCATTTGCGCTTGGCGCCGTCCAATCCCGTGGCATGCGGGATTACCCGAATCTCGCGTCCTAGACCAGCTCGAGTTCGATCTTTTTCGCCGTCCGGTCAAGCTTTGCGATGCGGAAACTGCGGACCTGTCCTGCTCGTGCTGGCTCGGCTTTCGCAGGAGCGCCTGCCCCCGTTTTCCAGCGAGCCTGAAGCATCGAACTGAGAGATGACAGGTCAGCCTTAGATGGTTTCGAGGTCTCACTCTTTGCGGTGACAGTGGCTGCTCCCTTGCAAACTGCGAAGATCCCTTCGCCCAACTCCACCCGGGACTGCTCCCCCGAATCATCGACGAGGCGGCCAGTGACCACGTCTCCTTCCTTATGCTCAGCCACGTATTCGTCAAGGCCAGTGGGAACGAGTTGTTTCATGCCCAGCCGCATCTGACGTTTTTCAGGATCGATCGCCAATATCTGTGCCTTTACCAGTTGTCCCACACGAAGGACGTCTGCCGGCTGCCCGATCCTCTTTTCAGCACTGATATCGCTGACGTGAATCATGCCCTCGATGCCCTCAGATAGCTGCACAAAGGCTCCAAATTTCGTGAGGCTTGTGACCGGACCTTCAACTGCGGAACCGACTGCAAAGCGCTGCGGAACGTCGACCCACGGATCACCGAGCGCCTGCTTTAGGCCCAGCGAGATGCGTCGCTCACCGGCACTGATGCCGAGGATAATTACTTCGACGGTCTCTCCGGGTTTCACAACGTCGCTGGGCTTTCTGACCTTACTCTTCGCCCACGACATCTCCGAGATGTGAATCAGGCCTTCAATCCCAGGTTCAAGTTCGACGAAGGCGCCAAACTCCATCAACCTCGTAACGCAGCCGCGCACTCGATCGCCGATTTTGAATTTCTGGGGAACCGCATCCCAGGGATGCGGTTGAAGTTGCTTCAGGCCGACCGAGATACGCTTCTTATCCCCCTCAGTTGCGAGCTTCAGCACTTTTACTTCAATCTGTTGTCCTACAGAGAGAACGTCGGACGGCTTATTCACGCGTCCCCAGGAGATGTCGGCAACATGCAACAGAGCGTCGACTCCCCCGAGATCCACGAATGCGCCATAATCAGTCAGACTCCGCACGGTTCCCGTGACGGTATCGCCTTCCTTGATCTGACCGTAAAGCCGATCTTTCGCGGCGCGCTGCTCTTCTTCGGCTACCACTCGGCGATCGACGACGACGTCTTCATCTGCCACGTCGAGCTTGATGATGCGGCAACGGATTTCCTGGCCGACCAGCTTTTCCATGTCTGCCGCTTCGCGTACTCCGCTGCGTGAAGCTGGCATAAACGCCCGAACTCCCACATCCACGCTGAATCCACCTTTGATGACCGCAGTTACGGTTCCCAGCACGGAACTCTTATCAGCAAAGGCCTTCTCGAGCGCAGACCAATCCATCGGGCGCTCAACTTTGAAGCGCGACAGCTCATAGTAGCCATCGAGGTCGCGGCCTTTCACGGTCACCAGGGCTTTATCACCGGGCTTAAGAGTCTCTCCCTGCAGCGCTGTGATCGGCAGAATGCCTTCGGACTTGAATCCGATATCGAAGAAGACAGACTCGGCTGTCACTGAAATAACGGTGCCTTCCAGTTGTTTGGCATCCTCAGTTTTGTGGGAATGACTCTTCTGGAATTTGGAGAGAATCTCGCCGAATGATTCCATGCTTTCGGTTTCAGCTAGGTTTTCTGACTTGGAAGTTTGTGGATCTGACATGAACGAAGACAACCCCTCGCAGCAGACTCTTAATTCAGTAGGATATCATCCGCCCGGATGAGCCTTAGTGATGGGTCCACTGCGGATCCTGTTCCGGATTCACAATCTGTCCGTCGCGCATGTGGATGATCCGGTCACCGAAATTTGCCGCCTCAGGATTGTGGGTGATCATCATGACCGTCTGACCGAGTTCTTGATTCGACAATCGCAGCATGCCAAGAACGACCTCAGAGTTCTTGGAGTCGAGATTCCCAGTCGGCTCATCCGCCAGCACCACTGTGGGCTTGTTGATCAGCGCCCGAGCCAGAGCAACACGTTGCTGCTCTCCACCCGATAGCTCCGACGGACGATGCCTCAAGCGTTTGGTCAATCCGAGGAGGTCAGTGATGCGATTGAAGTACGTGCTATCCGTATTGCCGTTTCCCGAAATCTCCTGGGCGATCAGGATGTTGGACCGCGCGTCGAGGGTGGGCAAAAGGTTGAACTTCTGGAACACGAATCCGATCTTACGTTTGCGCATTCGTGTTCGCTCGGCATCGGACAGTGAGGCGAGGTCGTCTCCGTCCAGGACGACGCTGCCTCCGTCGGCGCGGGTCAATCCTCCCAACAGATAAAACAGTGTGGATTTTCCGCTTCCGGAAGGCCCGACTACGCTGACAAACTCGCCTTTTTCTACGCTAAACGAAATTCCGCGCAGCGCCTCAACGTCGATCTTGCCGATGTGATAAGTTTTGCGCAGACTTTTAGCTTCAATGAATGCTCCGGCCATGCTGATGAAATCTTACACGAACCGGCAGGTCTGCGATTTTCTGAGGCGGAATGAGCGTGAAAAACAGTCACCTGAGCGCACTATGAGGGACAAGGACAACGACGGGCCTACGCGACACCGACTTGGCTCGCCATCGCCTGAGGTCGTTGGATCAGACGCCGGGGGCCACGCTTACGAATCAGAAGCAGTCGAACTCGTTCAAGCAGATCCGCTGGAGAATACATTCCTTTCGTGAGGAATACGTCGGCCTGTGAGTCGTGGTCGTAGATGCGGACCTTGCTGGAAATCAAAATAGCGGGTGTGTGCGGTGAAACACTTTTGATCTTGGCGATGAGGTGAGGCCCATCCAAGCCGGGCATGGTCATGTCGGCAATCACGAGGTCGACACCACCCTGCGCGAACCTTTCCAGGGCATCCTCTCCGCGAGTGTAGCTGGACACACGGTAGCCGCGTGTCTCAAGCATGATTTTGCGATGAGAAAGAGACTGCTCGTTGTCGTCTACACACAAGATTGTGCGTTTTGGTTTCATCAGCCTTCCGCATCCCATTGCGCACGCGAGGCGCGTGATCTCAATGGAGGCTTTTCTCAATATGAAGAATGTACAGAGCGAGATGGATGCTAAAAGGAAATGCGTGCGCTGTAAAGTGCCACGGATGCTAATGGAACTTTCTGGCCATTGATTTTGAAGGTAGTGAAGGCTCGTCAGTGTTTTCCATGTTTTGCGCGACATGTGTTAAAGAAAAATCTCGCCGCGGATAACTTCGATCGCGTTGCCTCCAACGCGAACGTTAACTATCCGGTTATCGCGTCGTGATGCCCTGACAAAAATACGGCTCGGTCGTTGCATCTCGACCCCTTGCTCAATCAGGACACGCCGGTCGGGTTCGGCCACTCCGTGTTTCACCATCCAGGCTGCCGTGCAGCCCGCAGCCGAGCCCGTGGCGGGATCTTCGCCGTTGTAGAAGATCATTCGTGCGTGCAGTCCAACGTCTGGATGCGTGGTTTCACGGCAAACGAAATAGAAGAACTTTCCGCCAGTTTCCTCCAGGTAGGCGCTGGCGGCATGTAAGTCGAGCTTCAGATTTTGAATTGTGGACAACGACCTTAGGGGAGTAACCGTGAACGGAAGACCAGTTGAGACCGTCTGAATGGGCAACGACGCGTCAAAATCATCCACCCTCATTCCAGTGGCGCGCGCTACCGCTTCTCTATCGTGAGTCATGCCAAATTCTGGATCGATCTGTGTCATCTCGCCGAAAGCGGGTTCTCCGTCCTTCTGTTCAAAGTGAATCGGAACCTTCCCGACATTCAGTTCGAGCGTGAGTTGCGCAGCACCGCTCTGCCCCCGCAACGCGAAAGCTGTCCCCAAAGTGGGGTGTCCCGCAAACGCCAGCTCTTCTTGCACGGTGAAAATTCTTACCCGAATGCCGCGCTCGCGCTCGGTCTCAGGATCGCGCGGAAGAACAAAGGTTGTTTCTGAGAGGTTCATCTCCTTGGCGATCGCCTGCATCTCTGCATCGCTGAGTCCGCGAGCATCGGAGAGCACCGCAAGGGAATTGCCCTCAAGTGGATTCGACGAAAATACGTCCCATTGTGTGACTGCAAACCGCCGTGGTTGAGTACTCATGCACGCCCCGTTTTAGCCGAACGGCCTTGTCAAGCTAGCGATGAATGCGAATGGCATGACGATGCACAAAATCCCCAAGCTGGCTGACTTCATCCTGTCTGGGTTTGACACTCCCATTTTGCCCGCCTATCCTAGGAAAAGCATGTCTCTTTCACAGCCCACCGGGAACGCGTGTTGTTGTTGCCTGACGCCGGCGTGTGGGTAAGGGACTAAGCGAGATTCTTCCCACCCACCCGGCTTAGCGGGTGGGTTTTCGTTTTCATCCGCTTTTACCGACTGGGAGCCGGTTCGGGCTGACTTTCGGAATCTAGATCGATCAAAATACGAAGGAGAACCTAATGACGACAGCGACTGCGAACGAAACCAATAGCATACCGAGAATCAACGATCTCGCGCCCGACTTCAGCGCCGAGACGACGCAAGGCACGATCCAATTTCATAACTGGATCGGCGATGGATGGGCCATTCTGTTCTCGCATCCGAAAGACTTTACTCCTGTTTGCACTACTGAACTTGGATACATGGCAAAGTTGCAGCCCGAATTCGCGAAGCGCAACGTCAAGATCATCGGCCTGAGCGTCGATCCAGTTTCAAGTCACGAGAAATGGGAGAAGGACATAGAAGAAACGCAAGGTTCGAAGGTCACGTATCCCATGATCGGAGATCCGCAGCTGAAGGTCGCGAAGCTTTACGGAATGCTTCCGGGCGACGCAGGCGAAAGCTGCGAGGGTCGCACACCTGCCGACAATGCTACAGTCCGCACCGTGTTTGTGATCGGCCCAGACAAAAAGATCAAGTTACAGTTGAGCTATCCGATGACGACGGGACGCAATTTCGACGAGATCTTGCGCGTGATCGATTCCATCCAGCTAACGGCTAAGCACAAAGTTGCGACACCAGTGAACTGGAAACAGGGCGACGATGTGATCCTGACTGCGGCCGTTTCCAATGAAGAAGCACAGCAGAAGTTCCCCGGCTTCAAGACTGTGAAGCCCTATCTGCGGACGGCACCTCAGCCCAAGTAAGAGCTCTTGCTAATATGTTGGACATGGCGCGGGCATCCCGCCCGCGCCAATTCGTTTTCCTGCCGGGTTGAATTTTACAGTGGAAGCGCATGCGGTCCGGTGATCGTCCCGGTCTTCAAAACCGGCGGGTGGCAGGCAATCCTGTCACCGGTGGGTTCGACCCCCACTCGCTTCCGCCAGTTTGTTTTCAGAAGCTTGGAAACTTTAGCATTTTTTTGCTTCATACTGTGCCTCCGTTTTGCTATCCCAACCGCAGTGCGAGTCCCTTGGTTGACTTCCAGTCTGAGCGACGATGAAGTCAGGACACTCCCACCCTATCTAAACGACTTGGAAGGGTGGAACTTTGATCGTGTCGGGAAGACGTATGTTATTTGTTTCTCCTTCGACGAGTTGGCTGACTGACAAGCTTTGTGACATCTCGCGACCCCATCAGGGCTAGAGTAAGGTTCTACGTCCAAAGGCTGCTGGGTGTGTCAAGCTATATGGTTGGTCCGCGCAACACTAAAATGGATGTGGGGTTTCAAAAAGATGCGGACCGCTGAAGGTATCGCGGCTCTTCCTACAATACCAACGGGGCTTGGGGGACCAGTTGTGTTGCGGCTGTTTTTGCTGTTGATCATCGTTGAGTTGTACTTCCCGGCGCATTCTCAGGCGGTACCGACACGTGCGCCCGTATCCTCCTTTTCCGCTCAGGAACCAGTTTCTATTCCAGCGAACGCAGACTCGACTCTAGATCCCGCCCGAGACTCTTCCGCACAAAGCCTTGAGGGTTGTCCAACGAAAGAAAAGTTCAGAGGCCCTCAACTCGAGTTTGCCAAGATATTGAATGCCTGCGGAGAAGCGACATGGGAGCGAGGAGATCTGACGAATGCCGGGCAATATCATCGGCAGGCGCTGAAGATCAGGCAGAGGCTGGCACCGGGAAGCCTCGATCTTGCCGAAAGTCTCAATCATCTTGGAGACGTCGAGCAGCAACTCGGTTCTCTGGAAAAGGCAGAAGTACACGAGCGCGAGGCTCTAGCGATACGACGCAAGTTGGCTCCCAACAGTCTCGCAGTTGCCGACTCGTTACACAGCCTGGGCAGGACGGCTTTGGCGCGCGGAGACTTAGTTCGTGCCGAGGCTGAATTCCGCGAAGGCATGGAGATTCGACAGAAGCTCGCTCCCGGCGAGCACGAACTGGCGTTCAGCTATATCGGCATGGCGAATCTTTATGGCCGCCGTGGTGACCTCGAGAAGCAAGAAGAATACTTCAACGAGGCGATGAGCCTGGGCGACAAGTTGAAGCCGGCTAATCGTGCTGCCATCCTTGAGGGGCTTGGAAACGTCAACGTGCAGCGCGGACAATTCGAGAACGCGGAAGCGTGTTTCCGTAAAGCTCTTGAAATTCGCCAGACATTTCTGCCCGGCAGCCTGTTGGTCGCGATGAGCCTGAGCGACCTTGGGAGTCTTGCTTCAAATCGAGGAGATTCGGACCAGGCGGAACAGTTCTATCGCCAGGCATTGGAGATCAGAGAGAAGATTGCTCCGGGCAGTCTTGTGGTCGCCAACAGCTTTAGTGAACTCGGTTCGATCTCTCAGACACGTGGGAATTTGACGAATGCGGAAAGATATTTTCGGCAGGCGCTGAACACCGAGGAACGGCTCGCCCCTGATGGCTTGCCAGTAGCAAACAGTTTGCAGCAAATAGGAACCGTTCTGTGGGTGCGTGAGGATCTGTCCACCGCGGAATCCTATTTTCAGCGAGCATCGGAAATCAGGCAGCGGCTTGTACCTGAGACTCCCGCGGCAGCCCAAAGCTTAAATTGGTTGGGGTTGGTTTGTGCCCGGCGCGGCGAGCTTGCGCAGGCGGAAGAATATTTCGAGCACGCTTTTCAAATCAGCAAGAGATCGTCGTCCGAGAACCTGTTTGCGTCTCAAATGCTGACCAACCTCGGCGACATCGCACAACGTCGCGACGATTTAGCAAAAGCGGAAGAATACTTTCGGCAGGCACTCGCGATCCATCACAAACTTGCTCCAGGCAGCCCTGGCGAAGCAGGCGCCTTGCAAAAGCTCGGCGATCTGGAGAGAAAGAGACGTAATCTGTCAGAGGCCGAGAAGTATCTTCGCCAAGCGCTGGTCATCCGCGAAGAGAAAATGCCAGGCAGCCTTCCGCACGCCAACGTTCTGATGGCTTTGGCATCACTTCTCCGCGAGGAGCATAAGATCGATAACGCCGCGCAATTTTATGAGCAGGGGATAACCGTTCTCGACAATCAAATGTCGAGTCTGGGGGGAAGCGAGGAAGTTCGCTCCGCATTTCGCGCAAAATATGAAGCGAACTACAAGAACTACGCCGATCTTCTCGTCGCCGATGCGAAGAAGCCCGACGAGGCGTTCAATGTTGTGGAGCGTTCGCGCGCCCGCACGCTCTTAGAACTGCTGGAGAACGCCCAAATCAACATCCACAGCGGATGTAGTCCGGAGTTGTTACGACGAGAGCGCGCGTTACGCGAGTCGATTAGCGCCAAAGCAAGCTACCGCCTTGAGTTGTTGGATTCCGCGCATGCCGACGCACTGATGATACTTGATAAACAAATACAGAATCTGAAGGAACGATACGAGGAGGTCAAAACAGAAATCCGGTTGGAGAGTCCCGTATATGCAGCCCTCGCTCAACCACGCCCATTGACCGCCAAAGAGGCTCAGCAACAGCTGCTAGACGGCGACACCCTACTGCTGGAGTATTCGCTGGCGGACCGGCGCAGCTACCTCTGGGCGGTCACGGAAACAAATTTAGCAGTTTACCCGTTGCCACCGCGAAAGGTGATCGAGAGTGCGGCGCGCAATGTGTATGAACAATTGACAGCGCGCAGTCGGCGCGTCGCCCACGAGAGCGCGGGACAACGGCGTATCCGCATCAAGGAGGCAGAAGCTGAGTACACGAAAGCAGCCTCTGAGTTAAGTCAGATGATACTTGGCCCCGTGGCCTCTAACCTCGGGAACAAGAGATTACTGATCGTCAGCGACGGTGCCTTGCAGTACCTTCCTTTCGGAGCGCTCCCGATCCCCAAGATTCGGGCTTCCAAAACGCAGCCAAAATCATCCGACACTAAGGATGAGACGGGGCCCCCGCTCGTTACTGAACACGAAGTCGTGAACCTGCCATCGGCGTCGACGCTGGCAGAATTGCGGCGGGCACGAATGAATCGCAAAGAGCCACCTAAGGCCGTCGCGGTGTTCGCAGACCCGGTTTTTGACCGGCAGGATGAGCGAGTATCCCGGCTAAGAACTGCTGCGGGCGCACAGCCCGCAACTGGCACACTCATTGCGGAGAAGGATCCTTCGCCCTCCAGCCAACGCCTGACCCGGTCTGCCACCGATGTTGGTCTAGTCAGAAATCGTGGGGCATATCTTGGGCGTTTGCTGTGGACGCAGCGTGAAGCAGCGGCGATCTTGCACGTGACGCCTTCGGGAAAGAGCATGCAAGCGATTGGGTTCGATGCCAACCGCTTGACTGCCACCAGTCCAATTCTGGCGCAATACCGGATCATTCATTTTGCAACCCACGCCCTATTGGACAGCAAGAACCCTGAGCTCTCGGGATTGGTCCTGTCATTGATCGACCGGAACGGACGGCCACAGGACGGCTATCTCGATCTCGAGCAAATCTACAATTTGAATCTCCCGGCGGATCTTGTCGTCTTGAGTGCGTGTGACACCGCATTGGGCCAGGAGGTTCGAGGTGAAGGTTTGATAGGACTCGCCCGTGGTTTCATGTATGCCGGTGCAAGCCGTGTGATGGCGAGCCTGTGGAGTGTGGACGACGAGGTCACCTCCGAGCTGATGTCTCGCTTTTATCAGCACTTAGAGCAGGATAAAGAAACCCCTGCGGCAGCCCTGCGGGCAGCGCAACTCGAAGTGGCCAAGGATAAACGTTGGAACTCACCCTATTACTGGGCCGGCTTTCAACTTCAGGGAGAATGGAAATAACCCCAACCTTTTTCGGATAACGTCACACCCGAGCAGGGCTAATTGAGGCAATCTAGGCAGGACCCCGGCAGAGTTTCCCCAGCATGGTGCGGGAGCGTACGAGGAAGGTGCCCACCGCGACAGGAGGACAGTGGTGAGCGGTAATGAGGATCTTTGGGATAAGGCATTTCAGCTTGCCTTTTTCATTGTCCCGGATCGTGCTCTTGCTCATGAGATAGCGGGAAGAGCTATCGAAAAACTTGGCGTGCAGCGTACCCGCGAGAGAAGGCGAATCTACTGGCGTATCCGCAATGTAAAACTGCGAATCCGGCGAATTACCCGGACGGATGAGGACGCATTACAGTGGCTGGTTTACCTCGAAGCGGAAGCGTTCGAAAAAGAGCAGGAGCAAGGCGATCGACAGACTGAAATCGACATGGTCATTCGCTATGTGAAGCACCTGGTTCAGCTGACCACGGGCGCTTCCTCTTTCTATGTCAATGTCGGTCTCAACCGCCTTCTACGCAACTACACGACCTCCGAGGTGCAGCAGATTTATGAGTTCACAACGCAACACTACCCCGCATCCGAGGAATATCGCAAAGTAAAAGGACGGTTGATGAATGAGCTGACCCGGCGTTTTGGTCCGCTCGTCAAAGTTCGTACTTCGGAATATCGTGAGCTGAAATTCGAGACCTACGAAGATCAGAAACGATGGGTCAACATAGTTGAAGAATGTCTTGAGTCCTTCACGCCGTGGAGCAGCCGGCGGGCCTGTTTGACCAGGAAGAGCAAGTTCGCAATTGGAGAACCTGGGACAGAAATACAGTACCGCCTAAGTCAGAAGGATGGGATCGAGACCGATCGATGCCACTGGTTCATGCACTCTCCATGCTATGGAGAACTAGCCCGGAGATTCAAATTCGATCCTCCGGAGGAGCGGCTCTCTGTGCCTCAGTTTTTCCTGGCGAACAATAACCGACAAGATGGCGATTCCAGCAGCACAGTTAGACAGGTGTCGCCGCTGACTGACTCCGAGAAGCAAGCCCTGAGGAGCCGCCTTGAGGCCAGCGCGACTCGGCGACAACAGGCTCCCAGCCAGGTTCTAAAGATTGTCGCTCACGGAGTTGTTTGCGCGCAGCTGAATCCCTATCGAGACGAAAAGAGAAGGTTTGAAGTTGCCGATGGGACCAGGCTGCTGGAAGTTCGCGACGAAATTGACCACACAGATCAGACCATAGCAACTCACTGGATTGACTATACCGAGTGGGTAGGAATTGACGTCCGGGAATATGCCGTCTCACTGGCGAAAGGAAGAGAGCTGGTTTTTAAAATTGTTCCTGCGACGGTTGGAAGCGAAACAGAGGGAAAAGCTACCGTCGAGGTCGAGTCGCGCTCCCGCCCATCATTAGCGGCATTGTCGGAGCGCTCTGGTTCGCTCATGCAATTGAAGTGGCGCATCCCGCGATATGCCTTTGCAGCGGCGTTGCTGGTATGCCTCGGTTGGATGGCCGCAACAGCCCATTACAGGAGCCGGCTGGCGCAACAGCAGACCACTATTCAGCAAATGTCCAAGCAGACTGTCGCCGCTGAGACTAAGCCGCAAAGCCAGGACCAGAATCCTCCGCTCGTTGCTACCTATTTTCTTTCGTCCGAGATACCAACAGTCCGTGGAGCAGGAAACCCGCAGGAACCGGTCGTGAGTTTCGGTCCGGGCGACCCTCTCGTCATGCTTAATCTCGTGACTCCACAATCCACCGGTTCGTTCCGGGCAACCCTCGCTTCATTTGCGGACGATCAAGAACTGCTGAGACAGAATCAGTTAAAGCCCGTGAAAACCGAGAAGGGGTGGGTTGTGAATTTCCCGCTTCCTTCCTCCGCGGTGAGGAATGATACGGACTATCTGATCACCTTGGCTCTCCAGGACAAAACAGGAAGAGCGACATCTGTATCTCGTTTCTTGTTTAAGGTCCGAAAGTAAAACGAAGAGATTGCGATAAACACACACCCGCTACAACAGTGCTGACCTATAAGCAATAGGGGCCCTACTCAAAGTAGCGCAGTTTTTCAACAGGGAAGTCCACGGACACCTTGTCAATCTCAGTTGGACGGCGGCTTCTCCGTGCGAGTAGCTGCACCGACGATCAAAACATTTAGGAGACATACATGAGTTGCAGTCACTTCTATGCGCGAGCGGCCATTTGCCTGAATGCCCTGCTGCTTGCGACTCTGATTATTCCAGCAGGAGCTCAAGAGCCCAAATCTACGGTTGGACGCGGTTTCGGTCCCGCGTATGACGTTGCCCACGAAACCACTCTGACCGGAACCATCGAGGATGTTGTTACCAAGCCTCAAGCCGGCGGTGTCGGCGGCTTGCACTTGATGGTTGTCGGCCCTCAGGGCGTGGTCGATGTACATCTCGGAGATTTCCTTAGCAAAGAAACGAAAGACAGTCTCCACGCCGGCATGCCGGTTCAGATTATCGGAGCGCCGATGCAGTTGCACGATAAGGAGTACTTCCTGGCGCGCGAACTGAACATTGATGGCCACACCGTCATTATCCGGTCGGAACGGGGATTCTTTGTTCTGCCACGCGGCGGCGACGTCGTGAAAAGAACCAAAGCGGCGAAGGGAGAACAGCAATGAACCTTCGTCAATCCATCTTCTTAGGAATTATCTTAGCGATAGTTTCTGTATTCGTTGGTTGTAGCGGCAGCAACAATGGCAGCACGACACCACCCCAGCCCACGATCTCCATTGCAGCTACGGCCGGGAGTTCGCAGAGTGCAGCGATCGGCCAACCTTTTGCAACCGCGTTGCAGGCTACCGTGACGTCCAACGGGTCCCCGGCGAGTGGAGTGTCGGTAACGTTCACAGCTCCCACCACGGGAGCGAGCGGAACATTTGCGACATCACCTGCGGGGGCTACCGATACCGAGGCAACAAACGCCAGCGGCGTAGCCACTTCGCAGATTTTTACGGCCAACACCACAGCCGGTTCTTACGCAGTGTCGGCATCGACGAGTGGAGCATCGTCGCCGGCTACCTTTAGCCTGACGAATACGGCATCTTCACCAGCAACGATCACTGCGACCAGCGGCAGCGGGCAGAGCGCTGTTGTTGGCGTGGCGTTCGGCAGCCCTCTGGTCGCGACGGTTACTGACGGCAGTGGCAATCCCGTCAGCGGCGTCTCGGTGACGTTCACAGCGCCATCAACCGGCGCTAGCGGCACCTTCGCTACGAATCCCGTCGCCGCTACAGACACCGAAACGACGAACTCCAGTGGCGCCGCAACCTCCCAGGTCTTCACGGCCAACACAACGACAGGCGCGTACACAGTGACAGCCTCGACTGCGGGAGTTTCGTCGCCAGCCAGTTTCAGCCTGACGAATACGACGCCACCGCCAATTGCGGTTACGATCGGGCCATCAGCGACTTCACTGCAGATTTCAACCGGCGGCGGGTTCACCGCGTTTGTGGCGAATGACCCTGCGAACGCTGGCGTTACCTGGACAGTAACGTGCGGAAGCGCCGGGGCTTGCGGAACGTTCAGCGCCGCGGCAGTCTTGAGCGGTGTCGCCAGCGATTACTCGGCGCCCTCCACGATTCCAACCAACAACACGGTGACGCTGACCGCAACGTCAGTGACCGATCCAACCAAATCGGCGTCGCGTACCGTCACGATTACAAGCACAAACACTGCACTGACTGATGGAACGTATGTTTTCTCCCTTGGTGGAGAGAATGGAGTTAACGGTAGTCTGTACTACGTAGGCGGGGCATTCCAGATCAGCGGCGGGTCCGTCGTAACTGGAGAGCAAGACTACGTGGACAATTCGCCATACTACGCGCAGGATTCCATTGTAGGCGGCAGCATTGGCACGACTCCCGACGGCAATCTAATTGTCACGCTTAACACGAACGATCCCAATGTCGGCGTGAACGGCGTGGAAACCCTCGACGCAGCGATGATTTCGACCACGAGAGCTCGCCTCATCGAATTCGACAATTTAACCGCTCACGGAAGAATGGATTTGCAAAGCACGACCTCTGCTCCATCCGCGGGCTACGCGTTCGAAACGGCCGGAGTGGATAGTACTTCCGTCCCGACTGCAATCGGAGGCGTCATTAACATCGACAACGCCGGGGGCAACGGAAACATATCCGGGAACGGATCCGTTTTTGACATCAACGATGGCGGAACAACGATTCTGCAAGCTCAGGCGTTTGCGCCAAGTACATATTCGACGCCGGACAGCTTTGGCCGAATCCTCTTCAATCTCGTGCCGAGCGCTGCATCAGGAGTTCCATCCATAAACCTGGTCGGTTATATCGTCGATAGCAAGCACATGCGCTTGGTGGAGGCCAGCGATTCGTTTGGCGGCGCTATGGGCGGAATCGCCATCGGCCAGGGCACGAACACCGGAACCTTCAGTACTGCTTCAATTCTGGGTAGCAGTTATGTCGTTGGCATCTCCGGGTTCGACAGCAGTCCTGCAGGCGTCTTGCAGACGGCTGGCGTACTCACTGCAAACACTGATGGCAGCACTGTGAGCGGCGCTATCAATTACAACGACTTTGTCGCCGGCCAGAGCGGGCCCTCTTCGGTCACCGGGTCTTACACCGTCGATCCGACTGGGCGGGTCACAATGACGAATGTGACTGATGGAAACGCATCATTCACCATTCAAATCTATTTGGATGGGCAACCCGGGGAAGCGGAAGCGACCGTCGCTACGATGGACGCTACCGAAGTGCAGTCTGGACTGGGCTGGCTGCAGACGGGGGGTGGTACCTTCACTTCATCGTCGCTCTTCGGAAACTACGTCTTAAATGCTTCCGGTTACGATCCAACGTTTTTCGCTGAATACGACGCGGTCGGACCAGTGGTCGCGGACGGAAACAGCACACTGGCTGGATCGACCGATCTAAACTGGCTCGGCAATACCGCTGGAAACATCACACCGGCACAGGGTTCTGCAGTTTCAGGAACATTCTCCGCCAATGCAAACGGCGCCTTCACCGGCACTATCACTGGTCTGGATGTATCTGACTGCACGGCATTCAACTCAGGCGGCAGTGGCTGTACGGAAGACGCGTTCAGCTATTACCTAATCGATACCACGAAAATCTTTTTCATCGAGACCGACACGAACCAACTGACGCTCGGTTTCTTAACCTTGCAACAGTAGCCATGCCTCAACGCTCGTACTCAAGTGGCGCACCATATGTGCGCCACTTTTCTTACGCCTCCCGACGCACTATTGGTCTTGCAAGTATTCGTCACTAAGCCGACATCGGTAGCTGAGCGAAGCCAGACATCTCTAATAGGGTGACCTCGATAAGAACGAAGAGGCCATCAAGGTGGCGATTGTCCTAGGTGGTGCGTGGACGCTACCTTCTTTGCCATGCCAGAAGATGGGTGACTCGAGTCCTTTCCGATAACGTCCTTCTGCAGCGGAAGCCTCCAGTCTCTTGCTGATACTCGCCCCGCGTACACCCAAGCTATTCGAGTGATGAGCGACCCGACGACGGACGACCACGAGGCCCATCTTCGAAACGAATGTGACCGCTTCTCGCCGGAACACAGGCTTGCCACCCGCAATAGTGTTGAAACGGGGCCCGCCAGCACGCCACCTGTTCGGGTAATCCAGCCGCTCGGTCCGCACTTGAGCGGATCGAGGTATGAGTGGTTCCGCGATTCGATGCGAGCACCTTCCAAGGTTTCGAAGATCGCTGCCCCTAAACCAAGAGCACACAGGGCACGGCTCTTCCGATGACCAAGAAGTTCGAGAAGCCCAACGGCCGCGCCCAGACCGGAGGCGCCAAAGTGAAGTGGCAGATTGCCAACGTTACGATTCCATACGGGCACTGCCGTTGCGCCGATCAATACTCCGGTGTAATTTGAGAACGGTAACCCAAAGGCGAGCGAGGCAGCTTGCCCGGCGTTTTCGACTACGCGCAGCGGCAGAGATGGTCCGTAGCGATCGCGCAGATGTCCCGCGAATGCGGTTGCGATTGCTCCGGTGGAGAATCCAACCAGGGTCCAGACTCCCACTGACATCGGGCTCTGCGGTTTGAAAACGCGTAACATTGCCAGAAACCGCTCAGGGCGGCCGAGATCGGAGATGAGCAATGCGGGCGAGATGACGGAACCAGCGGCCGCAATCCAGCGGGCATGACGCACCAATTCTCGGTCAGCGCCGGTGTAGTCCGCGATTGCGCCCACTACGGCTGCCGCACCTGCGGCGCCGCCGACAAAGAAGTATAACGGAATCTCCCAAGTCCAGGGAGGTTGCTTCAGCAACGGGATCTGGTAATAACCATTTTCTGGCGACGCCTGCGGGAACGGTGCGCCTGCAGGGCGGGTACCGACAATCTCCAACCGTCCGTGTTGATCGGCTTGACGGCGAATTTCCTCGAGACGCTGCTCCCGCGCTAGATCGACGCCCGGACCGGATGCTGGTATGGGATCACTCATAGTATTTCCCGCCACTTCTACTTGAGAACTGCCTCACGTTCCTTTTACCGTCCGACAGGAAGGCCAACAGCGTTCCGCCGAGAAGAAGGCCAGCGGCCATTGCCGATGACATCCATGCTCTCTTCAAGTAAGCAGTTGGCACCTCTGGGGCAGGCGGCAAATTGTAACTGCGCGGGTCGCCGCGGACAATGAACATAGCGTGAGTGCCGCCGACCGTGGTGTCACGCGGGTCGTACGCGGTTGCATCGTTAATACCTCGCTCACGCAGTTTTTCCAACCGATTCTCAGCTTCCGCTCGCAGTTCCTCGATTTCGCCAAACTTGATCGATTCGGTCGGACAAGCCTTTGCGCATGCCGGGATTAAGCCGGCTTTCTGACGGTCATAGCAGAACGTGCATTTGAAAGCGCGCCCGTCCTTGGGATTGCGTTCAACCACCCCGAATGGACAGGAGGTCACGCAATATCCGCATCCATTGCAGATATCCGGCTGTATAAACACTCCTCCGAATTCAGTTCTGACGATCGAACCGGTGGGACAGGCTTCCAAGCATCCCGCTTCCTCGCAGTGTTTGCAGACATCGGAAGAGAATGTCCAGGACGTTTGCTCGCCGGCATTGCCCCCAAAGCCGGGAACCGGAGCTTGCTCAACAAATTTCACGTGCCGCCACGTGGAAGCTCCTACAGCTCCCGTGTTGTCGTACGAAAATCCGCTCCAGTGCAAGCCGTCATCATCGACGCCGTTCCACTCCTTACATGCAACCTCGCAAGCTTTGCATCCGATGCACAAAGTCGAATCGGTCAGGAATGCAGTTACGCTCATGCTGGTTGTCCTATCTCTGATTTCAGTTGGTCCAATGCCTTCGGTCCACGCGCGCGACGGCCCGGAATCACGTTGCACGTGAGCGCTTTTGTTTCCATAATCCGGACATTTGGTTCTTCACTAATGACCAGCAGATCGTTAACGATGTCGCCAGTCACGCGGCCTTGATATCCCCAGTGGTACGGAAGCCCGACCTGATGAACGTCGCGCCCTGCGATGCGCAACGGTCGCATGCGCGGCGTAACAAGCACGCGCGCCTCAATCAGAGCACGAGCTGTAACAATCGTTGCCCATTCGCCGTGTTCTAGTCCCAGTTCGGCGGCTAATTCGGGCGAGACCTCTGTGAACAACTCGGGTTGCAATTCGCTCAAGTGCGACAGATGACGAGTCATTCCCCCAGCCGTGTGATGTTCGGTCAGCCGATAGGTCGTGAGTATGTAGGGGAAACGCGCATCATGCTGCGCGGCGTAAGGATTGTCTTCCCGTTTTTTTCTTTGGGCGGCAGGATTGGTTTGTTGATCGTAGAGCGGATTTTCAATCAGTGATTCAAGCGGCTCGTAGTGGGCCGGGAGTGGACCGTCTTTAAGGCCGCTCGCCACGTACAACCAGCCTACGCCGTCGGAGTGCAGCGTAAACGGCTTCGCTCCGCCGAGTGCCTTAACACCATGTCCGTTGTGAAGATCAGCGAGGGCGTCCGGAGGGGTTTTCTTGTCGTAATCGGGGTTATCAAGTCCCGTCCACTCCTGTTTTGAGTCGTCCCACCACACCAGTTTCTTGCGCTCACTCCAAGGCTTTCCGTCAGGACGAGCAGAGGCGCGGTTGTAGATGATGCGGCAATCGTTCGGCCATGAGAATCCCCAGCCATGCCCAAGCAGATCTTTCGGAGCTCGTTCATTGGCGCGGTTCCGATTTTCTTCCGGAAAGACTCCGCAATAAATCCAGGCTCCGCACGCGGTGGAACCATCCTCCTTGAGGTTCTTGATGTGCTCCAGTTGCTTGTGGTCCGGCAATGACCAGCCATTGATCTCGCGCAATACCTCGTCGACCCTGGGCTCGGCCACTGCGCCTTCAGTGGAGTAGCTCCACGTAAGGGCTCGAAGGCCCTCGTCCTTCAAAGCATCGCCGTGCTGCGCCATCGCTTTCAGCCGACGACCAAGATGAACCATGAACCAGGTCTCGCTTCGCGCATCACCGGGTGGATCGACAGCTTTTTCGCGATGCTGCAGCAATCGTTGTGTATTGGTGAACGTGCCTGCTTTTTCGGCAGTGCCGGCGGCTGGAAACAAGAAAACCTCGGTCGCAATCGAGTCCGGCGAGAGCTCGCCGCGCTCTACTTCCGGTGAGGCGTACCAGAAGGATGCAGTCTCCGTTTCCACCATGTCGCGCACCACAAACCATTTGAGTTTGGCCAGCGCCTTGCGCTCAAGGCGACCATTGGAAGCACCGACCGCCGGATTCTGGCCCATGACGAACAAGCCATCGAGCTTTCCGTCGGCCATATCCAACCAATAACCGAAATGAGAGTGATCTCCAGTAACGCGCGGCAGCCAGTGGAATCCCCACTCGTTTTCCTGCGTCGCAGAATCGCCGTAGTACGCTTTCATCAGGCTGATGAAGTATTTGTCGAACGCTGACCAGAGCCCCGTGCGGGCAGTGTGTTTCTTCACGTAAGCATCAAGCGTGCGAGAGTCTTCGCCGAAAAGGGGCATCGGCAGATAGCCGGGCAAGATATCGAAGAGGGTGGGAACGTCTGTCGATCCCTGAATCGACGCATGTCCGCGCAGGGCGAGGATTCCACCTCCGGGGCGGCCAATGTTTCCGAGAAGCAATTGAAGAATCGAGGCCGTGCGGATGATTTGCACTCCCTTGGAGTGCTGCGTCCAGCCGACGGCATAGCAAATAGCCGCCGTTTTGTCGGGTCCGGATGCGGAAGAGAAAATGTCCGCTACTTTGAGAAAGATGCCCTGCGGAACTCCGCAGAAGCGCTCTACCATTTCTGGCGTATAGCGGGAAAAGTGGCGCTTCAGCACCTGGAATACGCAACGCGGATGTTCGAGGGTAGGATCCGATTCGAACCTGCCCGCGTCTTGAGTTTCTCCTCCGCGATCTTTTCCATGCCCGCCGCCAACCTCCGAGTGTCCCGGTGTGCCGCCCGCCTCTTTCTTCGAAGGCGTACCGGCGTAGAGCCATGACTCGGGATCATATTTCTTATTCTCTTCATCCCAGCCAGAGAACAGCCCGTCAAGATCTTCGGTATCTCGAAAGTCCTCACGCAGAATTGTCGGCGCGTTTGTGTAATGGACAACGTAGTCACGAAATTCTTTGTTGTTCTCCAGAACGTAACGAACCAGGGCGCCCAGAAAAATAATGTCGCTCCCGGCGCGCAAAGGCACCCAAACATCTGCCATGGCCGACGTTCGTGTAAACCGCGGATCCACGTGGATGATCTTCGCGCCTTTTTCGCGGGCTTCCATCACCCACTGGAAGCCAACTGGATGGTTCTCAGCCATGGAGGAGCCCATGATGAGGATTGCGTCTGAGTTACTCAGGTCCTGCTGTGCAGTCGTAGCTCCGCCCCGCCCGAACGATGTGCCCAGACCGGGCACAGTGGAGCTGTGTCATATGCGTGCCTGATTGCTGAGGCACACCATTCCCAGACCTGCGGTGAATAGTTTCTTGATGAGGTAGTTCTCTTCGATATCAAGAGTCGCTCCTCCAAGGTGTGCAATCGTCGTCGTCTGCATCAACGATTGGCCGTCGCGAGACTCTTCAAAGCTTCGTGCGCGCGTATCCCAAAGGCGTTCAGCGACCATATCCATTGCGTCTTCAAGGGGAATTTCTCGCCACAGGTGCGAATAAGGTGCGCGGTATTTGACCGTTTTCAATCTGCCCGGATGCGTATGCAATTCGAATGTGTCGGCGCCTTTGGGACAGAGATGCCCTCGGGAGATTGGCGATTCCGGGTCGCCCTCGATTGAGATCAGTTTTCCTTTCTTGTGATACACGAGTTGGCCACATCCGACCCCGCAGTATGGGCAGATAGAACGGGCAACCTCGGCACCCTCGGTTTTTGGCCGCAGATTTTGAGTGCGCTCCGACATCGCCTCGATGCCGGTTCCATCGGTACCGTTGCGAAGTTGCTGAATCAGGGGCCAGCGGGAGAGGAATTTTCCGATCATGAGATTACCTTGCGGTTCGGAAATAAATACGGCGACATGTCGCCGCCCCTTTTCCGATTAAGCTGCTCTTTGTTCCCGGCCGAACTTTATGAGAACTTTCGCATAACGTGGCCGACGACATTCCCCCTCCTTGAGAGGAGTACGCCCGTCGTACATATAAAGATCATTACCGCAGATTCCAATGGTAGTAACTTTAAAGAGTGCATCGGTTGGAGATCTCAATTTGGGTTTCGGATGATCCGAGACCGACATCTTTCGAACTCCCTCATAACTTACTGCTTTCACTTCAACCTCCAGGAACACTACTATCCCGATCTTGAGGAAAATATAAGCGCGGGTCCATACAGCAGTTGGTGTAGCCAGCAGCCTCGTGAGTTGCTGCACGCGCCAAAAAAAGCTTTCCGCGCTTGCCAGGGACCATAGTTTAATCCCGTGAAATCTGGGCTTGGCCGCACGGCCCTTCAGTGTGAGATACCCGAACTGCTCTAGCAGTATTGATACGGAGGTAGGAATGAAAAATCCAATCGATCACAGACGCTGGCCAATCGCTGAGCTCATACCGCCACGGGGTTTGCCACCATGTAATCTTCAATTTCAGCAATTTCATTGGTGCCGAGCCGGAACTCTGCCGAGCGCACGATCTGCTTCGCCTGTTCGGACGAGCGCATTCCAACGATTGCGCCGGTGACGACTGGATCGCGCAACGTCCATGCGATTGCAACTTCACCCGGAGTCTTGCCGTGACGATCAGCGATTCCACGAAGTACCTCTACCAGTCCCAGATTTCGGCTCAGCAGCGGCTCCTGGAAGCTGATCGTCCTTGGACGGAAATCATCTGGCGGCAGCGAGGCAATCCGCTCGCGCGTCATCTTGCCTGTGAGCAGCCCGGACTTCATCGGTGCGTACACGATCACACCAATGTTTTGCTCGCGGCAGTAAGGCAAGACAGCCTTTTCGATATCACGGGTCACGATGTTGTAGTTGGGCTGGAGCGAAGTAATAGGCGCGATTTTTTCGGCCCGTTTCATCTGCTCCACATTAAAGTTCGAAATACCGATATTTCGGACCTTCCCTTCTTTCTGTAGGTCCACCAATGTTCGCCAGCCTTCTTCAATATCTTCCTCCGGTTGAGGCCAGTGAATCTGGTAAAGATCGATGACATCCACGTTGAGTCGCTGGAGGCTCGCTTCCAGCTCTTTACGGATGGAGGCAGACTTGAGGCTGTAACCGATCTCTCCTTTCTCGTTCCATACGCGGCTACACTTGGTGAAGATATACGGGCGTTTCGATCGTCCTTTAATCGCCCGGCCCACAACCTCTTCGGAATGGCCTATACCGTATACTGCGGCGGTATCAATCCAATTCACACCGGCATCAAGTGCCGTGTGAATGGCTGCAATCGAGGCATTGTCATCCTGAGTCCCCCAGGAAAATGCCCACTGACCTCCGCCCATGGCCCAAGCACCGACGCCGATGGGAGTGATCTTCAAGTCGGATTTGCCCAGATTTCGTGTCTGCATAGTTTTACTTCCCGGACGATTTTAGACCGACTGAGGCCAAATGCGCGAGGGATCGATCCATGACTCTTGCTTTGGAATCCCGGGAAGACAATTGCTGCCGATGATGGAAAGGCCACAAGTCGCCTCCGACTTGCGGCCAGGTTCCAAGGTGGTCGTCTAAGCCTTGCAGATGCTCAGGTACTTTCTATTGACCGTTCTAATCTTCGAAGCTCCTCGCTCCGCCTTTCATCTTGTTCTTGACCAGGTTCGTCCACACGAACTTGATCACGCGAGCATCGTTGTAGCAATACGCAAGATTGTGGTTCAAGGTAGAGAAGCAATGCTGCTGACAAGTCTTCTTCATGCCTGTCAGCTGACCATCTTCAAATTTGTGGTGATCGATGTTTCCCCAATCGTAAGTAGAAGCGTACATGGGAAAACATGGAGCGACAGTTCCATCGGTGCGAATGATGACGTTGTTCTGGCCCGCACGGCAGTTCCACTCGGCGAAGTGAAGTTCGCCATTCTCGTCCTGCACAATGCCGGGTGTTCCAGCTAATTGTTTGGCGACATCCCCGTTGGTTCCCGTTCCGTCACCATTCCACCCCAAACGCTTCAATTCTGGTCCACTAGCCATCCGGATGAAGGCCTTGATCTCGTGCAGGCGCTGTACGGAATTCACCATCTGATATCCCGCCTTGTTCTTCTCGATCAGCCAATCTACAAGGGAATCGATATCCCGCCAATCTTCTGGACGGATATAAGTCGGATTATCGTATAAGTGTTTGAAATGCTCGTCCTGCTCAAGCATCGGTGTTTCGTTGATGTGATAGTCGGTTGCGATGTGATGATCATGCGCGTATTCGGTAAGTCGGCGTACATCGTCGGTATTGTTGCGGCAAATGTTGATATTGAAAAACACCATGTAGCCGTAGACGTACTGTTTTCGCAGCAGATGATCGAGATGCTTGCGGACCGGCACTACTGCTTTGGGTAGACTCGGCTTCTCATCCCAGGCATCGACGGCGAAATTGATGATCGCCGCGCCTGCGTCTCCCAAACGATCAGCAACATCGGGTCGAAGTAAACGCGCGTTGGTTCCAATGTAAATCCAGAATCCCTTCTTTGCCGCGTAATACACCACCTTGTGTGCGAATTGCGGACGCAGCAGAGGTTCCCCACCCATGAGCGCAAGCACACGGCAGCCGTGGTCGTAGAGCCAATCGATCGAGCGCCGCGCGACGTCTTCAGTCATGCCCTTCACTTTGTTATTGAAAGCCCAGCAATACCAGCAATCGAGATTGCACTTATATTCGACGAAGAGATAGGCCGTGATGGGATGAAACTCACCGGGCAATACGCGTGAGCGGATGTAAGGGAAAAGCCAGCCGCGCATGCTGCGATACACCTGTGACATGGTCCAATCACGTTTTGCAGGAGGTACATCAGGCCCGGGATCGCTCAGCTTCTCGGGATATTGCGGGAACACCGGCTCGGGCAGAGTTAGACCCTTCGGTGGCGGCACCAGGACAGGGCCTGGCTTCGAATTCATCAAAAGGTTGTGAATGTCGACATCGATACGGAATTTCGGGGCGGTGGCCATGCCGGTACGCCTCCACGCCTATGGAGATTATAGGGTTTGATTAATCCCAATAGAGGTTGGTTTCATCAAAATCAGAAAAAAACTACGAGACATGCGAAACACGCAGTGCTAGCAGAAGACACACTCCTAGTCAGCTGCCATACCTTGTGTTTCGGCCTCCAAAGGTGAAGGCAGCAATTCGGGGTCAATTTTCTCACCACGCAGTTGCGCTTCCAGCGCCGCCAGTTGCGCGTCGATATCCTGCTCGGCTTTTCGCTTGCGAATAACGTCCTCGCGGTAGCGCCGGAGGAAGTAATCAATTGTTTCTACACGGATCCTGATCGATCCTGACGGCTTGTTCTCATCGAGATCCTTAAAGCAAAAATACGGTGTGCCTGATTGCTCAATGATCCCTTCAATCACGCCGTAGATCGGAGCATCGTGGCCGCACTTGAAGCTCGATATCTCCAACGCTACAAGATTCGGATGCCGCGCCGTGAACTTCGCGGCCCACACCTTATGATTCGTGCTGCATGAGTAAGAGTTTTTCCATGCATCCGTAATATCGAGCGGACTGGTAATAATTCCTTCCCGGACTTCCGCTCCGAACAGCCGCTCCAGCAGGTCGTCGTCGATCGGCAGTGTATTCTGCGAGAAGATCGGATAGCCAAGCTTCTGGAATTCGTCGAGTATTTCGTGGTTCAGCCCTGGATCGTGATGGTAGGGCCGCCCAAGCATCACGATACCAATGCGATCTTCGCGCTCCAGTTGATCCAGCACCTGCCGGGCGCGCCGCCGAATGTTCGTCTCGTATTCTTTCAGCGCGGCAAACCCCGACTCGACCGCGCGATCGTTCTCCTCAAGTGAGAGCCCAAGCACCGGCTGCCAGGCCTGCAGCATCTGGTGGGCGAACAGTTTCCGGTCGGCAAAATTCAGCACCGGGTCGATGTACGTTACGTTGTGCTCGGCGAAGACATCATTCTCTTTGGTAAACGCGGCCTTCACCGTTTCCGGAGTCGCCGTCACCGTCGGGCACGCATTGGCGCCCACGATTTTGACCAAAGACGAGTGCAACACGTCATACATCGGGAAGAAAATCGCGTCGAGCGGTTTCTTGCGGTGCTTTTCCTGGATCAAGTTGTAAACATGCGAAATGCCGATCTTCGCGGGGAAGCATGGATCGATCGCCCCACGACTCGCACCGGCCCGATAGAGTTCGGAACTGGTGTAGTCAGAATAAATGATATTTTCCGGCTGAACTCCCAGGCTCTCGAAATAAGCGTTAAACAGCGGCGCGTAGGTGTAGATGTTCAAAACGCGCGGAATACCGATGCGCAGCTTGCGCCGGTTTTCCATTAGAGTGCGGCGTTCCTTGTCGCCCTTTTTCCAGCCGGCCCATCCCTTCGTTGGCAGCGGATCGTTGACGCTCTTCGCGTTCGTCGGACGAAAAACTTCCTTCGAAGCATAGTCGACGAAATTCGGATGCTGTGCACGAATCGAGTCGAGCCCTGCCTTGATTTCCTTCATGTCGTTGACGTCTTCGACGGTGCCCTTTTCGCAGGTGGCGATGATCAGCCGCTGCTCTCCATGCATGAGCGGAACCTTCGTGACCTTTTGGATAGGTATAAAGCTCAGGTCGTTCTTTGGCTGGGTCCGAATATCGATGAAGGTTCGCAGGCAGTCGTTCTTGCAGAAATGGCAGCGGGTATCTTCGTTGCGAGTCGTGCGGTATTCAATCTTCCGGACGGCATCGAGACCAACAAACGTCGTCTGCTGTCCGTTTCGCCACAACCGCAGAGACTCCTGCGCGGCGCCGATGGCTCCTGATTCTCCACAATGTTCGTGCACGATTATCTCTGGGCGCTTGCCCGTGGCACGAAAACTGTTTTGGATGAAGTCGACCTCAGCCTTCACAACGGCCAGGTTGTTCTGTGTCCCCCCCTGCAACACAAACCGAGACCCCAGGGCAGCAAGATTAGGAATGCTCGCCACATAAAGAAACACGTTCTTGGGCAGCACGGCCGCCAGTCCCGCGAGAATCTCCTCAGCGCGCCAGCCCTGCCGCTGGAAATTCACGATGTCCGACTGCATGAACACTGCGCAACCATAGCCAAAAACAGGCATCGCTTGGGCCGAGAAAGCAAGATCCGCGTATTGATTGACGCTTAGTCCGAACCCCTCAGCGGTCGATTGCAGAAAGTATCCATTGCCTGCCGAACACTGCGTATTCAGCTTGAAGTCTTTTACCCGGCCGTTATGCAGGATGATGATCTTGATATCTTGCCCACCGACGTCGACGATGACGTGAGGGTCCTCATAAAACTTCAGCGCGGACTCCGTGTGCGCCACAGTCTCAACAAGGGCAACATCGGCGTTCAGAACGTCCTTCAGAATATCTTTGGCATATCCCGTGGTCGCTACACCCAATACTTCCAACTTGGCGTTCTGCTTCTCCACCTGCCCGCGCAGGTTCTCAAACATTTCGATTGTGTCCTGAATCGGGTTGCCATTTGAGAGTTGATACGACTTGCAGAGAAGGTCGCCGTTCTCATCGAGCAGGACAGCCTTGGTCGAAGTAGATCCTCCATCGATGCCAATAAAGCCGCCAACAGTCGTACCGCTCTGAAATACGGCAGGAGTAAATCTCTTCCCTTTGTAAGCCTCTTTGAAAACGTCGAGATCGTTAGGATTCTCGACCAGCCCTTTACCGCCGGACTTCGCTTTCTCCTCCTGTCTTCCGAAGTCAATGTAGTGGACAAGCTTCTCGTAGCCACAATAACAACCGATGCAGTCGTCTTCGCTGCGACCGAATTCGATTGCACCCAGTGCGGCGAAATATTGCGCATTCTGCGGAACCTTGATCAGGTCTTCCGGCTTGGCGCCATCTGGAACCTGAACTTTGCGCTCCTGCCACATTCGTGGAATGTTGGCCTGCCAAGCTTCGCGCATGCCCCGAATAAAGCTGTTTGGACCACCAAGCAGGAGAACATGCGGCCTCAACGTGTGCCCGCGCGTAAGCACGCTCAAATTCTGCAGAATAATGGCTTCAAACAGCGATGCCATCAGTTCGTCGGGAGGGGTGCCTACTTTCTGCAGGCTGTTAATGTCCGTCTCTGCAAACACGCCGCACTTCCCGGCGACCTTGTGCAGCTTGATCCCATGATATTTCTGTTCAGCTAAGAGTTCCGTGGGAATCTTTAATTTCGCATTGATCTTATCGATGACCGCACCAGTACCCCCTGCGCACTTGTCGTTCATCGACGGAATCTTCTTCTTTCGTCCGGTCGCGTCATCATCTTTGAAAACGATGATCTTCGCGTCCTGTCCGCCGAGTTCGATAACCGAATACACCTCCGGATGAAGCTTTTCTACGGCTAAAGAGACCGCAGTGACTTCCTGCACAAACTTTGCGCCGATCTGGTCGGCAATTCCTGTCCCACCCGATCCGGTCAAAAATATCCGGGTGTTATGCCGATTGATCCCGACCTCAGCTTCCATCCGCTTCAGGAATTCCAGCGTCTTCTCCGGTTGCTTGGTCTCGTGCCGCTGATAGTCCTGCCAAAGCACCTTATCCGAC
>Ga0209060_10001334_pt1 | contig 27895 bp, 27 predicted proteins | sample Coa_R1_8_FD_187155 | JGI IMG/M metagenome (GOLD analysis project Ga0209060, IMG submission 187155) | Surface soil microbial communities from Centralia Pennsylvania, which are recovering from an underground coalmine fire - Coalmine... | ecosystem: Environmental > Terrestrial > Soil >...
TTCTCGAATTCTCGTCGCAAGGTCACTATCCCGCACCGCCTCGTCCTCGCTCTGCACGAAGCGGCTTGCTATGCCCAATGATTGGATAAAGTCGAGCTCGGGCTCCTTCAAAACGAGCCATTGGCGGCTCTCCGTACCACCTCTTCTGTGGCTTTCGCGAAGTCACGGGATTCGCCATTCACGACTACCTCCTGCGTCTGTGCGGGTTCGCCACGGACTGGAGAGCGTTTGCGATACGGCCCGCCGACTGTGCCGCATCGCTGTGGACCTCGGGTCTGCGCATCACAGTCATTCACCAACGCCTTCACGGCGCGATTTCGAAATCACCTTTCCGCGCTGCGCTCCTGGCGACGACGCCGCTGATCGGCAGATGCGCCCCGAATGAAAGCTCTGAACCGTGAATGCCGCTCCAAAGCCTCGCCAGGCATGTGTCCGGTCAGAGCGAAGAGGCGCTGCCCAGCTTTGCAGGAAGTCACAGAGATCTTGCCAGTATTGGCGCTCCCGATATTCTCGGTGAGGGCAGAAGTTACGAAATCCGGGACGCCATCATGATCACGTCGCCGATCTCCGACACTGCTTCCACCTGAGCTACGCCCACGGTAGGATCGGCCGGCAGGTCTATTCACCAGGCCGGCCACGACGAGAGTCAACAACGCTTGATTCTGAATTGCCTCAGCATCAGAGATACGGCAGCCGAGCCTGCGGTCGCTATCCAAATCCCTGCGGCTAGGTGGTGCGGAAGGTGCTGCCGATTAAGGGCAACTCCTGACGGTGCAGAAGGAGGATTGCAGCCGAGCAAAGCGTCACCACAATCGCCAGTGCGAACAGCTCGCCGTGATCGCCCACCGGAGTTAACGCGATGCCGAGCCGTCCCAGGTGAAATAGGATCGCGCTTCCAGTAGCGGCGAGCGCCATCGCGGCGCCTACGGTCAGTGTTCCCGGGATGAAGAGCAGGATTGACGCAACCAATTCGAAGATTCCGGAACCAATGCGGCCCCAGGGCTCCAAACCTAGCGTCGAGAAGATGTAAATCGATTCTTTCGCTGCCGAGAATTTAAAGAACAGCGTCTGCAAGAGAATCACGGCCACCGTTAGCCGGAGTACCCAACTGATCCAAACGAATGTCTTAGAGTGTTCCATTTTGTCCTTTCTGAAAATCCAGAAACTGGGCGGCCTCGCGTTTGCCGAGATACCGCTCCAGGAGCTTCGGCTCGGTCCTGGTGAGGTCCACCAGAATCAAGCCGTCCAAGGTGTGCGCGAAATCGGGATCTACGTGAAATCCCAGAAGCTTGCCGCCCAGCCGCAAATACTGTCGCAGCAGCACCGGGATGCCCCCGGGTTTCTGTTCGATATCGTTCACCGCGGCGGAGAGATCCTCCACGTCGAATGCGCCGTCGGGAAGCACTGGGCGGCGCGGTCCCTTCAGGATACGATCTGGGAATACGCTACGATTGCGAATCAGACCAGCCCAATCGGCGAGCAACGCGTACTTCTCCAGGAACGAAACCATCAGCTCGCGCGACGCCGCTTCATATCGATTGCTGATGCTCACCGCGCCAAAGAGAATCTTGTAACGCGGATGCCGCGCTACGAACGCGCCGATGCCCTTCCACAACAGCAGCAGGGGCGCGAATCCCTTCTGGTACTCCGTCCGCACGAAGGAGCGCCCCAATTCGATAGCGGGGCCGAGCCGGTCCAGGAAGGCTTCGCCGTATTGGAAAAGACTAGCGGTGTAGAGTCCCGGCGCGCCGTGCTGGCGCCGCACGGTATCGGTGCAGGCCAGCCGATAGGCGCCAGCCAATTCCTGCTTGCGCGCATTCCACAAGAAAAGGTGGAGATAGCGAGAGTCAAACTCGTCGATATCGAGGGCCCTGCCGGTGCCTTCGCCGGCGGCGCGGAACGTAATCTCGCGCAGTCGTCCCAGTTCCTGGAGTACGCCAGGAATCTGAGACGCGCCAGCCAGATAGACCGCCAGGTCGCCCGAACGGCCGAGGATGCAGTCATCCGGCAATCCGCCGATCTCCGCGGCGAGCACTTGGGCGTCGACGGGCGCGGCCGTCGGCGCGATGGCGGCCTGCCTGCTATCGCCACGCGCGAGGGGGAGCGCGGTGCGCGCCTTGAACTGCTCGCGGCTGGCCAGCAGGTAGGTGCGCCAACGCAGATACTCCGCCTGTTCTCGCGGAGTGGAGATGGCGTGCAGTTTGGCGGGCGCGATGGGAGCGCCGATTCGCACTTCTACAGCGCGCCCCGATTTGTTGAGCAGTTCCCGTCCCAGCAGCGCGGTCCGCAGCCCCGGATGCAGCATGCCGGCGATCTGAAATAGAGCACCATTACCTCCCGCGACGTACGCTGGCACCACGGGAACTCCCGCGATGTCGGCAATCCGCGCCACGGTTGGATTCCATTCTCCGTCGGTCACCGCGCGATCCTTCCACTGAAAGTGTGAGACTTCGCCGGCAGGAAAGACCACTAGCAGGGCGCCGTCACGCAGATGCTCGATCGACCGCCGCAATGCCCGGCCGTTCGCAGAAACCGCAGAGCGGCCCGAGATCGGATCCACCGGGATTATGAAGTCGCGGATCTCTGGGATCGCCGTCAGGATCCCGTTGGCCAGAAAGCGCACGTCTGGGCGAATGCGCTGGAGCAGGCTTACAAGGACCGCGCCTTCGAGAATGCCAAACGGATGGTTCACGGTGACGATGGCGGCGCCGGTCTTGGGAATTCGAGCCAGATCAACTTCGGAAGCGGTGTACGAGATCGAGAGGAATTGGAGCAACCGCTCGGCAATCGAGCTTTCGCTGCCCATCGACCGTAGGGCCTTGTAGATGTCTTCGATCTCGCTGATCCCGAGTACACGCTCCAGCAGGCTGTGTATCGTCTGCGGAGTGCGGAAGGGGATGATACTGGGAATTACGTTCTGAAATGCCGCGGTAGCCATCACTCTCGAAATCCGCCGCGGCGCCGGATTTATTCCGCGAACAGAGTGAGCCTGCCGGAAGATCTTACTAATCTGCCACGAATTGAGACTGGCTCGGCAATATGATTGAGTAACTCATGCTTGAAGTTGGCGAGAAGCAGGGTCATCGCATGGCCATTTGCGTCGCGAACCCGAAGGGCTGGGGGCACGCCGCCCGAGATGCAGCGAACCGCGCAGTCCCGATGTACTTTGCCGTTGCCGGGGTTCATCACGCCGAAGTAGCACTTACTGTCTACGATTTCGCCAGTGAGTTCGACAGGGCCGAGGTCCTTGTCGGGAGCGGGCGGCGTGCCTGTGTCGACGTGTTGGAGAGAGCCTGGCAGTAACTCGATCATGCGGTCACCGCCGCGAAAGATGCGCTCGCCTCGCAGTTGTACTTCTCCCGAAGCGAGGGCGCCAGCGCCGTGTTTCCCGGGTCCAACCAGAAGCCACGGTTGTGGTTCGCCAGGAATCACGAGCGCAGGATAGGGCGAAGTCAGCAGCGTGCCGCGAAACTCCCGGTACTGCTGGAATTCGAATGTGGCGTCCGGAAATGGGTGTTGGCCGCCAATCAATAGGCCCGCAATTGCGGCCACTATCGCGCCGAGCGATAGAATCACGCGGCGGACGTGGCGCTTTACTCCGGCAGGCAGCGGAAGATAGCCGACAAAAAACTCAGACTCTCTGTTCATATTCAATCACCGAAGGAGGAACGGCTGTGCCGGGAGGCAATGGCGCGGGATGGATGAAGATTTGCCTGCCGACGATGCGAGTGCGAAAGGTCGAGACCTTCTCCGTAAACGGCGCCGGGGCCGCACCGGACTCCGGTCGGTATTGGTAGCCGTGCCAGGGGCAAGTGATGCAGCCACCGATGATCTTGCCTTCACCGAGCGGACCGTTTTGATGCTGGCAGACGTTCGAGACCGCGGAGATCCGGCCCTTGTATTTGAAAATGGCCACCCGCTCGCCGCCGCAGGAGACGATACAGGCGCGGTTCTCGGGGATAACATCGACGGTGCCGACCGGAACGAATCCATCCGCTCCGCAAGCGCGGTCGCGGTCCTTGCGGTTCTCGACGATGCCGGCGGCGATGTGCAGTGTGAGGACGACGGTCAGCCCGACGCCTAGAACAGCCGCGAGCAGAGGGCTCGTCTCCGACTGCAGCGCACCGAGGGTGACGTGCGCGATCAGCAGTCCGTATGCCGCGTACACGAGCATATGGATGCGCTTCCAAACCGGGGCCGTGAGATTGTTCAGCCAGAAATCGTGGCTGGTGACGGCCATGAGGAAGAGGATCGCGAGCGCGAAGAATCCGAGGATCTGAAACGGAAAATCGGCGAGGCTGAAGAAGCGCGTGTTGCTGACGAAGAGGCTGACCAGCGGGTTCAAGTCGCCCAGCGCGTGGAATTGAAAAATCGAAAATGCGCCGTGCCCCAAGGCGAGCACGAACATGGTGACGCCGAGGTGGCGGCGGTTGTAGAGCAGCGGCAGAAATCGGCGGTCGAGCCGGCACAAGGGGCCGATGCAGAGGATGACGTGCAGCAAGAAAAGCGCGGCGGTGCCGAGTCCGCGGATCAGCAAGGTTTCGGCGGTGGCGTTGGGGTGGACCAGCGACCCGACTCCCACGAAGAGCGCGAGGTACAGCGCCAGTCCGCCGGCGAGGATGCTGTCGTAAATCTTCTTGGTGCGGTTCCAACCCACCGCCAGATAGCTGACACTCATTGGTATTGCTCCCAATTGAGGCCTTTGTTGGGTGGCGTGGTGGTCCGGCGTGCGAGGATCCCGGCGAAGAACACGAGATACAGCACGGCCGCCAGTACAAGCCAAATTCGAAAATGCGCGCGACGCAGAGGCCGAATCATATCCGCGCACTCCTGATCCATCGTGTGAGGAGCAGGGGCCAGAGAGCCGCCACTCCTGGCGCCACGATAAGCCGGAAGCCGGCGCCGGCACGTGTGGCCGCGTGATCGACGCGATGGATGCCGAGGGTGACAAAGGCCGCCGCGAAGACCACGCCAGCCACCGCGTAGACTGCGAGAAGTGCGACGAACAGCTCTGCCGCGACCATTCTACAACTGCCTTCCGTAGACGGGTATGGCCGCGCCGGTGATCTGCGCACCCGTGTCGGATGCCAGATAGACGAGGATATCGGCCACCTGCGAGGGCCGCACCCATTGAGCGCGATCCGCTGGGGATGCACCATCGCGATTGCCGGGAGTGTCCATCGTGCCGGGGAGGACGGCGTTGGCAGAAATGCAGCGGTCCTTGTTTTCGAGGGCGATCGTTCGGATGAGAGAGAGCAGCGCGGCTTTGGAGGCGCTGTAGACGCCCACCATCGCGGCGGGCTCGACTGCCTGCCGGCTGGCGACGGCGAGGATACGGCCGCCTCCCTGTTCGCGCATTTTCGGTATTACAGCCCGCGCGATGTGGAAGGCGGCACGGTAGTTGAGGTCCAGCATCTTCTCGAATAACGCATCATCGGTGTCGGCGACGCTTTGACCTCCCGCGAAGCCCCCCATCACGTGCACCAGGGCGTCGATCCGTCCGAGTCGCGCGACAGTGTCGTCGATGAGTTTGCGGGCGGCGTCTCCGCTGGATAATTCCGCTGGCATCGCGTGGAATTGCGGATGCGGGAAATCGGTGGCCTGAATCGAGCGGGAGACGCCGACGACGGTCGCGCCCGCCTCCAGAAACGCTTCTGTGACGAATGTGCCGAGTCCGCCTTTGGCGCCGGTGATGAGTGCAATTTTGCTTTGCAGGTTCATGGCTGTCTCCTCACTCACCGGATGACCAGGCCACGCGGAATTCCGGGTACAAGGTCAACCCGCCGCACGCGAAGATCGTCTGGCCGGTGACGTACGAAGCCTCGTCGGAAGCGAGGAATGCGAACACGGAGGCGATCTCTTCGGCGGCTGCCGCATGTTTCATGGGGATGTGACTCTCGACTTCGCCACGCGCTTTGGGATTGTCGATCCAGGCACGATTGATAGGCGTGACTACGGCGCCGGGGCCCACCGCGTTGACGCGAATTCCCTGCCCGGCATACTCGAGGGCGAGCGATTTGGTGAGGTTCTCCATGCCGCCCTTGCTGATGGAGTATGGCAGGTATTTAGGCTTTGGGATGATTTCGTGGACGCTGGAATTGTTCAGGATCACGCCGCCGCCGTCACGCGAGAGAAAGTGGCGGATTGCCTCGCGCGAGCACAGAAACGGTCCGCGAAGGTTGACGGAAAGGATGCGGTCGAAGTCCGCGGTTTCGATTTCGTGGCTGGGCGCAGGCTTCTGAATTCCCGCATTGTTGATCAGCACATCGAGGCGGCCGAATGCTTCGAGAGTAGTGGCGAACATCTGCTTCACCTGGTCTTCATTCGACACGTCGGCCTGCACAACGAGTTCGCGGCCTGCGCCATTAGAGCGGGCGGAGCGCGCCATGATCCGTGTGGCTTCGGCCTGCTCCGCGCCGCTGCGATAGTTGATCGCAATGTTGGCGCCTTCGCGGGCGAAGCGCACCGCGATGGCCTGGCCGATACCGGAAGAGGCTCCGGTGATCAGCACATTCTTTCCTTTGAGACGTTCCATTTCATGTGCTCCTGATTTGTGTTTGCACTTGCTTCATCCGTAAGCAGCACGCGATTATTCCGGCACGGTGGAAGGAATATTTCGGATGCGACGCGGGATTCAGGGCTGTATGCACATCACAAGGCGTTTCGTTTTGGTCTTAGGAATGGCGGCGGCATGGCCGCTGTTAGCGGACAACAAGGCCGACCCGATCAATAAAGACGGCAGAGGCGTGGCTATCAAAGGCTACGATCCGGTGGCGTACTTCACGCAGAGCAAGCCAGTGAAAGGCACCGCGGAGTTCAAATATGAGTGGATGAATTCCACCTGGTGGTTCGCCAGCGCGGCGAATCGCGACGAATTCGTGCGGAGTCCCGAGAAATACGCGCCACAGTATGGTGGGTACTGCGCTTACGGTGTGAGCCAGAACCACACCGCCCCGATCGATCCCGAGGCGTGGACAATCGTGGAGGGAAAGCTATACCTCAACTACAGCATGGGAGTGAAGAAGACCTGGACGGAGGCGATTCCGAAACACATCGAAGAGGCGAATCGGAACTGGCCGGAATTGCACAAGTAACCTAAAGTGACGCGATGCCGGAGCCCTCGCGTCTGGCTTCCGGCATCTGATCACCATCACCGTCTCCGGGAAATGTCACGACAACAGGCTGCCGAGGCAAACAATTTGGCCTGGTTGGATCTGCTCCAGCGTGGCAAGACAGTCTGGAACCACGGTGAGCAGATCCTGTATCCGGTTCGACCGCGAGCGCACAATTAGGATCGCGATTCCAGTAGACCTCAAGTCCTGCAGGTGGGGATATTCTTATCGAGAATCAGCAGAACATCAAAGCGAGCCACGTAAAGACCGGTTCCGCCGAGTTCCAGCTCAGTGGACCGTGGAATCAGAAGCCGGCCTTGCGTGAGTTTGCCGGTATTTCTTCAGCCAGGGCTTGATGGCTCCCGCACACTCACCAGTAAATCGGAGATTTCCCTCGTGCAGACATCGAGGGTCGCTCGCACCGAGCTGATCTTTCAACCACGTCAGGAAGCTCTCGTACGCCTTGCGATAATTTCCGCGTACGTGGCGCACGCCGCTCACGTCGATTCGAACGATCTTGTCCTCACGAACGGTGAACAGCGAGGTCTGGAATCGCTTGCCGACTCCCAACGCATCGTAAAAGTCGTTGGCCTCTGTCTCATCAACCACGACTGTGGAACCTTCAATTCTTTGAATCCTCCACGACCACTTGGTGTGCGTTAGGCGTTCGAACGCGCGCATCTCGGAATTGGCTGTCCGATTTTCCAGATAATCGTTCATCTTGGCACTGTTGAGCGATTGCAACGCGCGCAGGTATCCACGGACAACCACTCCCGGATCGGCGGAGCCGAAAAGCGTGAGCGCAAGAAAGATCATCAGCGATTTGACGGAAGGCTCGATACTTTGTACCGAACGCAGGTCCACCTGTGAACTCCCCGGCTTTCGAATTGGCAGGCGCGGTGTGGCGGACGATCAAGGGAATGCTGAATATAGGTTCGAGGGTGGCGGGCGTCACGACTATGGCAGCCATATCGAGGCCCGCGGCGATGTGTTCGATCCACAAGTTGGATCAGTCAAGCGGCAGAAACGCCTCTATCGGCTCGCGGCGAGCATCGCGGATGCCCACACGGGACCTTTGCCGGATTCCTGCACGAAGACAATCAGACGCGAGCCACTTTCCAGTCGCAGCCGCATTTTCAGCGACGTGCGATTGTCGATCGTGCCAATGGCCTTCAGCTCTTTGACGACCGCGACGTGGTGCAGGCGGCGTCCCTTGTTCTCGCCGCGGAGGACGTCCTGCGTGCCAGCATCGGCAGCATACGCAGCGTATACGGTAGCCTTCTGCGCGGTACTGGGGGGCAAGGGGTCTACTTCGACGGCTGCCGCCCCGTCGCTGTCCGCGATGCGAATGGAAGTCTTCGGCTGCCGGCTCGCATCGCGGATCGCTGACTCGGCAGCGCGCGCATCGCTCCCGACGAACTCCGAGCGGCCATCCACCACCATTTGGGGCGTGTAGGGCCCCTGCGTGTGGAAGCGGCGCGCGTACTCTTGTTGGCGCGCGGTGGAGGCCGGCGAAGAGTATGGATCTGCCCAGCCGAGGTGGTTCCAGTAATCCACATGTTCGCTGAGTACGATGACTTGTGCGCCAGGGAGCGGTTGGGAGCGGTCGAGGCGCTCCAATAGGGCGTCTGCAGGCGGACAACTGGAGCAGCCTTCGGACGTAAATAGCTCGACCAGAACAGGTTGGCGTGAGGCGCCGGTTTCCATGGGTGCGCAGACGGATGCCGTTATGCCGAAAAGGGCCAGGGACCAGTATCGAATTCTCGTCATGATGGAACATCCGCCGGTTCCGTGAGATTATTCCTGAAAGAAATTCGTGCGAAGCCGGAATAATTCCGGGTGGACGCGGGATGAGTAGACTTAGAGGAACCGCCCACTCGATGCTGTTCTCGAAGAAGCCCAAAAGCGAAGACTTCGACGCCGCCGCGATGCCGCACATGAACGACATCTACCGGACGGCGGTTCGTCTGCTGGGAAACTCCACCGGCGCGGATGATGTGGTGCAAGATGTTTACCTACAGGCGTGGAAGTCGTTCGATGCTTTCGAACTCGGCACGAATTGCCGTGCGTGGCTGTTCAAGATCCTGTTTCACACCGTCAACCACTACCGGCGCAAGTGGATGAACATCCGCATGGTAAAGGAGCCCGAGGAGATTTTGGAGCAGGCCGCGGCCGTGGGTCCGCCGCTGCCGGAGCACATCACGGATGAGCAGATCATCGCGGCGCTGGGCGAGATTCCGCACGATTTTCGGGCGGTGGTCCTGCTGACCGATGTGGAAGAGTTCTCTTATAAGGATTCAGCCGGAATCCTCAATGTGCCGATCGGGACCGTGATGTCTCGATTGAGCCGGGGCAGGAAGATGCTTCGCGAGAAACTGGCGGATGTGGCGGATTCGTACGGAATCGGCGGCCGGGAAGGAAAAAGGGCATGAGTCGGATGCAATTTGGCGAAGGCGGGTGCGAGAAGGCGCGCAAGTATTTCGACGCTTACATCAGCAACGAGCTGCTGGTGGAGACGAATCAACTGGTCTTGAGCCACGTGGAAGGATGCCCGGCTTGCGCGACCGAGTTGGATGCGCGGACGCGGCTGCGGAACCGGCTGAAGTCCGCTGTACTGGCACAGAGCGTGCCGCCTGAGTTGCAAGTTCGCGTTCGCCAACGGATCCGGGAGAGTGAGTCACGCACCGGTGCACTTGGGTGGCTCAGCGCGGGATGGCCGCGATGGGCGGCGGCGACGGCAGCGGCGCTGCTCGTAGGCGCGGGACTCTGGGTGAACTTCGCTCCCGAGCGGCTTCCGGCATTGTCGGACCGGCCGGCGCAGAACGCCTACATTACGAAGGTGTCGGCGAATCTGGCGGCGGTGTTAAAGGTGGGACTGGGGGATCACATCCACTGCTCGATTTTCCGCAAGTACCCGAAAGAAGCGCCGCAACTGGAGAAGATGGAGTCGGATCTCGGGCCTCAGTACGCTGGACTGCTGCCGGTGGTGCAGGCTGCCGTTCCTAAGGACTACCGGGTCATCATGGCTCATCAGTGCGGATTTGCAGGTCGGCGATTCGTACACCTGACATTCGAAAAAGACGGCCGGTTGCTTTCGCTGGTGGTAGCGCACAAACAGGCAAGCGATTCGATCGAGGGCCTGTTGCCGGTCTCGGATGCTTCCGGGATTCCCATCTACCAGTCGGCGGCTGGCCGCTACGAGGTGGCGGGATTCGAAGCTGGTAACTTCCTGGCGTATATCGTGTCCGATCAGCGCAACATGAATCTGCAGATCGCGGAGAATGTCGCGCCGGGGGTTCGCGAATTCCTGATGAAGATCGCGGCCTGACGTCAGCGCTTCATTGAACGAGGGGGGCCGTCGTGAAATTCACCTGGTAGCGGCGGCTCCAGATGATGACGGCTCGGTAACGCTGGAGATCGAGTCGCGCCGGCAGCGGGTACGCGGCGTATGTTCTCTTCGAAGAATAACTCCCCACGCAGACTTGGCCCGCTTGCAGGACAGTCTCGTTGTCTTCCGCGTCCGGCGCGCCGATCATACACACCTCCAAATCGTCCGCGGGGTAGGTCTTCACATCCGGTAGACGAAGAGTGCGGCTGCCGCCCGGCAGTTCGATGACCTGCGCTTCCCCAGTCCCCTTGTGCGCCACGCTGTGAAATGTGCCCGAGACCATCACGTGCTCGCGGGGGCCGAGCTGCGTCCAGGCGAGGACACCCACGGAGAACAGCAGAATCCCCCCGACCAGCAGATTGGTCCGTTTTGCTCGCATCAGAGCTCTCCCTGAGCGATGGCCGGAGTTCCGGTAGGCTGGGGATACGGCAGTGCGCCGTATTGGAGCGCGTGACGCAGACGCGCGCGGCCCTCGGCCAGGCGCGTGGCGACGAGTTCCGCGGGGACCTGCAAGATGGCCTCGAGCTCGGGCTTGCCGAATCCTTCCACGTCGGCCAGCAGAAGCACTTCACGAAAGACTGCGGGAATTCCATCGAGGGCGCCGAGGATTTCGTCCTGATCAGGCTCCGCGGCGCGCGACACCGTACCGGCCGGATGAAAGCGGAGTTTGCGGAACAGAATCGAGAACATCCAAACGCGCCAGTCAGTCACCTCGGAGATGTGGTGGGCCTGGCTACGCGCTTCGAGAAAGGTTTGCTCGATCGAGCGCACTGCGGCCTCTTCGTCGTGTACCATGCGGAGAGCGGTCCGGTACAGGTTTTCGAGATAGGGCATCGCAGCAGCTTCGAATGTGTTCCGGGCATCCATCATGGTGCGAGTGTACGGGGGAGGGTGTGGGAAAGGCCTAAAGGCGGGCCTAAGATTCTCCGAAGATTTTATAAAGACGCTATGTCCAACCAATCCAAGGAGATTCGGACGTTCGGGAATTTCCGATTAGACCGCCGGGAAGCGCTGCTAACGCGCGATGGAGCGGCTGTGCCGCTGCCTCCGAAGGTGTTCGACCTCCTGGTTTACCTGGTAGGGAATGCGGGCCGGCTGATTGAGAAGGAGGAGTTGCTCAAGGCGATCTGGCCGGACAGCTTCGTGGAGGAATCGAATCTGACGGTGAACATCGCGGCCCTGCGAAAGGCACTGGGGGCGCAGACTGACGGGCAGCCGTGGATCGAGACGGTGCCTAAGCGCGGGTACCGATTCGTGGCGGCGGTATCCTGCGCCGCAGTAGTGGAAGCTAACGCCGCGCCAGGCTCGGTTGTCGAGGAATCGGCTTCGGCTGTCGCGCCTGCAGCGGCGGTCGTGGCTCCGGAGTCATCGCCAACTTCGTCGATGCCGCTGATCTGGAGGGTGTGCGGAAAATACCTGATCGTGGCGGCGTTCGTCGTGCTCGCGGCGGTGGGAGTCTCCTGGTATCTGAAAGTCCACGGACAGAGCACTTCGCCGCGGCGGGAGCAGACGATCGCGGTGCTGCCATTTCAGGACATCGCGCCGCAGCCCGACAATCCGCATGTAGGTTTGGGTATGGCTGATGCGCTAATCACGCGACTCGCCACGCTTCCGCTACTCAACGTGCGGCCGATCGCGACGGTAACCAAGTATGAGTCCGGAGGGGTGGACCCGATCGAGGCAGGCCATTCGGTGGGAGCGGATACGGTATTGTCCGGGTCGGTGCAGAGGCTGGATAAGAAGATACGGGTTTCAGTACTTCTGGTGCGTGTGCAGGACGGGCAGTCGTTGTGGGTAGGCAAGTTCGACGAATTCTTCACAAATATCTTTGCTGTGCAGGACGCGATTTCTGAGAAGATCGCGAGCGTACTGGCGTTGCGGCTCACGTCGGAGGAGCAGGACCGGATGATGCGGCGCTACACCGAGAACACCGAGGCCTATCGGCTGTATGAGCTAGGGCGCTACACCCGTCTCTCGGACCCGTTGGCATCGCGAGACTTCCTCCAAAAAGCGGTTCGGGAGGATCCCCACTACGCACTGCCATATGTGGAACTGGCGAATATTTGGGCGGGTGTATCGGGCAACGGCGCATCGGCGTTCCGCGAGTACGCGCCGCTGGCCCGGGAGGCGGCGGCGAACGCGCTACGGCTGGCGCCGGATCTGGCGGAAGCGCACGTCGCGGCCGCGGATGTGAAGCGCACGGTCGACCGCGATTTTCAGGGCGCCGCGCGCGAACTCGAAATCGCGGTGCGATTGAATCCGGGGTCGCCGAAGGTCCACGCCTCTCGGAGCGTGCTTCTCGCAATGCAAGGCGATCTTGCGGTCGCCCTTCAGGAAGCCCACACGGCGATGCGGTTGGATCCATTCAATGGGCAGTATGCCGGCGATCTGGCGTGGATCATGTACTGCAACCATCAGTGTGAGGAGGCGGTCCAGTTTCTGGATGACTTCGACCGCCTCGACCCGCGTCCGTATGTCGATTGGAACCGGTTCTACTGCTACATGAAGATGTCGCGGGCTGGAGAGGCGATCATGATGCTCGAGGCCGAGCTCCAGCGGAAGCCGTCGAACGATGCGCTGAAGGCGGTGCTGGCGCACGCCTATGCCGTGGCTGGCAAATCGCGAGAAGCCAGGGATGTGCTGAAGAGCCTCCGTCAGGATTGGGGGTACTATCAGCGCGCGGTCGTGGAGTTGACCTTGGGCGACCGTGACGCGGCGTTGGCGCATTTCGACCAGGCCGTGGATGAGCACTCGGTGTGGGTTCCGTGGCTGAAGGTGGATCCCGACACCGAGCCACTGCGCGGCGATCCGCGGTTCCGGAGGATCGTAGAGCGCGTCGGGTTGACGCCTTAACGGGGTCCGGCTGGCGGTCGGTGCGATCGCCGGCCGCTCCAAATTCCACGATGACGCGGAGGATTTCTGCCACGCTGCACGCGTGCGCCAGGCAGCCGACCGCCCGATGGGCCAAGGGATGGAGATCGAGAATTCTGCAGGCCGTGATATAGCGGCGCGTGTTCATTCCAGCAACAGTCGACGAGGCGAAGCCACCGATCCCGTTGGTCTCGAGCCACTCGCGCCGCGAGGCGACGTTCAGATTCCGGCAGGCAGACTATCGACGATGATCATGCGGTCGCACTCTCCAATTCCTCGGCCTCGCCCGGCAGAATGACTCGATCGCCGCTCTGTTGCAAGAGCTTCGCGACCGCCCCCGTCCAGCCGGTCTGGTGACTGGCGCCTATGCCGGAGCCGTCGTCGCCGTGGAAGTACTCGTAAAAGAGAACCAGGTCCTGCCAGTTCGGATCGTCGCGATAGATATGATTGCTGCCATGCACGGGGCGGCCGCCATCCGGCCCCTGCAGGAAGATCCGCGTCATACGGCGCGAAATCTCGGCGGCTACTTCCCACAATGTCATCATCTGACCCGAACCGGTTGGACACTCGACCCGGAAGTCGTCACCCAGGTAGTGATGGAACTTCTGCAGCGATTCGATTAGCAGAAAGTTGACTGGGAACCAGACTGGTCCGCGCCAATTGGAATTGCCGCCGAAGAGTCCGGTGGACGATTCGCCTGGCTCGTAGTCCACGCGATACTCCGCGCCGTTGACTTTGAGCACATACGGATGCTCGCGATGGATGCGTGAGACCGCGCGGATGCCGTAGGGCGAGAGGAATTCGTTCTCGTCGAGCATCACCTTCAGGATGCGCCGCAACTGTTCGGAATCGACGATGGCCAACAGGCGTCGCTCTCCTTCGCCGGGGCTGTTCATGCAGGCGACGTTGTGCGTCAGGTCGGGTCGATTCTCGACGAACCATTCGAGGCGACGCTTGAAGCCTTCGAGCTTATTGCAGATGCGCGGCTCCAACGTTTCCACGGCGAAGAGCGGAATGAGGCCGACCATGGATCGCACCTTCAAAGGCACGTGCCCGTCGCCGGGCATGTGGAGCACGTCGTAAAAGAACCCGTCTTCGCGGTCCCACATACCCACGCCGTCGCTGCCGAGGTGATTGATGGCATTCGCGATGTAGAGGAAGTGCTCCCAGAATTTGCTGGCGACGTCTTCGTAAGAAGGGTCCTCACTCGCAAGTTCCATGGCAATGGCTAGCAGGTTCAGGCAGTACATCGCCATCCACCCCGTCCCATCGGCCTGCTCGATGTGGCCGCCGGTGGGCAGCGGAGCGCTGCGGTCGAACACACCGATATTGTCGAGGCCGAGAAATCCCCCCTGGAAGACGTTGCGTCCTTCGCTGTCCTTGCGGTTCACCCACCAGGTGAAGTTGAGCAGCAGCTTCTGAAAGATCCGCGCCAGGAATGCGCGATCGCCCTGGCCGCGGCGCTTCTTATCGATCTTGTAAACACGCCAGGCCGCCCAGGCATGCACCGGCGGATTGACGTCGCCGAACGCCCACTCATAGGCGGGCAGTTGTCCGTTGGGATGCATGTACCACTCACGCGTCATGAGGATGAGTTGCTGCTTGGCGAACTCGGGGTCGACAAGGGCGAGCGGCACGCAGTGAAACGCGAGGTCCCACGCGGCATACCACGGGTACTCCCATTTGTCCGGCATCGAGATCACGTCGGCGTTGTAGAGGTGGGACCATTCGCGATTGCGTCCGTTGAGGCGCTCATCGGGCGGGGGTGGCGCAGCAGGATCGCCAGTCAGCCAATCGCGGACAACATAGTGATAGAACTGCTTCGACCAGAGCATGCCGGCGAGCGCTTGCCGCATCACCAGGCGCGCGTCGGGAGTGAGATCGGCGGGTATGACGCTGGCGTAGAATTCATCGGCCTCGCGGATGCGGGCGGCGAAGATCTGCTCGAAGTTCGGACTGAAGGGCGCGGCGCCGCCGGTGTTGAGGCGGAGGCGTATGGTCTGCGTCTCGCCCGGAGCGACCGAGAGGACGTATTGCGCTGCCGCCTTCGTGCCGGTTTGTGCCGGATTCACGGCGTCTGGCGTGCCATGCACCACGTAGTTGTTGATCCCATCCTTCACGTATGGCGTGCGGTTTGGCGCCCCGAACAGGCGCTGGAAGTTGGTTTCGTTCTCGGTGAAGAGTAGCTCTGGGGCGCCGTCGCAATGGAGGCGTCGGGTGCCAAGCTTGGGATGTTCCAGCAGGATCGAGCCGTGATCACGGTGCAGGGCGGGCCGCTCGCCGTCGCCCCACGACCACGTATTGCGAAACCAGACTGTCGGCAGGAGATGGATCTCCGCACGCTCCGGCCCGCGGTTCGTGACGCCAATGCGGACCAGGATATCGTCGGGCGATCCCTTGGCGTACTCCACCACGACGTCGAAGTAGCGGCCGCCGGAGAAGACATCGGAGTCCATCAACTCAAACTCAGGGCTGTGTTTGTCGCGCCGACGATTCTCTTCGACGAGTTGCGCGTAGGGGAACGCGCCTTGAGGGTACTTGTAGAGGTACTTCATGTAGGAATGCGTGGGAGTGCTATCGAGGTAGAAGTAGCACTCCTTGACGTCCTCTCCGTGATTACCTTCGTTGCCGGTGAGGCCGAAGAGGCGCTCCTTCAGGATGGGGTCACGCCCGTTCCACATGGCTAGCGCGAAACAGATGTACTGGTGACGATCGCAAATGCCGGCAATGCCATCTTCGTTCCAACGATATGCTCGGGACCGGGCGTGATCGTGCGGCAGGTATTCCCAGGCGTTGCCGTAAGCACTGTAGTCCTCGCGGACCGTTCCCCACGCGCGCTCGCTCACGTAGGGACCCCATCGCTGCCAATGAGCCTGTCTCTGGCGGTTTTCTTCCAGCCTGAGTTCTTCTTGCGTCATCTTGATGTCACCTGGGGAACAAGGCCGTGATGCGACTGATTTATTCCGTCCTATGCGCGAAAAAGGATGAGCCTCAGCGCACTCTGATACTTCGCCAGGACGACGCTCCCAAGATCGACTTGCCGGCACCAGGCCGGGCCGTCAAGCAACTGTGGGGCGGGTTGTCACGAACCACGGGCATATCGGAAGAGTGGATTCGACACGGCACGCAAGCGTCGGCTTGGAAGGCGGCCGGATGCGAGCGGATTTATGGGGGCAAGCGTCCCGGTCGCTGGGACCGGTCGGAACTTCCACCGGCTCCTCGATCACTCTGCGAGGACGACGGGCTCATGGTTTGTCGAGGCGACCGTCTCTCCCGTTCACTACGGGATGTTCTAACGGTCATCGAACCGTTGACAGAGACCAGAGCAGGCTTTCGCAGCCTTACCGAGGCGATTGACACCACGGCGCCAGCAGGACGGATGATGATGCAGATGGTTGGGACTTCCGCTGAATTGGAAGCGCCCGGCCGGAGCGTTTCCTATATAGCTCTAAGATTTCTGTGCAAATAGCGTGCGAAAATGACTTCTTGTTCCTAATCCGGGCACGCTCCCTCAAATGCCATTCAGGGAAGGGAATGCAACGGAGAAAGTGAGAATCTTCATGAATCTACCCCGCTTCAGGCAGGCTGCCGCAATGGTCACGGCCCTCTTCCTCATCCCTGCTTCCTTCGCGCAGGAAGCAGGAGGCGACAAAGTCGATCTGGACGCCCTGGCCCAGATCAAGACCGAGGCCTTCCAGCACTCGCAAGTAATGGAAAACCTCTTTTGGATGTCCGAGGTGTATGGTCCGCGCGTCACCAATAGCCGCAATCACAAGCTCGCCGCCGAATGGGCGATGAAGCAGATGCAAGAGTGGGGACTTAAGAACATCCACCTGGAAAAGTGGCCGTTCGGGTATGGGTGGCAGATCAAGCATTTCTACGCCGCGATGGAGACTCCGGTCTATGCTGCGTTCACCGGGTTCCCGCTGGCATGGACGCCTGGGACGAACGGTCCGATCACGGTCGAGCCAGTGTGGGCGCCCATCCACTCGAAAGCAGATTTCGCCAAATACCATGGCAAGCTGAAAGGCAAGGCGCTGCTAATGTTTGACCCTGCTCCACTCACGCTCCACACGCGGCCGGACGCGCAGCCCTCCCCAACCGATGAGGAGATTCTGGCACGCGGTGGCATGCGCAGGGGCGGGGGCGGAGCAGCGGCCGGCGCTGCATTAAATCGCGACCCCAGCGGGCGCGGGCGCCCCGGCGAAGGCGAGTGGGAGTACACGCCAACGTCGCTTGCCCTTGCCAATGCGAAGAACGGGGTCCTGCGCAACGAGGTCAACGTTTTCCTGAAGGAGGAGGGCGTGGCCATTTCCATCACGCCAGGTTACAACGGAGACGGCGGTACGATCTTTTCCACGTATGGTGGGTCGGAGAATCCCAAGGATCCAATTCCGCCTCCGATCGTCGCCATTGCGGCCGAGCAGTATAACCGCCTCGTCCGCCTGTTGCAGCACGGTGTCACGCCGAAGCTGAACTTCGATATCGCTGTCGACTATCAGAAGGATGACGAGAACGCATTCAATGTCATCGGCGAGATTCCGGGCACCACCAAACCGGACGAAGTCGTCATGCTTGGCGGCCACTTTGACAGTTGGCAGGGCGGCACCGGCGCCACAGATAACGGGACGGGATCGTCCGTGGCGATGGAGGCGGTGCGCATTTTGGCTACGCTGCACAAGCCCATGGCGCGTACCGTTCGCATTGCCCTGTGGGGCGGCGAAGAGGAGGGCGTTTACGGGTCAACTGCCTACGTGCAGCAGCACTTCGCTCAACGCACCACGATGGTGAAGACCCCCGAGTACGACAAGCTGGACGTGTACTTTAACGACGACGGCGGCTCCGGCCGCTTCCGCGGAGTGTCGGCGGGAGGGAGTCCGCAGATGGCGGCCATCTTCAGGTCCTGGATCGAGCCCATCAAAGACCAGCATATCGTTGCGGTTTCTGGCGGGGATCAGTTCAGGCCCACCACGAGCCCGGGGGGCACGGACTCGTCCGCCTTTTCGTGGATCGGCCTGAACGGGATCGGCTTCCAGCAGGATGGGTTGGAGTACGGTACCCGCACTCACCACTCCAACGCGGACACCTATGACCGCGTGCAGAAGGACGATGTGATGCAGAGTTCCATGATCGAAGCGTGGTTTGCCTACAACGCAGCCACCCGCGCCGAGATGCTCCCACGCATCCCGACCCCGGCCCCTGACCCCAATGCGAAGAGCCACGAGTAGAAGGGCAACTCTAATTCAAAACAAAGGGTGAGGCCTTGAAGTCTCACCCTTTGTCACTGTACTGGCGGCTTGGGCGGTAGGGTAGAAATGCTCGCGGAACATCACCAGAACGCCCCCGTGTATCGAGCGGAGAATCCGAGTGAGTGTAGCCAGCCGTGCGTTTGGTCCGCCATTTCCGCGGCTGGCAGGAGCACCGCAAAGGAAGAGCCTTAGGTTGCCCCCGTCTGGCATGGCATCGCGGGCGTTGGCGGCCCGATTCGTAAGCACCCGTTCGGTAGGTAAGGCGGTGGATCAGCCATGGGTAGGCATGGAAGGCGAAGAGGACCGGCTTGTCCCTAGTGAACAGCTCGTCGAAATCGATGTCACTCAACCCGTGGGGATGCTCGGTTTGAGGCTGAAGCTTCATCAGGTCAACGATATTCACCACTCGAATCCTCAGCTCGGGCAGATGCTCCCGCATGATCGAGACCGCGGCGAGGGTCTCCAGTGTGGGCACGTCGCCACAGCAAGCCATCACCACGTCAGGCGCAACCCCTTGATCATTGCTGGCCCACTGCCAGATGCCGATGCCCTCGGTGCAGTGTTTGATGGCGGCATCCATCGTCAGCCACTGCGGCGCCGGGTGTTTGCCCGCGATGATAACGTTGACGTAGTGGCGGCTGCGCAGACAATGGTCCATCACCGACAGCAGACAGTTAGCATCCGGCGGAAGGTAAACACGGACGATCTCGGCTTTCTTGTTGATGACGTTCGATAACCGCTGTGAGCGTAAGACTCGCTCTGTGGGCAGCTTAGATTGTACTGGCACCACCGCCGACTGTGAGCCGCCGCCCCCATTCGTTCGTGATCGCACCACCTGAATTCTCTGCGACGTTCACTTCTCCCCTCCGATCTCGCAGGTTTCTTGAGAGAGGAGCACCCTATGGCGGATTCATTAGAAGTCGTAGCCCAGAGAATTGCACGGATCGCAATGAAGGCCCATCCCAAGCTAGGCACGCTCGGCGCAGGTCCGGTACTCACTGTCGCCCGCGACGATCTCGACGGCACGATCTCGGTAGGGTTGAACACGGGGACCCCTGCCAAAGTCGCCGATGTGATACGAGATGCCATCAAGGCCCAAGGCGGCCGCATCACCAATGGCGAGGTCGTCGTCGTGCGTAGCGACTCCATGGCAAGAGAGGGCGGCCACGCCGAGGTGAACGCCCTCAATCCGCTGATCCTGCGCCGCGAAAAGAAGCTCGGCCGCAAGCTCACAGAAACCGACTTGCGTACCTTCGAGATCCACAACATCTGGCTGAAGGGATTCCTCAAAGGCACAACTGCTGCCCGCTGCGAACATTGCGCGCGCATCACTCGCGGGGTTAGCGTGACCCAGTCGTTGTTCATCGCCGAAGGTGGGGTCATTGGAGAAATCACGGTCCCGCAGCGGGGCGCGGTGAAGCGCGCCGGAAATCCCCAGGCCGAGCATGTGACCACGGTGAGCGGCACCATCTCTCCCACGACTAAGGGGGAGATCAAAGTGCCACAACGCGGATCGGTGACCCGTTCGGGCAACACGCAAGCCGAAGAGGTGACCAGTGCGAGTGGGACCATCAGCCCCACAGCCGTTTCGCCGCACGAAGAAGCCGTAGGCGCGGTCGCCAGCGGAATGCTGGACGCGGCCTTCTCGCTTGTAGAAGCCGTCTTCAAGCAGTGGTACTACGACAAGTATTTGAAGGATCGCTGGGACAAAGCGGCGCGCGAGATGGTCCAAGGCGTGATTACGGCGAACAAGTGGCGGTTCGATCTTTTGATCGCTCTCAACATGGCGAACGTTTTGAAGGCCCGAGAGGCCCATCGCAGAATCATGCTGCACATTTGCCTTGACACATATTGGGTTGCTACCGAAATTGCTCCGGTCCAGACCGCAGCCGAGATCAAGTACTACAGTCTGCTGTTCGGTGACGACAAGCCAGTCGACCCGCCGACGAGCTTCTGGAGCGAGCTTTGGCAAAATACCGTCTCCAGCGGACGGATCACGACTAACCGCATGGTAGTGGATATCCCGCTGTAGCCGCCCTCATCGGTTGGACGGCGACGATCAGTACGCGCCACCGAGCGGCGCCTCACCTCGAATCGATCATCAGCAGGTGGGCTGACGTCACTGAACGGCCACGGCAGCCGATCCGGGTCACCGTCCAACCAGTTTGCGGCCGAGGGAACCTGGCAACGTCGAAGTGCAACAAGAGCCCTTCCTGGTGGTGCCAGACGCGACCGGCCGGAATCCTCGGCATCAATCTACTCGGAGTTTTCCTTTGGCGAGGTTGGGTTGACGAACAGGGGCGACATGGTTCTCTTTGTAGACACGGGCGATAATCGCACCAGATTATTTCTGGAGGTCACGACCCGGAATCTCGACCTGGTGATACCAAATTTCAGGCTGTCGGTCGAACCATGGCACGCGCAGGGGGGCTTCGGGCGAGGCCAGAGTGGTGAACTTTGACGATGTTACGCTGAGTCTTGGTGGCGTGGATCAAACACTGCGGCCGCCGTTACTGCTCGAAAAGCGTCTTTGAACGAAGGCTCGTGGGCAGTATCGGAATGGACTTGTTGAACAGCGTGAAGAACGAGCGGCCGGGAGCTTTGGGCCGGGGTCGATCGTGAGCAGGCAGTTGTCATGTCATCTGCCACCAATGCCTTCGGGATGTCCATAGATAATCCGTTGCGTTCAGATGGAAGCGCTCCATTTCCAGTTCCGAATCTCCGGCAGGTCCTGGCCGTACTTGTCGATGTATTGCTTGTGCTCGATGAGCTTGTCCTTGAGTTGTTGCTTCAGGTAGACGCCCTTGTCGCCAGTCCGCGGCACCCGGTCGATGGTGTCCATTACCAGGTGGAAGCGATCCAGATCGTTCAAGACGGTCATGTCGAAGGGTGTTGTTATGGTCCCTTCCTCCTTGTAGCCACGAACGTGGATGTTGTCGTGGTTGGTGCGCCGGTAGGTAAGGCGGTGGATCAGCCATGGGTAGGCATGGAAGGCGAAGATGACGGGCTTGTCCTTAGTGAAGAGCTCGTCGAAATCGATGTCGCTCAACCCATGAGGATGTTCGGTTTGAGGCTGCAGCTTCATCAGATCAACGACATTCACCACTCGAATCCTCAGCTCGGGCAGATGCTCCCGCATGATCGAGACCGCGGCGAGGGTCTCCAGCGTGGGCACGTCGCCACAGCAAGCCATCACCACGTCAGGCGCAACCCCTTGATCATTGCTGGCCCACTGCCAGATGCCGATGCCCTCGGTGCAGTGTTTGACGGCAGCATCCATCGTGAGCCACTGCGGCGCCGGGTGTTTGCCCGCGATGACAACGTTGACGTAGTGGCGGCTGCGCAGACAATGGTCCATCACCGACAGCAGGCAGTTGGCATCCGGCGGAAGGTAAACACGGACGATCTCGGCCTTCTTGTTGACGACGTGATCCAGGAAACCGGGATCCTGATGGGTGAAACCGTTATGATCCTGCCGCCACACGTGCGAGGCCAGCATGTAGTTCAGCGAGGCGATCTTGCGACGCCAAGGCAGGCCGGATGTCACCTTCAGCCACTTGGCATGCTGGTTGAACATCGAATCCACGATGTGGATGAACGCCTCGTAACAGTTGAACAGTCCATGGCGGCCGGTGAGAAGGTAGCCTTCGAGCCAGCCCTCGCACTGGTGCTCGCTCAGCATTTCCATCACGCGGCCGGCCGGCGCAAGAAACTCATCATTAGGCAGGGTCGCGGCGTCCCATTGGCGGTTGGTCACTTCGAAGACCGCTTCCAGGCCATTGGAGAGCGTCTCGTCAGGACCAAATACCCGGAAGTTCCTCCGCTCGCCGTTTAACTTGGCGACGTCACGCAGAAAGCGGCCCAGGACATGCGCGTCGCCGATGCCGCCAACCCCGGGCGAGGGCACGGCTGCTGCGTAATCACGGAAATCGGGCATTCGTAGGTCACGTAGCAGAATCCCGCCATTGGCGTGCGGGTTCGCCCCCATCCGCCGCTCACCCTTGGGTGCCAGTTCGGCCAGTTCCGGTCTCAGGCGGCCCTGCTCATCGAAGAGTTCCTCCGGCCGGTAGCTCCTCAGCCAATCTTCCAGCAGCTTGAGATGTTCGGGATGAGTGGCGGGGTCCGAGAGTGGCACCTGGTGCGCGCGGAACGTGCCTTCTACCTGCAGCCCGTCGACTACCTTCGGCCCGGTCCAGCCTTTTGGTGAGTTGAGGACGATCATCGGCCAGCGCGGACGGGCAATGTTTCCATTGACGCGCGCGTCGTGCTGGATGTGTTTGATCTGTTCGATTGCCGTGTCGAGCGTAGCGGCCATTGCTTCATGCATCAACGCGGGCTCGTGACCTTCGACGAAGTAGGGCGTCCACCCATAGCCGCGAAGCAACTGATCCAATTCCTCACGAGTGATTCGGGCCAGGACGGTCGGGTTAGAAATCTTGTAGCCGTTGAGGTGCAGGATGGGCAGCACCGCACCGTCCGTAGCCGGATCCAAAAACTTGTTTGAATGCCACGCCGTGGCGAGCGGTCCGGTTTCGGCCTCGCCGTCACCGACCACGCAGGCAACCACAAGATTCGGATTATCGAACACCGCGCCGAACGAGTGGCTGAGCGAGTAACCCAATTCGCCGCCCTCATGAATCGAACCTGGGCACTCTGGCGATGCGTGGCTCGGAATCCCTCCAGGAAACGAAAACTGAAGAAAAAGCTTCTGCAGTCCGGCTTCATCCTGACTGATATTCGGATAGATCTCGCTGTAGGTGCCTTCGAGGTAGGTGTTGCCTACTACCGCCGGCCCGCCGTGCCCCGGACCGGAGACGTAAATCATGTCGAGGTCGTATTTCTGGATGATCCGGTTCAGGTGGGCGTAGATGAAGTTCTGCCCGGGGGTCGTGCCCCAGTGCCCCAGCAGCATGTGCTTCACATCCGCGAGAGCCAGCGGCCGCTTCAGCAGCGGATTGTCGTAGAGATAGATCTGCCCGACCGACAGATAGTTTGCGGCGCGCCAGTAGGCGTCGATCTTGTAGAGCAGGTCCGGAGCGAGTGTGTCGGCTTTGGGGGCCGCCTTCTCTTTGCGCACCACCACGGGTTTCTCTTGGAGGGGATCTGGTATGAGGGTAGTCGTCTTCATGGTTCAATCCTTTTCATTTCGAGATAGGGTTCCGAGAAGGTGGCGGACTGACCGCGCCAATCGCATGCCGATGGCAAAGCTATCTTCCGGCAATCAGGACTGGTTCTTCACGTTCCGCGGCATGGACTGTAATCTTGATAGGGTTTATCGTCTGCATGATGTCCCTGGCCTTGGCGACGTCGTCGCGGGTGCCATGGGCGACTAGCAGAAACTTGTCGGCCTTGAGCGCTGCCTCATATTGGATGATGCTGTTCTTCGGAATACCAATGCTGTACAAACCTGCACCAAGAGCGCTCAGTCCACCCACTACCACGGCTCCTTCCAATACGCCGACGATCCAGGCGACCAGCGGGCCGGCTACCAATATCGGCCCGATGCCTGGTATGGCGAAGAATGCCGCTCCAAACAACATTCCCCAGAGGCTACCCCAGAAAGCGCCTTGGGTGCCCCAATACTTCATGCGATCGCCGGCATTGTAATATCCGACGACGTTCTCGTCGGTGTGATAACCTTTGCCGACGATAGAAAGGTTCTTCATGTCATACCCAGACCTCTGCATTTCCTTCACGGCGTCCTCCGCTTGGGAGTGAGTTCCGTAAATCGCTACAACCGAATTAGTATCAGACATTGTTTTAAGTTCCTCTTCTTTCAGGAATCTGCTTCGCTTGCCGGTCGGCCGTCCGCGCGGCGAGCTACTTTGTTCTACAATGACGGCGCATCTTTCGCCGAACGCGCCAACCATGCGGCGTTCGGCATTTGGAAGGTACCAGTCGAACTTGCAGTTGGAAGCGCAACGACGAATCTCCAGAGTCTTCAATGCAGTTCACTAACCACTTCGGAGGCGGTGGAGTGAGGACATCCGGAAGGTGTGCCCTTGCCCTCTGGGCGGAGCATTCATTTGCCAGCCCTGGCCCGCTTGGCGGCTGCAAACCGGGCTCGTTTGCCGTCGACCTTGGAGAACACGGGATACGTGCCGGCTTCAAAATGACACCATCAGGTTTCGCACTTTCAGGTGCACATATTGCTTTTGGAAGACCTTCGTCTATTGAATTGAAACATCGGGTCGCGGCGGTACAATGTAATACTTTTCGCTAATGGACATTACTCCCACGCGCAGTTCCGGACGATGCGGCCGCTGCCATAGCCTCTTCGCGCAGCAGAGAGATCCGATTCTGCAAGGTTCGCAGGCTGATCCCCAGCATTTCCGCGGCGAGTTTGCGATTGCCTTGCACGTGCTCAAGTGTGAGCCTGATATAAACCCCCTCCAGTTTCTCCAGCGGCTGGCCGGGCTCGAGCATAGAAGGCGGAGCGAATGATGGCTGGCCATTCAGGCCGGGCTTCCGGCCGAACGCGGGGATGGCAAGATTGGCGGTCCGGATCAACCCCTCGCCGGCGATAATGGCGGCCCGCTCCAGAACGTTGCGCAACTCCCGCACATTACCTGGCCAGTCATATCGATCGAGCAGTGCCAGCACCTCGGTGTCGAGCCCGGTAATGCGCGTGCCGTGTTTCTTGTTCAGGTTCTGCATCATGACATCAGCGATCAGAGGAATATCTTCCTTTCGCTCGCGGAGCGGCGGCATGACGATCTGGAATACGCTGAGTCGATAGTAGAGTTCCTCTCTCAGATGCGATTCGAGTTCCTGACTGGTCGCGGCAAGCACGCGAACGTCCACTGGGATTTCGTGCTTGCCACCAAGCCGCCGCACCCGCAGATCCTCGAGGACACGGAGTAGCTTGGGTTGCGTGGATTGCGGCATCTCGCCGATCTCGTCGAGAAACAGGGTGCCTCCGTGCGCCTGTTCAAAGCAGCCCGCAGAGCGCTCCATGGCCCCGGTAAATGCACCTTTCTCGTGGCCGAACAGTTCGCTCTCAATCAGGGTCTCGGGCAGAGCGGCGGCATTGATCGCAACGAATGGACCATTACTGCGGCCACCGCATTTATGGATTTCCCGGGCAACCAGTTCCTTTCCAGTGCCACTCTCTCCGCGGATCAGTACGGGCGCCGAAGTGGGCGCAACCTGCCGGATTAGCGAGAAAGTCTGCAGCATCGCCGGGGAGATTCCTACCAGGTCGCCGAGTACTCCGCGAAGACTCAGGTCGTGAGTGAGCCCGTCGGCCTTCTGCTGACGGCGCTTGTGGAGAATGGCGCGATCCACCAGGATTTTGAAGGCGCGCGGCTCCACCGGCTTCTCCAGGAACCAGAATGCCTTGAGGTCGTGGACCGCGGAGAGCGCCTTTTCGATGCTGCCGAAGCCGGTGAGCGCGATCGCTGGCGTAAGGTCGCCGTTTTCCATCAGGTGCCGGAGCAGTTCAAAGCCGTCCATGCAAGGCATGACCAAATCCGCGACGATGACGTCTGCGTGGAAGGCGGTGAGCCGGTCCAAAGCTTCCCGTCCGTCGGCTGCCAGTTGAATTTCCATGTTACAGCCGGATAGCGTTTCAGCCAATGCGCGACGTTGCTGCTCGTCATCATCGACGATGAGGATCCGGCCGGAAATTGCAGCTTCGCGGCGCATCAAGAGACCTGCGAGGAGTTCCCGGATTTCATCAACACCGATTGATGAGGCCAGAACGAAAATTCCCGGTAGGCATCCACGATTCTCTCGACAAGGACCAAACCGTAATCCTCCAACAATTCGATGAGTGTCCTGGTCCGCTCTGGAGTACGCAGGCGGGGAAGCGCTGCCAGCAGGCCGGGATTTTCAAGAGTCGTCGCCGCCTTCTCCACGGCGGCGACTGGAACGCTGGCATAGCCGAAAACGCCATCGGAATTCCACGGACCCATTTGCCGTACGGCTGATCCGAACCGTGTTTCGAGCCGCTTCAGGTCATCATCGGTCAAGATGATTACTGGCACTTGGTTACCTCACTGTGCATGAGCGCTCCCAAGAGGTGCCGTGAAAGAATCGCCCGCAAGCGGGCCATGCAGGCAGAAACGCTTGCCCCACCACTGAAGTTGCAAGATTTGCCGAGGGTGGCGCAACCGATGCCGCATGCGCGCCCGGACCTTCACAGCTTCTGAGACTGAGTCTGAGCTGAGTAAGCGCTTTGCAATGTGTTAACGAAATCATTGAAAGAGGCCACTAGGTCCCCGTTGCCGCCATGTATTTGGGCCCGCTCGGGAACTTCCGTTGCTTCGTGCGGCTGAGTTGGACGTTATGGCAATCCTGCCAATGTTGTCCGGCGATGCTGACGATTCGATTTACCTCGCCCGCATCAAACGGCTTTGCCAGCACGTCCCATGCTCCGAGATTCAAGGCTTCCGCCCAAAGACGTTCATCTGCCAACCGGGAGGTTACGATCAAGAGTGGGGGATCGGGAAACCGTGAGAGATCGTCCAGCATCTCCCCCCACGTACCCGAAGAGACCTCGCAATCGCAAAGTACGACTGGAATTGGTATCTGCCGCAACACCGAAAGGGCCGAAGCAACTGTGGCGCTCCCGATCACGGCCCAGTGGGATTCGAAAATGTTCTGCAGAGAGGCGCAGTCTTCATGATCGGGGCTAACCGATAGAACGACTTTGACAGCGGCCTCGCTTCCGGGCGGCTTCTTGATGTAGTCCGATCCATCCGTTAACCACTGGCGTTCCGCCACGTTTCCCTCCCATCGAGAATCACAACCCCGCAGGTATACGGGGGTATAGGAAACAGTTAAGCTACGTGGCTAATCATTGAGCGCGCCGGTCTTTTCAGACGCGCTGCCTCGCGAGGGTTCAGCCGTAATAAATAAGGCCTATGGAGCGTACTGCCTTGGGAAGCCAAAACCGGGCGTTCTGCAAGGCAATGCCCTACCTCTGATATGAATTCAGAATATATCCTTCGTTTTTATGGTAGAACTCACGTCGTTCGAATGGAACTAGGCGGGTGCCTAGGTAAGATACCGCAACCAAATTCGGGAAGTGCGGTGTTTGCGCTACCTTAAAACTGCCTACCGGGATCGGGCTGATGTGAGAAAATAAAGGTCATACGCCGCGCCGGGCGGCGGCCTTGCACTACTGGGATGGCTTCCCAGGGAGAATTTCCCAGGGAGAAAGATCATGGCTCGCACCAGTTCGGCGAAGCCCGGAACCAACCTTAGGCCGCGGGCGAAGGATTCCCACCTCCGCGCCGGATCCTCGACACAGAAAAAGCATTACCCGATTG
>Ga0209060_10001335_pt1 | contig 27891 bp, 34 predicted proteins | sample Coa_R1_8_FD_187155 | JGI IMG/M metagenome (GOLD analysis project Ga0209060, IMG submission 187155) | Surface soil microbial communities from Centralia Pennsylvania, which are recovering from an underground coalmine fire - Coalmine... | ecosystem: Environmental > Terrestrial > Soil >...
GGGGTCAAGGGCCGCGAATTTCCGTTGTATACGTGCGACAGCAGTTGCATCATGCATGCTCCGCTTATCCCAAAACCGTCCTAACACGGATAGATCAATTCGGCGAAGTTATTTTTTCGCGGGCCCTTACTTCGTCTCGTTGCTTTCCGCTTTGCCTCACGCTTGGCCCTTTCTGATGCATCGCGAGCCCGTTCCTTCTCCAGGGCAGCGATCCTCTCGGGGCGGCCTTCAAAATACCGGCGGTGCATGATTTCCACGGCATCGGTGGTCGGTTTACGTTTTCTAGGCATGGTTAAGTCTCCTACCGGCCGAAGCCAATCTCCTGGTACGGTTCGCCCGGCTTATGGCGGCTGATCCGGATTGTTACCTTGCGCTCCAGCCGTTTAAGGAGATCCAACAATTTATCGGTGGTGAAACGGCTAAAGTGGCCGTTCATCAGGTGCGAGACTTCCGGCTGTTTGATCCCAAGCAGAGAGGCGATCTCCCGTTGTGGCAGCTTCTTGGCTTTGAGGATCTGATAGACATGAAACCCGATTTTTGCCCGCGCGAACAGCTCGCCGGCGTCCTCAAGCCCCAGGTCAGCAAAGACGTTGCCGGAGCCTTCCCCGAATTCGGGTTCCTGGTGATTATTCCTCATGCTTCGCCCTCTCCTTTGCTTGCGCGTAGCGCTGCTTGATCAAGTCAACATCCTGCTTTGGCGTGGCAATGCCTTTCTTCGATTTCTTCTGAAAGGCGTGCAGTACGTAAATCTTCTCCCCGAGCTGGACCGCTACCACCGTACGATAGGCGTCGCCGGCGTACCGCAAGGCGATCTCGATGACGCCGCTGCCGACCCCCTTGAACGGCTTGGCATCCTTCGGCATCCCGCCAAACTGGATCAGTTGCAGCTCGTCGCCGATGAGCTTTTGGGCGCCCTTGGGAAAGGCCTTGAGGTTCCGTTTGGAGTTCCCCACCCAGACCAACGGCCGCAGTACCGGTGTTTCTTGCTCGTCGTCCTCTTCCGTAGTGGCCAAGCTTCACTCCTCCATGATATAGGATATTTCCTATAGTGTCAAGCCCTGCCTGTCCGTCAAGCAGGGGTATCGTGGCACGGACGGGAGCGGTCGATTACTTCCGGGCTCTCGGTTTCTTCCCCTCCGGTTGCAGTCTCAGTTTCGCTTCGTCGAGTACCACTGCCACCTCGCCGGCGGGAATGCCTTTGTCTGCGGCATAGCGGCATAGGATACCCAGTGCCTGGCGGAGGCGCTCCAGTGCAGACTCTCTTTTTCGGCGGCGTACCTGAGAGGCGGCAATGGTGATTAGCAGCATCTCCTCATCCACTTCGATCGCGCCGCCCCGCAGGCGCTCGATGAAGCCCAGGAAGTCAGGCCGCAAATCGCCGGCGTCGATGACCGTAACCGGCTGACCGACGCCCTCCACGCCCTCGATGGTGAACAGTGCTTCGAATACCGCCGCCAGTTCCTGGCCGAGAGCGAGTACAGGATCGTTACTGGGCCTGGTCCGGCCGGTCGGTTTCTGTGCCGTCATCGCTAGGTTTCTCCCGTCCCGCTTGCACTGGCGCTGTCAAGCGACCGCCGCGCTCTTTCGTGTATAAATGAGAGCAGGCAATTCACGAAGAGATGTTTTTCCAATTCATCCTCCTCCGCCGCACTCAGGATAGCCCTGTAGTGTCTGGCCAGCAACAGGTGCAATCGATCGAGGTCTTGGCTGGCGAAGCGCAGCCGTAGCAGGTCCCGTGCGGCTGGTGCCGGCCAATCCGCCTTCTCGGGGCAAATGACCCGCGCCAAGATTTCTGCGGTAAGCCTGCTTATACGGCGCTGGTCAGGCGCTGTGTGTACAGCGTCCATAGTGCTTACCATCCCTTTTCCACAAGCCAGGTCCGGTGGGGTAAGGGCAATTCGTCGAACGGCCGAATCCATTCAACCGTGCCATGCGTGAAGCGGACGGCATAGCGAAAATAGCCGTCATCGCGCGTCGCGCCGTGAATTTCGATGTCGCCATGATAATCCATATCGATATCCTCGACGGGAACCCGGCGATACTGAGGGATGCGTATTCCTGGCAGAATCTCGGTATCTTCATCGGGATCGTATCGGCAGACGTGATGGATGAGGCGACCCTGGGCGGTGATGGTGAAATCATCCGAGGTGCAATAGAGCGATTTGGTCTGGAAGGAGTCCTTCACCAGCTCGCGGCCATCCGGCATCGGCAGCTCACAGGTTATATAATCGAACATTCCCATAGCCTATTTCTGTTCCTGAGCATGGCTCTCTCGATCTCTCATGGTGTGCTCGACGATTACATCCAGTTCTTCGGCTGCATCTCGCAGGGGAACAATCCTGAGCTTGCTTTAGCAGATAGCCACTCGGCATTCTGAGCAGCCCGTATGGCGACGAACACCCCGCCGCCGGTGTCGGGCATCTGGCCGCTGACTTTCGCGCCGAGCCCATCGGCAATCTGTCTGATGTTCCTGGCCATGATGGGGTTCGCTATGCCGCCGCCAGAGTGCGGTAGATGGTTGCTTTATGTACGCCGAACGTCTTGGCGACTTCCTTGGCTGAATTGCCCTCATCGAGCAGCCGCCTTGCCAGCGCCGCCTGCTCTGCCGTCAGCCTGGCCGGCCGCCCGAAGCGAACGCCGCGCTTCAACGCAGCGACTCTCCCTGCGCCGGTGCGCTCGCGGATCAGCTCTCGTTCGAATTCCGCGATACCGGCGAAGACAGTGAGCACCATGCGGCCGGCCGGCGAGGTAGTATCCGCCCACGGCTCCGAGAGCGATTTCAACCCGGCACCGGCCTTGTCGATCGTATCTGCTATCTCCAGAAGGTCGCGCGTCGAGCGGGCCAGACGGTCGAGCTTCCAGACGATGGCGGTGTCGCCCTCGCGGAGATGCTCCAGCATCTTTGCCAGTTCCGGGCGCTGGCGGTGCGCGCCGGAAACTTTTTCCTGGAAGATACGTTTGCAACCGGCATTCTCCAGGACCTGGAGCTGCACTTCGAGGTTCTGGTCGTCGGTCGATACTCTGGCGTAACCAATATTCATTTTCGTTAACAAAATCGTTGCAAATGATGTCGCGGAACATTAGCGTTCCGCACCTATGTTTTGCAACCGAAAAAACGAAGTGATCCTGCGAAGCATGTCCGCGTCGCAGAATTTACAAGTTTTGCGACACGCCTCGGGCCATGCCATCCCGTGAATTGCTTTCCCCTCAGCTTCGCGCGGCACTGTTCGATCCGCCGATCGAGCCGACCGACATCGCCCGGTTCTACACCCTCACTGCCGATGATCTGGCACTGAGCTTGGCGCGCCGCCGGCCGCATAACCGGCTGGGCTTCGCTGTATGCCTCGCGTACATGCGGCATCCTGGCCGGGCGTTGGAGCCGGATGAGACGCCACCGTCAGCGGTGCTGAACTACATCGCAGAGCAGCTTACCTTGTCTCCGCGGCTGTTCGCCGACTATGCCGCGCGTGAAGAAACGCGCCGCGAACACCTGCTCGAACTCTGCCAGCATCTTCAGATAAGACCCTTTGGGCGTGCGGATCTCCGTCCGATGTTTGAAGTCGCTTTGCAAACAGCCAACGGCACGGACCGAGGAGAGGTCATTGCCTTGGCGATGATTGAAAAGCTTCGCGCTGCATGCGTCCTGTTGCCGGGTCCGGCCGTGCTGGAGCGTATCGGCCTGTCGGCCAGGGCAGCGGCCCGAGAGCGGGCGTATAAAAACCTGAGCCGAGATCTGACGCCAGAGCAGCGTGCTGCCTTGCTCGATTTCGTCGTCGGCATCAAGGGCATCGCTAAGAGCCGCCTGGCATGGCTCAGGGACTGGCCAGAATCACCCGCGCCTGCGAATCTGAGCAAGCTGATTGAACGCCTTGAGTTCGTGCGAGCGCTGGGAATCGAGCCAGATCGCGAGCGCCGGATTCACCAAGCGCGTTTTACCGCTATCACGCGCGAGGCCAGCATCCTGAGCGCCCAGCACCTCTCCCGCTTCGATGAAAGCCGTCGCCTGGCAAGTCTTGTCGCCCTCGCCCGTGATATGGAAACTGTCCTCACCGATGCAGCAGTGACGATGTTCGACAAGCTCATCGGCATTACCTTCCGCAAGGCCGAGAGATTACATAAGGAGCGCGCAGTCAGCAGGGCCAAGCTGCTCAACGCTTCTGCCCATATCTTGGTGAGCGTCGGCAAGGCAGTCATGGCGGCACAGGCCGCCGGCGCCGATATCCTAGCCGCGATCGATGACGCCGTCGGCTGGGATCAGTTCGTCGCCACTGTCACAGCCACCGAGAGCATCATCGACGACGTGCATGATGATGATCTCATCGAGGTCGTCGAGCGTTATCCGACGATCCGCCGAGTCGTGCTTCCGTTCCTCAATGCATTCCGCTTCCAGTCCTGGCAAGCCGACGATCCTATCCTCTCGGCGCTTGATATCCTGCGGGAGATGCACGCCAGCGGGCAACGATCATTGCCGCCCCGCATTCCGCTGGCGTTCTTACGTAGCCCCTGGCGGCGATTATTCCGCCATGCACATGGTTCTGAGCGCATGGCGTATGAGATCGCTGTCGTCGTGCATCTACGCGACCGACTGCGCGCCGGTGACATCTGGGTCGAAGGCAGCAGGGCATTTCGAGCCTTCGATGATTTTCTCCTGGCGCCAGCGGCATTTAATGCCATGTGCAAGGAGAACAATCTCGGCCTGGCTGTACCAGATGAATGGCGCGAATGGATTGGTGAGCGTCGAGCAACGCTCGACACCCGCATGAATGATGTAGCAGCGTTGGCTGCAGCCGGCCAACTGCCGGAAGCGGCGATTACCGAAGCCGGGCTTTCTATCAGCCCGATCCGCTCGCGTGCAACCGAGGATGAGGAATCCCTCACTCGCCGATTGTATGCGCTGCTGCCCCGCGTGCGCATCACGGAGCTACTTATGGAAGTGCATGGCTGGACGGGGTTCGCTGGCCGATTTACCCATTTGCGCAACGGGCAGCCCGCCTCAGACATCATCGCGTTGATGAGCGCCATTCTGGCTGATGCTACCAATCTTGGCCTTTCCCGCATGGCAGAAGCGGCCGCCGGACTTACGCACGCTAAATTGCTGTGGACAGCTGAATGGCACATCCGAGAAGAGACATACAGCTCTGCCCTGGCGACGCTCGTCGACAGTATCCATGCGCAGCCGCTTACTCGCTTATGGGGCGAGGGCGATACCTCCTCATCCGATGGGCAGTTTTTCAGAGCGGGCAGCCATGGCGAAGCACGCGCTGATGTTAATGCCCGCTACGGACGCGATCCGGGCGTGAAGTTTTACACGCATGTTTCCGACCGCTTCGCGCCGTTCCACACCAAGGTCATCGCGGCAGCCGTCAGCGAGGCCGCCTACGTCCTGGACGGCCTTCTGCAGCATGAAAGCAGCCTCTCTATCCGGGAGCACTACACCGATACTGCTGGCGCCGTCGATCACGTCTTCGGGCTGTGTCACCTGCTCGGCTTTCACTTTGCGCCGCGTATCCGCGATCTTAAAGACCGACGCCTTTACGTGTTTGAAGGACGCAAGCGGTACGGCCTCCTTCAATCGCTCATCGCCGGTACCGTGAGCGAGAGTCTATTAGAGGAGAACTGGCCGGAAATTCTCCGGCTCGCCTCATCGGTGCGAGCCGGTACGGTCGCCCCTTCCGCTCTCCTTAAGCGTCTCGCGGCATACCCGCGCCAGAATACGCTGGCCAAGGCGCTGCGCGACATCGGCAGGATCGAACGCACACTGTTTACCCTCGACTGGATCACCGATCCGGCGCTCCGCCGTCGCTCGAATGCTGGTCTTAATAAGGGCGAGGCCAGAAACGCCCTCGCGCGGGCAGTGTTTTTTAACCGTCTTGGCGAACTACGCGACCGGACCTTTGAGAACCAATGCTATCGGGCATCTGGCCTCAACCTGGTCGCGGCCGCCATTACGCTGTGGAATACGATTTATCTCAGCCGCGCCATCGATCAACTCCGCCAGGAGGGTCAACATATCCGCGACGACCTGCTGGCTCATGTGGCTCCGCTTGGGTGGGAGCATATCAGCCTGACTGGCGATTACGTCTGGACGCCGCTCGACAGCCTCAGGGGTAGCTTTCGACCACTGCGAACCGGGACTTCGCCGTTTCTGCGTGTGGCGTAGCGCTAATTGCTGAGGCAATTCATAAGGTAGCTGGCCTTAGCGTACGATTTCTAACAGATTCTGCGATGACCCCATCCAGGAGACCGCAAGAATTATTAGACTTTTGGACTGCGGTAATGGAATGCCGCTGTCACTCTCGCTGCTGCTGCGTGTTCTTGTTCTAATATTGGTGATTAACCAATAGATTTTAGACCGCTTTGATCGACCAAGCGTAGTCGCTGACGCTTTGCTTCGCGGTTTTGGCGCGGTTTCATGAGGAGGGTGAAGTCGAAGGCCGTTAACTTTTGTCACGCCTTCTCGGCGAGCGACTGGGTCCGGAGCTGAAGGAAGGTTCTTGCATACTCCCGCGAAAGCGGTCAATCGGAAAATGCGCTGCCGGCAGCTACCCCAGGTAACGGGTAATAAAGGGCATTATTACCCGTTATCATCGAATGGGGTGAAGCGGCCCAATAATTAACAGCGCCTGAACGTGTATTTGACAGTTTTGCGCTGACGGCCTAAGTATGGTACACTGGCCGCCATCATCGGAACAGCGCACGCAATGACCGTAGAACTGAAGTTGACGCCTGAAGTGGAGGCCGGCCTTTTGGCCCAGGCGCAGGCGCGAGGGCTTTCCCTCGAAGACTATGCCGCCCAATTGCTCCAGCGGGCCGCCGCCAAACGGCGTTCGGGCAAGAAGAATCTGGTCGAATTGTTTGCCCCCTTGCGGGGCCTGGACCTGGAGTTTGGCCGCAATCCTTCAACCGGGCGCCCGGTTGATCTATGACCGGCTTTCTGCTGGACACCAACATCCCTTCCGAACTGACGCGCCACCGGCCCGAGCTGCGGGTGGCGACGTGGTTGCAGGCGGCTGACGACGAACAACTCTATTTGAGCGTGATCACGCTGGGTGAGATTCGCAAGGGCTTCACCATCGTCTCCGATGAAACGCGCCGGTTACGATTGGAGCGCTGGCTGGAAGAAGAGCTGCGCCCGTGGTTCGCCGGCCGAATCCTGCCGGTGGACGAGGCTGTGGCCGAACGCTGGGGCGTCCTGGACGGAGAGCAGCAGCTGCGAGGATCGCCGCTGAATACCGCGGATGGCCTGCTCGCTGCCACGGCCCTCGAACACGAGCTGACGATGGTCACGCGCAACGTCAAGGACTTTGCCGGTTTGGGCGTCGACATCTTCAATCCGTGGCAAGCCGCGTGACCACCTCAGAGTCACGTAATCTGCCCGCGGTGTGCATAACGCCACAGGCGATTATGCACGCCATGCCTCGGCTGATGTCGGAGGCGGGCGCGGCTGCCGGCTTCGCCTGGGACGAATTCTTCTACGCCGAGCACCATAATCCGCACACGCAACAGGCATATCAACGCGCAGTGCGGCGGTTCCTGGGCTGGTGCGACGGCCAGGGCAAGGGGTTGACGGAGATCACGCCCGGTATGGTCGGCAAGTACCTCGTCGGCCTGGGCGGCTCGCCGGCCAAGCGCAATCTGCACCTCTCGGCGCTCCGCGGCTTTTTCGACCGGCTCGTGCAGCGCCACGTTGTCGTGCTCAATCCGGCGTCGTCGGTCAAGGGTGTGAAAGAGCATGTGGTCGAGGGGAAAACGCCTGAGATCACCATCGACCAGGCCCAGACGTTGCTGAAGTGCATTAGAACCACATACAAGAAGAAGGGCACCCAGGTTGCGAACGTGGTAGGGCTGCGCGATCGCGCGATTCTGGCGACGCTGGCCTATACCGCCTGCCGGGCCGGGGCCGTGGCCAAGCTGCGGCTGCAGGATTTCCAATATGATGGCGAGCAGTACGCGCTGCGTTTTCACGAAAAGGGCGGCAAGTCGCGGGAAATCCCGGTGCGGCTTGATCTGCAGCGGATCATTCTGGCGTATCTCGACGCGGCCGGGCTGGCGACAGAACAGAAAGACCGGCCCTTGTTCCGCTCGACGGTGCGCAGGACGAAACAGCTGACGGCGAGACCGCTCACCTCGAAGGCTATCGGCGAGCTGGTCAAGCGGCGGCTCAAGGATGCAGAGTTACCCACGCGGCTGTCGCCTCACTCCTTCCGCGTCACCGCGATTACCGATCTGCTGACGCAGGGCGTGCCGCTCGATGACGTGCAGTACCTGGCTGGCCACGCGAGCCCGAGAACGACGCGACTCTACGACCGGCGGCAGAAAAAAGTGACGCGCAATATCGTCGAGAGGATTTCGATTTCCGTAGAGTGAAGGCGGGACAGTTGAGTGCATCGGGCAACTTTTTCCTTAAAGGAGATTACCGACGCTACAGAACCTTCAAGTTCACGGTGAACTCGTAAAAAGGCATCAACTCAAATCCGGTTTGGCTGTTCCGCGCGAAAATGTTACCGTATGATACATCACAAGTTGACCGTTGATAAAGGTCGATCTGTTTCCCTGATTTAGATCAGACATGTCGCATGTACATCCCCACTGTTGCGCCGCCGCGTCGCGTAATAAATGCACAATAGCAAATGCACGGCCATCAAGCTGGTTAAGTAGGTGATGTGCGTTCACTATCAGACATGGCATCTCGGTTGGCCGCGCGACTACGTCTGGAGCTAGCCATATTGAGGCGCCTATGCACCGAAAAGCGGGTACATCGCGGATCGCTTGGATAAATTGGTCGAGTGTGACCCAACCTGCGTGAGTATAGCCGATTGGGATATTGAGCGGGTTGATGAATGGACAAAGTCGGATCGCTGCCATTGCCCGTACCACCTCATGAAAACGGCTCGGATCGTCAAGCCCGCGCTGCTCTTCGGCCCACGCAACCCATCCCGCCATGTGTTCGCTGCTTACTGCCAAATGTCGTGCGGCAGTTTCTGGTTTCCCGAACCTGATACCTAAGAAATGACCTCCTCCATCCGTACGCAGACCACCGCATACGGCAGCACTATTGCGAAATCTTTCTGGGTCAGGACTCCAGACCGTGCCCCTGGCAATCGGCCGCCCGGACTCATCACGGACCAGCCGCAGGCACGAAGTAATTAACGGCCATTCTTCCCGACGTTGAAGGATTGCGGCGGTCGCGGCAGGCGAACTCTTGCGATTAAAGCGCAGTAGCATATTCTCCGCATCAATCGACAACCAGTCGTTAGCCTGGACCGCGGAATGGACCGCACCATCAACTTCAACGAACAGATCAACGTCGAGAGCGGGAGCCAGCCACTCACATAGTTCTATCCATGTGCATAAGGAGGAGGATGGAGATTCTCTCTTCAAGAGCAAGGTCGGTATCTGTCGGTTGGGATCACACCACACCCGCACGCGTGTTCCACCGTCGGGTAGCGAGTGCTGTTCCTCAGGGGTTCCCTTGCGAAGCAACGGCCGGAGTTCCACACCGCGACGGAACTCTAATACCAGGGTATCGTCGTATCCACGGTCGAAACGCCTTGTGGTGAGCTGAACTCGATCACCCCACATGAAGACTGCAAAGAAGCCGATTCCAAACTGACCGGTTGCCTCCATTCCAGCCGCTTCCAAGCCAGGGAACTCTACACGCATCCGACCAGTGCCCCAAAAAGCTGCCCCAAAGTCAAGGAGCGTGTCGGTCAGCACGTCTTTGGACATGCCAACGCCGTCGTCCTCCACCTCGATCCAATCCTCGTTGGTCGCAGGGTCCTTTCCCGGTCGCACAAGGATCCGTCCGAACGTGGGCTCATGGCCTTGGAGCTTGCGTCTCGCCCGGATCGCATCGGCGGCGTTCTGGATAAGTTCGCGGAGCGGGACTTCGGGGCGGTTACCGTATAGTTGACTTCCTCCAAGCATTCGGACGAGTTGGGCGATGTCGCGCACTTGTATTCGGACGTCCGCCGGTTCCCAGCCCTCTGTTGGCAGGTCCTCTGCCAACCGGGCCGGGTGTTCGACGTTCCAAACACCCTTCGCCGCGAGCCGTGGCCTGCGCGTGTCGGCTAACAGTGAGTCCACGGTCCGCAACTCTCGGTCCAACATGCGCAGCCAATCGTAGGCCACCCACCAGGCATCAGTCTCGTCAATCGTGAACGGCCGGTTCGAGCGATACTGAATGCGGTCGTCGTTCGAGTCTCGGTAGGGCGTCCGCAGCAGATGCTGAAACCGCCAGTGGTGGTCGGATACACCAACTGGCTGCCGGAGAGCAGCAATGAAACCCGGCGCCCGCCGGTCATCGACGTGGGCCGCGTCGGCCGTTCGCAACAGACAAGCGAGTTTGACAAGGTCAACCGTCCATTCCGGCGGGAGCCAGCCCGGACCACCGGATGTTTTTTGTGGGAGTTTCCCCGGATCGAGCAAGTCGTCGAGCGGCCAATGATGGCTGAAGGCGACCTTGCCGATGTCAGTGGCAAAAGTAGCACGCAGATCGGCATCTTCGAGGAGGTAGTAGGTAGTGCCTGCGTATCTCCATTCTTTCGTCGGGAGCACGATAGCCTGTCGAGCGTGGATTTCGCGTAATAGGTACTGGATGACGGCTCGTTCCGTTGCCTCGTCTGGATGAGCGATCTCATCGGCTATAGGCGGACGGTTGAATTTGGTTCGCAAGTGGCTTGCAACAGCGTCACGCCAGAGCGGCTCCCCCTTGAGCCGGTCGAACTCATGGGAGAATGCGGCCTGGGACATTGCCAAGTCATGGACCAAGATCGCCCCTCCGAGGATAAACACCTCAGAGGGGGTAAGTGGGTAGCCTGGTCCGGCGATGAGATCAACCATCTCCCAAAGCGCATCAAGGTGGGAAACGTCGTGGACCGTGAAAAATGGGAGATCTCGTGGAATCTCGGCGCCAAGTCGCGATGCCCGCTCTCGGAAGTTCACGAAAGCGGATTGAAGGCGCTGCCGGCTCGTAGCGTGGTCATCATCTCGCTGGGGAGCGAGCGTCCTCTTCCAGATGTTCGTCAGCTCATAACGGTTTGATGTCATTTGATGTGTCGAACTCCTTGCTAACTGGATCAGGCAGCGGTCGTTTCACTTCATTGGAACGCGGGTGGCCACCACGCCGAGATGCCGGGCACCGCTGGCTGCGGTGAAAACGTCCATCGCTGGTTTGGCTGGTTCTGACTGAATATCTTTCGCGTCGGGTCCAAAGTCTGCGGAGCGGGCGAATCGGGGGCGGCCTGGACCAAAGCGACAAGCAGCGCGGCACCACAGAGAGAACGCTTCATGGGCACAGGTCCTTGGGCAAAACGAGCTCGCTAACTTAAACCAATTCTACCAGGTCGGCATCGTTGAGATGGCTACATCTCTCCGACCCAATTCTCGCGAATCTTGCGCTATGCGGCAGCGAGGAAGCCAACGCATGACGTATGCGGGGGCTGACTCATGAAGGGAATTGCATAAGCGTTCGTTTGTGCAATCGTTTACTCGCTCGACGGCGGAGTTCGTAGTCCAAGTCCAGGAGCCGCGCAATTCTGACAGGGCATTTATCGAACATTTTCCCGTAGCCAAGGAAGAGAGTTAGACCGACGAACCACAGTAGAATCGGTTGTTCCGTCATGCGGCTACTCAAGGACGCTTCGAAAGAAGATTTTTGCAAAATGTGCGTGCGAAATACGGACTTTCTAGGATAGAGGCCGCTCGGAGGGCTTCCGTGCGCGGCCTGAGTGCACCAGAGTTTCGAGGAGGTATGCGATGCGGCAATCGGCGAGAAAGCCATTGTCCTGGGCCAAAACCGAGCAGAACATTCGGATCAGCACTGGCAGCGAGGAGGAGTTACGGCGGCTGGCCCAGTCATACAAGAAACGCCCGATTCATCCGCTGATTGCTCGCGCCGACGGGACCATGATCGACGGCACTCGGCGCGTGCTGGGCCTGCGGCTAATCGGGGAAACAGAGGCAGAGTTTCTTATCACCGATGAGGAGCTGACTCACGGGCAGATCTTGGAGATCCAGCTTGAATCGGCCCTCCATCGCCAGGGGCTCAGCGGATACGAGCAGTTTCACGGATATGCGGCTTGGCTTCGCCAGAATCCGGGGGCGACCGCAAAGGAGCTGGCCGAGCGGATGAAGCTCGATGCCGGACACCTCTCGAGAGTGCTGTCGCTCTCCAAATGCATTCCAGTTGTACAGGAAGCCGCCGAGGCCGGCAGGATCGGCGTCAGCGATTGGTATGCCATGAGCAAGGTGCCGCCGCAGGAACAGCACACGCTGCTCGCCATGAAATTGAGCGGCGCAATCAAAGGCCGCGAAGCGCTGGAGAGCACGGGGCGCAAAGCCAGAAACGGGCACGTTCCGGCGGTTCGGATACCCAAGATCGCGATACCGATCGGAGGAGCGAGGCTCGTGCTCTCCGGCAAGGATCTGGACATGTCGGCGGTAGTCGCACTGTTGGCAGACTGTCTGAAAGAAGCCCGCAAGGCAGCGGAGCAATTCGACATTCGTACATGGGAACGAATGATGAAGGACAAATCGAAGGGCAACGGGCAGCTTTAGCCGGCGGCAAGCGCCGGCAGATGATCGCACCTCGGAGGATGAATCCATGTTGAAGCGGTTGATGAATCTCGTGCTAGGACTGGTGTTTCTCGTGGTGGCTCTAGGAGCGCACGGGCTGGCCACCGAGGAATGGAGCCAAGACGAGACGGAAGCGGCGCTGCATGAAGTGGCGGCCGCTATCTTCGGCGCGGTGGGAGCAATTGGAGTCCTAAGCGCTCTGACACAGAAAAACTTGGCATGGGGCCGTAAGGCGAAAGCCAAGCTCGCGGGGGCACTGCTGGACCAGTGGCTGCTGATGTGGAGCCCTCGGGACGGATACAGGCTCAGGGACTTGCTCAATGGCGGCGTGTGCATTCTCGGCCGTGCCGGCTCGGGCAAGACCAGCTCCAGCGGGCTGGCACTGGCGCGGGGGATAGCGCATGTGCGGGACGGCCAGGGGCGGCCGGCCTCCGGGGGCCTGATCCTGGGGGCCAAGCCCGAGGACCTGGCCATGTGGCGAGGCATCTTTGCCCATGCCGGCCGGCGCGATGACCTCCTGGTCTTCTCTCCCGCATCGAGGCTCCGGTTCAATTTCGTGGACTACCTGACCAGGCTCAGCGGCGGCCATACGCGCAACATTGTCTCGGGCATGATGATCATGGCCGAAACCCTTGAGCGTGGCGAGAACCGCAACGAAAGCGGCGATGCCCAATGGTTCCGGCAGCAGACCGAAATGCAGCTGCATTACGGGATCGACGTGGTGAAGATGGCGACCGGTAGGTTGGACATCGGCGATCTGAACGATTTCATCTCGGATGCGGCGCAGGATGCGGCCCAGCTCAAGGACGAGAAATGGCGTAAGGGCATCCACTGCCAGATGCTGGCCGAGGCGACTCAGCGGGCGCGGACGCCTAATGAGAGTTACGACATCAAGCAAGCCGTGGAATTCCATTTGGGGAAATGGCCGAACTATGCGGACAGGACCAAAAGCGCCATCGCCGCAGGAACGAACCGCATTCTGTTCGTCTTCAACAGCGGATTGATCCGGCAAGTCTTCGGCGGTGCCACCAATACGACGCCCGAGGATCAATTCAGGGGCAGGTTCTGGTTCTCGGATTTCAGCCCGAGCGAGCACGGCGCCATCGGCGGCTTTGCCAGCGCCGGCCTCAAATACCTGACCCAGCGCGCCGTCTTGCGGCGGGAAGCCGGCGAGGGTGATTGCGTCAATGTCACGTGGATCGATGAATACCCGCTGTTCGTCAATTCCTTCGATCAGCAGTACATCCAGCAGAGTCGGTCTCACCTGGGCTGCATGGTCACCCTAGCGCAGTCGGTGCCGAGCTTCTATGCGGCGTTGCCTGGCGAAAAAGGCGAGCACCAGGCGCAGGCGCTGCTTGCCAACTTCACGCACGCCGTGGTGCATACCTGCGACCCGGTGACGGCGCAATGGGCCAGCTCGCGGCTCGGGCAAGAGCTGCAGGTCGATATTTCGGGCTCCGAGGATAATCGGACTGGCTTGTACGACCAGATGATGGGCAACGGCGGTTTCCGGGCCAGCTTTTCCGAGCATATGCGGAACATTCTGGAACCGGCCGTATTCATGAACAATCTGCGCAGCGGCGGACCGGAGAATGGCTTCATTGCCGATGCCATTGTGCTCAAGTCGGGAATGCCGTTTTCCAATGGGCAGAATTGGCTGCCCGTCAGTTTTAGCCAGCGGTAAGCGCTGGCGGAAAGGAGAGCAAGATGAATCAGCGGCTCATTCACAATGTCGCCTGGTCCACCTCGCTGACCATCCTGTCGGTATTCGAGGACTGCATTCGCGAGGGAGAGCACAAGGATGCTCTGGATGAAATCTACATCCGGGTGAAGGCGGGGCTTGAGTGTTTTTCGATGAAGAGCAAGCGCTTGGAGCAGCAATTGAACCCTCGGAGGCGAGATGAAGGAGTTTGATCAATGGAACATCTGCGAGAAGACGTGGCCATGGCGGGGATGCATTCAATCCTCGAAATCCTGCCGCCGGAGACGTTCATCAAAAGCACAAAGGCCAGCGTGGCCTTCGATATCTACCAGCGGATCAAATGCGTTCTGGAAGCTTATGACGTGCAGTTGGGAATGCAGCAGCTTAAGGTCGAGCCGAGCAGGAATTGAGGCGGTGGGCGTGGGCAAGGCAGTCGGTGCCCTGAGGGCGGGCCTCGGCGCCGAGGCGATAAACCAGAACTTTCTCTTGGAGGATCAGTCAATGTCCTACGAAGGCGACCAGAAACAAGACAAGATGACGATGAAAGACAGCTTTAACCTCTTTTATCAAGCAGCGCTGGCGCACGCTACCTGCATCTGGCCGTTCATGCGCAAAGATTTCGGGCGCGAGTTCTTCGGCATGAACGCGCTGTATGCGATCCTGCTGATGACAGTGATGGCGGGGCTCGGCAATTCGCCGGCCATGGTGTGGTACTTCTTCGCCTGGATCGGGATGGTCGCCTGCCAGCGGGCCAGGACGTTCCAGCTGGTTCGGCAAGGCTGGCGGGAGCATTCCAAGTACTGGGGCTACCCGGCGTTGGCGATGACGATTCCCGGCATTTCGCAGAATGCGGCCCTCATGGTCGTTGAGCCGATGATTTGCATGATTGGAGGAACGCTGCTTTGCTACCTCGATACGACGGTGGGAGGCTTCGTCATTTTGGGGATGTTTTCCGGAATGGTGGTGACGGGTGTCGAGGCCGAGCGGGACCGCAAGGCGGTGATGGCTATGGAGGACGCCGAGATCGACATGCAGCGGCGGGCGCGGATGTATCGCGAGCGAAAACAAGGGCATTGAGCAAGCTGGCGCCGCGCCCATACCGTGATGACTCTGGCAGGTCGCGGCACCAAAAGATCGTAGATCCGGACGTTTCCACGGTCAACCTTTGGGGGAACGCAGTGATGGCCAACGAGCGAGAGCAGCCGAGTCAGGCCCAGTCTGTTCTGCAGAACATCATGGACAAACGGGCCGAGTGGGCAAAGGATCAGCCCGCCTTCATGGGGCAGCTGGACGCCATGCGGCGCGACATCTTGACCGATGTCCGCGACCAGATGAACCAGTTCTTTTTCGGGCAGAGAGACGGGCCTGGGCAACCCGGCATGCCGCTCAATCCGACCAGCCAGATGGTGAGTCAGGATTTGGGCCAGCTCGGGAATTTCCAAGCGGTGATCGACAGCTACAGCGCCCGGACGACGGAAAAGGAAATCGGGCGCGAGCGCGGCATGGAGCGGTGATCAAGGGATACTTTCGCCGCCGATCGGGTTCGGCGGGGTGAAACAGGACTCAAAGAAAGGACGGGAGCAATGAGCGAAACGACAGTAGTGAGGTTTCCGTGTTCGAGCTGCGGCAAGCTGCTACAGGGTGACCCGCATGTCGTGGGCAGCCTCTGTAGATGTCCGAAGTGCTCGGCGGTCACGAAAGTGACGCTTGCCGGCGAGCAGACCAGCGCGCCGCCAGCGGACCAGGAGCCCGTGCCGGTCAAACTGGGACTCCGCAATATTGGGGAGTTCCAGACGACTGTATCCCGGCAGGATGCGGGTAGGATGAGTCACACGTTCTTGGGCGGCATGCTGACGCTTCTGGTCGTCATCGTGTGCGCGGTGCTGGGCATCAATTTTTCCAGGAAGTCGTAAACGACGTTGGCGGGGCCGCCCAGGCCCCGCCCCTGTCTTCACGCGAGAGCTATTGCCATGTGGCAAGCATTCCGGCGGCATTGGCTGTTCGCATCCGTTTGCCGCGCTGGCGCGCTGGCGCAGCAGGTCCTTGCCTGGTGGCAGAGGCCGCTTTGGGGGACGGATTTGCTCCGGAAAACTCGGGATCTGTACGGAGAAAGGTAGGGCTGGATGAAAGAGCTTCTTTTCTTGCTAGTGATTGGTTTGATCGTGCTCAGTTGTTTCAAGGCGTATTACAGCGCCAAGCTTTTGGAAAAAGACGCGGAGGCGTGGGAAAGGCTGCAGCAGGTCGAGGACGAAAAGCGCCGCCGGCGCCAGGAAGCACTCGGAAAAGCCACGCTGCACGGAGTCAGGACGGTGTGGGGATGGATCAAAAAGAAAGACTAGCAGCCATAATGTTCGGGGTTTCAACGTGGATCAAGACGGTGTCATCTTGCTGAAAAGTCCTGAAGCGGCCAAAGCCTTGGCGATCAGCCAACGCAAGCTGTGGAGCCTGACGAAAAGCGGAGAAATACCCTGTATTCGCATTGACCGCGCTGTACGCTATGACCTTGCGGATCTGCGGGCATGGATCACCCGGAAAAAAGAGGCTACTTGAATCCCATGCTATAATGGAATGGCATGCAAGCAAGGAGCACGCAATGACGCTCATTCTGAAAGCAATCCGCAGAGCCATAAGAGAAAGCGGTCAGTCCAGGTATGCGATTGCGAAGGCCGTGGGTATCGATCAAGGGCACCTTTCAAAACTCATGAAAGGGCGAGCCGGCTTGAGTCTGGAGAGCGTCGAGAAGTTGGCGGAATTCTTGGATTTGGAAATCATTGTCCAGAAGAAGGGCCGAACCAATGGCAAGCATCAGTCGTGATTCCGACGGCCGGCGGACTATCCAATTCGTTGCTGCTGACGGAAAACGCAAAAGCATCCGACTGGGAAAAGTATCCCAGCGCGTGGCGGAAGGCGTACGGGTCAAGGTAGAACAGATCAGCACGGCGCTGATTTCCGGCTGCCCGATGGATGACGAGACCGCCCGTTGGATTGCCGGGCTGAGTGACTCGCTGGCGGACAAACTGGCCGCGGCGGGCCTGGTTCCGAGGCGTGGTACGGCTCGCCTGGGAGAATTCCTTGACGCTTATATCACCCAGCGCACGGACGCAAAGCCGAACACCGTCCGGAACCTAGAGGCTGCCAAAGCGCGGCTGATTGAATTCTTCGGTCCGGATAAAGGTCTCCGCGACATCACGCCCGGCGATGCTGACGCTTGGCTCCTTTCGCTCCGGGAGCGCTACGCCAGCGGGACGGCTGGCCGAACAGTGAAGCGCGCCAAGCAATTCTTCCGCGCGGCGATCCGGCGAAAACTCTTGCACGAGAATCCCTTTGCGGACGTGAAAGCGCCCAGCGAAGCCAATGAAGCTCGCAAGCACTTCGTGCCGAATGAGGATGCTCAGAAAGTTCTTGAAAGTTGCCCGGACACGGAATGGCGGTTGATTTTCGCCCTGAGCCGTTACGGTGGCCTGCGTTGCCCGTCGGAGCACCTTGCCCTGGAGTGGGCGGGCGTGGATTGGGTGCGAAATCGGTTTTGGGTTCCCAGCCCGAAAACCGAACACCACGAAGGGCATGAAGGTCGCTGGGTCCCGATCTTTGCCGAACTGAGGCCGTACCTCGAAGAAGCTTTCGAGCTGGCGGAACCGGGGGCGGTCCACGTCATCAATCGTTACCGCGATACCAATGCCAACCTGCGGACCCAGTTTCTGCGAATCATCAAGCGGGCCGGCGTCTCCCCGTGGCCCAAGCTATTTCAGAATCTGCGAGCAAGCAGAGAAACGGAGCTGGCAGAGGGCTTTCCGATTCATGTCGTCTGCAAGTGGATCGGCCACGCGGCCAAGATTGCGGAGAAGCACTACCTGCAGGTGACTGATGACCACTTCGAGCGCGCTGCAAAATCCGGTGCACTAGCAGTGCAAAATGCGGTGCAGCAACCCGCTGCACCGTTTCGCACCGAGCCCCCAGAATTGCCGGAAACCGGTAACTCCTCGGGCTTTATGCTTGTTGGTGCGGGAGCGTGCGAGAAGGTGCAAAATGGCGGAGTGCCCCTTGTAGGACTCGAACCTAGAACCCTCTGATTAAGAGTTATCGGGTAGCAATAAACGCTATGTGCGTAATTCGCAAGGAAAAACGCATAATCCGTTATCCGCACTGCGCTTCGGAAAAGTGCCATTGGACGGTATTAGGCAGCGTTGGGATCGTCCGGGTCCAGGTAGGTGGACTACTGACGGCGGCTCTGCAAGTCCTGCACTACCGAGCGAAGCCGATCTCGTGATACGGCTCGCCCGGTTTATGCGGGCTAATGCGGATCGTCACCTTGCGCTCCAATCGTTTGAGGAAGTCCAGCAGCTTGTCGGTGGTGAACCGACTGAAATGCCCATTCATCAGGTGGGACACTTCCGGCTGCTTGATCCCGAGCAGGGAGGCGATCTCCCGCTGGGCCAGCTTCTTGGCTTTGAGGATCTGATAGACATGAAAGCCAATTTTGGCCCGTGCGAACAGCTCGTCGCTGTCCTCAAGCCCCAAGTCGGCAAAGACGTTGCCGGAGCCTTCCTCCAATTGGGTTTCTGCCTGATCGTGGTCCTTATGCCTCATGTTGGGCCCGCTCCTTTGCTTCCGCGTAGCGTTGCCTGATCAATTCAACATCCTGCTTTGGCGTGGCAATACCCTTCTTCGATTTCTTCTGAAAGGCATGCAACACGTAAATGCGTTCGCCGAACTGGACGGCGACTACCGTGCGATAGGCGTCGCCTCCGTAGCGCAAGGCGATCTCGATCACGCCGCTGCCCACCCCCTTGAATGGCTTGGCATCCTTCGGCATCCCGCCGAACTGGATCAGTTGCAGCTCGTCCCCGATGAGCTTTTGCGCACCCTTGGGAAACATCTGAATATTGCGCTTGGCGTTGCCCAACCACACCAACGGCCGCAGCACCGGCGTTTCCTGCTCGGAGTCCTCCATACTGGCCAATGCGTTACTCCTCCATGATATAGGATATTTCCTATAGAGTCAAGCTCCGCATGTCAAGCGCCGTAGCATTCAATGATCGCTATCCGCTTTTCATCGTTCCTTCGCAGACTTCGCCGCCCGCAGGTAGCGCTCGATCTTCGGTTCCACAATCTTCATGAATCGGGGGGCGTAAGTGCCGAACTCCGGCCGGCTCAGGAAACAGACGCCGAGGAAGGCCCAGCGGGCCAACAGGAAAAGGTCCAGGTACGCCTCGTGTTCCCGCGGCAAGCGGCGAATGTGGCGATAGCCGTCCAACATCGCCGCCCGCAGGGCCGGGTAATCTTCCCGCATCTCGATGCGGTCCAAGAGGATCGCGATGTCGTACAGGAAGTAACCGAAGCCGCAGTCGTCGAAGTCGATGGGGCAAGCCTCCCCGCAATAGAACAGCACGTTCGGGAAGATGAGGTCGGCGTGGATGAGCCCGAACACGTCCCGGCCCGTGCCCAATTGCTCCACAACTTCATCCAAACGCTCGCCCACGGCCTCAAAAAGCCGCTTCTGTCGCAGGGTAAGCCGGACCCAGCCCGCCCGTGTCTCAGCATCGCGGTCCAAGAGTCCACGGCGGTCCCACCGCGGCCGCACGAACGAACGAGGGATGCGGTACCAGCTCGCTTGCTGATGGAGGCGGGCTAGGAGGCGACCCATCTCACGGAGGATAGCGGGCGTTCTCTTCTTTCGGGCGAACCGGCCCGGAACCCAGGTCAGGAGCGTGCAAGCCCTTGCCTCGGGGACGCCTTCCGCGGACGCGGTGGTCCAGAGGCCGCCCTGCACGGTCCGTACCGGGGCCGGGACAAGGAATCCGTCCGCGCCAAGGGCCTCGAGCCAGAGCAATTCCGACCGGATGGCAGCTGTGTCGTGCCGCCGCGGGGCGTGGACGCGCAGGGCGTAGCGTTGACCGCCAGGGCATTGCACGCTCCAGGTCGCGTTCTGGATGTATTGGAGGGGAGACAGCGAAGCCTCCCCCAAGTCGTAATCCCGGAGGGCGTGGCGTGCGAGAACGGCCAGGCGGCGGAATTGGGCAGTCTTGGTTAGGTCCTGGAAAGGTTTCATGAGATGGCGCATCCCACGATACATGACCTCGAACCGTTCAACACATCAGCATCGAGCGGCGGCTCAACTCGTCGAGCGGAGCTACGATGGCCGCTCGATCCGCGGCTTTCAGCTCGGTCAAACGCTCGATGCTCACCACTTGTGTTCTCCGCGTGCGCGAACGATGCAGCGTTCCTGCTGCGGCGGCATCGGGTGCTTCCGGGGTCCAAGTGCCGCTGCCGCTGCGGCTGCGTGCAGAGTTTGGTTCGGCCTGGCCTTTCCTCGACCCTGGCGCCATCACGCGGACTGATCGGCTGCTGGCCACGTGGCCGTCGTGAAGTAGCCTTCCAGCAACTGCCCTCCAAACGAGGTCCGTGTGATCCGCGATTTCCCTCCACCACGCAGCAAGTCTGTCCCCGACCGGGCCTTGCCGCCCAACGCCACGGGGCTCACGCTGGTCTCGTTCGACAGATCAATGAGTCGTTGTCCCCATCCACCTGAAGGCGAACAAGCGGGTCAAGACCATGCCGCTCGTAACACGTGGCTCTCCAAGCCGACGTCCAACGGAATGGCGAGGTCCAGTGGCCCCTCGTAGGGAGTCTTTTCCCCGAGCGGCCCGTGGATCTTCCGGTGGAACGCTTCCATAAAACCGTAGCAGTTGAAGTCGGTCCACGTAAACGGCGACTTCCGCCGAAGGGGTTGCGGCTCAATCACACCCGCTCCGTTCGCAAGCTCCCCAACCGCGTCCAGAATGCGATACATCTGGTCTTCGACGGTTGCAAGCTCCAAGCGGATGGACAAGCACTCGATGTGGTGAACGAGATCGGGACGCATCCCCGGTAACCGTCGGAACGCCTGGAAAAGCCACTTGTGATATGGGGCGTAGCGCCGGGACAGGAGGAAGCAGGCCCGCATGACGTTACGGAGCAGGCACGTGATATAGAAGCGGCACGCAACCGCGTCGCTCCTCCGGGCCATCCGTGCCGCGTTCCCCGCAGCGTGCAGCTGAAAGAACGCGAAGGACAGTCGCTTGTACCAGACGTTATCCGGGTAGTATGCGAACCGGCCGCGCAGCGGCGAGACCAGCGGCACGGGCTCATAAAAGATGGTTCCAGACATGTACTCGAACAGCCGAATCTCCGGCAAGTGAATCCAGTCCTCGTTCGAGGCGGGGGGGCCGTCCAGGCCGAGCACCGCCCGAAGGTTCTCCTCCGGTGTAACGATGTACGCCTTGCGTTTGGGTAGGGTCGTGGCCGAGGAGCGGAAACCTGCGAATGTATCCGGCAGTTCCGCCTCCAGCAGCCCTTGTACTGCTTCACCCTGTTTACGCTTGTCCGCTTCGGACAGGAAGAGGAAGAAACGCGGACCCCAGTTGTGGTCGCGCGAAATCTCATCATCGAAGCCGCCGATCTCGCTTCCGCAGCCCGACTCAAAGCCGCCTGCGACGAGTCCAGCGGCGGCGCGCTCGGCCAAGTCGGGGAAGTGCCGACGCAACAGGGGGAGACCGGCTTCCATGAAAAAGCGACGCGACAGCTCAATTCCGTTCATCGGCCGCCTCCTCACCGACAGCGTGTCCTTTGCCCTTTTGTAGCATCGGTGGCCGCGCCCGAAGGTCGGTCGGATGGATCACGTACAGGTGACGGAGGTTGGTGCGGAACAACACTTCCTTCTCATGCCGCAGGCCGATCTTCTCTGCCACGCGGATGGAAACTAGGTTCTGTGGATCAATGATGGCAACCAGGCGCGGCAGGGCCAGGACGCCAAAAGCATAGTTGCGAACCGCCGTTGCAGCCTCCGTGGCCAGCCCGCGCCCCCAGTATGCACGGGCCAGGCGGTAGCCGATCTCGATCTCCACTTGGCCGTCGATGTTGTCGAACCGGGTCAAGCCACAGAAGCCGATCACCCGAAGGTCGGGCTTGTGGACGACTGCCCACAATCCGAATCCCCACTTGCAGTAGTAATCCTCCAGGCACCCCCGCAGCCACGTCTGAACCCAGTCCCGCGACTGCGGGCCGAGGCCGAAGCGCATGACCTCGGCATCCCCGAAGATCTCCATCATGGCGTCGAGGTCAGCAACGTGGAAGCAGCGCAGGAACAAGCGTTGGGCCTCTGCGATCATCATGCGCCGGCTCCTCTACAGAATCTCCTGGTCAGCGGGCGGCTCGGCCACCTATCTACTCAGTTCAATGCCGAAGCACAGCAAGATCACCGCAAGGATAGCAGGCGGCACCGCGAAATCAAAATGATGTTTTTGCGAGGATATGCAGAAAACCCCTAACTGATGCATCGGCCGCCGTTCACCCTGTGATTGACGGCCGCCCCTCGACTGTCGTACCCTTTGGAAAGGAGAATTTTTCATGCACCAACAGATCGACGTGGTTTACGAAAATGGTGTGCTGCGCCCCCTGGGACCGCTCCCCTACCCATTGGAAGAGCACCAGCACCTTACCGTCACCCTGGAAGGTCCCAATGGCAGCCGGGACTGGCTGGCCGACGCCGATCCCAGCATCAGCCTTGAGGCCGTGCGTCAAGCGCTGGCCAATGTCCCCGGCACACTCGCTCAGCTGGTGGATGAGGAACGCGAGGACCGCTAAACCCTAGAGGGGCCAGGATGGCCGACCGTTTCTTTGATACCAGCGCCGCCGTCAAGCATGATCACTCGGAACTCGGCTCGGCCAAGGTCGATGCCCTGCTCGCCCAAGCCGGTGACCGCCATTTTCTCTCGGATCTTGCCGTCGTGGAATTCCACTCCGTCTTGGCCCGCCTGGTCCGCGCCGGCACCGTCACGCCTGCCACCTTCCAGCTGGCACGCGGACGCTTTCTTGCCGACATCGCCGGCGGTCCCTGGCAGCTGCTCCCCATCTCCGCCGCTCACTTCCACGACGCCCAGCAACTGCTGCTAAAGCACGGCCTTACCCGTCGCCTGCGCACCCTCGACGCCATCCAGCTCGCGGCAGCACTGGCGTTGCACGCCGGCGTGCCGCTTGACGCCTTCGTGTCTGCCGATGTCAACCTGGGCTCCATCGCCACGCTCGAAGGTCTGACCGTCCTCAACCCCGAAGTGCCGTAGCTCGTCTACAAAACTCTTACAAAACTCTTACAATTCGGATGATGCGGGACAAGGCTAACGAAAGAGGCCGCTGTAACTCATTGTTACAGCGGCCTTTGCATGTGCCCCTTGTAGGACTCGAACCTACAACCCTCTGATTAAGAGTCAGATGCTCTGCCAGTTGAGCTAAAGGGGCCCTCTTTGGACCACGGCCAATCGGTTCTGCTGTTGAAATCGGTTCCGCACCGTCCAGGCAATTATTGCCTTTTCGCATTTTAAGGTGATGAGCCGCAATTTCAAGCCTTCGTTCTTGTGCTTCCGTCCTCCGTCCGACACTCGCGGAGCGACCAGGGGCGAAGCTAATCCAGATCGAAATCGATGGAATTCATCCGCCCCCCTCGAACTTGGCAGGATAAGCCGGATAGCTCCGGGTCGCAGTACTTCTCCGGAAGCAGTGAGCGCGGATTCAGCGCCGCTCCTTCCGCGCTGGCCGCGGGATTTGATTCGATGGCCATCACCGTCACCCGATGCCAGCCGACGGTTGCTCCCGGACGAGAATTCGTTTGCAGGACGTACGTTCCATCCGAGTGAATTTCCGACCGAGAAAGCGCTCCGGTCGTCCCTCGGAGCGCATCCGGCGTAAAGACGATCATGCCTGCGCTCAATGGAACGCCCCGATAGGAAACCTTTCCGCGCACCGGCGTCAAAGCCTCAGGGTCCATCCCACATCCGGAAACCACGGGCAGCAAGACCACCGTGGCCAGAGCCGGGCACATCCATCGAACACGTCGCATCATCGCCCGCTTAATCCTTCCGCTGAGTGACCATGTCGCCCCAACACCCGAACATCGCTCGGCGATCATAACAACCTTCACCATCCGAGCCAAGCCGAGCGTGCGGCAAGCAGGAAGCCGATCGAACCGTTTCGGGCTTGATCGTTTGGGCAAATTCGCAAGACTGTTGGTACTGGCCGACGGGTCCATTTCGCTAGGGAGGACAGTGCGGTGCCGCCCCGGGTTCGCCTGTTGTCGCTATGGCTATCCCAGCTTGCCCGCTCTCTTGCGGACATCTGCCTGCGCGTCTTCCTCGTCCTCCAATTTTCGCAACAAGGACTCGACGGCCTCAGCGCCTGGTTTTTAACCCTTCCGTTTTTTGTCGCACCCTTCATCCTTCTCGCTCCGCTGAATGGAGCATTGAGCAACATTCTTCCGAAGCGAGCTCTCCTCATCAGCTCGGCCAGCTTTTGCCTGTGTATGACGGCTCTTTTCGGCTTCTTCGCCGGCATGCAGGGCGACTTCTGGTTGTGGTGCATCGGCTTAATGCTTGTGGGAGCGGGACAGGCAGTCTACAGCTCCGCTCGTTATGCGATCCTTCCCGCCGCCGCTTACGAGACACGCTGGCCGCTGAATCGGGTTATGGGCTTCATCGAGACCGGTCGCGCCCTTGCTGCGGTTGCCGGCTTCTTTCTAGCTTGGACGCTACACAATCGTTCCTGGTCGGAATTGCTGTCGGCTCTCCGCTGGAATTGGCTATCCTCCATTTCCATCGGATATGGAGAGTTCCCTGCGGCGGTGGCCGTCGCCTTCGGGTTCGATCTCCTTGCCATGCTCAGCGCCCTGGCGGTTCGCTTCCCCTCCGATCCACGCCGGCCGGAAGCACCGGTGGCGGCGCTTGCAGGCTTCTTTCGGGATACGAGGGTCCTCGGCAACGATCGGACGGCCAGCGGCAGCCTTCTCAGCTTGGCCTATTTTCTAGGTGTGATCACGGCCGGGATGGGCGCCGGGTTCGTTCCCGCAGTCGAGATCGGGTCTATGGCCGGGTGCCTTCTGTCCGCTTTCCAGGGACATCCCCGGCGGATGCTCGGCTTAGTACCGCTGGCGGCGATTGGTCTGACGGCATCCCTGGTATGGGCGGCGATGGGCTCTCACCTCCTCGGAGCTTATCTGCTCCTGGGCTGGATGGCGGGCCTTCTCACCGTGCCGCTGCGCACCGAGTATCTGTTGACCACGCCCGCGCAGATGCGTGGCAACGGCATGGCCTTGATGAACGCGACCACCAGCTTTGCGACGCTGGTCCCGGCACTGTTGATCTCGCAAATGGCCTGGCTCGGGATCACAACCCGGGCCATTTATTTCTGGTTGCTGGCAGGTTGTGCAGCCCTCGGGGCCGTCGTGGCCTGGCGGGTTTTGCTGCGTGAAGCGATCGAGCAACTGGGAGAGATGGTTCTTTGCGTGATGTACCGCATTCGGGTCCGGGGGCCGGGATGTTTCCAAATGCCGCTGAATGGTCCGCTTCTGGTGGTCGCCAATCACACGGCCTGGTTCGATCCGCTATGGCTGGCCAAGGTCTTGCCGCGCCAATTAACCCCGATGATGACCAGCAAATTCTTTGATTTGCCGATTCTGCACTGGCTGATGAGAAATGTCGCCGGCGCCATCCGAGTCCCGGCTACTCCCTTCCGTCGGGAAGCACCGGAGCTGCAAGAGGCTGTGACCGCCCTGGATCGGGGTAGCTGCGTCCTCATCTTCCCAGAAGGCTACATGCGGCGCCGCCCGGAACAGACGGTGCGCCATTTTGGCCAAGGCGTATGGCGGATCCTCTGCCAGCGGCCGGAAACCCCGGTCGTCGTTTGCTGGATCGAGGGTGGCTGGGGGAGTTACGCTTCGTATTGTGGCGGACCGCCCACCGTGAACAAACCTCCTGATTTTCGTCGGCCGATCGACATTGCCGTGGAAGCACCGCAGCGTTTAGATCCCGCTCTCCTTGCCGACCAGCAGGCCACTCGAAATTACCTGATGCGTGCTTGCCTGGAGGCACGGCGTCACTTGGGGCTGCCTCCTTTGTCGCTGCATCCGGGGGCTCCCGAACCGGCAACGTCAAACGACGACCCGTGTGAAAATGAGGAGTGCTGATCGGCTCGGGGCTCATTCGGACTGACCATGCCGGCGTTCGACCACGGCGATGTCGCAAAGTCCGAGCGATGTTTCCCCCATCAGCCAGCTCAGCTTCTGCGCGAGCGCCTCCGGCACTCCGGGGATCGTGCCGAGTCCAAAGTGCCGGACAGCGGTGATCTGCAAGTCGGGCGTCAAGGCGTAATCGAGTCCTTGCAAGGAATGGCGGTGCGTCAGCAGCAGCACGGTGCGAGGTCGGTCCTGGAGCCAGCGAACCAGCAAGTGAGTCTGCTTGCTGCGATAACTCTGAAGATCGTCCCGGCCGATGTAAAATGCGGCTGAATCGCAGTTGCGCGGATAGCAAACGACCGGAGTCTGCCGGTCGCCACAATAGTGTTTCAAGTCAGCAAGCCGGGCGCTCGCGGCCCGGTAGCCGGCGTACCAGGGCAAGAGAACATTATGGCCCGTGAAAAGAATGATGAAAGACAGAGGCATGAGTCTCGTCAGCCAACGGCGGTGGATCGCGCCGCCCTCGGTCAGACAGTAGCCCAGCGCCAACGCCAGGAAAGGAAAGGCGGGCAGGATGTATGTCGGCAATTTGCAGCCGGAGAGAGAGAAGAAAAGAACACACCAGCCGCCGGCCAGCAGCACGAAGCCGAGTTCGGGACACCGCCGGCCCGCCACCGCGGCATCGGCGGAGAGTAGAAATCGGCTCACCGGGACCGCGAACAAGGTGGCCGGTAGCAGGCCGACCAAGAGCACAGGACCGTAAAACCAAATCGGCCGCAGATGATCGAACGGAGCCACGAAACGCACCACATTCTGCACCCAGAAAAAATAGGGTCCGAATGCGGGCAGGCGAATACAGATGGCCACATACCAGGGGAGGGCGACGGCAAGCATGGCCCCAAGGAAGAAGAGGATGGCCCGCCGGCTGATGGGGCAGGAGCGACCTTCGAGCCGGCGGTAGGCCCACAGCGGCGCCGCAAGCAGCAGCAATACCACCGGTCCCTTGGCCAAAATACCCAGCCCGGTAGCGCCGCCGGCAAGTAGCCACCAGTCGTATCGCAACCGCTGGCCACGTACTGCTTCGTAGGCGGCGAAGACGGCCAAGGCGACACAAAACGTCAACAGACCGTCGAGGATCAGCAGCCGGCCAATGCTGACAAATCCTGGTGCCAGGCTGAGCAGCAAGGCTCCCCAAAAGGCGGCGCGTTCGCCAAGGATCCGCCGGCCAAAGCCATACGTCAGAAGAATGCACCCATGCACCGCCAGCGCCGGCACCAAACGGGCCGACCAATCGTGGACACCGAAGAGGCGATAACCGAGCCCGACCAGCCAATAGAGTAAAGGCGGCTTGTCGAGGTACGGTTCGCCTTGCAGATACGGCACGACCCATTCGCCACGGAGGAGCATTTCCCGCGGGATCTCCGCGTACCGCCCCTCGTCCGGCTCGAAAAGATAAAAACTCATGCATGGGTAGAGCAGCGCCCCCGGAATGAGCAAGAGAAGCAACAGCGAGCCGTACCGGCAGCGCTCGTCGGCGGATCGGCGTCCTGGAAAGAGGAACTGGGACCAAAATAAAGGGAGCCAATCTCGGGCACGCTGGGGGAATGCAAAGGCGGGGCAATTCGCTGCCCGTAGT
>Ga0209060_10001342_pt1 | contig 27728 bp, 22 predicted proteins | sample Coa_R1_8_FD_187155 | JGI IMG/M metagenome (GOLD analysis project Ga0209060, IMG submission 187155) | Surface soil microbial communities from Centralia Pennsylvania, which are recovering from an underground coalmine fire - Coalmine... | ecosystem: Environmental > Terrestrial > Soil >...
TTGCTGTCCGCGCGATTGGTACACAAAGGGACGCCTCTGCCTGCCCTGCGCGCCCTCAGTCGCCCCAAGGCTGGCGTTTATTCTAGCCACAGCGGCCCGCGCCCTGCCGGAGCACAGATAGCGTTCTCTCATTCGATGAGGAAAATCACGGGCAGGTTGTCGGTAGCCATAGTGCACCAGCCGGTAACTCTACGCCAAAAGACGACAACGCGCTTTCCTCGCAAAGGATGGAACTCGCGAGAATCGGAAATCTGCTGACACCGCGAGTTGGCAGATGCTGAGAAATGTGACAAAGGGCCAGCAATTCTATGGCTGGGAGGCAGGGGTTCGAACCCCGATAGGCAGATCCAGAGTTTCTCGCGGGCCGATGATGCCACAGGAAATCAGCAACTTAGCCCTGCAAATTCCGAACAAGCCGGGCAAAATCCGCAACCCCCGCGCAACCCCAGTTCATTCCGCAACGTCGAGCTCCCCAGTAATACTAGGTTAAGTATGTGTGTGCTCGTTCAGAATGATTGTTGACACTCTTGGTAGAGTGTTCAGATGCAAACCGTTTCAGGTAAACCGCCCCGCTCCAGGTACCTGGAGCGGGGCAGCACGGAATTGAGCCGGGAGGCTCGCAAGCGGCTGCAATGGTTCGATCATTACCGAGCTCACGGCGGCAACGCAGCCCGGACTTGCCGTTATTTCGGGATCAGCCGTGAAGCCTTTTATCGCCGGAAGCGGCGCTACGATCCAGAGCATTGAAGCACGCTGGAGGACCGTTCCCACCGGCCTCATCACCGCCGCCGATCCACCTGGACGGCCGAACAGGCCGAACAGGTTCGCCGTCTGCGGGAGCAGTTTCCGCGCTGGGGCAAGGACAAGTTGGCGGTGCTGTTGCGGCGGGAGGGCTGGCCGGTGTCGGTCTCGATGGTCGGCCGAATCCTGACGTCTCTCCCCCAGCGCGGAGCGCTGCGCGCTCCTGGGGTCTTTCGGGTGAAACGGCGACGAGGCACGGCGGGACGCCCCTGGGCGCTGCGTAAACCCAAGGATTACGCGGTGGAGGCGCCGGGCGATCTGGTGCAACTCGATACGATGGACCTGCGGCCGACGCCCAACGTGGTCCTGAAACAGTTCACCGCTCGTGACGTGGTCTCTCGCTGGGATGTGATCGAGGTCCATCATCGTGCCACTTCGACGGCGGCCCCTTTGTTCCTGGACACCTTGCAACGCCGTTTGCCGTTTCCCTTGCGAGCCATCCAGGTGGACGGGGGCAGCGAGTTCGCCGCCCTCTTCGAAGCCGCTTATCAGCAACGGGGCCTGCGTTTATTCGTGCTACCACCGCGCTCGCCCAAACTCAACGGCCGGGTCGAGCGCGCCAACGTACTCACACCGAGGAATTCTATGAGATCCATGCTTACTTGCTCCCCATCACCCAGCTCAACCGAGAACTCGAAGCCTGGGAACGAACTTACAATACCGTCCGACCCCATCAGGCTCTGGGATGGCCTCGACAGGTTCCGCCGTTCGACGGGGCGCGGTTTGATTCGCACAGGAAGAGGAACGGACGGAAGCTTGATCCGTGCGACGCTGGAGGCGGCGGGATTTTTCGCGGCAGCGCGGGCTGCAATACTGCTGGCTGCGATCACAATGGTGGCAGAGATAAAACACTGCGCCACAGGGAGGAAAGCGACAAACACGCTGACGAATGACTGTGAGACAGGCCGCAGGCACCGGTTTCCAGAGGAAGCGCTGGACAACCGGCACCGATCAGGTAAGAATGACCCTTGTCTGGCCGGTCTCTGTTCAAAAAATACGTTTTCTGATGCGCGCCAACACTGAACCGGCCGCACCTGGAGTTTCTTTTCAAGAAAGAGACAGGATTCATCCTCAAGGCTCGCCTGCGGGAAGTGAGGCTGATGCGAGCTGCGGAGTTGCTGGCGTCCGACCATCCGAGCGTCAAGCAGGCTGCCCTCTTGGTAGGATATCAGAGCATTCCTAACTTCACTCGCCATTTCAAAAGGCGATTCGCGATGAAGTCTGCCGAATATTACCTCACTTCTAAGTCGGCACATGTTGCGAGTGCACTCCACGATCCATGGGCCTCAAGTGAGCTGCCCTGCATCAGAGAATAGTTATTCCGGCAGAAGCGGGGATGCATCCCGAGTAGGATGCTAAATAGGTGTAGCGGCGGCTTCACGCCGCCGTCCGGCCGTTAAGAAGACGAGCTTGTAGCGATGTAAAATCGCCGCTACGCGATAAAATTTTTCAGCATCCTGCCAGATCCCTCGTTCCCCTTGCCTTTGCGAAGGATAAGTTTCACCGGCGATCATCCTGCGCTGGCATGACGGAGGGTATGGCCACGGCCTGCAGTGCGCCGCGGCCATCCAAGGGGGAAAATTGAAACGCCTGTTCACAGTGATTCTGTTGCTGACCTCGCTTTCACCCCTCTCCTTCTCACTTCGCACGTCTCGGCGTAGAGCGATGAGGGCTCATTCGGTCATCCCGCAATTGGCCGCGAAGTAGCTGTTCAAGTGCATTTTCGGGACGGGCAGGAATATGAGCTTTCCATCCCGCAACTGATTGCTTAGAGAAGTTATTCACCACTTGTTGGACCAGTCAGGAAGGCGAGGGAAGGCCGCTCGCGCCGCTTTCTGACCCTTCCGATCCGCTCATTTTTCTTCGCAATACCAACCGGCTTTCAGGACCCTATGCGAACGCTTGCTCCGGTTGTCACAATCTTCCCTGCGTGGCGGCAGGGGAGATATCGTGACCAGAGTCTTTGTGGAGGGAAACCGTTTTGACTTCCTCACGTTTGATCATGGGGACACCATGCCTGCGCGATGCGCTGTCTCAATGAGCGCAGCGAGTTTGTGACCCAGCAATCCGCCGCCGACCCGCGCAAGACCATCGGCATGAACGGCTCAGGCTTCATCGAAATGCTCCCCGCCAGATGACAGCACAATTGCAGTGCATCCGTGATGCCACGTCCACAGGCGGCGCGCAACTGCTGGATGCCAAAGGAGTATGGTTTGGCGTAATTGCCCGTCGTCTGGACGGCTCCTGGGACACTTCGCACGTCATGGGCTTGCCGCCTGAGAGCATCAAAAGCTCGGGACTGGATGATCCGCCCGGTTTAGTGATCCTGCTATTTGTCCAATCGGGCAATGTGGTTTCGTTGCGGGTATTCACCAACAACGCCTTCAACCAGCATCACGGAATTCAATCGGAGGGGCGCTTCGGCATCAACGTGGATGCGGATGGCGATGACCTTGTAAACGAGCTGACGCGGGCCGACGTGACCGCGGTCACCCTTTTCCAGGCCAGGCTCCCCGTTCCCAGACGCGTCGTCAACATCGACCCTTACGTTGAAGCGGCCATCGTGAACGGGGAGAAGTTGTTTCAAGGGTTGCCTGCGCGACCTGCCATTCGGCAGTGACGCTTTCTTTGCGGGAAACATGATATGACCTGTCCTCCCGGCATCCGGCCCTGACCCCTCCATCATCCTACCAGGCGGCGAAGGGAACACTCTATTTGCCTGATCTTACAAATGCAGCGATGCTTCGACCCGATTACGCAATCTGTTCAATCCGTATCGAAGCGCTGTTCCTTCCAAGGATCGCCATAAATGTGGTAACCATTCTGCTCCCAGAAACCTGGCCGATCATGGGGCATGAATTCCAGGCCACGCACCCATTTAGCGCTCTTCCACGCATAGAGCTTGGGCACCACCAGGCGCAGCGGCCCCCCGTGTTCCGGCGGCAGGGGTTCGCCATCGTGCTTATAGGCGAAGAGCACATTCTCTTCCATCAGGTCGGCCAGCGGCACGTTTGTGGTATAGCCTTCCGCACAATGGATCATCACGTGAGCCGCGTCGGGCTTTGGTTTTGTCATCTCATAAATGGTTCGAAATGCGACTCCCTCCCAGTGGTTGTCAAACCGGCTCCAGCGGGTGACGCAGTGGAAATCCGCCGTCACCTGAGTGCTGGGCAAATTGAGAAATTCCTGCCAACTCAGGCAGATCGGACGTTCCACCAGGCCAGCGGTGCGAAAGTTCCAGGTCTTGGGGTCAAAATCAGGTACATCGCCATAATGTAAAACGGGCCATTTCAGCGTCAGGGACTGGCCCGGAGGCAAGCGGCCTTCCTCCCTCATCTTTTCCTCAAGTGCCTTGCGTTCATTGTCGCCGAAGAAGCTCATACTCACCTCCCTCCTCAATTCTGACACAGTTCCTGTTTCAATTTGGGGAGTATTCATAAACTCCGGAAGCGATTCGCTGGGCGGGCCCTGTCAGGCGGACTGACCCGCCTTCGGGCCAATCGATTTCAAGAGGGCCAGCCACGGTCTTGACGCGAACGCGGCGCCCGGTATAACCATTCAGGATGGATGCTACCGCCGCCGCGCAAGATCCCGTTCCCGAAGATGCGGTCTGGCCGACGCCGCGCTCCCAGAAACGCACTTCGATTTCCCGCCTGGAAATAACCTTGACGAACTCGACATTTGTGCGATTGGGGAAATGCGGATGGACTTCAAGCTCCCGGCCGATGGCCTTCCAATCGACCTGCTCAAAGTCCGGCACGAAAAGGGAGCAGTGGGGGTTCCCCATGGAGGTGATCGTCGCGCACTGTTTCCCTTGTGAGGTCGAGAGGGGATAAGCCAGGACGGGTGGTGAGATATTCCGGGCGCGGAATGGAATCTTTTGTGGGTCCAGAATAGGATGTCCCATTGCAACCCGGAAAATCCATCGCCCTCTCTCTTCTTTCAGGCAGTCGAGCTCCTTAACCCCAGCGAGAGTTTCCAGCTTCAGAGATACCTTGCGCGGATCATACTCCCTCAGGCATGCCGCGGCGCATCGAATGCCGTTGCCAGACATTTCCGCCTCGCTGCCATCAGCGTTGAAAAACCGCACGCGCGCATCGTGACCCCGCAACCGGGGGGGCATCACCAGCAAAAATCCATCAGCTCCGACGCCGGTTTGGCGATGGCAGATGGCACGCGCCAATCGAGCGAGGGATCGCGTATTTCCGACCATGCTATGTAGAAGTGTGATCTTCGTGTTTCGGCGGGAATCGCGATCGATCATGGTCCAGGATGTAACAATGAAATCGTTGCCCAAGCCGTGGAGTTTTGTGAAAGGCACTTCAATGCAGTTTTTCATCTGATCCGTCACTTCTGAAGTCTGTAACAATGATCGGAATTGTGGAACTGAGTGCGCGGCCAGTTGATCGTTCTGTTTGAGGGTTGAACATGACTTCGACTAATCAATACGTCGGTAGATTTCCACATAAATTCCCCGCGAAAAAGTCCTCTGGCTCACGACCTCGAAATCCTGAAAGGCCTGCGGAAAGGCCTTCATCAGCTCGTCGACGGGATCACCCCTTTTACGAACAATCCATTCCACATACTGGCCTGCCCCTAAATGGATTCTCTGCCAGTATTTGCGATCGATGTTCGTCAACGTCTTTCGATAGGGGATTCCGACCTGAGGCATGAGACACGGCCACTCGCCAGCGGCCAGAAGCACACGCTGGCCGTCGTAGTGACGGCTGAAAAACCGGATGACGTCCTGTTCCTCATCCGATTTGCACGGAGTATTCAAGATTCCTTCCCGAACCACGGCGAGGTTCTCCGCTCCTTTCCATCCCATACCCATCGCCTGCGCCGCGAAAATGGCGCAGAGGACCCCGAGAAGAATGCGCCGATGATTTTTTGAAGCACGCTCAGGAATCAGGAACGCCGGCAGAAGCGCCACAGCCGGCGCCATCTCAAGACCATAACGCAAATTGTAGTAGGTGTGCGGGAATAAGGTGGGAACGTAGATCGGTACGCTACCGTACGCGAACGATTGTGTATAAAAAAGCAACGGAACCAGGAAGATGAGCATGGCCGCGCGTCGGCGACGAAGCGAACGATCCAGAATCCATGCGATGCAACCCAGCGCGGCCAATTCCAAAGACCAGGCGCCGAACACCAGCCTTAAATCTTCCAGGTAGTAATGCGCCGAGAGCCACCAGCTTCCGTCGGTGGGATAACGGAAGCCGGTCGTAGCAAGTTGGTGAGCATAAATGGCCTGAGCGGAATAGGGCCCATTATAAAACTGAAGAGGGTTATGAAAACGATAGGCGTTGTGCAGCAGCCAAAGAAGCGGACCTGTGCCTGCGATCAAACTGAAAACAAGCGCCTCACCGATACGGTCCTTCCAGGGTCGAAACCGGCACAGCAGAATAAACAGTACGGCAAAAGGCAGCAGGTACCAGCCATCGTAGCGGGTCAGCGTTCCAAAGAAAGCTGCTAGGGCTGCGCTCACCAGCGTCTTTATCCTTCCAGATTGCTGGAATCTGAACAGTAGGAAGACCGTCAGGACGCCCCAGAAAATAGCCAAGGATTCGGTTAAGGGCGTCGTAGCGGCATAAAGCCAATTAAGACAAAGGAGAGTGGAAGCGAGAGTTGCAGCTGCCGCTGTCAGAGTGTGGTTCATTTCGAGTGACACGCGAAAGAGCAGCCAGGCAGTAAGGGCAAAGGCTATTGCGGAAACCAGACTGCCTGCAAGACCGGTGCGCCAGAGGATATCATTTATTGCAAGCGGGGCAGCCAAAAGATGAGGCAGCGGCAACCAGACGCTGCCGATAGCCTCATAGCCCGGGGTTAAGGAATCGAAGATTCGCCGCGCGCCCTCCACATGCGCGATTCCATCGCCATAAAGGTTGCTGAGATGATGCGATTCGAAGAAGTAAAGGCTGCCCCAGTCAGCGATCAAGATCATGCCCCAGACCAGCGCCGCCATGGGCCGCGAAATCGCAGGCAGGTTTTGATCTTCAGGTGCAGGCACAGCCAATCTCGCATCGCATCATCAAACAGAGGCCCGATAAACTAGCTTTCTTGTTCTCGCTCCGCCGCCACCCCTCGCCCGGAAGGAAGAGTGCTGGCACCCTGGATCCTTTGCCGCAAAAAATCCTGACAGCGCGTTAAACATCGAAGTGCGTCATGGCCTTGAATTCCTTGAATCGTGTCTCGATTTCCTCAGGTTGAACCCGCAGCAGGCGCGAGAGACCGAATTCTTCCACCGCGAAGCTTGCCATGACTGAACCATAGACGAGGGCGCGGCGAAGGCTGGGTTCTGAAAGGTCCCCGGTCTTGGCAAGATATCCCATAAAACCACCCGCAAATGAGTCGCCCGCTCCCGTGGGATCGTGAACCTGCTCCAGGGGAAAGGCCGGAGCAAAAAATATAGATTGATCCTGGAACAGGCACGCGCCATGCTCCCCGCGCTTTACGATCAGAGTGCGTGGCCCCAGCCTTTGAATGATGGAAGACGCCCGGCGGAGGTTCTCAACGCCGGAAAGCATTCGGGCCTCTCCCTCGTTAATCACGAGAGCATCAACTGCGGCCAGCGTCTTTTTCAGATCTTCGGGCTTGCCTTGAATCCAGTAATTCATCGTGTCACAGGCCACGACGCGAGCTTTGGGAAGTTGCTTGCGAACGTGCAGCTGGAGCACGGGATCAATGTTGCCAAGAAAAACGAATTCAGAATTCAGATACGATGAGGGAATCTTGGGAGCAAAGGATTGGAAGACATTCAGTTGCGTCTCCAGAGTCTGCGCCTCATTCATGTCGCCCTGATATTTTCCCCGCCAGCGAAACGTTTTGCCTTTCGCCCGTTCCAGGCCCTGAGTATCGATGGGACGCCCGCGAAAAATCCGCATCTGCTCATCGCCAAAATCCTCGCCCACCACAGCCACCACATTCACCGGTGTGAAATAACTTGCCGTCACGGAAAAATAAGTCGCTGACCCTCCGGCAATCTCTTCGGCCTCGCCGTAGGGCGTCTGGATGCTATCGAAGGCTACTGAACCCACCACGAGCAAAGACATTACGGGAAAATCCTCCTCATTCAATCCAGCTTACATCCCTGTAGAACACCTATTTCAAGTACTTTCCCACCAGTAAATTCAATTTCTTCTTCGTGGCTGCGGGAATCTTCTTGCGATCGGTCAGGATTGCATGCGCCAGGGCCGATCCGCACTTGCAGACACGCTCTTTCGGAAGATTGCGGACCGCATGCCGGATAATCTCCGCAGCGTTTTCCGCATTCCGCTGAAGGCATTCGTAAACCTGATCCACGGTCACCGCATCGTGTGCCGGATGCCAGCAATCGTAATCGGTCACCATCGCCAGTGTGGCGTAGCAAATCTCGGCTTCCCGCGCCAGCTTCGCTTCCTGAAGATTCGTCATGCCGATCACATCCATCCCCCAGGAGCGATAGAGGCGAGATTCAGCCTTGGTCGAAAAAGCCGGTCCTTCCATGCAGACATAGGTTCCTCCACGGTGGGCTGTCACGCCAGCGGATGCGCAAGCCTTCTCAAGAGTATCCTGCACCGTGGGGCAAAAAGGATCGGCAAAACTAATGTGAACGGCGATGCCTCCCCCAAAAAATGTGGAAATCCGATGATGCGTGCGGTCAAAAAACTGATCAGGGATGACCATTTCCATGGGTTTAAATTCCTCGCGCAATGAGCCCACCGCACTCAACGAGATGATGCGCTCCACGCCGAGCTTTTTAAAGCCGTAAATGTTGGCGCGAAAGTTCAGTTCCGAGGGCAGCAGCAAGTGGCCTCTTCCGTGGCGGGCCAGAAAAGCCACGTGACGCCCCTCGAATTTCCCCACCCGGTAGGCGTCTGAAGGCCGGCCGAAGGGGGTCACCAGCCGGACTTCCTTTGCGCGTTCGATGCCTTGCAGGTTGTAAATTCCGCTGCCACCGACAATTCCGATTTCAGCCTGGGCCATAGTCGCTTATCCTTAATCAGGCAGTGACGAGTGGGGACTGGTCGTGGCGAGTAAGAAGCAAAGAATCGCTTCCGACGCCGCGGGTTTTTTGTCACTGATCATTTCTCACATAGCACCTCAATGTGATTCTTGGCGGCTTCACCCCTCAGGATGAAAGGTTCTCTGAATTGAGACAACGCTGGGCTGCCGTCTCCGAAGCCAAACCCTTTATTCAGACACAGAAACGGTGCTGCTGTCTACCGGTTGTGTCGAGAAAAATCCGGCAATTGATGAATCTGCGATGGCGGAAAAGGTGCCATCGCGTTCCTCGAGGCGTGCCCACGGCGTGGAAAGATCATGTGGGAAGATCACCAGAGCGCCTTCCGCAGCGAGTTGCGGAAGAAGACGCTTCTTGTTTTCCAGGGTTTCGAGTGGATAGAGGTCAAAGCCCATCATCCAGGCGTAAGGAAGGTGAAGCCGCGTGGGCACAAGATCTGAAATAAAATAGGCCTGCTTGCCTTCGGAGCTGATCCGTACAGCCTGCATATAACGTGTGTGGCCAGGTACGACCTCGACTCGGAGGCCGGGAATCAATTCCGTGTCGCCTTCCAGAAAATCCGTCTGTTTTTCGGCCGCCGCGAAGAACTGTTCGATGTAGCTTGCGCGATCACGCTCCGTGGGCGAGACGGCATGTTCCCACTCGCCGCGTTGCACAAAGTAACGCGCGCGTGGAAACATCGGGATCCATTTCGATCCCTCGCGGCACGTGTTCCAGCCGCAGTGGTCGAAATGCAGGTGCGTATTGATGACGATCTGGATGTCATCCGGTGAGAGGTTGCGCTTCTGAAGCTCTGCCGGAAGCGAAGTGACAGAGTGATCGACGCCATATATATCAGCGCGCTTAGGGTCAAACTGATCTCCAATGCCGGTCTCAATCAGAACATTCAGCTTTTCAGTTTGAACCAACAGGCAAGTAAGGCTCATCCGAACGCGATTGCGGGCATCTGACGGAAGCTTTTTCTCCCAGAGCGGTTTCGGCACAATGCCAAACACCTGGCCGCCGTCCAGGGTAAAAGTGCCGTCCGTGAATGCATCAATATGGAACCTCCCTAATTTCATTTCGTCTCCTGAGTAAGTTCAATTAAAATTCCCGCAGTGCTTTTGGGGTGAAGAAATGCCACGCGCTGGTTTCCCGCTCCCAGGCGCGGCTGGGTGTCGATCAGCCGCACGCCGGATCGCTCAAGCTCTTCCAGTGAGCGCTCGAGATCCGGAACAGCCAGTGTCAGATGATGAATCCCCGGGCCTCGCTTGGCGATGAAGCGCGCAATGGGCGAATCCGGCGCCGTGGCCTCCAGCAATTCAATGTGACTCTCACCCACCTCGAAAATCGCTGCGCGCACCTTCTGATCCTCCACCACTTCCTCAGACGTTGGCGATCTGCCCAGAAGTTTTTCAAAGATCGGGATCGCCTGCTTCAACGATTCTACAGCGATGCCAAGATGATGAAGTTTCATGACATCCGTTCGTCGCGCGGGGGATTGCCTGCGGGGCTCGCCGAATCGAGTTCAGCGGGTTGCGGCACACCTTGAAGGATTGCTTCAATGACTGTATGCGGATCGGTTCGCCGTTCAAGAATCTGATCCACGTGCTTCGTGATCTCGTGATCGTTCAAGGCGCTATGGATCACTCTCTCAAATAATTTCTGCCGCAGGAGTTGCAAGAGCCGCAAGCGCCATTTCTCTCGCTCACGATCTTTCCACAACGAGCTTCTCTCGGCACAGGAATGGAACTCGCCGACCGCCTGTAATAGATCTTCAATGCCCTGCCCTGTGGTGGCAACGGTCTTGATGATGGGGGGCCGCCAATGACCCCGAGAAGGAGACAGAGAAAGCATGGCATTGATTTCCTGGGCCATGCGATCCGCCCCGGCGTGATCCGCCTTGTTGATTACAAAGATGTCCGCAATTTCCATCACTCCGGCCTTAAAAACCTGCACGTCATCTCCCATCACAGGCGTCAGGAGCAAGAGGGTTACATCCGCCAGGCTGGCGACTTCAACCTCATCCTGGCCAACGCCGACTGTCTCAATCATCACCGTATCATAGCCCGCGGATTCCAGAATCGTCACGGCGTCCTCTGTGGCAGGTGCAAGCCCGCCCAGGCGGCCTCGCGTGGCCATGCTGCGGATATAAATTCCTTCGTCCGTGGAAAGGCTCTGCATGCGGACGCGATCACCAAGGATTGCGCCACCACTGAAAGGACTCGTAGGATCCACAGCTAGAATTCCAACTTGCGACCCCGCACGCCGATAGGCCGCCGCGAGTTTTTCAACCAGGGTGCTTTTGCCCGTGCCCGGCGAGCCTGTCACGCCGATGATGGTCGCGCGGCGCGCAAGCGGGAAGAGCTTTTTTAACAGGAGCACGTATTGGGGATCGCCCTTTTCAATCGCAGAGATGGCGCGCGCCATTGCGCGCCGATCTCCCGCCTGAATTTTTGCCGTCCATTCCTCGATGAATTCAACCATTGAACAATGTGGAAGGTTCAGCATTGAAAATCGAGAGCCCGTGTGCCTTTCCCATCATCTCTTTCGACTTCTTACGGACCGGGGAGAGAATCCACTCCAGGAACCCGGGTGGAAAGCAAACGGTCAGATATTCTCATTCCGCAGCAGTTCGCGGGCGATCACCAGCCGCTGGATCTCGCTTGTCCCTTCGCCGATGGTGCAGAGCTTCACATCCCGATAGAACTTCTCGACCGGGTAATCTTTGATAAACCCATAACCCCCATGGATTTGCACCGCCTCATTGGCCACTCTGACGGCCATCTCGCCTGCAAAAAGCTTTGCCATGGCACTTTCGCGCGTTACCCGGCGTTTCTGATCGGCATGGTGCGCGGCGCGCAACGTGAGCAATCGCGCCGCTTCGATCTCGGTTCCCATGTCTGCCAACTTCCACTGGATAGCCTCAAATTCGGCGATGGGCTTGCCAAATTGCTGCCGCTGCTGAGCGTAGCGCAGGCTGGCCTCAAAGGCGCCCTGCGCCATGCCCACGGCCAGTGCGGCAATGGAAATGCGGCCCTTGTCCAATACCTTCAGGCTATCGATAAATCCTTCGCCCGGTTTGCCCAGGCAATTTTCTTTGGGAATCCGGCAGTCCTCGAAGATGATCTCGGCAGTGTCGCTCGCGCGCAGACCCATCTTGTTTTCCTTCTTGCCGGAACGAAAACCTGGGGTGCCACGTTCAATGATGAATGCCGAGATGCCGTGCTTATGGGCTGTTTTATCTGTCATCGCCATGGCGACGCAGATATCCGCGTAAGTTCCGTTTGAAGTAAATGTCTTCGATCCATTCAGCACCCAGACGTCGCCTTCAAGCCGGGCGGTGGTTCGCGTGCCGCTTGCGTCGCTGCCCGCTTGCGGTTCTGTGAGGCTCCAGCAGCCGAGCTTTTCGCCTCGGGCAAGGGGCACAAGATACTTGCGTTTCTGGTCTTCCGTTCCCGCTTCTGCAATATGGCCAGCGCACAAAGAGTTATGGGCCGCCAGGCTGATTGCGACGGACCCGTCCACACGCGCCAGTTCCTCAATGATGATGGTAAACTCCACGTAGCCGAGTCCGGCTCCGCCATATTCCGGGGGAAAGTTAACGCCCATCAGTCCCAATTGAGCGAGTTGGGGAAAGACTTCGCGCGGAAAATGCTGGGCTTCATCCCACTCCATGACGTGCGGACGAATCTCCCGCTCCGCAAACTCCCGGACGGTTCTCTTGATTTCCTTCTGTTCCTCCGTCAGTTCAAAATCCACCAAACACCTCGAGCGCCGCACGCTTGACGATCACGTTGCGTTTTCCGCTGCTCACTGCTCTCTCATCGCGGGGCTTGGCGCAGACAACCGCCCTTTTGCAAGGGTGTGGCGTCGCTGAAGCTGCTAAAACTATAGCATAGCAGCAACATGTACCCTCCGAGCATTCAGTATAGGGCCTTTCAGCAGCGTTGCCTTATGACCACCGGATTCCCTGCGGCATCTCCGGAAAGCTGGGATGAAGTCCCTGCCGCCATCCGGTTGCGTGGGGACGCGGCTGGCGTTGTAACCATCAGGTTTCGGGTGGCGAAGTGTGAGCATGCGGCTATGCTAAGATAGAGCGCGATGATGAGTCGGCTGGAAGCAGTAGTTCTAATCGTCATCCTGGTGTTCACGGGTGGCTCCCCCGCTCTTGCGATGCCCCGCAAGAAACACGGTCCCTCGCTGGCAAAAGTTCTCGTGCACGATGCAAAACCTGGCTGTAAAGTTGATCTTGACGGCACAGAGGAAGGAGAAACGAATAATCAAGGCAGTTTGACCATTTCAGACGTGGACCCGTCAGACCACTATCTCCATGTTGACTGCCCTGGTCAGCCTGAAGCGACGTATTTTGTTTCGCCTGAGGCAGGTGAAACAGCACAAATTGAGCCTCAAGCAAGCGCTGCCTCGGATAACCTGAACGGGATTTCACCTGCCGCCCCTGCCGCAAATAGCACAGAATTGCGTGGGTTAGTGCGCGAAGCCGTCGATCTTCGGGGAGAGGGACAATTTCCGGAAGCTATTCAAAGGCTGCGACAGGCGATAAGGCTTGATCCCGCGAATCCTGATCTGCATCATGAACTGGGCGTGACGTTTCTCATGATTCGAGACTGGGATCGGGCGCGCGTGGAGCTTCTGGAAGCCATACGCCATGAGCCCAATAATGCCGACGCTCATAATGGCCTCGGTTATGCGCTGGAAAAGCTTGGGGAGATTCGACCCGCCTTAGATCAGTTCCGCATTGCGACTCATCTGGATCCCAGCGACGACTCTTACCGACAGCATTACATGGACGCGCTCGGCATGCTCGCCATGCAGGAATACGAAAAGAAAAAGAAGAAAAAGTAGGCCACTCGATGATTTCTCAGAACAGGAAAGGCCGGCAGACAAAGGATCAAGCGGAAAAAACCCATGAACTATTTCGTAAGGGCGGCTCTCGAATGGCGCAGGCTCGCGAGTCCCAGCAGCGCTGCTCCGGTGATGACAAAAATCAGGTCGCTATTTTCGGGTGTAGGTGTAGGCGGTGGTGGAGAGATCTCTGTGCCTCCACAATTTTTCCTGGAGTCGGAATGTTTACAACCGGCAGGCGCAGGGAAGAAAGGAATGAAACCATCGGAATTTCCAGCCGGAGCTGGCGCTGACGGGCTGTGTCCTCGCAAAGGTGCAACGAATTGGTTCTCTAGGCCCGGCGCGCCGGGCAGAGACCCCTCGGGGAAGTGGGCAGCAAAGGCGACAATCTGCCCCTCCGGACTGATGGACATCGCGGTGTTAAGAGTCTCAGGAGACGGTTCGTGCTGATAGATGGGTCGTTGCGCAGTCTGTGAAATCCGGTTCCCGCATCGTGTCCGGATGTAGTGTTCGCCGTCTGTCAGAAGCGCTTCTCCTTTGCTCAGTTTGAGCCGATGCGAAGTCCAGTAAACTCCATTTCCCACCCGAAATGAGACATAAACGTATTCGTCGCGCTGAAGTCTGACAACTCGAGCCTTCGCAACGTCAAACCCTGAATAATGCTCTGCGGCAACAGGATCCATTTCTATTGCGTCGCGCAATTGCCGCACGTCATGCACTCCTCCGGCGACAATAGAATAAGGGTAGATCAGCCCTTGAGGTCTTGTGGCGGCCCGTTCCAGTGAGTCACGGCCCAGCATCATCATGCTCTGCCAGACCGAGCGAATGGAGTCTTCGTTCAGCAGGGCACTGGAATCGAAGAATAAAAGAGCCGCGACAATTGCCAAGGCGATGATCCCCGCTAGAATGAGCCATAGCTTGAAGCGGCGGCGAAATGCAGATCGGCGGACTCGTTTGCGATAAGGCGGCTGTGACATTTCCCCCCTCCATCAGGTCGCGGGGAAGATGTTTATCCTCGCGACCCGATGCCATCTCCAAAATAAGCAATCAACGTTCCAAAGGATTTATTAAGTCACTTGGCCGCGTGAGAAAATCGAGGATGGCATGAGCCTCAGTCTGAAGGCGAGAATATGCATTGAAGAATGAATTATTGATGCCTGGAAAGAAGAAATTGGGATTGTTTCACTTTCTGGTGACCTTAATTATCAATATGTTATTAAACTTGTGAATATATATGGGATGACTTTAAGCTGACATCCAGCCTGTGAATTGAACTTTATGTGACAAGTAGTACCCAAAGTGTGAAAATACTTTCCCAGCCTTACCCACTTGCAGCAAAATGCTTATGGTTTTTCTTCACATGAGGCAAAGCAGTAACCTACAGCGAGTGACAGACACGCTAAGTCCGTTGACAAGCTTACGAGCGTTATGCTAACTAGTTTTTGCGGGAATGGAGCCAATTATGGACATTGCAAACCATCAAGCGGCGTGGGACCTTCTCAAGGAGGCTTATCAATATCAGATGGGGGGTGAATATGAAATGGCCGTGGAACTCTATAAGCGCTCTCTCCAACTACATCCCACTGCCGAAGCCTACACTTTTTTAGGCTGGACCTATCATTATCAAGGCAAACTGGAAGAAGCTATTGAGGAGTGCAAGAAGGCCATTCAGTTAGATCCTGAATTCGGCAATCCTTACAACGATATTGGCGCCTATCTGATTGAGCGGGAGCAATATGATGAAGCGCTGCCATGGCTTGAAAGAGCGCTCCAGTCGCGGCGCTATGAATCATACCATTACCCTCATTACAATCTGGGGCGCATCTACATGGCCAAGGAGATGTACAGTAAAGCTCGCCATCATTTTGAGACTGCCCTCCGCCTATGCCCTGAATATTTACTTGCCCGCCAAGCCCTCGAACAAGTGCGTCGAAAAACTCAATAGCGATCCCCGGCCGCATTACGCAGTAACTCCCGCGGTCAGCCCAGAACCCCCATGACGCGGTGGAATCCGGGTTGCGACTCCCGCAGGCGACAGCTATCATGGACGCAATGGCGGGCGTTGAAACGGACTCCAAGGTGGATTTTCTCGTGGTCGGCGGGGGGATTGCAGGCCTTCGCGCCGCGATTGAACTGGCTGCCGCAGGCTCAACCTTGATTCTGACAAAAGGTGAATCCTTGGAATTCACGTCGCGCTATGCGCGAGGCAGCGCAATGAAGATTCTCCGTGGAGACGAAGATATCGCGCTGCATTTCCATCAAACGCTCGAGAATGGTGCAGGCCTGTGCCGCGAGGAAGCCATTCGGATTCTGGTGGAAGAGGCGCCGCAACAAATCCAGCAGCTTGTTCAGTGGGGCGCAAAGTTTGAAATGAAGTCGGCTTCCGCCGGAAGCCCCCGGCGGGTGCGGATTATCCGCTCGCTCGCCCACCCGATCGGCATTGAAACACTGCACACCCTCTTGCGCAAAGCCCAGACCTTGTCATCCCTGCGAAAGAAGTCACCTGCCACGGTGGTAGACCTGTTATCGGATGGACAGCGGGTGTGCGGTGTGATGTATCTGGACGAAGCCAGCGGTTCGTTCAAGCGAATCCATGCCATGGCTGTCCTTCTGGCTACTGGAGGGTTGGGGCGCGTTTATGCGGAAACCACCAATCCCCCCGGGGCCTGTGGCGACGGCGTTGCGCTGGCGTTTCGAGCGGGCGCTCTTCTTTCTGATATGGAATTTATCCAATTTCATCCCACCGTTCTCTATGTGAATAGAGCACCTCGGCTGGCCCTTTCGCTGGCGCTTTGCGAGAAAGGAGCGGAACTTCGCAATGTGGAGCTCAAGCGCTTCATGCATCGCTACCATGAAGCGGCGGAATTGGCACCACCGGACATTTTGACGCGCTCCATTTTAATGGAAATGCACCGCAGCCGAAGTGATTTTGTCTATCTTGATCTCACAGGCGCCGATCCGGAAGAGACCAAGCGGCGCTTTCCGCAGGTCTATGCCGCATGCCTTGAAAATAATATCGATATCACATCAGATCTGGTGCCCATCCGCCCGGCCGCCGATTTTGCGGTGGGAGGCGTTGTGACCGATGTCGACGGCGCAACGAGCGTTCAGGGACTCTACGCGGTCGGCGAAACAGCTTCGACGGGTGTTCACGGGGCGAATCGCCTGGCCTATAACTCGCTGCTTGAGAGCCTGGTTTTCGGTGCGCGGGTTGCAAAGGCTATCATAGCGAAACGCGACAACGCCACGCCATCTTTCCACCATTTTTCCTCCGCAAAACCTGCCTGGTTAAGGCAGGAGAATTCAGGCCGCGCAACGGCTGAGGCGCTGGACGCCGAGACTGTGGCCAAAGAAATTCGCAACCTGATGTGGAATAATGTAGGTGCCATCCGTCATGGTCAGAAATTGAAAGAGGCTGTGGCCCGCCTTAATTCCATCAATCTGGCCCGTCCTCTCCGGGCCCACCGCCATTATTTCCAGACAGAAAATATGCTTGAAGTCGCCCGCTTGATCGCCTGTTGCGCCGAAGGGCGCAAGGAGAGCCGCGGCGCGCACTATCGCACCGATTTCCCGTTGCGCAATGAATCCGAACCTCCCAAACATTCGCTGATTTCAAAGTATTCGAACTTGTACTTTGAGTAAGCACCGCCGAGAGAGGTCTGTTTTCTCGCCATATTTTTTCTTCCAAAGCCTTTACTCGCCTTCTGAACGGAATCAGAGCAAATGTCGATGGTGCCAAAAGCAGCCTGCAACCGCCACTCCATTTCCCGGCTGACTTTCAGCGCCTGCATCCAGCAGAAGGCGGGACCTCCCCTACGACTCTCCTTGCGCACCCTTCGGCTTCCACTTCGCAGACCTGCTTGCTGAACAGGTTCAACGGCAACATCCCCTGGCTTCAGCAGGTGGCGAAGGGTCTTGATGCCGGGGCGGCAGGCCAGTGGGAGAGGTTGGCCAGGGCGCGATTCTTGACTTTGTCGTTCGAAAGGTTAGGCGTCCCTATTAATCTGCGGAGATCGCACAGGAGCTACCGAGTTTCCACCAGGTTGCTGAGAAGCTCTCGTAGCTTTCACTCCGAAGAGCCGAAAACGTCGTGGAATCTCGCGAGTTCTTCATCTGCAGAGCGCGATTTCTCTCTTCGCTCGAAAGGACAGGTTTCAGAATGTTTTCAGCAATCTGCTAATAGTAGCCCAGCTTTTTCTTCTTAGAATGCCCAAACCGGCCCAATCCCTCCCAAAACAGGATTTGCGCCATCATTAAAATGACCTTCAGCCTCATGCGTATCATTGAGATTCCCCCTCGGTCTGCAAGTTCAGATCGCTGATGTACTGGCGAATGTCGATATTTTGACGAATGACACGCGCTGGAACTCCAGCGACAATACTGCGCGGAGGAACGGAGTTGATGACAACGGCATTAGCGCCGACAACTGAGCCGGAACCAATTTCAATATCGCCCAGTACCTTGGCTCCCGTTGCGATAAGCACGTTGTCCCCAATTCGAGGCAGATTCGGGTTGCCACTCCTTCCCCCAATCGTAACCTGCTGGCCGATAAAAACATTGTTCCCGATTTTCGTTTTGGGGTGGATGACGATGCCGAGGCCCCAATAGGCGAGTTCAAGGCCCTCCCCAGCCTCGACGCTGTGAGGTATGTAGCAGTGGAATAGAAAAGTGTTAAGGTGATCCAGAATGTTTGGTAAAACTGGGATACCGTGAGTAAATAACCAGCGGGATAAACGGTAATACTTAACCGGATTTGGCATACTCCCTCCCTGCTTTGCGGGGATTTTCACATAGTCTCTCAGTTTTGCCAATACGCCAGATGGTCAATATATGGGAGGTAATAACAGATGGATCTTTAAGGCCAGAGCTTGCGATCGTGTATCTCTTTTGGAAAAGCTTGTGGGAAACCCAAAAAACAGATTGACTTCGGCTATCCGCCACCAGGAACAATAAGAAGAGCAATGCCACAAAATGAGGTTATAGAACAGGGACACTCCTTGGGTCACGATAAGAGTGAACAGGCGAAGGGCTCGGAATCAACATGACCGAAACAATAGGGCTGGCTATTCTTCTCGTATTGATCGGGGGCGCGATGGAAGGCAGTTTTGCTCTTCCCATGCAGCGCACCCAACGCTGGGCCTGGGAAAACGTCTGGCTGATTTATAGCGTTGTTGGCCTGATTGTTATCCCCTGGATTGCAGCCTGGATAACTGTCCCCCATCTGTTTTTGGTTTATCATCAGGTCGCGGGACGAACGCTGTTCATGGCGGCGTTGTTCGGGTTTGGCTGGGGAATCGCAAACGTCCTGTTTGGACTCGCGCTTCCCCTGGTAGGCATGGCGATTACCTTCGCCGTGATCGTGGGGATGAGCGCCGCGCTGGGGTCATTTATCCCGCTCCTTCTTTCGCACCGTAACCGGTTGTTTCAACCTTCTGGCCTGCTCATCCTGGCGGGGGTGGCATTGGCCCTGGTGGGAGTTGTTTTTCTGGGAGCTGCTGGCCAGGCTCGCGAACGGCAGAAGTCTGACAAATCCGCCCCCTCCACAGGTACCCGGGCAACTCTAGGCCTCATTCTTTGCGTCATCGCCGGATTTCTCGCGCCGATGCTCAATTTTTCTTTCGCCTTCGGATCCGCCATCAGTTCCCGGGCGATTCAACAAGGCGCTGCGCCTTCGCAGGCTGCCAATGCCATCTGGGCGATCAGCCTGGCCGGAGGGTTTGTGAGTAACGGAGGATACAGTCTTGTTCGCCTCTACAAAGATCACACCTGGGCCCGAATGACCGCCACAGGAACGCTTTCGCACTATGCCCTTTCCAGCTTAATGGGAGTTCTCTGGACCGTAGGGCTTCTGCTCTATGGATGGGGCGCCAGCAGCCTGGGCAGCCTGGGGGGCTTCGGTCGGCTGGCCCGTGTTTCAGGCGACCATTGTTCTTGTTTCCTCAACCCTGGGCATGGTTGCGGGCGAATGGCTCCATGTTGAACGGCGCACGTTCCGTTTGAACATTGCGGGGTTAGTGCTTCTGATCCTTTCGATTGTGGTCCTGAGCTTCGGCAGCCGGTGATGAAAGGCTTCCAGTCAATCAAATTCCATGTCAGGACGGAAGCAATGTTTTTGCGATCGCCTAAGCGTGACGAAGGGATCCGCGTTGCGAGCGGAGGTACGACCCACCACATGTCTTTCATCCGACGATAGTCTGTTTTGGCCAAGGTTCGCAGGCTCGAGGTGATAGAAGTCTCCAACAAGATAGGCGAGCGCTGAGAAGAATCCTCATCCATTGATAGGGAAGGTGTGCGAGATACCTTGGGAGATTTCACGGGCCACTTCAATGACCCGTTCGCCTATTTCGGGGACACGCGAAGTTGGAATCTCCCACTTAGAGCCCCGGACAGATACGGAGGCCACTACTATTCTTACGTCATTGAAAATTGGAGCCGCAACGCCGTGGACCCCTAAGATGTGCTCTTCATAATTTTCCGTGTAGCCCTTGAGACGGGCTTTAGCCAGATGAGCTTTCAATTCATTAAGCGAGCAGATGGTGTTGGGTGTGTACCGAGCAAGCCCACGAGTCTCGAACAGGCGTTGTAGTTCTCGATCAGGAAGCCAAGCGAGAAGTGCTTTTCCCTGTGCTGTGCAGTGGAGATCGAAGTGACGACCGATCCAGCTATCCATCCTGCGCTCAACTGCCCAATCCGCTTTATCAATAATGACACCCTCCCCGCCCTTCACAACCGCCGTCTGTACCGTCATTTTTAGCTCTTCAGCCAATCTCTGAATGTGCGCGGCGGATAGTTGTTGAAGATGCTTCTCCGCGACTCCTGTGGCGGCAAAGTCAAAAGCCCGCGAACCGAGAGAGTAATGGCGACTTCCAGGAAGCCTTTGCAAATATCCTCGAACCATTAAAGTATGCACTAGGTAATAGGTACTACTCTTGGGGATTGAGAGCCTTTGGCTCAACTCGGTCAGCGTGAGGCCGTTGTGAGAATGGCCCAGGATCTCCAAAACATCGAAGGCGCGGTCAACCGCAGGCACACGCTCGGCAAACAATTGAGTGAACTGGCCCATCGCTTTGACCTGCTTCCAGATTTATGATGACTGTAATTTTAATCATACGAACCGGCGATTTTCAATCAGCTTCGCGAGGTTGATTGTGAGATGGCAGGTCCATATTCTATACTGGTCTCATAAGATTAATACAGAAGATGTTTCAAAACCTTGTACAAGCGATTGAACTTGCTGTAATTGTTTTGCCATGGGGTTGCTCGTCGGTCGGTTTTGCGCCAGAGGAAGGAGGAGTTGAGGCGCGATACTAGCGGACGCTCATGGACGCCCGTTGGGAGAAAATCAGGCCCTTGCTGCCCAAGCGACCACCCCGACCTCAAGGTGTGGGAAGGGATTTTATGGATGCTGCGCAGCGGGGCATCGAACGGATCGCTCCCCATCGGAGGAATCGGCGGAAACCCGCGACCCAAGACGGTCAAACGCTGCGGAGTTATCAGCGGCGCTGTACAGCGGAACGAACGATGGCCTGGCTGGGCAACTTCCGCCGCTTGGCGGTGCGGTATAAAGGATTGCTGGAGATTTTTCGAGCATCCCCTCATGTCACCTGCCTTTTATGATTGTATTATTAAGAGTTTAATATAAAGAGTACAGTACTGTATCCACTTTGCTAAAATCGAAATCACTTCAAGACGGCCCACGACTACAAACGAGGTTCTATCTGATCCATTCAGTTCTCCATGGTAGGTTATCGATTGCATCATTGCGGAAAATGCGTTGCTCTCGTTGCACGCGCCTTTGCCACTTCGGTGAACCTTGCTGACGCAACAACCAGATATCCTGAAAGGCAGAGGCCATTTGGGGTGTCCAGGTATCACAAATAGCCGATAGACTTTAAGGTGTAATCGAAATCCATCGGCAGCGCTGCTAAGGGCTGTCCCACGAAGCTGGCCGCATATTGGACCAAGTTGAGGAGAAGTCGGTCAGCCGCCGGATGGTTGCCCGCGTATTCCAGTAAAGGAAACGTGTTGATTACAAAACGGCCTTTCCCAAAATAGTAAGTTCCCAGAAGAATTCCTGATGCGTAACCTCCTGAAACGGGATAACCGGCTGCAAACGCTGCGGCCACCACCTCGTGTGGCGTATCTTGTCCGTCAAACAAATCGTGTGGTATGACCGGCCCGTAGTAGTACCAATTTAAAATTCCTTTAGTCTGCAATCCTTGGAAAATCGGATGCTCCTTCGCTACACATTCCTTATGGTACAGCCAGTCATAAAATCGATAGACTCGCCCCTTCCTTGCAAGAGGTAACCATCCTGTGGATTCTTCTTCCCGCTTAAACGCTGAGTGAGATAGGAACAACGTCACGCTTCCTTTTGCCATGCGTCTCGCAAGATCTATCCAATCTTCGCCGCTTGCTCCGACTCTCGAAAGGTCTCCTACTACGATAATCTCCCGCCGGTATTGGGGGGGCTTGCTGAATTCTTCTCCTGTCACGCCGTGGGTCTTAAACCAGCTCTTGAGATTCTTTGATATTCCCCAAAACGTTACGTCCTGTTCCAAGTGCGGAAGGTTTGCGGCATCTGAAAGATAGAACTCCAACCTTCTTCCAGCAGGTGCAAAGCCTGCCTCAGTATCGGCGACAAGGTAATATTCACCCGGAGCCTCATGGAGACGAATCTCCTCAGTAAGCACCGGAACTGCGAGCGGCCCATCTTCCCCCGAGGTCACTTCAGGAATTTGGGCTACGGCTGAACGTTCCCAAACAGTTCCTTTCGGACCCCATATGCGGAAGCGAACCGGATATCTACCCGGAGCCAGCACATCTTCGTTAGCCAGAACAGCTTCGATTTTAATAGTGCGCCCAGCATACGTGTGCGTTGGAGTCACAAAAAGGCACCAACGTAGAGGAGCCCAACCATCTCTCATGGCATCCATAACTCCGGGTTTCCAATCACGCCAAAAGCCCCAAACTCCTTCGCCTGTCATAACATGATCAAGCATACCGGTTAAGTTAAACCCACAAATATGGGGATTGGAACGAATGAGATTAAATCCCAACTTACGGTGCCGGGCTTCCCACCGTTGACTATCGCGCAAAAAATCTTGCGGAAAAGGATAGACACTATCCATCCCCATGCGGTTCCAATCGGCGACAAGCCGAGCAGCCATGGAGCGCATCAACTGATAATCCTCAGTTTCTGTGGTCATTCTAGTTTCCTGATATTTCAAGGAATTGTGGATGACATCCATCATGCTACCAATTCCGTATTCCGAAAGAAATACAGGTTTTTCGTCCAACTGCCCCAGCGTTCGCAAGGCATGGTCGGTTACTTGAGTCTGTGGAACCTCGGGGTAGAAGTGTATATCACCCACCTTCAACCAATAATCGCGTATTCGAGCAGTGGCGACCGAAGGCCTGCCGGCCCCCTCATTCCCCCAAACGCATTCCCACTGCCCACTGCCCGGATTGCTAACTGAGCCGATACTTAACTGCCCGTCCCATCGACCGCTTCCCAAGAGTACAAGCCGAGTGTCATCTAGCGATCGCACGACCTGCAATGTTGAAACAGCTTCACGAAACACCGGTCCTTCCCTTGTCTCGTTAAGCATGCCCCACATTACAACGCTAGGATGGTTACGATCTCGCAATATCATCCCACGAATGGAGTCTTCGTATCGCTTCTTCATCTCGGGGGAATTGTGGAGTTCCCAGCTCGCCATCGTTTCTTCGTAAACAAGTAATCCGATCTCGTCACATAGGTCGAGCTGGTAGGGTCGAGCAATGCCAGCAATAAATCTCACACCGTTAAAACCAGAGGCCTTCGCGTAAAACAAGTCGCGACGAAGTAAGTCGGGCGCGTTTGCGGGGGGCAAATTCTGACCTACAGGACAGTGGTTAAGCGTATGGGTACTCCGCCAGAACATCCTCTTTCCGTTGAGCCGAAAATAGCCCTTCTCAACTCGGAAGTCACGAAAGCCACAACGCACAGAGATCTCGTGCGAGCTACCGAGATCCAAGGCATGAATACTGGCAGTGACTCGGTATAAGTATGGATCGTTCAAATCCCACAAATGGACATTTTCTACCCTTACCTCCTTTTCAATCGTAACAATACCTGGCAAAAGGTCCTGATGAAAATAAGCCATTAGAGACGTCACTCCGGTACGGTCCGGCGCAATGCTTAGACGAACGCCGCAACGCACTGGGCGGTTCGTGGAATTTTGTCCTCGTATCTGTATACGAATTTTGCCTGTCTTCCAATCTGGTCGTGTGTAAAGATCTTCAATCCACACTGCTGGAACCATCCTCAGAGTGACCGAGCCATTGATGCCGCCATAGTCGTACATAGCACCGTTTCGGAAAGGGATCACCTTGCACAAGTGGGGGGTCTCATTCAATACAATACCATCAATACGATTATTGCTTGGGTTTAATATTCGCACCACCAGCAGATTTTTATTCTCAGCTCTGATGGCTTCTGTAACATCGAGGGTAAAAGGCGTCTCTCCGCCCTCATGCTTACCAACAGCCGTGCCATTGAGCCAAACTTCCGCCAGGTAATCCGCCCTTTCAAAATGTATGAGATACCGCCCTGCCGATTCTGGATGTCTTGGCGGCTCGAATTCCCGCTCATACCAAGCTACCCCGTGATAGCCAGGAAATATTTCTTGAATGATTCCGGGAATTCTCGCAGACTTCGCCCCCCGCGGAATGCCCATGTACCATTTCTGCAAGTGGCCAATATCTTCTTCGTCAGTACGAAGCAGCCATTGACCATCTAAGGTAATTTCCTTTGTGACTGCATTTGCACCCGGACTAGTTTTCTTTGAGATCGCCGTCGCTTTCTCCAACGGTTCGTCCAGAGCTGAGCTATTAATAACAAGGCCAATCAGCGCGGTATTCTTCAAAAAACGCCTTCGCATCATTTAGGTGCATCCTTCTAATCATATTTTAAACACCAAAAAGCGCTGAACAACTGAACTAAGGGGATCCAGAGAACCCCGAACCACGGCTTTTCGTCAAAGACTCAGAGAAACTCTTGCCAAGGCGTGTACTTAACATTTGTTCTGCTATAGAAAGCCTACCGTATGTACGCATATATGCGTCCCCTTTTGTTTTATCGCCTAGTTTCTGATATGCTTTACCCATCTCGAAGTAGGCAAGGGCATAAGACGGGTTTAGTCTAAGAGCAGTCTTAAACTCTCGGATGGCTTGCTGCAAGCTTCCCTGCTTTAGATAAATCGTTCCGAGGTAATAATGGGCGCTTGGCATCTTTGGATCAAGGGTGACACACTTATCTAGGGCGGCGAGAGCTTTTGCAGTTTGATTAAGCTTGATTAGCTCTATTCCGTAGAACAAATAAGCTTGGGGAAGTTGAGGAGCAAGCAGAAGGGCTTTTCTATATTCGGCTAAAGCTTCTGAGTCCTTGGCCGCTCCGGCCAAAATATTTCCAAGCAACACATGGGTTGCCGGGCTACTAGGCCAGCGCTCAACTGCTTTTTCGAGGAGGTCGTGAGCTTCATTGAAAGAGCCATATCTTCGATATACATCCGCAAGCATCAAATACGTCCAGATCTGGTCAGAAAATTCTCTGTTGGCCCTTACCAGAATCACCCTGGCTTCTCCGTATGCCCCGTTCTGGACGAGAATTTCTGAAAGTTGGAGGTAGTAGTCAGACTGATGTGGTTCCAGATCAATGGCAGAGTAAAACTCCTGAGCGGCCCGCACACTTAGACCCTCTTGGCGAAGAATGTTCCCCAAAAGTCCATGGTACGGAGCGAAATCAGAACAGGGCTGCTCGAGCCGAAGCAAGAATCTCACAGCTGATGCCAACCGACCCGTTCTAAAGAGCTCACGCGCTGGCTTTAAGGTGGTGTCGTTACAGGCGGTGACAACTGATCGCGGGTCGTGCGGACCGTGACTTACGTCAACGAACCCTGCCGACATAAACGCCGGTGTCAATGTGATCAGGCAGCACATTAGCAGGCGCTTGCCAATACTCTCGAGAAGCATCGCAAATTCCACAAGGATTCAAAAACCGCGGTGACACCTCAAAGATACATCAGCTCCGCCCTCAAGAATCAGCGTATCTTACCACATGTACTTCAAAGCAAATTGTATCAGCCGAGGGTCCCCTGCACTGCTGATCCGGCCAAACGCAGGCGAGCTCAGCACATTTACGGGATTGTTGAAATTAACCCAGTTGAAGGCATTGAAGAATTCTGCGCGGAATTGGAATCGCCCATAGCGGTCATTCATTACCGGAAAATTCTTCATCAAGGCAAGATCAATGTTGTGTCGAGCTGGTCCTCGTAAAAAATTTCGCCCCGACGTTCCCAAGGTTCCAATGGGGTTCGTGACAAAAGCATCCGTATTAAAGAACTCTTGGACTTTAGCATTGGTCGATCGCCCGCTCGGGAGCCTCCAGTTTCCCACCGTATCACAGCGGTCGTTATTCAACCCGTTTAAAGAATGTCCGGTACCAGCCAAGCACGAAAAAGGAAAACCGCTTGTTATTCTTGTGATGCCGGACAATTCCCAGTTGCCCAAAATGGCCCTGGCAGCTGACCCCGCGGGGCCTCGAATTCCTGAAAATGCAGTGGGAATATTGTAGACCCACGATGCTTCAAGCACGTGAGTCAGATCGAAATCCGCATTCCCCTTTTCACAGTCCAGGCAAAACGGAGTCTGTTCCTGCCACGAGGCTGCCACATTGAAGTTAGAGTTCATGTCCAGAGAATGAGAGTATGTGTAAGCTGTTTGAAAGGAAAGCCCGCGCCGCAGACGGTATTGGGTACTTATTTGAAGGGAATGATAAGAGGCTCTTCCGTAAGAACCAACTAGGCGAATCGAAGCCCATGTGGGAGCGTAGGGACGCCGCGAATTTACATTGGCAAGTGTAGAGAGTGGTTGCCCTTGCGCGTTTGTTCCTGGAATAAAGTTTGCTGGATTAGCATCTGTTATCATAATCAGCCCGTCGGTCACTTTGCCGGCGTACGCTAAATCTACCAAAAAGTTGTCAGTAAGCTGATGTTCGATATCCAGCATCCATGACTGTATGACCGCATTGCGCGTGTTAATATCAAGGCCCGAAGCGAAAGCTGGAGGGAAAAACTGCGGACTCGATTGTTGATACGCTCTGTAGGGCCAAGGATCCGGCTGACCTAAATAAGGGTTGGTTAGGCCGCCCGGCGGAGCTGGGAAGATTTCCCGATACACATACGGCTGAACGGAGCCTGTTTGATCAACTGCATCAGGAACAATTATGTCGTGAAAAATACCGTATGATGCTCTGACAGCGGTTCTGCCATCTCCGTGGGGATCCCACGCAAGCCCAATCCGAGGCTCGAAGTTGTGTAAGGGCGTTCGATAGAGCCCGCGCGGTACAATCCCCTCTGGTCCCTTATCGCCAGGCCAAATAATGTCAGAAGGAACCGTTTCAAAACGTTGCGTTTGGAAACCCGGAGCCCATGTGGCTCCGAAATCGCGCGCCGAAAATGCGATACCACCCGAGTTGATCACCCAAGGAGTCTGGACAAAGTAGCGGAGCCCCAAATTCAGAGTGAGTTTTCGCGCTACCTTCCAGTCATCCTGAAGAAAACCGGCCCACTCAGTGGAAGCAGTGGCATAATCTGCTTCAGTTTGGCGCTGATACTGGGAAACATCGCCGAGCATGAAATCCGCGATAGCATTCCCAGTGAATGCACCATTGAATTGGAAGTTCCCCTCCTCGAGATAGTCTGCGAAGAGGACATTTGTGTTATAAAACCAGTCCGCACCCATCTTAAAATCGTGACTACCTTTGATCAAAGTCACTGTGTCGGAAACCTCGCGCGTTGGCGTACCCTCACTCAGGTTGCACAATCCAGCGCTTGCCATGTTGAAGGCGCCTGACACGTTGAAGTCAGGGTCTTGAGGCGCCCCGTCCGGAGTGTAATTGATGCCATATTCATTAGCGCTCTTCTGAGGACCGCACCCCAGCACGTTCAGCAGCCGGACGTAGGCCCCGCGTAATTCATTAATTATATTCGGCCGAAACGGTTGCGTGTCATTTAGAACGTAGAGGTTAATATGCGTA
>Ga0209060_10001343_pt1 | contig 27724 bp, 17 predicted proteins | sample Coa_R1_8_FD_187155 | JGI IMG/M metagenome (GOLD analysis project Ga0209060, IMG submission 187155) | Surface soil microbial communities from Centralia Pennsylvania, which are recovering from an underground coalmine fire - Coalmine... | ecosystem: Environmental > Terrestrial > Soil >...
CCGTCACCGCCCCGGTGCCGCCCGCGGTCGCTCCGCGCGAGGATCGCGCCGCCGCCGCGTCGGTGGTGATCCCGTCCGACAGCCCGCGCGCCTACGACGACCTCGGCTCGCTGCTGCTGCAGGTCCCCGGCGTCACCGTGATGCGGACCGGCTCGTCGCAGGCCTTCACCAGCCTCACGCTGCGCGGCTCGAACCCCGACCAGGTGCAGATCTACGTCGATGGCGTCCCGCTCGACATCGCCGAGGGCGGCGGCGTCGACGTCTCGGCGCTGCCGCTGGGGGACGTCGAGCGCGTGGAGGTCTATCGGGGGACGTCGCCGCTCGCGTTCGGGGAGAGCGCGCTCGGCGGCATCGTCTCGATCACCACCCGCACGCCGGGCGTGCCCCGCGTCAGTGCGCGCGCGGGCGCGGGCTCGTTCGGGACCGCCTTCGGCGACGTCTCCGCCGGCGGGGGGATCGGGCGTCTGCGGCTCTACCTGGGCGCCCACCTGTTCTCGTCGCAGGGCGACTACCCGCTTCACTACCAGAGGCTGCCCTACGATCCCAGCTCCGTCGTCGACGGCGTTCGGCAGAACGACGACACCTTGGAGGCGAACGGCGTCCTCCGAGCCGAGCTGCCGCTCGAGGGGCGCCGGACCGTCGGTCTGGAGCTCATGGGGTTCGCCCGGGCGGAGGGGCTGCCGGGGACGATCCCCAATCCCGCCCTCCACGCGCGCTTTCACACGAATCGTGGCATCGCCATCCTGCGCTATGGATCGCGGGATGATCTCGGCCCCGGGGGCCGTGTCTCGGTCGAGGCCTTCGTCAGCTCGGAGCGCGATCGGCTGCTCGATCCGGACGCGGAGGTCCAGACCCAGCGGGACTTCTTCTTTCACGAGACCACGCTCTCGATCGGGACCACGGTCCATGCCACCCGCCCGCTGTCCGACTGGGCGCGCGCGGCGGCGATCCTGGGTGCGCGCCGCGAGACTTACACCCCCGACGACGAGACCGACGCCGCCGACTCCGGCATCCCGGCCCGCCGCCTGATCGGCGTCGCGGGCGCCGAGCTCACGCTCTCCCTCCGCCGCCTGGAGCTGGAGGTCATTCCCTCCGCCCGCGTCGAGGGGATGGACGACAGGGTCACGGGCGTGGACACGAATGGTCAGCCCGTCCCGGCCGGGCCGTCCCTGGCGCGTCTCCTGCCGACGTACCGACTGGGGCTGGTGCGGCCGCTGTCGCCGACGGTGACGCTGAAGGCGAACGTCGGGCAGTACCACCACGCGCCTTCCTTCCTGGAGCTCTACGGCGACGGCACGCAGCGCCTGCTCGGCAACCCCGCCTTGGTCCCCGAGTCGGGAACCAACGCCGATCTCGCCCTCTGGATCGACCACCCCGGGGGGCGGGTGTCCGCCGCCAGCCGCACGACCTTGTTCGGCGCGGCGGTCGACGACCTCATCTACTGGCAGCTGACCTCGAATGGCCCCTCACGCGCCGAGAACCTGAGCCGCGCGCGCGTGTACGGCCTCGAGCAAGAGCTGCAGCTCGCGATCGGGCGCCACGTTCGGATCGTGGCGCAAGGGACATATCTGGTCGCCCTCGATGAAGGCGATACCCCGTCCAGCCAGGGACGGCAGATCCCGCACCACCCGCGCCTCGCAGGCTACGGCAGACCCGAGCTCGTCCGGCTCGCGCTCCCCCGCGGGATCGAGCTCGGCGCTTACGCCGACGCCGCGATCCTGGCTGGCGCTTACGACGACCCCAGCAATCGCACCCGGATCCCCACGCAGGCCCTCATCGGCGCGGGCGCCAGCCTGTCACGGCCAAGGTCGCGACTGCGGCTGGCGGTGAGCGCCCTGAACCTGACCGATCTGCTCTCGACCTGGAACTTCAGCAACCTCCCACTTCCGGGCAGGACGATCCTGGTGTCGCTGGCCTACGACTCGGCGCTCGGGGCAGACGGCGACGCCTCCTCCATTCAACCTTTTGGAAACCCCTGAGCGGAACCAACATGAGAGTGGCCTCGATGCGACGAACAGTGGCGATCGGCGTGCTGGCGGCGATCGCCGCCGGATGCGGCAGCAGCACGACGGCGCGGCCGGACACGGGCGCGGAAGACGGCGTGGACGCAGGCGCCGACGATGCGGCGCCGGCCACGGACCCGCCGGCCATGACGGGACTGGCGGTCGTCAACAGCGACTTCTCGACGACCAGCCTGTCGATCCTGGACGCGACCGGGGCGCTGGTTCACCCCGACTGCGTCGACTCCGCGACCGGCGCCAGCGGCAGCGTCACCAAGACGATCTCCGGCGACGCCGTGCTCCCGTCGCAGCCCCAGCTGGGCGGGCAGGTGGTGGTCATCGATCGAGGGAACGGGGCGCTGACCTTCGTCGATCCGCAGAGCTGCACCATCTTCCGTCAGATCCTGGTCCCGGGCGTTCGCACCAACCCGCACGACGTGGTCATGCTGAGCCCCCGCAAGGCGTACGTCACCCGCTACGACCACAACCTGGCCGCAACGGATCCCAACCTGGCCGGCAACGACATCGCGGTGATCGACCCGACGAGCGGAGCCCAGCGAGGGCGCATCAGCCTCGACGCCTACGCCTCTTCTGTCGCGGGGGCCACCATCCTCGCCCGTCCCGATCGCGCGCTCCTCGTCGAGGGGAAGGTCATCGTCTCGCTGGACGAGATCGACCAGGGGTTCGCGACCTACGGCGAGGGGAGGGTGGTGGTGATCGACCCGGCGACCGACACGGTCACGGCGGCGCTCGCGCTCACCGGCCTGGCCAACTGCGAGGGGATGACGTACGTCGAGGCGCAGCAGACCCTCCTGGTCGCCTGCGGCGGCCCCTACGCGGGCTCGACCGCCCAGTCCGGAATCGCGGTCGTCGACCTCGGCCCATCGCCGCCCACGCTCGTGCGCGTGATCCCGTCGGCGGCCTTCGACGGGCGCCCGCTGGACATGGGCTGGGTCCTCGCGCTGCCGCCGGCCGCGGGGGGAACGCGCGCCTTCGCCGTGACCAACGACCCGAACGACGTCGAGCCCGACGCGCTGTTCGCCTTCGACTACGTGGCCGGGACCGCCACCCGGTTCGCGACCTCCGATCCCTACACCCTCGGTCGGGCCGCCGGGCTGCCCGGGCTCCTGCTGATGCCGAACGCCACGCGCACGACGCCGCGGATCGATCTCTACGACGTCACCGCCGCGCCGACGGCGACGACGTCTTTCACTTCCGACCCGGTGACGAACCTCCCTCCCCAGGAGATCGCGCCGTACTGATCGCCTCGCGGTAGGCGGGACAGGCCGACACGGGCTGCCGCGGGTACTTCGTCGGCAGCGCGGTGCACATGACAAACGTGGAGCGCGCCGTCTCGACCGATCGGTGGTGCGCGCACCGCCAGCAGAGGCTGTCGGGGTGCGGCCGGGCGTCCGCCATCTACTTTCGCTGGTTCAGGACGGCGACGCCGTCGAGGTCGAAGCCGGCGGTCGGTCCGTTGGAGAGGGGATCGATGATCCCGCGCCCGAACGAATCGAGCGTCATCCCGTCGCCGATGATGTCGACGATGCGCACGTAGTTGATCGCGGTGAGGTCGACCGTCCCGTCGCGGACGAGGGGCGCGTTCCGCAGCGCCGCCAGGTCGAACGGCGTCCCGTAGCCGACCATGTAGCTGCCGGCCAGGCCGCCGATCTGCGCGGCCGTGCCCGAGCTGTTCCCGCCCGGCGCCTCGGTGCCCTGAAACGCCGAGTCAAAGCGGGCGAAGTGGGTCCCGTCGCTGGAGACCTCGACGAAGCCGAGCTCGAGGAAGACGTCGCTGGCGAAGCTGTTCTCGTAGACGGCGAAGTCCCATCCGTCGCCGTCGGTGATGGGCGCGCCGAAGGTGAGGGTGACCGAGCCCCCGTTCCCGAGCGTGAGGACGGCGAGCGTGTTGGTTCCGGCCGGCCCCAGCGCCTGATCGGTCATCATGAACTGCGCCTCGGTGACACCGGGGCCAGGGAGGTAGCTCTCGACGCCGGTCGCCCACCCGACGATGGCCGGAGCGTCGTAGGCGACCGCCGTGGTCGTTGGATCGGGCGGCGCCGGCGCGTAGGTCGGGCGGACGTCGTAGACGGCGTTGAAGGGGGCCTGGAGGCAGCCCGTCGCTTCGGTGCGGGCGAGCACCCGGGTCGGGCCCGACAGGCCGGTGAGGCTCAGCGAGGTCAACTGTTGAAACGCGGCGCTCGAGGACGGCGCCGACGCCGGGAGCACGGCGACCTCGATGGGCGAGCCGTCCGTTACGACGAACTTCAAGACCTCGTTCACCGCGATGATCGAGAGATCGGGCGCGAGCGGGACCGGACAGGCAGCGCCCGCGTCAGCCGGCTCGCTCCCGTCAGGCGCTCCGCCGTCCGACCGCCCGCCTGTATCGGGCGGGCCGGCGTCGGGCCTCGGGGGCGTGGCATCGCTCGGCGCGACGGCGTCGGCCCGGGGTGTGGCGTCGCGCGCGACCGATCCGTCCCCGACGGCAGGAAGCGGCGAGCTCCCCCCGCAGGCGGCGGCGAGGCCGAGGCTCGCCACGGCGAGCGCGCGGCCGACGCGACGCCCGACCATCTACTTGCGCGCCAGCACGACGTAGGTGGTGCTCGACGTGCCGCTCGCTGCGACCCAGAGGCGCTCCGAGCCGTCGACCAGGAATGACAGCGCCTGGGCGTTCGCCACGGTGAGCAACGTCGGCTGCCCGCCCATCGCCGCCAGGCTGTTGCCGGTGGTGAACTTCTGCTCGATGACGTCCAGCGGAGAGTAGGTCGTCGAATCGTTCGGCTGGAAGACCAGGACCCCCGGCCCCGTCGCGGTGGGCGAGAGGGCCGCCAAGGAACTCCCGTAGCCGCCGATCGTGAACAGCGTGACGCCCGTCGTCGCCGCGGCTCCCCGCGCCACGGAGCTGGCCAGAAATCCCCGCGCCTCCTGCGTGCCGGCGGCCGCTCCGGAGTACGAGCTCATCACGGCAAAGACGTCGCCGGCCGAGTCCGTGGCGACGGGGCCGCTTGCTTGCCCCCAGCCCGCGACCAGGGCTGACGCCGAGCACCCGGTCCCCGTGCCGAGCCCTTGCGACGGCGACGCGCAGGCGTCCGCCTGGTAGAGGCCGTTGGTGCCGGACGTGGTAGAGCCCACGGCCCCCAGGCCAGTGAACAGAAGCCGTCCCACGGACGACGCGGCCGGAACAGCGGCGACGCTGTAGACCCCGTAGGCGTCGTAGGCGGTCGCGACGGCGCCGCTCGCGACCATCGCGATCTTCCCCGTGAAGTCGGTGTTGGTGTACGACAGCGCGGTCCATCCGAAGAACGGAAGGTCCAGCGCCTGGAATCCCAGGTAGGCGCCGGCGGGAACGACCGAAGCGACGGCCGTCGTCTGAACGGTCATCGCGCCCGAGCTCCCCGTGGGGGCCGTCCAGCGTTCCAAGGTCACCCCGGTGCCGGAGCCTCCGGCTGCGCCGCTCGCCGCGGGCTGGACCACGAGCGGTCCGCCGTGAGAGCCCCAGGTCGGCGCCTGGGAGTTGAGCCCCTCGGGCGCCGTGTAGAGCGCGACCGCGCAGAACGTCGAGTCGGCGATCGTGAAGTAGGTGGAGTACATCGACGGATCGAGGCAGGCCGTGCTGCCGCTGCCGCCGGCACCACCGAGCGAGCTGCCGCCGGCGCCACCCGACGGCTGACCGCCGTTGCCACCCGCGGACTGACCGCCGCTGCCGCCGGCACCACCGAGCGAGCTGCCGCCGGCGCCACCTGACGGCTGACCGCCGCTGCCGCCGGCGGGCTGACCGCCCGCACCGCCGGGCGCATGCCCCGCGCCGCCGCCCGCCGGTTGTCCGCCCGCTCCGCCGGCGGACTGACCGCCGTTGCCGCCGGCGGGCTGACCGCCGTTTCCACCGACCGAGCTGCCGGCCGCGCCGCCCATCGGCTGACCGCCGGCGCCGCCCGCATGGCCCGCGCTCCCGCCCGAGCCGCCGTGCCCCGTCGCGCCCGCCGCCGCGCCACCGCCACCTCCGCCGGTCCCGCCGTTGTTGGTGTCGCTGCTGCAGGCCGCCACCAGACCGGCCGACAAGATCACTCCGAGACAAGCCAGACGTCGCATCTTCGATCGCTCCTTTTTCCGTTGGGAACCGTCGCGCAAAAAAAACTCGTTCAGCGCGAACGAGGGGACGGTGCCGGTCCGGGTAGAGCGAGTGACCGACGGCCGTTCTTCGTCCGCGCGAAGAAAAAAGCTTCAGCCTCCGGTAGGTCTCCTGGCTCGTGGATTGCGCTCGCGATGTTCGCGAGGTGCTGCCTCCCCCCCCTTCCCCGACCGAATGGTCGAGTGGGTTCGTGGGGGCGGCCTCCACTCACAGTGGCGGGACCGCGCCGGCTTCGACCGGCTTCCCTGTTACGCCCGATTGGGCACCGAAGGCACCTATTCAGTTGTCAGACCTGCCGCACGCTTCAACCACCGCGCGCGTGGCCTGTCAAGGGCAGAGCTCCGGCGCGGGCGCCGTCAGATCAGGTAGCCGTAGATCAAGTAGGCGATCCCGAGGACGCCCAGCAGACCCGCGGCGGCCCACAGCCAGCGGCGCTTGGTCAGCAGACAGACCGACGCCAGCGCGATCGAGATCTGCAGGAGCGCGATGCCGAACCCCATGTCGGGGCCGTGCTTGGCGAACCCGTCGCGCTGCGCCTCGAGGTCCTTGGCGCGGGCCTGTGAATCGATCTGATCCTTCTTGTAGCGGGCGACGTCGGCCTGCGCGGCCTCGGCCTGGGGCCCCGTCGACAGCCGCGCCTCCATCTCGGCCACGCGCTGCTTGATGCTCTTCGCCTGGTAGTAGGCCCATTCATCGGAGGCGCGGGTCTGGAACAGCATCACCTTGCTGCTGAAGCCGCCGGCCTTCAGCGAGCCGATGCCGGTGGCCACCGCCAGCACCACGACCATCATCGAGACGTACTTGGTCCAGCTCTCGCGCCTCTCCTTGGCCTTCGCCTCCTGGCGCTCCTCGGCGATGGAACGGATCAGCTCCTGAACGTCTGCTTCGCGGCTCGCCTCGCTCATTGCGTCGGCTCGCCGTCGGTCGGCAGCCCCTGGTCGAGGTCTTCCTCGGAAATCGGAGACTCGATCCGGAACCCGCCGTCCAGCCATTTGCCGAGGTCGACGAGCCGGCAGCGCTCGGAGCAGAAGGGGCGAAACTGGGCCACCTCAGCCGATTCGGCGAGCGGCCCACCACATGTCGGACACTTGGCTCTCACGAAAAAAACATATCCGAGCCCGCTCAAAACGACAGAAGAATTCGGAAAGTTGCGCGATTCCAAGTAAAAATCGGAGCGTGGGCCAGCAACCGGAGTTGCGCGCCGACCCCCCGCCGGGCCGGCGCCCGATCACGCGCGCGCAGCTGACGCTCGAGGGGCTGCGCAAGCTCCCCCGCGTCGTCTGGCTGCTGGGCCTGGCCAGCCTCCTCAACGACGTCTCCAGCGAGGGGATCTTCCCGTTGCTGCCGACGTTCCTGGCCACGCTGGGCGCGCCGATGAGCTTCCTCGGCCTGATCGAGGGGAGCGCCGACGCGCTCTCCAGCATCATCAAGATGGCGGCCGGCAAGCTCTCCGATCGCGGGCCCCGCAAGACCCTGGTGGCCAGCGGCTACGCGATGCCGGCGCTGGCCCGGGCGGTCATCGCGGTGGCGGTGGCCCCCTGGCAGGTGCTGGCGGCGCGTCTGTTCGATCGCACCGGCAAGGGGATCCGGTCGGGCCCCCGCGACGCGCTGATCGCCGACTCGGTCGCCCCGTCGCAGCGCGGTCGGGCGTTCGGCCTCAACCGGTCGATGGATCACCTGGGCGCCGCGCTGGGGCCGGTCATCGCCTGGGCGCTGCTCTCGATGGGCGCCAGCCTGCGGGTGACCTTCGCCGTCGCCGCCGGCTTCGGCCTGCTGGCGCCCGCGGTGCTGTTCTTCCGGCTGCGCGAGCACGAACAGCTCGCCGATCGCAGCGGACCGCTGGACGCGCGCCCCAGCAGCGGCGCGCTGCGCCCGGGTTTCGCGGCCTACATCGTCGCCTGCGTCCTGTTCGCCTTCGGCAACTCCTCGGACCTGTTCCTGCTGGTTCGGGCCAAGGAGGTCGGTTGGTCGGCGACCTATCTGCCGCTGCTCTGGACCTTCCACCACCTGGTCAAGTCCATGGCGGCCCTGCCGGGAGGCGCGCTGTCGGACCGGCACTCGCGCGCGCTGGTCGTCGGCGCGGGCTGGACGGCCTACGCCCTCACGTACGTCGGGTTCGGCTTTGCCAACCAGTGGTGGCAGATCCTGGTGCTGTTCCTCGCCTACGCGCTCTACCACGGGCTGGCGGAAGGGGCGGAGCGCGCCATCGTCGCCGACCTCGCCGAGCGCGGAGCGCGCGGGCGCGCCTTCGGGCTCTACCATGGGCTGACCGGCGCGGCGGCGCTGCCGGCCGGCTTCATCACGGGCTGGGTCTGGGACCGGTCGGGTCCGGCGTGGGCCCTCTGCATCAACGCGAGCTGCGCGGCCGTCGGTGCCATCTGGCTCTTCGCGCTCAGCTTCGCCGGGCCGCTGCGCCGCTCGTCGACGACGTAGGATCGGGGTGCGTGTGCGGGGCCGATTCGACGGGTCGACGGCAGCCGGTGGATGCCTCGTCGCTGTCGTGTTGGTCCTCCTGTCGGCGGTCGCGAGCTGCGTCGACACCAGCACGCACATGACTGGCCCGGGGGCGGGCGGCAGCGGGGCAGGGACGGGAAGCGGGGGGACGAGCGGTGGCGCCGGGGGCGGACAGCCGCTGCCGTTCTTCCGCGACTACACCGACCGCACCGCGCCGCCGTTCGTGGGCGGGGGGACCGCGCCTCCGGCGGACCCGGGGTCCTCGGTGTCGGTCAGCGTCGACGCCAGCCAGGTGCTGCGGAGCCTTCCACCGACGCTGTTCGGGAACAACACGGCGACGTGGACGGGAGGGACCGACTTCTCGGCGACGGGGTACGCCCGCCTGAGCGCCGCCGGCGTGTCGTTCCTGCGGTTCCCCGGCGGGAGCACCGCGGACGTCTACCATTGGGACGGACAGTACCCGTCGTTCGTCGCGTCGGACTCCTACAACTCCCAGTCGTGGGCGCTGAGCACGGTTCAGTTCGTCCAGCTCGTCCGCCGGCTGGGGGGCATCCCGGTCATCACGGCCAACTACGGCTACGCCAGCTACGACACCACGGCGACCGACGGCAATGTCCAGAACGCGGCGACGCTGGCCGCCAACTGGGTCGAGTACTGCAACGCGCCGAACGACGGCAGCAATCCGAACGGGGGGACGGACTGGGCCGCTCAGCGCGCGGCCGACGGCGCGCCCGACCCGCTGGCGGTCTCCTACTGGGAGATCGGCAACGAGGTCTTCGGCAACTGGGAGACCGGCTACGATCCGATCGGGACCACCTACGCCGCGAACTTCAACACCATCGCCGACGCGATGAAGGCGGTCGATCCGACGATCTCCGTCGGCCTGGTGGTCGATCCCACGCCCACGTACGCGAGCTGGACGAAGACGGTGCTCTCCTACCCGGGGACCGCCGCGCGCGCCGACTTCCTGATCGTCCACACTTACTTCAATTCATTCTCGTCGGCAGCGTCCCTGACGGCCCCGACGCTGTTCGCGCAGAGCCCGCACGTGGCCGACCTGAAGGCCGCCCTGGACGCTCTCGTCACCGCGAACACGACCCGCAGCCCCTCCGACCTCCCGTACTACATGAGCGAGTACAACGTTCCAGGTCCGGTGAACTCGCTGCAGATCGCGCTCGCCTCGGGACTGTTCATCGCCGACGTCATGGGCGAGCTGGCCGGCAGCGGCTGGGCGGCGGCCTCGCTCTGGGACGTGGTGAACGGATACGACACCTCGGGAGCGTACGGCCCCGGCGATCTCGGCTTTCTGTCGCTCAACCAGCCGAGCGTCCCCGACCTGACGCCGCGTCCGACCTACTACGACTTCTACTTCTTCAACCGGAACTTCGGCGACCACCTGGTGGCCGCGACCAGCAGCGACCCGGCCGTGACCGCGTACGCGAGCACCTTCACCGGCGGCGGGACGGGCATCGTGCTGGTGAACGAGGCGACAGATGCCCGGACGCTCTCTCTCTCGGTCAGCGGCATCTCGACCACGGGTCAAGGGAACGTCTGGATCCTGAGCGGACCGGACGTCGCCGGCCCGTCGGTCACCTTGAACGGCGTGGGGAACGGATACCCCGCCGGCGGCCCGCTCCCCGACTCCGTCGTCCCGTACGTGGTGGCGACGGCGGGTGGGGCGACCACGCTCGACGTGCCAGGGTCGAGCGTCACCAGCATCATCCTTTACTGACCCGGATCGAAATAACCGGACGGCCGGCTCGAGCACCATAGACCGGCCGTCCGGTTTTTTCAGGAACCGCTCCCCGGAATTGGGGAGCGGACCCCACCCATCTTTGCGGACGCGAGCGCGCGGGTCAGATGGCGTCTTCGCCGCGCTCGCCGGTCCGGATGCGGACCACCTCGTCGATCGTGGTGACGAAGATCTTGCCGTCGCCGATCTTCCCGGTCTTGGCCGTGGTGGCGATCGCCTCCACGACGTCACCGACCATCGAGTCCCGGACCACGATGTCCAGCCTCACCTTGGGGACGAAGTCGACCACGTACGCCGACCCCCGGTAGACCTCGGTCTTGCCGCCCGTGCGCCCGAACCCGCGGACCTCGGTGACGGTCATGCCCGAGATGCCGATCTGGCCCAGCCGATCCTTCACCAGGTCCAGCGTGTGAGGCTTGATGATTGCTTCGATTCTCTTCATGTCGTCGCTCCTGTCGGCGCTTGGTCGTGGTTCCGGTTAGGGCTTGGCCAGGGCAGGGACGCCGGAGGCGACGGCGGCCGGGGCCTCCTCGCCGCTGTGGCCGCTGATCTCCTCGGGGTGGTACCCCGCCTCGCCGTGGTCGGCGTCGTCGAGCCCGCGCTCTTCGTCCTCGACGTCGGGCCGCAGCCCCAGGACCGCCTTCAGACCGAAGCCGATGACGGTGGTGGCCACGATCGACAGCGTCAGCGTCAGGCCGATCGCCTTGAGCTGCTCGAACCACAGCGTCTTGCCGACCAGACCGGCCAGGTTGGTGTTGAGGTTGCCGTTGACCTCGGGGTTGGCGAGGAAGCCGGAGAGCAGCGCGCCCAGCGTTCCGCCCACGCCGTGGACGCCGAAGGTGTCGAGCGCGTCGTCGTACTTGAAGATCGCCTTCAGCTTGGTGCAGGCGAAGAAGGGGACGACGCCGGCCAGCACGCCGATGAGCACGCCGCCCGCGGGCGTCACGAAGCCGGTGGCCGGGGTGATGACGACCAGGCCGGCGACCGCGCCCGAGCAGAAGCCCAGGATGCTCGGCTTGCCGCGGGTGATCCACTCGAGCACCGGCCAGACCGTCGCCGCGACGGCCGTCGCCAGCGTGGTGGTGGTGAAGGCGTTGGCGGCGATGCCGTCGGCGGCGACCGCGCTGCCGGCGTTGAAGCCGTACCAGCCGACCCACAGCATGCCGGTGCCGACCATGGTCAGCACCAGGCTGTGCGGCAGGAAGGCGCGCTTGCCGAAGCCGGTGCGCTTGCCCAGGATCAGGCAGAGGATCAGCGCCGACCAGCCCGACGACATGTGGACCACGGTGCCGCCGGCGAAGTCGATCGCCTTGATGGCCGCCTTGGCGTTCCACACGCCGTTCATGAGGCCGTCGACGCCCCACACCATGTGCGCCAGCGGGAAGTAGACGACGAACATCCAGACGGTGATGAAGGCCATGATGGCCGAGTACTTCATGCGCTCGGCGATCGCGCCGACGATCAGCGCCGGCGTGATGATGGCGAACATCAGCTGGTACATGGCGAACACGTTCTGCGAGACCCAGGCCGCGTAGTCGGTGTTGGGCGCCGAGGTGACGCTCTTGAGCATGGCGAACTTGAGCGAGCCGAGGATCGGCGAGCCGCTGGCGAACGTCAGGCTGTAGCCGACCGCCCACCAGAGGATGGTGACCAGGCCCGCGCAGCCGAGACACTGCGCCATCACCGAGAGGATGTTCTTGCGCCGCACGAGGCCGCCGTAGAACAGCGCCAACCCCGGCAGCGTCATGAACAGCACCAGCGCCGAGGAGGTCATCATCCAGGCGTTGTGCCCGGGGCCCGACGAGGCGAGCGCCTTGGGCGTTCCGTTGGTCACGTAGGCCTCGAGGTCGGCGACGCGCGTGGCGAGGTCCGGCGCCGCCGCGGCAGGCGCCGCGGACTGCGCATGCGCCATGCCGGCGGCCAGCGCCACGAGGAGGGCCGCGACCCCCGCAGTTCCGATCACGACCGAGCGAGCTCTGACTTTCCGCATTTCGGGAGTCCTTTCCTGGTTCCTGCTTCCGGTTGTTGGGCGGTGAGACGTCCCACACCAAAGCAACCGCGATGCCGGCGCCGGCGAGCGCTCGAGATGCGCGCGCGATCTCGCGGAGTTAGGCCTGCTCGGAAACGGGGCGGATCCGGGCGCAGAAACCTCGCCGAAACGCGCCCGTCATCGCCAGGAATTGGGCCCTTCGAGAATCGCCGCCATTTGCGGCGCCGGATTCGCCAATAGCGGCGCCGGGGGCGCGGGACCGTTGGAGGGTCCCGAACCTATTTGCAGCTAACGACGGGGCTTGTCGCGGCGGTAGAGCGTGGAGGGATCGACGCCGAGGATCTCGGCGGCCTTCGGGCGGCTGCCGTCCACGGTGCGGAGGATGCCGTCGATGTAGCGGGTCTCGAGCTCTTGCAGCGTCAGGCGCTGCTGGACCAGCGGCGCGATCACGTCGGTCTCGCGGGCTGGCCCGAGGGCCGCCTTCACGTCGCCGAGGCGCGCCAGCGGGGCGGCGGCGGTGACGACCAGCCGCTCGATCAGGTTCTCGAGCTGGCGGACGTTGCCGGGCCAGTCGCGGGCCGCGAGGAAGTCGAGCGCCTCGGGCTCGAACCCGATCATGATCGAGCGCGTGCCGGCGGCCAGGCTCTTCTTGAGGAAGTGGTCGGCGAGCGCCAGGACGTCCTCGGCGCGCTCGCGCAGCGGCGGCACCGGCACGCGCAGGACGTCGAGGCGAAAGAAGAGGTCCTCGCGAAACAGGCCCTTGGCGACCAGCTCGGTGAGATCCTTGTGGGTGGCCGCCACGCAGCGGACATCGACGGTGCGGCTCTGCTCGCTGCCGACGGGGCGCACCTCGCCCGACTGCAGGACCCGCAGCAGCTTGCCCTGAAGCGCCAGCGGCAGGTCGCCGATCTCGTCGAGGAAGATGGTCCCCCCGTCGGCCTCGACGAAGAGGCCGCGCCGGCTCTGCGAGGCGCCGGTGAAGGCGCCGCGGGCGTGCCCGAACAGCTCGCTCTCCAGCAGGTACTCGGGGAGGGCCGCGCAGTTGACCGCCACGAAGGGCTTGTCGGCGCGCGGGCTGTCGGCGTGGATCGCCAGCGCCACCAGCTCCTTGCCGGTCCCCGTCTCCCCGGAGATGAGCACCGAGGAGCTGGCGCCGGCCACCCGCTCGATGAGCGCGCGCAGCTTCTGCATCGGCGCGCTCTTGCCCAGCAGGCGCCGGGCCGAGGCGTTCTCGTGCAGGGCGTTGCGCAGCTGGGCGTTCTCGCGCGTCAGCATCCGCTCGCGGCAGGCGCGCTCGACCAGCGCCAGCATCGTCTCCATGGCGAACGGCTTGGTCAGGTAGTGAAAGGCGCCGCTCTGCATGGCCTCGACGGCGCTGTCGACGTCGCCGAAGGCCGTCATCACCAGCACGGGGACGCTGGGGTCGTTCCGCTTGACGCCGCGCAGGACGTCGAGCCCATCGACGTTCTTCATGCGCAGGTCGGTCACCACCACGTCGGCCGGCTCGGAGGCGAAGCGGTCGAGCGCGGCCGTGCCGCTGCCGGCGATCTCGGTCTCGAACCCGGCGGCGTCCAGCTCGTTGGCGACCGTCTGCGCCACGTCGATGACGTCGTCGACCACCAGGGCCCGCATCCTACGCATGGAGCTCCTCGTCCGCCGGTTGCGTCGCCACGGGCCACCTCATCGTAACCTTCGTACCCTTTTCCAGCGCGCTCGCAACATGAATTTCGCCGCCGTGGTTGCGGACGACGCTGGCCACGATGGAGAGGCCCAGCCCCGTCCCCTCGCCGCGCTTCTTGGTGGTGAAGAAGGGGTCGAACACCGCGTTGAGGTGCTCGGGCGCGATGCCGCACCCCTGATCCTCCACGTCGATCTCGAGAAATCCACCTTCTGGACCTCGCTCGCCGCGCGCCGCGACCGCCACCCGGCCGCCCTCGCGCGAGGCGTCGCAGGCGTTGAGCAGCAGGTTGACCAGCACCTGCTCGAGCTGGTCCGGGTCGGCCGCCACGTGCGGGAGCGCGGGGTCGAGGCGCGCGATGAGCTCGAGGTGGCGGGTGTCGAGCTTCCACTGCAGGAGGGCCCGGGCGCGCTCGACGACGGTCCCCAGCGCCACCGCGCGCCGCTCGATCGGCTGCCGCCGCGAGAAGTCGAGCACCCGGCGGATCGTCGAGGTGATGTTGTCGATGTGCTTGATGATGGTGCGCAGGTCCTCGGCCCGCGCGCCGCCGTCGAGCACGCGCAGCACCTGCTCGGCCCGCCCGCGGATGACCGCCAGCGGGCTGCCGATCTCGTGCGCGATGCCGGCCGAGAGCACACCCACGGTGATCAGCTTCTCGGCCCGGACCAGCTGGTGCTCGAGCGCCCGCAGCTCGGACTGATCCTCGACCAGGGCGAAGGTCCGCACGCCCGCCTCGTGGCTCCTGACCGGGACGATCCGGACCTGGAACTGGTGCGACCCGGTGGTGACGAAGCGGAGCTGCTCGTCGGCGCTGGCGCCCGCCGCGTCGGTCGAGCCGAGCTCGCGCGAGAGCAGCGTCGCCAGGTCGCGGAGCGGCGCCGCCTCGGCCTCGGGCAGCGCCTCGGCCAGCGGCTCGCCGACCCGGATCGGCCCCAGCCGCTCGGTGAGGAAGCCGTTCGCCAGCGCGACCCGCCCGTCGCGCGACACGCCCAGCACCCCGAGGGGCGCGTTCTCGACGATCGCCTGGCTGGTCTGGCGCGCGTCGGCCAGCGCCTGGGCGTAGCGCAGGCGCCCCTCGAGCTCGACGGCCTTGCGCTGCTGGCGCAGCATGAAGGCGCCGATGCCCGCCACGGCGATCGCCGCCGCCAGCGCGGTCAGGACCACGCGGGCGACCATCGATTGCTGGCGCTCGACGATCGGGTGGGTCGAGGCGAGCCAGGTGACGACCCAGCTGCCGGTCGGGCGGTCGACCCGCTCGGATACTTGCACCGCCGGGATCTGCGGCGGCCGCACCACCATGGTGCCGCGCGCCCCCATCTGGCGCAGCGCGGGCGGGCTCAGCGGCGCGGCGTCGAGCGGGGCCCCGGCGTCCTGCGCGCGGCAGCCGGCCGCGGTCTCGCAGCCCGCCCAGACGACGCCGGCCGGGTCGGTCACGTAGAGGCGCGCCGCCTGCAGCGGCGTCCAGGCGACCGCGCCCAGGAAGATGGCGGCGTCGCTGGCCACCACGATGGCGCGGCCGCCGCTGACCGGCTTGCCGTAGAGGAGAAACGAACGGTGGCCGATGCGCGTCGGCTTGCCGAGCGCCTGGGCCCGCCGGGAGATGACCTCGGCGGCCAGGCGGCGGACGTCGGGCTTGAGCGCGGCGACCGTCTCGCCCGTCTCGGTGGGGTCGACCGCCAGCACCTCGAACGCGCCGTCGGCCCCCACGAGGGCGATGGTCCGGTACTGCGCGACGACCACCGCCAGCGCGCGGAACGCCGCCTCCCAGACCGGCCGCTGCGAGGCCGAGCCGCCCGCCTCGCCCCCGGCCGACTGGCCGACCAGGTCGCTCAGCATCCGGGTGTCCTGATCGAGCGCGTCGAGCCGCTCGGAGAGCACCTCGACCGAGGCGTGCGCCTGCTGCCGCGCCGCCTGGGTGAAGTCGTCGACCAGCCGCTCCTGCTCGCGAAGGCCGCTGGAGATCGAGAGCCCCAGGATCCCGGCCAGCGCGACGAGGATGACGCCGATGCCTCCGACCGTCTTCACGCCGCCATTCTACGGCGGCGCGCGCTGGGGCGATCAGATTAGGCCGCGCTTCGCTTCCCAGGCGCGGACCTTGCGGCGGGCCGTGTCGAAGATGCGCTCGTAGTTGCCGATGCGGACCAGGTGGCTCACCGCGGGGTCGAGCGCCTCCCACAGCGGCCGGTACTGCTCGTAGACGCCGAAGTAGCGCCCCGGATCGCGCGGCGTCACCTCGTCCGTGCCGAACAGGAAGCGATCGCGCCGCTTGCTGCAGAGCGCGGCCGCCCGCTCGACCGTGTCGTGGTTCATGTCCAGGTACTTGGCCACCTCGTCCCAGGAGATGTCGAAGTAGACGTGGTCGAACGCCGGGTCGTCGAGGATCTCGTCGATGATGAGCAGGTGGTCCTGCACCGGGCGGATGATGCGCCCCAGGCCGACGTGGGCCCAGATGATCGTGGTGGCGGGGTGGCGGCGCAGCAGCAGCTTCATCGCCTCGAGAAAAGTCGGCTTGGCCCCCTCGGGCGAGAACGGCGTGTCCATGTCGTTGTGGATGAGGGCCGGGAGCCCCACCTCGCCGGCGAAGTCGAGCAGGCGCGAGAGCGCGCGGTCGTCCAGGCTCGGCACCTCGCTGCCCAGCTTGGAGGTCACGAACTCCTTGTGGATGGTGAACTCCCCGATGCCGGTGAAGACGCCGGGGAACGTCTCCAGCACCCGCCTGATGTGATCGACCGCGTACATGTCCGCGGGGTTGAAGCCGGTGATCATCGGGTCGAACCGGGCCTGCGCCTCCGGGGGGAGCGCCCGGTAGGTCATCGCGATGTGGGCGTCGGTGAACGAGTAGTAGTAGAGGGGGGCGTCGGTCTGCAGGTAATAGGTCGGCGCGTCCGGCCCGCTGATCGGGTACGACCACTTCTGCTGCAGCGGGATCCCGAACAGCGCCGCGCGGCCGACCCGCTCGCCCATGACGCCCAGGAAGTCCTTGAGGGGCGGCCCTTCCTGAATGTAGTTCGTGAGGTGGACGTGGCTGTCGTGAAAATCGATCATCGCCGTCAGATCAAGCTGGCGCCGCGGGTGGCGAGAGCAAGCAGCGCCTGCCGCGCGTGAACGTCCGCCGACGGCGGAAAATCGCGGGCGCCGGCGCGGCCGGTCTGGACGGCGCCGCCGCGGCGCCCACCATGATCGTCCATGGACGGGGCGCCCAGGCGGTCGCGAGGGATCGTCCGCGCGATCGTCGCGGGGGTGATCCTGGTCGGGATCCCGGCGCTGGTGATCGCCACCGGCTCGGCCCAGCCGCCCGCCGCGCCCCGCAGCATCGTGGGCCGGGTCTTCGGGTTCCTGGGGAACCAGCAGTTCGCGCTGCTCTTCTTGGTGGTGACCGGGGGCCAGCTGCTGGGACGGCTGCAGTGGCGGGGGATCGGGCTCGGCACCACCGGCGCGACGTTGATCCTGGCGCTGGAGACCAGCGTCTGGGCGCTGGCGGGCGAGGGGATCAGGTTCGAGATCGCCACCTTCGCCAGCACCGTCTTCTTCAACTTCTTCATGTTCGCGATCGGGATGAAGGTGGGCCCGCAGTTCGTCTCGGGGATGCGGCGGAACGGCGGCAAGTTCATCGCGATCGCCGTCCTCATCCCCGGCCTCTCGTTCCTGCTGACCTGGCTGCTGCACGGGTGGTTTCACTTCGCGCCCGGGCAGGCGCCCGGGATCCTGTCGGGCGCCAACACGGCGACGCCGGGGCTGGGGGCGGCGCAGACCGCCTACCTCACGGACCCCACCGGGAAGCCGGAGGATCTGCAGGTGGTGCTGGGCAACCTCTCCACCTCGTTCGCCTTCTCGTACGCGATCACCATGGTCCTGTTCGTGGTGCTGATGAAGCTGCTGCCGCGCCTCTTCCGGCGGGACGCCAGCGCGGAGGCGCGGCAGTACCTCGAGGTGACGGTCGGCGCCGGCGCGCCGCTGCCGGGCGAGGCGGAGGCCTTCCTGGTCGGGACCGAGCCGGTGGCGACCCGCGCCTACGCGGTCGAGGGCGTCGAGTTCGCCGGCCACGCCCTGGGCGAGCTGCGCGCGGCGCTGCCGCTGGTGGCGGTCGAGCGCGTCTCGCGCGCGGGGCGCCTCATCCCCGTGACCGACGGGGCGACCTTGCAGCCGGGCGACGCGGTCGCGCTCTACGCCACCGTGCCGCGGCTCATCGAGGTCGCGCCGCGGGTCGGCCACGAGGTCGACGCCCCCGCGCTGCGTGAGACCGCGCGCCAGACCGTCGACCTGGTGCTCGACGGCCGGATGGAGGGGCGCAAGCTGATCGAGCTGGCGACGGGCATCGGTCACGGCGTCTACCTGAGCGCCGTGTTCCGCGCCGGCGAGGCCGTCCCCTTCGGTCCCGAGATGGTGGTGGAGCGGGGCGACGTCCTGCGGGTCAGCGCCAGCCGCGAGCGGATCGAGCGGCTCGAGCAGGAGGCGGGGACGGTGGTGCGTCCGAGCTTCGCGACCGACGTGGTGACGCTGGGGATCGGGCTGGCGCTCGGCGCGCTGCTGGGGGCCATCACGGTGCCGCTCGGGCCCGTGAAGATCACGCTCGGACCATCGGTGGGCCTGTTGCTGGTGGGGATCGCGCTGTCGGCCGTCCGGACCCGCCGGCCGCAGCTCGGCGGGCCGTTCCCGGAACCTGCGCGCAAGCTGCTCGAGGATCTGGGCCTCTGTGTCTTCGTGGCCGTGCTCGGCCTCACCTCCGGCGCCGGCGTCCTGCAGACGCTGCTCGGCGGCGGGGTGGTCAAGATCATCGTCGCCGCCTTGATCGTCGGTCTCGGGCCGCCGCTCGTCGCCTGGGTGGTCGGGCTCTATCTCCTGAAGATGAACAGCGCGCTCCTCCTCGGCGCGGTGGCCGGGGGGAGCGCCAGCGCCGCCGGGCTGAACGCGGGACAGGAGGCGAGCGGGAGCACCGTCCCGGCCATCGCCTACCCGGTGGCCTTCGCGATCGGCAACGTCCTGCTCACGCTTCTCAGTTACCTGGCCGCGATCTTCTTCTGAGCCCGGGTTTTCGCGTACGGCAGATCCCCAAACGGACGCCGGGCCCTGGCGATCAGGACGCGGCGGCTCAAGTTCAGCGCCCTTAGGAGGCGCTACCGTGAAACCACCGCGCTGGCAGGCAGGCACCTCGGTCCTCGCGTTCTTGACCCTGATCGCCGCCTGCGGCACGCAGCACGCGGCCGCCGGCGCCACGGGACCCGGGTCGGTCTCGTTGACGCCGCCGTCGGAGGACCAGGGCGGGATGGTGCTCGCGGTCGCGACGGCGGGAGACACGGCGGGGCAGGGGACACCCGCGGCGCCGACGACCGCGCGGGCCGGCGATCCGATCCGCGACGCGCTGGCCGACGCCTACAAGTCGTTCAAGAGCCTCAAGGAGGGGAAGAACGCCGACTACATCCCGCAGCTGGCCAAGGTCGATCCGACCTACTGGGGGCTGGCGGTCGTCACGGTCGAGGGCGCCGTGTACGAGATCGGCAACGCGCGCGAGGAGTTCTCGATCCAGTCGGTCAGCAAGCCGTTCACCGCGGCCCGCGTGATCGACAGCGCCGGCGCCGAGACGGTGCACGAGCGGATCGGCGTCAACGCCACCGGGCAGCCGTTCAACTCGATCCTGGCGATCGCGCTGGGGAAGAACATGCCGGCGGACAAGGACCACGTCCGCCCGGCCGGCAACCCCCTGGTGAACGCCGGCGCGATCACCACGGTCGATCTGCTGCGGCCGGCCGCCGGGATGGACAAGTGGGCGACCATCCTCGGCAACCTCGAGGCGTTCGCCGGCCGCCGGCTGAAGGTCGACGAGGAGGTCTTCCGCTCGGAGAGCGAGACCAACCTCAACAACCGCGCCATCGTGAACATGCTGAAGAACTTCGAGGTCATCAAGGGCGACCCGATGCAGGCGCTCGACATGTACACGCGCCAGTGCTCGGTCAGCGTCAATGCGCGCGATCTGGCGGTGATGGGGGCGACGCTGGCCAACGGCGGGCGGAACCCGCTGACCGGCGCGCAGGTGGTGGCGCCGGCCACCAGCGCCAAGGTGCTGTCGCTGCTGACGACGGCCGGCCTCTACGAGACGACCGGCGAGTGGATGTACCGGGTGGGCGTCCCCGCCAAGAGCGGCGTGGGAGGCGGTATCGTGGCCATCGTTCCAGGGCGGTTCGGGATCGCGACGTTCTCGCCGCCGCTCGATCCCGCCGGCAACAGCGTGCGCGGGCAGCGCGCCATCGAGGCGATCGTCAACAGGCTCGGCGCGAACCTGTTCGCCTCGGCCCCCGCGGCGCGCCCGCGCGCCACCGGCGCCGAGAAGGTCGTGCCCGGGCGGGGCGTGGCGCCGGTCGCTGGCGGCGCGCCGGCGGCGGCACCGTCGTCCGCGGCCAAGCCGGCCGTCGCCCCCGCGCCGGCCGCGACGCCGGCGGCCTTCATCCCTCGCGGGAAGCTCTGAGAATGCGGCCGTCCATCTTCGTCTCGGCGGCGCGGAAGCCGGCGCTGGCTCTGTCGATCCTGTCGGCGTTGGGGCTGCTGCTCGCGCGGCCGGCGCGCGCCGAGGAGGTGGTGGTGACGCCGCCGCCCGCCTCGCCGGCCGGTGGCCCCCAGGCCCCGGGGGCTCCCGCCTCCGCCGGGACGGCCGCGCCCGCGCCTCCGCCGCCCCCGGCCGAGCCGCCGCCCGCGGCCGAGCCCCCGCCGCCGCACGCCTCGGCTCCACCGGCGCCGCCGCCCGACGAGAAGAAGCCGCCCGCCGGCTGGATCCCGGGGAGCGGATTCATCATCCAGTCCGACGACGCCGCCTACCGGCTGCGGATCGGCCTCCAGGCCGGGTACAAGTTCGAGCCGGTGTACCAGAACGGCGACTGGCAGGGGCGCAACGCCTTCTTCGTCCTTCGCCCGTTCATCGGCGGGAACTTCTTCCGCGACTGGATCCACTTCTGGACCAGCCTGGAGACGGCCTCCAACCCGCCGTACGTGCTCGACTCGTTCGTCGAGCTCAACCCCTACAAGGAATTCGGGATCCGCGTCGGACAGATGTGGACGCCGTACGATCGCCACGAGTACTTCGGCCCGCAGGAGATCCTGTTCCCCGAGTGGGCGCCGGTGAGCGAGTACTTCTGGCCCGGCCGCGACAAGGGGGCGACGGTGCTCGGCACGCTGGCCGGGACGATCGACTACTACGTGGGCATCTTCTCGGGGACGCCGTTGCGGCAGTACACCTCGCTCCCGGGCAACTACGACCTCCAGGCCCGCGTGACGGTCAACCCGATGGGGCCCACGGGGACGACCGAGTTCCCCTACATCATCTCCGACGGACCGGCCCCGTTCCGGATCTCGGCGACGCTGCAGGGCTACTGGGGCAAGGTGCAGCTGGCGGAGCAGAACTTCAACCCGTCGACGTTCAGCTTCGAGACCATGGCCACCGGCGACACCCGCAAGCAGACCGCGGGCGGCGCCGACTTCTGGATTCAAGGTCGCTGGTTCATGGCCTACGTCGACGGAACGGTCCGCCGGACCGAGCCCCCGATGGGCGCCCCGGCGTACACCTCGGTCGGCGTCTGGGGCCAGGTCGGCGTCCTGGTGGTCGAGAAGACCATGGACGCCGCCGTGCGGGTCAACTGGCTCAACCCCAGCACCAGCCTCTCCGACGACACCTTCTACTCGGTCGAGGGGCAGCTCGCCTGGTACGTCTCGCACACGCAGAACCTGGTAATCAAGCTGCGCTACGGCATCGGCCACCAGGACTCGCCGGGGACGTACGCGCTGGGCGCCGTGCCGCTGGTGCTGTCCGAGCCGGGCCGCGCCCAGCTCTTCACGCTGCAGCTCAATCTCGCGTTTTAAGCGCTCTTGTGGCTCTCGGCGGCGTCGACGGGCGGCGTCGGGATGCGCAGCTGCTCGCGGCGGATGCGCAGGACCTCGCGCAGCACGATCTGCAGCGTGGCGACGACCGGCACCGCCACGACGGCGCCGATGACGCCGGCCATCTCGCCCATGACCAGGATGGAGAGCGTGGTGACCAGCGGGTTCACGTGCGCCGTGCGCTTGAAGATCAGGGGCGACAGCAGGTTCCCCTCGATCTGGCCGTAGGCGATGAAGTAGATGCCGGCGGCGACGCCGTGCCAGGTCCCCTTGGTCAGCAGCGCGATGACCGAGATGGTGACACCCGCCACCGCGGGCCCGGCGTAGGGCACCATGCTGGAGATCCCCGAGAGGATCCCGAGCGGCAGGAAGAAGGGGACCCGGTCGATGGCCAGGAAGCTGGTGGTCAGCGTCGCGTTGATCGAGCAGATGAGCGCCAGGCCGCCCAGGTAGCCGCCGATCGATTGGTAGATCTTGTGCAGCACCTTCTCGTAGGTGGCGACGTGCTCGGGGCGGGCCTCGGCGAGCATGGCGTCGATCAGGCGGCCGCCGAAGATCAGCATGAAGACGACCAGGACGGCGACGGTGACGGCGGCGCCGACGGCGGAGAGGAGGCCGCCCAGCGCGCTCAGGATCGGCGTCGCCGCCCCCTCCAGCATGTCGGGGAGCTGCTGCTCGGCCAGCGTCACCCGCGCGGCGATGTGGTAGCGGACGTCGAGGCGGCGGAACAGGGCGCTGCCGCGCGCCTGGCGGAGGAACGACGGCGCGTCGTGGATCAGCTGCCGGCCCTGATCGATCGCGGGCGGGATCAGCGTGAAGCCGAGGGCCACCACCAGGCCCAGCAGCGAGATCGAGATGATGGCGATGGCCAGCGATCGGCTGACGCCCCGCTGCTGCAGCAGGACGACGGCGTGGTCGAGCGCCACCGCGATCATCACCGCGGTCCCGATCAGGGTGACCGAGACGAGCGCGTGGGCCGTGGCGTCGACGGCGGCCGCCACCAGCAGCACGCCGAGGCAGACCGTGAGCACGGTCTTGAGCGTCACCTGAGAGGGACGGAGCTCCGGATTCGGTTCGGCCACGCTGTTCCTATTCTCCGAGGCCCGCCTCGGCGCGCCCCAGCTCGGCGAGGATTGCGGCGCGGTCCTCGGCGCCGGCGACCAGCGGCTCGCGCCCGGCCGCCCGGGGCCCGCCGCCCGCGTCGGCCCAGGCCAGCGCGCGCCGCAGGTGGACGCGCGCCTGGTGGAACCGCTTGAGCTCGACGTAGGCGCGCCCGACCAGGAAGTTGGTCAGGCCGAGATCCGGGTCGTCGCCCAGGCTGCGCTCGAGGAGCGCGACCGCCTTGTCCAGCCTGCCGTCGCGTCTGGCCATGGCCGCCAGCCGCGCGATCGGCAGCGCGAAGGCGCCGTTCTGCAGCGCCGCCTCCTCGTAGAAGCGCGCCGCCTCGGCCGGGTGTCCGGCCGCCTCGGCCAGCGCGCCCAGCCGTTCCTGCGGCGCGCCGAAGGCAGGCGCGATCGCGCGGGCGCGCTCGAACGCCGCCACGGCGGCCGCCTCCTCGCCGCGGTCGAGCAGGCGGACGCCGCGCAGATAGGCCGCCTGGCAGGAGAGGGGGTTGCGCGCCTCGGCGCGCTCGAGGGCGGCGACGGCGAGCGCGTCGTCCGCGGCCGTCATCCCGATGAGCAGCGGCGGCAGGTGGCTCTGCGGCGACATCTGCTCGGCCTCCTCGAAGGCGCGGCAGGCCTCGGCGCGCTCGCCGGCGGCGCGACGCGCCCAGCCCTCGCCGAGCAGGCGCTCGAGCTTGCCGCCGCCCAGCGCCAGGTAGCGCGACGACGGGTAGAGGCGCGCGCCCAGCGTCGGATCGGTCAGCGCGGGCGGTGGGAACGCCGCGCGGCCCTCGACGCCGCCGGTGCGGATCCCCATCTGGGCGGCGACCGAGAGGTAGAACCCCAGACGGTGGGCCGCGTGCGGGCGCTCCAGCCGGTCGGCGACCGCGCGCGCGGCGCGGCCGGGGATGGCCGCCCGCAGCTCGGGCTCGGCCAGCGCCCGTTCCAGCACCGTCTCCAGCTCGGCGGTGTCGCGAAACAGGAACCCGGTGTTTCCCGGACGGACCAGATCGCGGTACGGCTCGAGATCGGCGCAGACGGCCAGCACGCCGTTCGCCGCGTACTCGAGGAAGCGGACGTCGTCGCGGCAACGGTTGTAGTCGGTCGGCGCGAGCGGCGCGATCCCGATGTCGAGCTCCTGCAGAAACCGTTGCTCGCGTTCGAACGACCCGGCGGGGATGAACGACGTGCGCGCGGCCGGCAGCGAGGCGAGCGCGCCGGCCAGCGCGGGCTCGCCCATGATGGCGACCCGCACCTCCGGGTGGCGATCGAGGACGCCCGCCAGCGCGGGGAGCGCCAGCGCCAGGTCGGCCGCCTCGGCGCCCGTCCCGGCCCACCCGATCACCAGGCGATCGGCGGCGCGGGCCGCCGGTGCGGCCGGCGGATCCCAGAGCTGGCTGGGGAAGATCGCCCGCCGCGGGTTGAAGGCGGCGAACTGGCTGTCCAGCGCGGCGGTCGCCAGCTGCAGCCCGTCGGCCTGGCGGGCCAGCTGGGGCGGCAGGCTGCGGGCCACCAGGTCCTCGCCCGTCGCCGCGGCGCCGTCGGCTACCGAGGGGGCGAACACGTGGTGTCCGATCTCGTAGATGGTGAGGCGGCCGTTGCGGCGCCGCTCGGCGATGACCGGCAAGAGGTCGGGATCGGCGACGTCCCGGATCACCAGCACGTCGGCGTCGAACAGCAGCCCGCCTTCGCCGGAACCGGCGCCCGCCGGGCCTGGCGCCCGGAACAGCGCGGGAGAGTGGATCGAGCCGCTGACGACGGTGACGTCCTGGATCTCACCGAGCGCGCGGCAGGGCTGGATGGTCCGGTAGACCGCCGGCGCACGGTCGAGCGGCTCGGGTGGCCCGATCTGCACGACGAGGAGAGGAGCGCGCGCGGGGGTGGAGGTGGGGGGCGTCGCGGCGGCGGTCACGTCGTCCGATTCTGGACCCCAGTGCCGCCGGTCCCGTCGTCCTTGCCCGCTTCGTCCTGCCGGAGCGCCGCCGCGAAGCGCGCCTCCTCGGCGCGGAAGTCGTCGGCGAACAGCGAGGCCATCGTCGCCGCGGCGGCCGCCGCGCCGCCCGCCGTGTGGGCCGCCAGCGCGGCGGCGAACTCGGCGGCGCTCTGGAACCGCTTCGCCGGGTCGACCTCCAGCGCCTTGCCCACGATCGCGGCCGTGGGGCCGGGCAGGGCGGCGATCCGCGCCAGCTCGTCGGGGCCGGGGCCGGTGGCGGCCTTCACCAGCAGCTCGTAGGTCGTCTCGCCGCGGTAGAGGACGTTCCCCGTGAGGCAGTAGTACATGACCAGGCCCAGCGAGAAGAGGTCGGCGCGCCCGTCGACGTTGCCGCCGCGGGCCTGCTCGGGGGACATGAAGCTGACGTTCCCCTTCACCACCCCGTGCTGCGTCTTGGTCACCCGCCCCTCGGCCTTGACGATGCCGAAGTCGAACAGCTTCACCTCGCCGCGCGCCGACAGGAGGATGTTGCTGGGCGAGACGTCGCGGTGGACGATCCCCAGCGGCCGCCCGCTGTCGCCCAGCTTCGAGTGCGCGTACTCCAGCGCCGACAGCGTCTGCGCGGCCATGTAGAGGACGGTGGTGAGGTTCGCCGGGCGCTCGAGCCGCTCGATCGAGCGCCCGGTGACGCGCCCCATGTCGCGGCCCAGGATGTACTCGGTCGCCAGGTAGTACTCGTCGCCCACCTTGCCGAAGTCGAACACCGGGATGACGTTCGAGTGGACCAGCGTCGAGCCGAGCTTGGCCTCGTCGATGAACTGCGCCACCACGGCGGGATCGCGCGACAGCTCGGCGCGCAGGCGCTTGACGACGAAGGTGCGGCGAAACCCCTCGGCGCCGAAGGTGACCGCCGTGTAGACCTGCGCCATCCCCCCCTCGCCCAGCATGTCGAGCAAGAGGTAGCGGCCGAAGGTGGTGGTCGAGCCCGAGCGCGGCAGCGGGCCGCCGTGAAAGTCGGTCGCCGCGTCGTCCAGGCCGCCGTCGCTGCGTCCGCTGCGAGCCGGCGCCATCGAGCCCGGGAGCTGACCCTTCGGATCGCCCAGCCCTTGCCGGGTGCGGAACACGGGCGAGCCCGAGGCGGTCAGCGGTCGCTCCTCGGCCTCCTGGTGGGCGAGGGCGGGGGCCTCCCGGCGGCGCAGGCCGAGCACCAGGACGACCAGGGCCAGGACGCCGGCCACCGACCAGACGACGGCGGTGGTGACGCCGGCGGTGCTGTCGGCGTCGTGCGCCGCCGCGGCCCCGCCGCCGAAGGTCCAGAGCCAGAGCCCGGGGACGACGGGGCTGACCGCGGCGGCCCAGGTCCCGTCCGGCGCGGTGTAGATGGGGCCGCGCGCCTCGGCGCCGATCGCGGCGTGCAGGAGGTAGCGCTCGGGGTCGGGCCCGGCCTCCAGCACGGCGCGCGAGCCGTCCGAGAGCAGCACGGGCGCGCGCGCCTTCTCGGCCAGCTTGCGGATGGCCGCGTCGTCGATCGGCCGGGCCAGGAGCAGCACGGCGGGGACCGACTTGCCGGGCAGCTCGATGTTGGCGGCGGCGGCGGCGAAGGGCCACCCTTTGCCCATCACGATCTGCGCCACCGTCTCGTGCCCCTCGCGCGCCTCGCGGATGAGGAGGTCGGAGGCGAACTCGGCGTTCTTCATCCCCTCGATGACGTCCAGCTTGTCCCCCTCGAAGGCGACCGCGTAGACCTTGAAGGCGTTCCGGTAGGGCTCCCACCAGGCTTCGGTGCGAAACAGATCCTGCAGCGTGGCGGCGTCGACGTTCCCGCGCAGCGCCGCCACCAGACGGGGGTTCGAGGCGGCGTTCTGGGCCTCGAGCTTCAGCTCGCGGACGTGGTTGGTCAGCGCGTCGGAGGCGCGCATCCCGCTCGACTCCGCGACGCGGGCCGCCTCCTGCCGGACGGTGCTGGCGCGGTTGGCCTCGACGGCACGGGACACCGCGTAGGCCGCCACCAGCACAGCGACGGCAAACAGCAGCGCGAGGCCCCTTCTCACCCGCCGATTCTTTCCCGCGCCCGCCCCAAGGTCAAATGGTCCGTCTCGGGCGGACGCGAAGGCCTCAGGGAGCTGCGATCAGCTTCTGAGCGTCGGTGAGGAGCTGGGCGCCGTTGTGGAGCTTCATCCAGCCGGCGCTGTGCTCGGTCCGGGCGTAGACGTCGGCCGAGGCCTCCTCCGACACGCCGCTGGCCGACTCGGGGCGTCCGAGCTCCATGTAGCCGACGGTCGACTTGCCGTCGTAGTAGTCGACTCGCAGGACCACCGCCGGCTTGCCGCCGGCCGGATCCTCGCCGCGCCCCAGGATCTCGGAGGGGAAGGCCCGCCAGACGGCGTCGTGCCAGTTCTTGGCCATCTGATCGTGCTTGTCGGGCGACTTGGCCGGCGCGAAGGCCGCCTTGGCGCGCGCCTGGCGATCGAGCTGGACGTACTCCTTCGACTTGCCTCCGGCCGAGAGCACCATCCGGTCGAAGTCCCCCTGCTCGAACCCGTGCAGGCGGCGATCGACGAGGTGGTTGGGGTTCTGCAGGTCGGCGAGCATCCCGCGCGGCATCAGGTAGACCCGGCCGTCGCGCGTGTCGCGCAGGAACGACTCGCCGCCGGGGGCCTTCTCGGGCTGGCCGATCACGTAGTGGCGCACGTCCCCTTTGACCGTGATGTCCAGCTTGCGGGTGGGCGCCTCGAGGCCCAGCTCCTTGAGCTTGGCCGCGTCGAGCACGCCGAACGCGCGCGGTGAGACCAGGGGGGCGAACTGATCGAGCACCTTGGTC
>Ga0209060_10001344_pt1 | contig 27705 bp, 16 predicted proteins | sample Coa_R1_8_FD_187155 | JGI IMG/M metagenome (GOLD analysis project Ga0209060, IMG submission 187155) | Surface soil microbial communities from Centralia Pennsylvania, which are recovering from an underground coalmine fire - Coalmine... | ecosystem: Environmental > Terrestrial > Soil >...
GCCCCACGACGTTGACACTGTTGTCGAAGTCCTTGGCGTCTGGGCCGTAGAGCTTAACAGAGGCACGAACGCCGAGCGATTCGCCGATATTTCGGAGGATCGGGTCCGCAATCGATGAGTTGTATTGAACCCAGTTAAACCAGGAAGCATCCCAAATCTGGGGAAAGCGGACTGGCGCATTCGCGGGGACAAAATTCTCTGCTTTTTGCATGTCCACGGCGAACACCTGATTGCCGATGCGGGTCAAGGCGTCGGTGCGATCAAACCCCGCCTGATTGTTGTATATGCCCTTTCCTGGTCCCGCATGGTTGAGCTCGAACTTCGCGCTGTCAACGAATGCGGTAAAACGTCGCTTCAGATCCGCCTTCTGTTCTCCGGTCGCATTGGGTCCGAGGATACGCTTCTCAAAACGGCCATAGCTGAAGGGAATCTTCTGCGTAAAGCCGACGGCAAGCAGCAACGCCTTCTGAAATTCAGTGACCTCGATCATGGCGGGAGCGCCGTCGATCTGCACCGCGTATTTGCCGTACTGGAGTTCTCCGGTGTGGCAGGCGGCGCAGGTTAACCCAACCACTGGATACGATGTCTTGGTCTCGGGATCATAGAAGTCTTCTTGACGAGCAAAGCCAATGGGTAATCCGTCCGGATTGAGCTTTGGATCTGTTTGACTACTTAGAAAACCGAAGCGAGCCAAGTAAGTCTTTTCGGTAAACAGGCCGCATCCGAATAGCGACAGGCAGGGCTGCTCGATCGCCATGAACCAGTCGTAAGGGATAAGTCGAGTTCCTTGCGGAGTGTGATGGAATTGTAGCCGTTGATCGTCCGTCCATCCTTGTTCGACGTGGGTGAGTTGTTCGGGTGGGCTCTGATTGGCCGGTACGTCAACTCGAAACTGAGGCTGACTCAGATAAAGATAAACCCCGCCAACCAAGAACAAAACGATGAGGAAAGTAGCGATCGCGACCCGCTTCATAAAACTCCTTTTAATCGCCGGTCCTGAGTTTCATCTCTCCGCATGACCTCGCAAAAACCCTCTACCAACCCTGTTACACAATCCCATTGCAGGTTTGGTGTGCGCCTTGTTAGCAGCAGTGACCATGCGGAGCACAACCGCTCGCGCTCGATACATTTCTAAAGTTGTTGGGGAAGTCGGCTAGAAGAATTCTCCTCGGATGAGACGCCAGCAAGCACTCAATCCTTCGCTTCGCCGAACCGTACCAAAGATATGGACGAGAGCCGGGAATGTCAACAATGGATTTTGGTTCCTGAGACTGATGCCGCTTTGCTCTTCCGGGAAGAACTATGCCTTCGGAACTGTGCTGAAGATTTCGACCAAGCGGTCTGCGATCAACTTGTCCTCGCCCTCTTTAAGCTGCCAGACAGCAAAGCCAAAGGTGTTCGGGTCTCTGGGATGACCATGACGACCGCCATGATCGTCGACCACTGGCGCGTCCGGATTGCGTCCGCGCATGCCGCTCGCCCCGGCGCCCATGCTGCCGATAGCAATCGGCCGAGTGTCAGCCAGTTTCTGCATTACCTCCGGTGCGGTAATGTTGAGTTTTGACGGATCGATATGCCAGGAGTAACGGGGCGTGACATTGCCGAGAGCCTGAGGATTGAACTCCCGAGGCAGTGGCGTCACTCCGAATTTCTTCACTGCATCGCTGATGACCTGCGCGCGCGCGTCGTACATACTCAACTCGGCATCGAAGTCCTGATTGACGAAGATCTCGAGCGCTTTGAGCAGGCCAAAAATAGTCTCCTTGCCGACCTTGCAGCAACGGCCGATGCGGTCTTCCTGCGGAGACATGTTCAGCAGGGAGTAGTGGATTAACTCCTCTTTGCCGATCAGAACGCCGGATGCCTGCGGCCCACGAATGTCTTTGCCCCCGCTAAACGTGACCATATCGAAGCCGATTGCCGGATACTCCCAAAGCCGCTCTTTCGGCGGCACGTCTGCAGCTGCGTCGTTGAAGGAATAGATGTTATGGGCCTTGGCAATGGCGACGGTTTCAGGGCCGCTGACCTGGCCCTTGTCCGAGAGGATGTTGGTGAAGTGTATCGCTACTGTTTTCGGATTGATGGCAGCGATCATCTCTTCGCGCGTCTCGACTTCGACCAGCTTCGCGCCGGTCTGGCGGATCTGGTGGTCAAACGGATATCGATGGCTCTTCTGAATGATGACTTCGTTCCTGGGAAAACTGCTTACGTCGGGGATGTCTCGCATGCGGGGCTCAAGGTCTTCGGTCATCATGCCGGCATAACCGACGACCATGGCCGCGGCTGCGCCACCGGTCACCAAACCGGTGTAGCCGGTGGGGGATTTGCACAGTTTTGCGATGAACTTACCGGCTGCGATCTCAAGTTCGTCAATCGAAACACAGTGCTCGTTACCTCTGCGGATCAGCTCCATAACCTCCGGCCTCATGACTGACCCACCAATGACGGTGAGCGTGCCGTTGATATTGACGAGAGGTGTAATTCCCAGCTCGGCGTAGATGTCGCCGGTAGAGCCAAGGCCGGTTGTGATGGGGACGATAGGGCCGCCGTCCACCGGCGGCATCGAAGACTTGCGCGTCTTGCCAAAGATGCCCGCGGCGTTCGACTCGGCCGGAGCGAACAGCCCCCCCCATATGGCCCCAACGGCGGCCAGAAACGATCGGCGATTCCAATCAAACTTCAGATTCATGCCAGCGCCCTTTCAACTTCCTTCGAGAATTATCGCTCCGCAGGTGGTGTGGGAGGATTGACGACCATCGCGCTGCCGACGATTTCAATCAACGAATCGCCAGGAATCCATTCGACAGCCATGCATGCGCGAGATGGAGCTTTGCCCGGAGAGAAATAGGTTCCGTAAATTTTGTTCAAAGCATCATATTGCGCCTTATGTGCGTCGAAGCGCTCCTTGCCGGTCGGCATGGGTTTCTCAGCTAGAGGTAAACAGAGAAAGACCTGAAGATGGATGATGCTATCCATAGTGCAGCCGGCACGCTCGACCGACTTCTTGAGCGCGTCCATTGTGCGAGTGACGTGTTTTTCGAAGGGGTCAGTTACCAGGACGTGATCCTCCTTGGAATAACCGTCATTGGAACCCGTTCCGGAGAAATAATAGATCCCGTTGAGCGTATGGTGATCGCCGCTGGGCCGACGGGGAGTATCTTTGCTGGGCGCGTCCGCGGGTGCGCTACCAACGTTAGGTGCGGCAGCGGGAGCTTGTTGGGCAAAGAGTTTCGGCATGCCGGTTACAAATGCCGCCGTCACCGCGATCTTGCCAAAGAAATTTCGCCGAGTGTTGATTCCCATAGAATCTCTCCTTCGAGTTGTTCGGTTGATGAAAGCCCTGACAAGCTTAGTCCTTCAGAGCGCCTACCTTACCCCGCAGCACGGTAATCGAAGCTTTTGGCAGAGTGTAAACGGTTCCCGGGTCTCCTTTTATAGTAGTGGCCAACGGCGGATTGTCAGGATCAGCATGACTGTTGGGACCGTCGTTGACCCACACATATTGATTGCTGCCGAAGGTCACAAAGGTGACCGGCCCTGAAAAAGATGCTTCCCGCTTGCTCTTGGCATCCTCGAAGACAACTCGCACTGCATGAGGGTTGGTCTCGTCTCGATTGACCAACATCAACGACCAGTTGCCATCGGGACGGTGCACCGCATAGGACGTCACCAGAAGATTGCCGTCACTGTCCTTGATGTCGACGGAAGCGGGGAACATTGAGTGCACGCCGGCCCTATGCTGAACCCACTCCAGATTGATCATGTGCGCGGCGAAGTAGGGCGACGTGTATCCCTTGATTTCGAGAGTCTCCTCGTCCGATACAAAGTTCGACCAGGAAGACCAAGCTAAACAAGTGTTCTGGATCCCCTGCGGCTGGATTGGAGAGTGGGTAAAGAGAGCGCCTCCCCCTTCAAAGAACGAGCCTACATTGTCGGCAAGCCATAAGGCCGCGAAGATCGTTGTCATTGGCCCGGTAAGATTGGCGGCGAGGTGATCTTCGGTGATCATCAGAGGCACTTCCTTGGGAACGCCGTCGTCTCGCCAAACCTGGAGAATGTGCTTCACCAGCGTCGGTTCTTTATAGAGACTCTTCCACGTGATATCGCACGGTTCGAACGGATAGTGCTCAAAGGATACGAAGCTCAGGTCGGCGATCCGACCGTGCGCGTTAAGATAGTCGACAAATCGGCCCATCCACGAAGTACGGCCCTGGGCGTCAGGCCATACTCGAATGTCTTCGTTGACGCCTTCGAAAACGGGGCCTCCTAACTTGAGCTTGGGATCAACTTTATGAATGGCAGCGGCCCACTGAAGGTAGAGCGCGCCATAATCCTCTGGCATGGCGTGTTTGCCGTCGGGTTCTTCGCCCATCTCTATATAAGAAATGGGATACCCGCGCTTCTCAATGTATGCAATCTGTGCGGCCGCATCATCCGGCGTACCGTAGAGCATGGTCACCGGAATCATCGCGGGCAAGTTATTGGTAAGTCCGCTGGTGAAGAAGAGATCGAAACCGGTGTGCTGGTAACTTCCCATGTCGTTGACGTCGGCGTCGGATGCCGAATGCCAGGGATCGATGGACGACGACGTATAAGTAGTGGGCCGTTCGCTGAGGTTCTTCTGGACTTCAACAAACGCGCCACTACTATCCACGCCCCCGATACGAATTTCTCGAATCGCGTATCCAACACAGTTCCGAATGTCGTCCGAGCCGTGCTCGTCGCAGGTGTTGGAGGACTCGGTCATCAAGACGCGTACGTACTGGGTTGAGACCGGAGTATCAGCGAGCTTCAGAGAAACGGTGCTGCCTTGCGAGTTCTTCACCACGCCTGAGGGGAAAGCTTTCCATTCGCCTTGCGGTCCCGCGTCAAAATCGAGTGCGCGCTTTCCCACCCAATACTCCACCTGGTAGCTCGTGGCGTACGGACTAGCCCACGCGATGCGAATCGCACTCACTGGCTTTTCAGCCTTCAGATCAACGATGACCCATTGCGGGTGCAGGGAGTCGTTTTCCCCGGTGAACTTGCTGGTCAGATACGGATTACTCTTCCAATAACTAAGGTTGGGACCCATTATAGGTCGATCGCCGCTAGTCGAAAACCCGCGGTGCGGGAGCGCATAAGAAATAATGTAGCGCACAGGTTCCTTGAGTTCCGTGCTGCCGGTAAAGTATCCGCTCTTGTGGGCCGGGTCGCTCCAGGTTCCGTTTTCAGTCCAGTGCCAGGCGGCCATGCGGAGTTCGCTGTTATTGCGATACGAAATTGGTCCCCATCCCGCGGACAAAGATTCCTGGATGATGTGCGGAGTGTAGACCTTATCGATGCCATCATGCGACAGAACGTCGATCGAACTACCCAATGCGCTATCTGGATCGAACGAGTTGATGACATGGCCCGGTGTCGCGTCGACGCGAACAATTGACGTCCCTGCTCCAGCGCCGTCTGCAGTGGATTGCGCAGCGGCCGTTCCGCTCTGCACCGCCGAAGATAAGATAGCGGTAACAACCGCGAACCAGTTCAGTAACTTTCGAGCGCCGATCCTGCTGCAGCGGACTCTCCCGGTTGAACTTCTTACCGCATCTACCATCACTGCCTCCGTGCACTGCAACCACATCGCGCGCTCAATCTAACCAAGGTAAAGAGCTCAACGCAACCAGCGTTTTCAGGACGCGAAAACGTGATCATCACGCTCTCGCCTGGCTGAGTCTGCGGCCAGAACTAAGAGTGCTTGCACGTCAATTCCCCTATAGGCGCGATTACTCCCGAGTGACGGGCCAAGTTGGAAGCTTAGTTGTGCAGAAACAGACGGGCTAGAAGTCGGCCTCAAGGACTCGAAGCTCCTTCGTGGACAGACTGTCGCGGTGGCGATTCTATGACTGAGGTCCGCCCGCCGACGCAGGCGGATGCAGCTCGTATTCGTACGGAGGTTCCATACCAAGCAGGTAGCGCACAAAATAGTCCCATCGGCGCCTCGTCATGTAGTAGCTCTCCGCACCGTACCCGTGGTGTTGGTTCGGCAAGAGCAAGAGATCGAAGTCCTTGTTTGCCTTGATCAATGCGTCGACTACGAGCAGCGTGTTGTAAGGCGGCACGTTGTCGTCCATCATGCCGTGCGCGAGTAACAAGTGCCCCTTGAGATTCTTCGCCAGGTTCTGATTTGCCTGGTCGTCATAGTTCGTGGTGCCGTCCGCTTTCTTCACCAGCAATCCCTGATAGCGCTCGCCCCAGTCGTCCTCGTATTCGCGGTTGTCGTGATTGCCCGATTCCGAAATTCCCACCTTAAAAAAGTCGGGATAGCGAAACATTGCGTCCGCCGTGGCAAAACCCCCACCTGAGTGGCCCCAGATACCCGCGCGACCGATGTCAATCCACGGATACTTCGCAGCCAACTCTTTCATCCCGGCCACTTGATCGGGCAGCGTGTTGTCGCCCATATCGCCGTAGTAGAAGTCGTGAAATCTTTTGGACCGCAGTGGGTTGCCCATTCCCTCAATTTGCACGACCACAAATCCCAGCTCAGCCAGCGCCTGGCAGTCGCCCCTCGCCACAGAGAACCCCCAGTTCCCCACGCTTCCGCCCTGCGGCCCGGGATAAATACTGTTGATGATCGGGTACTTCCGGCCGCGATCCAGATTGGTTGGCTCGTACATCAACCCGTATAGATCGGTGACTCCGTCCCGAGCCTTCACCGTGAGCGGAATGGGTGGCTTCCATCCCGTAGCGGTCAGGCGCGAGATGTCCTCGCGCTCAACCGTGGATGCCAGTTTGCCGCTCTCGTTGCGAACGACGCTAACTGACGGCACATCCGGCTTCGAGTAGCTGTCGACGAAAAATAGCCCGGAACGCGACATTTCGACTTGATGGTTGCCCTCCTCCGGAGTCAGCAGAGCCAGATTCTTACCATCGAATCCGATGCGGTACAAATGGCTGAAGTACGGGTTGCCCTTTTCCCGGCCGTCCGCCAGAAAGTAAATGAGTCGATTCTTTTCATCGACTCTCAACACTTGCGTCACGGCCCATTCACCCGATGTAATTCGATTTTTCAGCTTGCCGGTAGCGAGGTCGTAGAGATATAGGTGCGACCAGCCGTCGCGCTCCGAACACCAGATTGCCTCGTTCGATTCCGGCAGGTAATGCCAGTTGAAGCGGCCCTGGCCTGATTCGAACTGGGTCGCTGCGGTTTCTTCCAGCACGTCGCGCACCGTGCCCGTCTCGGCATCAGCTTCCCGCAATTGCTCGTGCTTGTGATCGCGCGAGGTCGAGACAAACGCCAGGTGCTTGGCGTCCGGGCTCCACTGCACGTCAGCCCAGTCGCCGCCACGGCACTCCAGGTCGTCGCACAATGTGGATCGGTGCTGATCCGGCGGGAGCTGCAAGCGAACCACCTTGGGACCATCCAGATCGATCACGACACGTTGAATCGTGGTCACCACGTCGTCGCCGGGCAGCGGATATTTCCACGCCTCCAGCTTGGGATGACCGACTTTGGTCTCCACGAGATACATCTCCCCCACGCCCCGCTGGTCCTGTTGGAAGGTCGCGATTTTCTTCGAGTCGGGCGACCACAGCAGAATCGGATTGTCGCTATGAATCCACCCTGCGTTGTCAGTGGCGTACCCGAAATCCTTCACGCCGTCGGTAGTGAGTTGGGTCTCCTTGCCGGTGGCAATGTCGCGCACCCAGAGATTCCAGTCGCGAATGAATGCGACGATTTTGCCATCGGGAGATTTCGCGCTGGGATTCGACCCGCGTCCTGGATCGCTTCGTTTTCCTTCTGCTACACAGCTGTTGGCTTGCAGGTCACACTTCCAGTCTTGTGTGAGCAGCCGGAACGAGATCGCCTTTTCGTCGCCGGAGAGTTCGAAAGTCATAAAGGGCAGATGGCCTGCGTCGTAGCTTTTCCCCGTCGCCGCAGAGATCGCCGTGGCCACCTTCGCGTGATCGAATGCGGGCTGGCGCGTGCCTCGCGCCGCGTCATATAGCACGAACTCGATTCCATTCGGACCCGTGTCCCGATACCAGAATCGATCCCCCGACAGCCACGTGGCTCGCACGTCATGGAACGCAAGCGGCAGTGTGTTGTAAGGAAGGAACTTTTCTGCTCGCTGGTAATCCGCCACAGCGAGTGCGCCCGCCCTGCCACTCATCTGCTGAGCAGTTGACATTGAAGCAAGCCCTAGAGGGACTGCCGCGCACGCGACGAGCGACAGTGACAACAAGGAACGTGTTAGCCGAAATTGCATCCAAGTCCTCCAGCCATGGGATTCGAATCCAGGCCCCCCTCTTTTGCCGGCACCCATAGGGGCCAGTTCGTCCGAGTTCAACCGAGTTTCGAGACATCGAGTGTCGAGCGATTGTATCGATGAGCGAGGCTAAAGGATAGGAATGCTGACGTTCAGATCCTCTCTAGAATCTAAGGGGGTGCTGTTCCACCCGCCATAGCTGCTCCCGGAGGTGTGGGCCGAAAATACTGCACACAGACCTCACAGGCTTCAATTGCCATTCGCTATATAATCCTCTTTCCTTTTTATGCAAGCTGATGGTGAATTCCACGAATGTTAAGTGAGTTCTTGAACAATCGAATCGGGAAAGCAATTGGAATTGGTGCCGTTCTGCTGTCGGTGCTGATGCTGATGTTCTTTGCGTATCGTCGGCCCGGATATTTTGCGAGTCAGACCTATCTGGGCGGCCTTCTGCTTCTCGAGTTTCTGTTGCTTTCTGTCTGGCTGTATCGACGCATCTTCTTCGGGATCGTGGTGATGGCGTTCTTGCTGTCGGGCATAAATCTACCAGTCGGGACTCTTTGGTCTTCAGCACGATGGCTTTTCCTGTTGGTGGGAGCTTTTGTTGGTCTGATTCTGGTGTTAAAGGACCGTGCCTACTCATTCACTTCCTTTCATTTGATAGCCGGTTTTGCCGTACTAGCAGCGGTGGTTTCTACTGCCGATTCTGATCACCCTAATGCAGCGCTGCTAAAGGTAGTGAGCTTGGTATTGCTGTTCCTCTACGCAGCCGCCAATGCGAGAGCTGCAGTCGCCGGACGTGAAACCTTCTTTTTTGGCAGTCTGCTGCTGGCCTGTGAAGTGTTCGTTGCTGCCAACGCGATTTCCTACGCGATCGGCATAGAGGCCATGGGCAACCCGAATTCTCTCGGCGCAGTGATGGGTGTTATCGGCATGCCGGTTTTATTGTGGGGTGCCTTGCTTCCAGAAAAGCGGATGATCGTAACTCATCGCCGGTGGTTTTTGTTCGCGGTGAGCGTTTATCTCACTTTTCATAGCCATGCGAGAGCTGGACTCCTGGCTGGTCTCGTTGCCTGTACGTTGCTCTGCATATCTCTACGGCGCTTTAAGCTTCTCATCGAGGGTGCGGCCTTGATTGTCGCTATGCTTGCCGCCAGCATGATTGCCTCGCCGGACGCCATGGTTGCGGCATTTTCCGAGACAATCTACAAGACCGGAGGTGAGAAACAGGGCTTGTTGGCATCGCGTCAAGAGCCGTGGCACATGGCGATGACCAACATTGAAGAGCATCCCTGGTTTGGTATGGGACTGGGCACGACAGTCGGCGGCGAAGATAAAAAGGAAGACCAAGTACAATTCTCATCCAACACTGCCGTGACCACTGAGAACGGTAGCAGCTATCTTGCGATCGCGTCCGGCGTTGGATTGTTTGGAGCTCTCCCCGTGCTCGCGCTACTGCTAATCCTGGCGAAAAGGACTGTCCAAACAATACGCTGGATGAGGGCAACTGGAAATCCACTACATCCCGCCATTCCCGTTGCTCTTGTCACCGTTGCTGGCGTTATCCATGCAGGTTTCGAAGATTGGATGTTCGCTCCTGGCAACTACATGTGTGTTTTCTTCTGGTGTTTGGCTTTCATTCTGGTCGATGTCACCCCTCCAGCTCTCCGGTATTCTCCAAAATTCCGCGTGACAAGGTTTTGGGCCCGTCAACCTGCTTAGGAGTGGTCTCGGGTTACATTGCTAGCGTTTAAACACACTGCGCCCTCGATGTAACTAGGAAATTAGGTTCCCCATCGACGATAACTCCCGCCGTTGAGGAGCGTACATCCAGTCGACCACTCCCGAAATTTGAGTTTTGAAGCTCGAAAGAGGTTTGCTGACGTCGACGCCGGTGCGCCAGAGCACAGGCCGGGAAATGGGCCAACTGTTCAATCCACTACATGGAGAAAAACAATACTGGTGATACGCTTTCGCAATTTTCAGAGAGGCAGGCGAAATCTCGTTCCAATAGTAGGTCCATGCAAAAAAGGGGGAGGGGTGTCCGAGCCAAGTCTGCAACGTGGCAGCACCTTTGGATATTTCGTAGGTCATCTCCTGAGGATCTAACCTTGCCAACGGAACATGGGTCATCGTGTGATTTCCGATTCCATGACCTCGTTTGTCCAGATCGACGATTTGTTGTTGGGACATGCGCTGCCACCGCGAATCGCGGCTTTTTTCGCCAAGCAGCGCCGACGACCTTTTCATCAATTCAAAGCTGGCCTCCCGGCTGATTCCTGAGAAGCCCGGACATATGAAGAACAGTCCTCTCACGCCCAGGGATTCGAGCAATGGAGCTACCAATTCATAGTTGTCTTCACATCCATCGTCGAATGTAAGCAGGGCTTTCGGTCGCTCGCTCTGGCTCGTGCCAGTAACAAGGTCTTGCGGGCTAATAATCTCAAATCGCTCGGCAAGCCATTTCAGGTGGGATTTAAAGATCGGGAGGACCTCGTGGGGCACGTCATGGTACATCAATACTCGAAGACTCTTGGGTGAGTGAAGCCATTGTCCTGCCAGCGAGGCGGCCCCGGAACGGGCAGCGATCCCCCATAGCGCGTCACGTAATGAAGACCGGATCGTCATTCAGAGAAGGCTGACACTTTCGGTTTGCCATCGTTTTCCCCCATGGAGAAAACAATTCGATGCTAATTCTTAGTAGATCGATGTGGCATCAGCCGCGCTGTGCGGTTACAACTGCAACCCCCCGAAAGCGCTCGATGAGGATTGGTCATTGTGCCAGAATTGCGGGGAAGAGTCCAAAGTAGGTGATGGTACTATGCTAAGCAACGCCGAAGAATACGTGTTTGCCTGACGCGTTGAATCAAAATGTGCAAGCACAACGAAGAGGCTGATTTAGATTGAAGAACCGGGATGTTGTGGTTAGTTTTCTGGTGCAGGAAGTGAGTGCGATCAGCGGGGTGCCTGTGGACAAGCTCTCGGAATCTACGCCCCTCATCGGTACGGGAACGGTGCTGAATTCCCGTGGCTTGGTGGAACTCCTGGTCGCGCTCGAAGAATTCTCCGAAGAGAAACTCCAAGTGCATTTTGACTGGACCAGCGACAGCGCGATGTCCACAAATCGCAGCGTCTATCGGAACGTAGCTTCTCTGGCAGACTACATCGCGAGCCTAGGTCCCTCCTGAACGCAATCATGGATACGGTTATTGTCACAGGGGCCTCCCGCGGCATCGGGCTCCATTGCGCCCAGCAACTTCACGCCGAAGGATACCGGGTTGTCGGTATCGCGCGTCGCTTCGATGCGAAACCAGCCTACGAAGTGCGTACTGCGGACGTTTCTGATCACTCTTCCCTGACTGCTGCGTTGCGGGACTTGGAGCGGGACCGAAGCGTCTATGCTTTGATTAACGCGGCCGGAATTGCTTCGATGAACCTTTTGCTGACTACGCCGTCGCAGACGATCAAACGCATCGTAGAAACAAATCTCCTGGGCACCATCTATACATCGCAGATCGTCTCGCACGCCTTTGTGCGTCGAGGCGGGGGAAGGATTATCAACTTCTCGTCTATTGCTGTCGCCCTCGGGCTGCAGGGAGAGTCCGTGTACGTGGCTTCCAAAGCTGGCGTTGAAGGATTTACTCGTGCGTTCGCCCGCGAAATGGCTCCGCACGGAGTGATTGTGAACGCGATTGCTCCCGGTCCCATCGATACCAACCTGATTGCAAACGTTCCTTTGGAGAAACTTCAAGCCATCGTCGATCGGCAGGTCATTCCCCGCAAGGCAAGCGCGGAAGATGTTTGGCAGATCGTTCGCATGCTGTTGTCGCCTGCAGGTGCCATGCTCAGCGGCCAGGTGTTTCATGTCGGCGGAGCGTAAATGGAATTGTTGAAGGAACTAGCGGAGCGAAATGGGTCCCGCAAGGGACCGTTTCTGCTTGCGGGTGACGTCGAACTAACGTTCGACGATCTTCTTGGCACCGACGAAATCGATATCGGTGGTGTACGAAGTGGGGATGTGGTCGCCCTGATCGGCGATTTTGACGCTCGCAGCCTTTCTACTCTTCTGCGCCTCATCGATCGTGGCGCGGTTGTGGTTCCCTTGACCGAGGCTACCCACTCGGAGCACGAGTACTTCTTCGAAGCAGCCACTGTAGAAGTTGTCATTGAAGGGAGTTTTGTACGTCGCAGGAGTGATGTCCAAGGCACTCATCCTTTATTGACCCGCCTGCGCGAATCCGTGCATCCGGGGCTGGTTCTATTTTCCTCCGGTACAACGGGTCGCCCGAAGGCCATCCTGCACGATTTCACCAATTTTCTTGCAAGGTACCGAACTCCGCGTCCAACGCTGCGAACTTTTAATTTTCTCCTTTTCGACCATATTGGCGGCATCAACACTTTCTTTCACACAATCTTCAATGGAGGGCAGGTCGTGGCGCCATCCGGCCGAACTCCGGAATGTGTTGTGGCTACAATTTCCAGGTACCAGGTGGAGTTGTTTCCGACGACCCCGACTTTTCTTCGATTGATGCTGCTGGAAGGCCTACTGGACGCGAGGAAACTCGACAGCCTAAAGGTGATCACCTACGGAACGGAGCGCATGGACCAACCGACGCTCGGTCGCCTTTGCGATGCCTTGCCTCATGTCGACTTTCGACAGACCTATGGAATGTCAGAGTTGGGTATTTTGCGCGTAAAGTCCCAAGCCCGCAATAGTCTCTGGATGACGGTTGGAGGAGAAGGGGTCGAGACAAAGGTCGTCGATGAGGTGCTTTTTATCCGATCGGCAAACCGAATGCTTGGCTATCTCAACGCTCCTTCTCCGTTTGACGTCGACGGTTGGTACGATACCGGCGATCTGGTGCAGCAAGATGGCGGATTCCTGAAGATCGTTGGGCGCTCAAAACAGATTATCAACGTCGGAGGCGTTAAGGTTTTGCCTTCGGAAGTGGAACGCGTAGCCTTGCTGCATCCCGATGTCTTGCGCGCGAAAGCGCGGGGCGTACCAAATCCTCTTACCGGCCAGCATATTGAAGTCACGTGTCAGCCCCGTCCCGGAACAAAACTCGACCGGAACACACTGCGAGAACACTATCGGCAGCACGTCTCCGAGTTGCTTCGCCCGCAGTCAATTCGGATCGGCGAAGTCGCGGTCAGTCACCGTCACAAGCAGGAGTGACGATGTCCCAAATTCAGAAACTTGCGTCTCCATCGAATTGTGAAGCGTCCCATACGTCGGCATTGTGCAGCGCGTCCTGCAACGGCTGACAGTTTGCTTTCACCTTATATAGGTAGGGGCACGAGGAATAAGTCCGGTGGTGCGGATTCATTTGCTCGAGCAGATCGCGTTTCGACCTGTGGAATCCGACAGCCTCCACCACGTCCACGCCTGAGCGTTCGGCGTGCTCCAGTGCAGCATGCATCAGCGAAAGAACGACGTCGGGTTCGTCGCGGATCGTCTGAATATCGATCACTCGAAAACGACGTAAGCCAATCCGCTCGTCATCGCCTCGCATCAGGATCAGATAGCCGGAAAGACTCTTTCCTTCCCGGAGCGCGATAATTGCTGCGCTGCCGCTTTCGAGAGCAGGGCGGAATTGCCAGGCAAGGGCTTCGGCTGTACGGACCGCGAGTAATCGATCACGCTTACGGCGGAGCTGTTCCCACAAGGCGTCGAAGCGTTCATCGAAGCCGCCGAGCAGCAAGGTCTCCATTGGACGAAACCGAACTCGGCCCGAGCGTATCAAGTCTTGGCAGTAGAATGCCGTCGCCGCCGCGTGTCGCAGACCCGGAAGAAGCGGTATATCCAGCTTTCGCAGAACGGATCCTGCGAACCCCGCGTAGCTTGTTATCCAGTACAACACTCGCGTGAAAGAAGGATCTGGAATTTCGGAACATCGAAAGGCTTTGAATACTTCGGCCGCCGCTTCCGAAGCCGTGGTGTTTAGAAACAGGTCGACATTCTTCTGCGAGAAGAACTGTTTGGCCAGGAATACGGCTGACGTCCGGTGAGGCGGATCGACAGCCCATGCGCTCGCCGAGGCAACCCGGATCGGCTCGCCGTTATAGACATACATTCGGCCAATGTTGCTGAGGGTGCCAACGATCTCGAGAGCCTTGTTCTCGAGCACCCATCCGATTGGAACCGTTAGTTCCGACCGGAATGGATTGTCGTTCCATAAGCGCGCAAAGTGCTCGTAACTGGCTGGCGTGAGTCCGTTCCTGCGCACCACGTCAGATATGGCCGGGAAATCGCTAAGAGTCGCCTCGCGGACCGCGCAGTCGAGGTCCTGAATTGCGGGTTGGATCATACTGCTGCACATTCACACCGGTCGAGGATAGCACGTGCATATTGAGTGATAGAGTCGTCCCAGATCACCCTTTTACCACCGTGCGAATCTTCGGTGTACCCGCGGTCGCGGCCTTCACGAGAGGATCGTTTTCGACCAGGTCAAGCACTTTTTGCGTCATCTCTTCGTCGATATCAGGAGCTCTTCGGATTTCGACCGGGTAGCGGACGAGCAACTCAAGACCGGTATCCCCGAATTGAAGGCGCGGTTGGGGGCGTGGCGCTTCGATCTGAATATCCACCCGTCGTTCAATGGTTGCGTGCTGGCGTTCGATTTGCTGCCGATACTTCGAGTAGACGGCGTTTACCGTCGCCTCAAGTTTTTCCTGTGCCGCCCGGTGATCTGCATTCTGGTTGATCCTGAGCACAACCTCATGCCAGGCATATTCTGTGCCCGGAATCTGCTTGAACAGCGGGGTCCCGGTCTGGAAGAGGACGGAGTTGGAGAAGACAACGATGCGACCGGTGGGATAGAAATCCAGCCCTGTTCCCGCCAATTCCATGATGTACATCCGCACCAAGCCGATGTCGACGACGTCGCCGGTAATGCCCGCGACAGTGATGCGATCTCCGACGCGGATGCCATAGCGGCCCATGATGAAGAAATACGCTGCCATGGAAAGGAGGACTGCCTGCAGGGCAACAGCAACGCCCGCAGTAATGAACCCTGCAAACGTTGCCAGCGAGCTGAACTGGCTGACGAATCCAATCGTTAGAACAACGGCGACCAGAAAGCCGATCACAACGCGTCGCATGACCAGGAACTGCCGTCTTCTGCGCGGATCTGCTACGTAGCGGAAGGTAATGCGGCGCCAAACCTCCGACAGGCCAAAGATGGCAGCCAGGGCGATGAGAATCCCAAGCACGCGCACCAGAACTGAACGCAGGATATATCCTGACTCGCGCGAGATCGATTCGCGCCATTCATGAAGATTTGACTTGCTGTCGTTGAGTACGATCAGTTCCTGGCTCAACGGGAGCACGGCCGCGGTGAGTTGCTTGAACCGCTCGGCGAGGTCCTGAAACGTTTTGCGCTCGTCTTGAATCTGCTGCGGGTCCGTGACTCCCGACTGGTTCGCCATTTGCTCGCCGTGCGCGATCGTGGCCCGCAACGCGTCGCGAAGCGGCGTTCGCAATTGATCGACGGCGTTGCGTGTGTACTCGGTTTCTTTTATGACGTTATCAATCTGGCGAATCGCGCTCATGTAGTCGTAGAGCGTCATGGCTTGCCCGACTAGACCTCCCGAGATCGCCAACCCGGTTTTAGGAACTGTCTTGGGTGCGGGCGGGGATTGCTGATTCGTTCGTCCCAGAACTTCGGGAATTGCTTGCGCGAGGCGGTTGATATCGCCCTGGAGTCCGTGTCCGGTTTCGCCATTACTTTCAACGAACGAGGCCATTTTCTGAATGGCATCGAGCAGTGCTTTCTGCAACTCGAGTTCTCCTTGCAACCCATCTCGTTGCGAAAGCAGAGTGTTGCGTTTTGCCCCGCGCGCTTTGGCAAGTTGAGCATTAACGGCATCGATCTGCGATTGCAGATCGTTAATCCGTCCCGAAGTCTTGGCCTTCAATTGATCGAGGTTCTGCTCCTGGGTGCTTTCTGGCGCTTGATTGCCGCCGCTTTTCTGCTGCGCGGCGATCATGGCGCTCTCAGCCTTTGCCGACTCAAAGGCGAGTTGCACCACCTGTGCGGCTATACTTCTTGCATTGTCCTCGTAGATCGCGTCGCTGGGTAGTCCTACATCGTGAATTCCGGTTGTGACGTGGCGATACCAATTGACGACTTGATTTAGGTGATGCAGCGTTGCGTTGCTATCGAGTTGAAGGGGTGGCAGCAGGGGTGAGGGATTCGGAGCGGGCGGGTTGGGCTGGCTCTGCGTAGGTTTTTTACCGTCCTGCGCCCAGCAAAGAACTCCGATGACGAGCACGCAGAAGGCACTCAGAAGGCGGTATTTACGTTGTCGAGTTATGTTCGATTCTTTCATCCGATTCCGTTCATCTTTGCTTGGACGCGTTCTACACAGGTTATGTTGCAGAAGCGGCAGAGTTTGCTTGGAACTCATTGAAGCCTAGACTCGTACCTACCCTGGAGCATTCATAATTATGGACCTGCGAATCGAAAACCTCTCCAAACGCTACCCCAACGGCACTCAGGCACTACAAGGCGTTTCTCTTAATATCGCTCAAGGGATGTTCGGCTTGCTAGGTCCGAACGGGGCAGGGAAGTCCACTCTGATGCGGACGCTGGCTACCTTGCAGGAGGCTGATAGTGGTCGGGTAACGCTTGGGGACATCGATGTCTTGCGGCAGAAGGACGCAGTACGGCGCGTGCTTGGCTATTTACCTCAGGAATTCGGGCTTTATCCGCAAGTTTCTGCCGAAGCATTGCTCTCCCATTTTGCCGTGCTGAAAGGCATTCGCAATGCGAAAGAGCGCCGCGAAGTCGTGCAGGCGCTGCTGCAGCAGACCAATCTGTATGAGCATCGGCGGCAGGCGCTCGGCAGCTTTTCCGGTGGCATGAAGCAGAGACTCGGCATTGCACAGGCATTGCTCGGCAATCCCAAGCTCATCATCGTCGATGAGCCCACTGCGGGCCTCGACCCCGAAGAGCGCGTCCGCTTTCACAATCTGCTGAGCGCGATCGGACAGAACATCATCGTGATTCTCTCGACCCACATCGTTTCTGATGTCACCGATCTCTGCCATTCGATGGCCATCATCCATGAAGGACGGGTACGGGTTGCTGGAAATCCGTCGCAACTCGTGGACCGGCTTCGGGGCATGGTGTGGCGGAAGTCGATTCCGCATGATGAAGTCGCGAACTACCGCGAAAAATTTCAAATGATCTCCATGAGGCTCTTTGCCGGACAAACCGTGGTGCACGTGCTGAGCGCCCGCTCGCCTGAGGCAGGCTTCGAGCCTGTCACGCCGGACCTCGAGGATTTCTACTTCGCCACGATCGGGGGATTCGTCGAAGAGCCTGTCGCCGTGCCGGTGAACTGAAATGATCACATCCATCCTGACGTTTGAGTTCACCCGCCGTCTCCGTAGAATCTCGACCTATGTTTACTTTGTCGTCTTTTTCGGACTCGGTTTCCTGTTTGTATTGATGTCAGGCGGAGCGTTTTCCCAGGCTTCGGTCGACTTCGGTACAGGCGGGAAAGTGCTGGTCACTTCGCCGTTTGCTCTAAATTTGATCATCACGTTCGTGAGTTTCTTTGGGGTGGTCGTGGTGGCGGCCATCTCGGGGCAAGCGACTTATCAGGATCTCGACTCCAACTCCACCGCATTCTTTTACACAGCTCCGATTACGAAATTCGACTATCTCTCGGGCCGATTTCTCGGCGCACTAGCAGTCCAGGTCGTTATCTTTGCCAGCGTCGGGTTGGGAACCTGGGCGGGGACGCGCATGCCTTGGCTCGACGCGGCTCGCATCGGACAGCAATCGTTCTATTCGTACTTCCAGCCCTATCTCACGATGGTGATACCCAACCTGATTTTCATCTCGGCCATTTTCTTTGCTCTCGCCGCCTTGGGGAAGAAGATGCTTCCGGTCTACGCCGGAAGCGTGATTCTGCTGATCGGATATTTCATCGCGAGTCAGCTCTCCTCGGACCTGACAATGTCGACCTTGGCCGCGATGGTTGACCCGTTCGGTGGGAACGCCATTACACGCATCACGCAATACTGGACGCCATTCCAACGAAATACGCAGATTGTTCCCTTCACCGGAGTGCTGGTGTGGAATCGCCTTTTGTGGCTCGGTATTGGAGCCGCCATTCTTGGAGCGACTTACATACGCTTCTCGTTCAGCTATGCAGCCGTGGGTCGAGCGTCACGGAGTCTGAAAGCCGAAGATGCCGCCGAGGCGATCCCAACCGCGCGGGCTCTGCCTCGCGCGTCCCTAAGTTTCAGCCTTGGCGATTCATTCCGTGAACTGATCTCTCTGACCAGCCTTCAGTTCAGCGAAACGGTAAAGAATGTCTTCTTTGCAGTGCTCGTTTTGGCCGGCGCATTAATGGATATTCTTTCGGCCTACGACATCAATTCGCCGTTCTCGACTCCGGTCTATCCGGTGACATGGCGAATGCTCGAGCTGGGCGGTGCCGGCTTCTCGCTTTTCATTCTTGCCATCATCACTTTCTACTCTGGCGAGCTCGTCTGGCGAGAGCGCGATGCTCAGCTCAACCAGATCATGGACGCAATGCCGGTGCGGCGCTGGGTGCTGTTTCTGAGCAAGCTTTTCGCGTTGATGCTGGTGCAGGTGCTCCTCGTTCTGATGGTGATGGCCTGCGGCGTCCTCGTACAGGTCATGCACGGATATCACAAGTTTGAGTTTGGCCTCTATTGCACCGACCTCTTCGCTCATCGTTTAATCGCGTTCTGGATCCTCTGCGTGATTGCGATGCTCGTCCACACAACCGTCAATCACAAATATCTTGGACATTTCGTGATGGTGCTTTACTTCGTCGCGGGCATCACGCTGCCGCAGATGAATCTGCAGGACTATCTCTATCGTCTGGGGGAGACGCCGAGGGTCATTTTCTCGGACATGAATGGCTACGGGCCGTTCGCGGCGCCGCTCATCTGGTTTGAATTGTACTGGGCGGTGGGAGCAATTTTGCTTGCGATCCTTACGAATCTATTGTGGGTTCGCGGGATGGAGGGCAGCCTGCGGAACCGGTTCAAGCTGGCTGCAGTACGCATCTCATCCGCCAGCGGAGTGGGTTTCGCAATATGCGGGCTGCTCTTTGTAGGCGTTGGCGGCGGCATTTACTACAACACGCACGTTCTCAATCGGCTGATGACTCCATTTGTGTTTCAACACGATCGAGCCCAGTACGAGATCAAGTACAAGCAGTATCAGAAGATGCCGCAGCCGCGGATCACGGATATAGAAGCCGACGTGGCCCTCTATCCTGATCAGCGGGTAGCCGAGTTCCGCGGTAAAGAATGGCTTGAGAATAAGACCGACGCTCCGATCGACCGCGTCGCGGTGACGATCTGGCCGGAAGACGTCGATGTCATTCCACGGCCTCATCTCGAGATTCGCAAGCTGGCACTCGCTGGCGGACAGACAGCTGTGCTGGAAGATCCATCGCTCGGATTCTTCATTTATAAGCTGCCGAGCCCACTCCCACCTCACGGACGCATCGAACTGAATTTCGATCTTTCGTACACGAATCCCGGATTCGTGAATTCGATGCCGAACACCGATATCGTACGCAACGGCAGCTTTGTCAACGCGAGTTACCTGCCGTTCATCGGCTATCAACAAGACGTGCAATTGGTGGACGACAGCGCGCGGCGCCGCCAGCATCTTGAGAAGTCCCCCGGACTGCCGAAGCTCGACGACGCGGCTGCGCGCCAGAACAATTACGGCTCAACCTCTGCCGATTGGGTGAATTTCCAGGGAACGATCAGCACCAGTCCGGACCAGATCGCGATCATGCCCGGCTACCTGCAGAGGGAATGGACTCAGGACGGACGCCGTTATTTCCAGTACAAGGCCGATGCGCCAATCCTGGACGGCGGATTCTCAGCTAACTCTGCGCGATACAGCGTCATGCGTGATCGTTGGCACGATGTGAATCTTGAGATCTACTACCATGCCGGGCACGAATTCGATCTCGACCGCATGATGCTGGGCATGAAGTCATCTCTCGATTACTGCACGGCGAACTTCAGCCCGTTCCAGTTCAAACAGCTTCGCATCATCGAATTTCCGCGTTATGGGGACTTCGCCGAGTCGTTCCCCAACACGATTCCTTTCTCGGAGGGCATCGGATTCATCACCTACGTAGATCCGAAGAAAGTGGATGCGATCAACCTGCCTTTTTTCGTGACCGCTCATGAAACCGCTCACCAGTGGTGGGGACATCAGGTAATGAGCGCCAACACCGAAGGCGCAACAGCGATCGTCGAGTCGCTGGCGCAATACAGCGCCCTGATGGTCATGCGGCACACCTACGGCCCGGAGTCGATGAAAAAGTTCCTGCGCTATCAGTTGGACGGTTACCTGCGCGGCCGCGCCCAGGAACGCAATGAAGAGAAGCCGCTGCTGACGGTTGAGCCCAATCAGGGGTATATCCACTACAACAAGGGTGGCATGGTGATGTATGCCCTGCAGGACTACATTGGCGAAGATCATGTCAGTAAGGCTCTGGCAGCTATGGTCAAAGACTGGGGATTCAAAGGGCCTCCGTATCCCACGTCAGCCGATCTCGTGAACTATCTTCGGAAAGAAACGCCGTCTGAATTTCAATATCTCTACGACGACTGGTTCGAGAACATCACGATCTTCGACAACCGGGCAGTTTCGGCGACGTACTCTCAGCAGGGCGATGGCAGGTATCAGGTGCACATCTCAGTGGAAGCAAAAAAATACCGTGCCGATGGCAAGGGGCAGGAGCACCTCGTGCCGCTGCACGATTTGATCGACATCGGCGTGCAGGATTCCGATGGCAAATTCCTTTATCTGCAGAAGCAGAAGATCGAGCAGGAGCACCAGGATTTCACCGTGACGGTCGACCACGTACCGAGCCAAGCGGGAATCGATCCCCTTATCAAGTTGGTCGATCGCAATCCAGACGACAACCTGGTGAAAGCGGAAAAGAAGTAGGAACCCGCATCGGGCATCGCCAGACTAAAGATCTGTGCAAATCTTTCGGATGGAATCCTTAATCAGAGCTGCTGGCCCAGCGTTTTCATAGAGTTAGCTGCATACCCCACTTTCGTGCCATGAGTAGCACTGGGGGGCCATTTACGGTCCTGGGGGTTGCGAGTAGAGTCGTTCTTGAGCAGCACTTGGGGGAGGGCTGATCAACAGACGTCCCAAGACTCAAATCGAGTCTGGGGCGTTTTGTTTTGCGCGCGAAAATCCGTTTTCACCTTCCATAGCCCCTCCACCCCTTTCACTAGATGGGAACCGGTTCCTACCATCCAGCGGTTCCATGGTGGTAGATTTGTGGGCGCCTTCTTCCGCGATGAAAAAGGAGTCTGTCATGCCCTCCCCGCTGACCCGCCGCGAATGCCTTGCCGGGATTGTGGCGATGACTGCCGCAAGCGCTATGGCCAGCCTTGGTGCTCCCCGCGATTCCAGCTCACCCTTCCGTGTTTCCGTAATAAACGACGAGATCTCCCAGGATTTCGGACACGCCTGCGAAGTGGCCTCCCAGGAGTTCGGCATGGGCTGGATCGAGCTTCGCGGCATGTGGAAGAAGAACATTGTCAGCCTCGACGAGAAAGAGGTTGCCGAAGCCCGGCGGCTTCTCGAGAAATACCAGCTCAAAGTAACTGATATCGCCAGCCCACTGTTCAAAGTCGATTGGCCGGGTGCGCCGAAATCGAAATACAGCGAGGGAAAAAGCTTTAACGCGGATTTTTCGCTGAACCAGCAAGACGAGGTGCTGGAGCGAGCCATGGCGATGGCTAAAGCGTTTGGCACGGATCGTGTCCGCTGCTTCGACTTCTGGCGGCTGGATGATCAGTCCCCATATCGTGCTGCCATCAACGACAAGTTGCGGGACGCTGCAGCCAAAGCCGAGCGGAATGGAATCGTCCTCGTGCTGGAGAACGAGTCCGCCTGTAACACCGCTACAGCAGCAGAGGCTGCGAAGGTCTTGAGTGCGATTCAGTCTCCGAACCTGATGCTGAACTGGGATCCCGGCAACGCCGCTGCCAGCGGTGAAGTGCCGTATCCGGACGGCTACAATCTCCTGCCCAAAGAGCGCATCGGACACTGCCACTGCAAGGACGTCGTCAAAAAGGGGAAGAACTCGGACTGGGCGCCAATGGGCGGCGGCATCATCGATTGGGCAGGCCAGTTCAAGGCTTTGAAGCGCGATGGCTACCACTTTGCCGTAAGCCTCGAGACCCACTGGAGCGGCGGAGGTTCTCCGGAAGAATGCTCGCGCAAAAGCTGGGCGGGCATGAAAAAGCTACTACAAGAGGCGGACGCATTATGAGTGGGCAGTGATCAGTGGTTAGTAAAGCCTGTGCTGAGTTCCAGTCGTCAGTAGACCTACCACTGCTGAGTCACCTGAACACTGACCACCAACGACGGAGGAGTTATGACCGATCAGACCAGACGCACTTTTCTTAGGCAGGCCGCTATTGGAGCCGCCGTGCTCGCTTACCCGTCTTCGAAAGTTCTCGGCGCAAATGATCGCGTGCGGGTCGGCATGATCGGCGTGGGCGATCGCGGAAATGATCTCCTCGATCAGGTGGTCAAAGTGCCGAATGTTGACCTGGTCGCCATGGCCGACATCTATAGTCGTCGCCGCGATCAGGCCAAGAGCAAAGTGCCTGGCATCCAGACACTGGACGACTACCGTCGGCTGCTCGACATGAAGGATATCGATGGTGTGATCGTAGCCAGCCCATTGCACATTCACGCCCGCCATTTCGTCGACGCGCTCGCAGCAGGAAAGGATCTGTACTCTGAGAAGACGATGACCTGGTCGATCCCGGAGGCCGACAAGTGTCTGGCAGCCGCGAAAGCCTCGGACCGCGTGGTGCAGATCGGTTTGCAGCATGAGAGTTCGGGCTCGCTCACCGATGCCAAGCAGTGGATCAAAGACGGATGGATTGGCAAGGTCACCCAAGTTGAGTCATGGATGGGCCGCAATACACCTCATGGCAAAGGGCAGTGGGTGCGTCCGGTTCCTTCCGATTGCACGGCGCAAAACGTCGATTGGGGCGCTTTCCTCAATGGCCGCCCTGACCGCCCGTTCGACGGCTTCAAGCTCATCAACTGGCGGCTGTTCTGGGAGTTCTCGGGCGGAAACTGTGCCGAGAATATGGTCCACCAGATTGCCTGGATCATGACCGCCCTCGATCTCCCACTGCCGTCAGCGGCTTATATGTCCGGAGGAGTCTTCTCGGAAAAAGATGGACGCGAAGTTCCCGACACCATCGTCGTAACGCTGGACTTCCCGAAAGACATTGTCGTCACGTGGCAATCCACTTTCAGCAACAAGCATTACGGACTGGGCGACCGCATCCTGGGCAGCGATGGAACTCTGGAGCACCACTTCGAAGAACCGCTCGAGTACTGGCCCGAGAAGACGAATCGCCCCGATGGCGAACAGACCAAGGGCAAGACGCACGATCAGGATCACATGAAGAACTGGGTCGAGTGCATTCGCAGTCGTGGTACGCCGAATGCTCCGGTCGAAGTCGGCTATCGCTCGGCGGTTGCCGTGCACATGGCGAACCTCTCGTATAAGAAGAAGCAGCGCGTCACGCTGGAGGAAGCCAAAGCTTTTACACCCGAATATTAGACCTGAAAGCCAGGGGGGCATATGCAGAACCCGATTCTGCAAGTTCGCTTTCTGGTTGTTGCTGTCCTAATCCTCTTTAGTGCCGTCCTGTGGGCGCAGGATACCGCTACCCTGACCGGCACGGTCCGCGACAATACTGGTGCGGTGATTCCCGGCGTTAGTGTCACCGTTGTTAATACGGCGACCGGTGAGGTCCATCAGTTCACCACCAACTCGGCCGGCGAATATGTTGGCGCCGCTCTGCAGCCAGGGCGCTACGACATCACCGTCCCGGCCAAAGGGTTCCGCACCTATATCGCCAAGGGCGTCACCTTGCGCGTCGCGCAAAATGCGCGCATCGACATCACTTTGCAGGTGGGTGATATTCACGAAGAGATTGTTGTTCGCGGGGAAGGGCTCGCGCAGGTAAACACCGAATCATCGGAACTTGGCGGAACGATCACCGGCAAGGAACTGACGCAGCTCCAGCTCAACGGGCGCAACTTCACGCAGCTCATCACGCTGGTTCCCGGTGTGAGCAACCAGACCGGCCAGGACGAAGGCGTGGTCGGTGCCGAAGGTAGCATCCAATACAGTGTCAACGGAGGCCGCACCGAGTACAACAACTGGGAAGTCGACGGCGGCGACATGATGGACAACGGCAGCAACTTCTCCCTGAATGTCTATCCCAGTGTCGAAGCGATTGAGGAAGTCCAGGTTCTGACGTCGAACTACGGCGCCCAGTATGGCAAGAATGGTTCGGGCACAGTCGAGGTGGAAACGAAGTCAGGGACCAACAAATTCCACGGCTCGCTCTGGGAATTCGCCCGCAACGAAGCTTTCAACGCGCACAACTACTTCGACGTCCCTGGAACGCCTAAGGCCGGATACAAGAAGCACGACTTCGGCTACAGCATCGGCGGCCCGATCTGGAAGAATCATACCTTCTTCTTCTGGCTGCAGAACTGGCGGCGCGAGAACGTTCCATACAACTTCTACAGCTTTGTGCCTTCGAACGATAATCGGAACGGAAACTTCAACGATGTGTGCAACGTCTCGAGCCCGACCGATTGCCCTGTTGATCCGAACACTGGGAATCCGTTCCCGAATAACACGATTCCTTCGATCGATCCGAATGCCACGCTCCTGATGAACATGATCCCGCAGGCGAATCTGGGATCTGGCGCGAACTCTATCTTCGCAGCCGCTATTGCTCAACCCACGCACTGGCGCGAGGACCTGATCCGCCTCGATCACGACTTCAATGCGAAGACCCGGCTCACCTTCCGCGCGATCCACGATTCCTGGGACACGACCAAGGCAACTGTGACATGGGGCAGCGAAAGTTTCCCGACGATCGGGACGCACTTCATCGGACCCGGCGTAGAGATGGTGTCTCGACTCACGACTACGCTCTCTCCGAAACTGCTGAACGAATTCGTGGCCAGCTACACCACGGACCATATTCAGCAGATCAATACGAATCCCTCGGTGTGGACTTTGACCTCCGGGTTCACGATGCCGGGTTTGTTCCCGAACTTTGGCGGCAAGCTCCCTGATTTTTGTCTCTCCACTTCCGGAGCCTATGGTGGCGGCTTCTGCGAAGGGCCAACCGCCTTCCCGTGGCAGAACTCCAACCCGACGTTCACCTATCGCGACAACGTCACGATGAGCCTTGGCAAGCACAAGCTAATCTTCGGTGGCTACTTCATGAACGCGTCGAAAAATGAATTGGCCTACACCGACTTGAGTGGAGACCTCTACTTCGACAGCACTTCTCCCGTCTCAACCGGCAACGCCTTTGCGGACTTCTTAATGGGCAACATTGCCAGTTACTCGCAAGCGAACTCCCAGCCGAAATATCACATCAACTTCAAGATCTTCGAGCCGTATTTCCAGGATGACTACCACATTGCTAAGAACCTGACGCTGAATCTAGGCGTGCGGGTCAGTCTTTACGGGACATTCTGGGAGAAAAATCACCTCATCTCAAACTGGCGGCCATCAGCCTACAGTCTCGCAACGGCGCCGCAACTTGATATTGATGGCAGCGTCACCGGTCAGCAGGGCGCGCTGGTCCCGAATACCGGCAATCCTTACGACGGCATGGTGCAGTGCGGCGTAAACGGGGTTCCCCGCGGCTGTCTGAGCGGACATCTCTTCAACCCGGCCCCCCGCCTCGGATTTGCCTGGGATCCCTTCGGCGACGGCAAGATGGCCGTCCGCGGAGGCTACGGAATTTTCTTTGAGCACACCAACGGCATGGAAGCCAATGCCGAGAACCTCGAAGGTACGCCCCCCATCGTGACTACGCCGACTCAGTACGATATCAGCGGCTACGCGGGCGTTGGCGGCCAAGGATTGCTCTTTCCTCTATCCACAACGGCCATCCCCGATCACGCGATTTGGCCCTATGTGCAGCAGTGGCATCTCGATGTGCAACATAACCTGCCTCACGACGCAGTTGCGACTTTGGCCTATGTAGGCGCGAAAGGAACGCACCTCACGCTACAACATGAGTTCAACCAACTTCCGCTCGTGGCTGCAGCGCAGAATCCGTTCCTTCCGGGACAGCCCATCACCGGTGACATCTGCAATTCGCAAGGTGGAAGTACCCTGCAACCTACTTTTACCGTGAATGGTCAGAACATTACCGGCGAGCCTGCTATCAATCTAGCGGTCGCCTGCGGAAATGATCCCGACCTATACCGCACCAACTACCCAGGATTGGGATCGATCCAGCGCGTCGAGGCCGAAGCCAACTCAAATTACAACGCGCTCCAATTCTCGCTGCGCAAGACATCGGGTGCCCTCACTCTGGACGTTGCGTATACCTACAGTCATTCGTTCGATAACTCTTCTGATGCGACAGACAGCAACTTCGTCAACTCGGCCAATCTTCATGCGAACTACGCGAGTTCGAACTACGATCAGCGCCATATTCTGACAACAGCCTGGACCTATGACGTCCCATTCCATGGCCAAGGGATTTCGCGGACTTTCCTTGGAGGTTGGCAGTATGCCGGCATCATGACCTTGCAAACGGGTACGCCTTTTTCCGTCCTCAACGGCGTCTACGGCGACAGCGCCGGGGTCGCCGACGGCACCGTTGCCAACGGCTCTTATGCCGACCGCATCGGGGATCCTTATGGCAGCACCAATTGTGCGCCGCTCGCTGCGGGTACCAAAGGAGTGCCGCTCTTCAATTGCGCCGCCTACACACAGACGCAGGGCCTCACCTTTGGAGACTCGGGACGCAACAGCCTGAACAATCCTCGACGCACCAACTTCGATATGTCGGTCTATAAAATCTTCAAGCCCAAGGAACAGGTCGCCGTGCAATTCCGCGCCGAGGCATTTAACGTCTTCAACCACACTCAGTGGAATGGAGTGAACAACTATGTGAGCACGACCAACTTCCTGTACTCGACGGGCGCTCACATGCCGCGAGTTTTGCAGTTCGCGCTCCGCATCACGTTTTAGAATTCAAAGTTCACTACTTTTCGGGACCACTCAAGGATCCCAGGGAGATCTATGATCGGAGCAGTCGATATCGGAGGAACAAAAATCGCAGTAGGCGCCGTCGACGACAATGGCAAAGTGCTATCCCGCTCGGAAACTCCGACGGATCCGGACAGTTACGCAGCAGGACTCGACGCGATCGTGAGGATGCTACGGGGCACCGAGAAGGAGTCTGGATCGAAACTTCAAGGGATCGGCATCGGATCGACAGGTCCAATCGACCCGATTCGCGGCGAATTTGGCGATGTGGATTTTCTGCCCGGATGGCGCGGGAAGAGTCTGGTTCGCGATTTGGAAGATCGCTTTAAGTTGCGTGCTGCTCTTGAGA
>Ga0209060_10001346_pt1 | contig 27669 bp, 21 predicted proteins | sample Coa_R1_8_FD_187155 | JGI IMG/M metagenome (GOLD analysis project Ga0209060, IMG submission 187155) | Surface soil microbial communities from Centralia Pennsylvania, which are recovering from an underground coalmine fire - Coalmine... | ecosystem: Environmental > Terrestrial > Soil >...
CAACGCACCTAGGAAGTAGAAGTTCACGAGGTCCCCACCGCTTCCGCAGCCGGGTACCACGAAACCACTCGCATCGCAGCCGCCGCCATACCCGTTGATGGCCGTGTAAGCCCCGGCGGGAAATGCCACCTGGGAAGGCACGAGTTCGTACAGTCCGGCGTAGGGGGCGGCGCCCGTCAGGGTGATGTGGGCGTCGCTCTGCTGATCCGTGCTCGGATCGAAGAAGAAGGAGCCGGAGATGGCCTCGACATTCCCGCCCAATGTCATTGAGGCGTCCGGTGTGAATACGTATTCGATGGGGGTCGCACGCGCGCTTCCAGCGGCGAGCGCGATGGAGGATACGAGAATGGCGAGCGCGCGAGCGCGGACCGGCTGCATGGCGATACCCCTTTTACGCAGGCTCCGAAGCCATGCATGGCTGAACGCTCAAAGTCCGCATCGAAACAACAGATGCGACTTTTCGTGGACACCCTACGCTTCGTTCAGGTGAACGCCTAATCGCATTGTTGAAACGTGATGAAGATGCGCGGCTTACCGCGCGCACCCGCCTAAGACGCACGAGAGGAAGAGTTCAACCTCCGGAAATCATCTTTCTCAGCGCATACACAAGCTCCAGCGCCGCGCGCGGCGAAAGCGCATCGGGGTCGATTCCGCGCAGCGTCTCTTCGAGCGCGGAAGGCTTCGCGGGCGCAGGTTTCTGCGGCGCGAACAGCGGCAGATCGTCGATCTTGGCGAGCGGCTTGTGCCCCTCGCGGCCGTCTTCGAGCGCGCGCAACACCTCCTGTGCCCGCGCGAGCACAGCGCCCGGCATGCCGGCGAGCTTCGCGACGTGAATCCCGTAGGAGCGGTCGGCCGTCCCCGGCGCCACCTCGTGCAGGAACACGATCGTATCGTTCCACTCGCGCACGCGCATGGTCACGCAGGCCGCGTGCGCGAGGCGTTCGCAGAGCGCCGTCAGCTCGTGATAGTGGGTCGCGAACAGCGCGCGCGCCCGCGTCGTCTCGTGCAGATGCTCCGCCGTCGCCCAGGCGATCGCCAGGCCATCGAAGGTCGCCGTGCCGCGGCCGATCTCGTCGAGGATGACGAGGCTCTTCTCGGTCGCCTGGTTCAGGATCGCGGCGGTCTCCACCATTTCGACCATGAAGGTCGAGCGCCCGCTCGCGAGATCGTCGCCCGCGCCCACGCGCGAGAACAACCGGTCGACGATGCCGAGATGCGCGGACTCCGCCGGCACGAACGAACCCATCTGCGCGAGGATCGCGATCAGCGCGTTCTGGCGGAGATAGGTGGACTTGCCCGCCATGTTCGGACCGGTGACGAGCCAGAGGCGCTTCGTCCCGAGCTCGCAGTCGTTCGGCACGAATTTGCCCGCGTGTCCCGCTTCGAGCGCGGCTTCCACCACCGGATGGCGTCCGCGCACGATCGTGAAGGCGTTCGAGCGGTCGATCGCGGGCCGCACATAGCTCCGCGAGACCGCGAGCTCGGCGAGAGCGCTCGCGACATCGAGCACGGCGAGCGCATGGGCGATCGAGCCGAGTGCGGGCGCCAAAGCGAGCACGTCCTTCACCAACGCCTCGAACAGCGAAAGCTCGAGGGAAAGCGCCTCGCCCGCCGCGCGCGCGATCCGGCTTTCGAGATCGGAGAGTTCGTCGGTCGAGAACCGCACCGCGCCGCCCATGGTCTGGCGATGGCGGAAGAGGCGCTTGTTCTCGCCCTCCATCAGCCTTTCGCCGTGCTGCGAGGCACATTCGACGAAATAGCCGAGCACGCCATTGTGCTTGAGCTTCAGTTGGCTCACGCCCGAGCGCGCGCGGTATTCGCTTTCGAGTTGGGCGATGACGCGGCGCGAATCGTCTTTCAGCCGGCGCGCCTCGTCGAGCGGCGCATGGACCCCGGAAGCGATGAACCCGCCATCGCGGGTCAGATACGGAGCTTCGCTCACCAAAAGCCGCTCGAGTTTCTCCGAGAGCGCTCGCGTTTCGCCGAGCGCGTTGCGCAAAGCCTCCGCCGCCCGGGCCGCCTCCCCCTTTTCCCCCTCCCATCCCGGGAGGGAGCCAGGGGGAGGATCGCCAGCGCTCAGAAGCGCCCCCGCCCCCTTCAGCGCATCCCGCAACGCCGTCAGATCCCTCGGCCCCCCGCGCCCGACCGACAGCCGCGCAAGCGCGCGCGCGATATCCGGCACCAGCCGCAAGCCCTCGCGCAACCGTTCGCGCGTCTCGCTCTCGGCCACGAAATACGCGACCGCATCGTGGCGCGCCGCAATCGCCTCTGCATCGGTCAAGGGCGCCGCCAGCCGTTCGGCGAGTTCGCGCGCACCGCCCGCACTGATCGTGCAATCGATCACCGAAAGCAGCGTGCCCTTGCGCGCACCGGAAAGCGTTTCGGTGAGTTCGAGATTTCTCCGCGTCGCGGCGTCGAGACCCATGAACGCGCCCGGCTGGCTCCGCGCGAGCGGAGCCAGCACCGGGTGCTTTCCCTTCTGGGTCAGCTCGAGATAGGCGATGAGCGCGCCGGCGGCCGAGAGTTCGGCGCGTCCGAAGGCGCCGAAGCCGGCGAGAGTCTGCACCTTATAATATGTGCAGAGCGCGCGTTCGCCGGCGTTCGAATCGAACTTGATCGCGGGGAGCGGCGTCACGCTCGCGCCGAAACTCTTCAGCACCTGCGCGAGCGCCGGCTCAGCGAGCAGTGCATCCGGCACCAGGAGTTCGCTGGGGCGCGCGCGGGCGAGTTCGGTTGCGAGATCCTCCGCCGTCACCGGCGTCACCGTGAACCTGCCGGCGGAGATGTCCGCCGCGGCCAGCGCGAGCGCCCCGGCCGCGCGCCCGAGTGCGGCGAGGATGTTCGCCGCGCGCGCATCGAGCAGCGCATCTTCGGTGAGTGTGCCCGGCGTGACCAGGCGCACCACTTCGCGCCGGACCACCGACTTGCTCCCGCGCTTCTTCGCTTCCGCCGGATCCTCGGTCTGCTCGCAGATGGCGACGCGAAAGCCTTTGCGGATCAGCTTCTGCAGATATTGCTCGGCCGCATGCACCGGCACGCCGCACATCGGAATGTCGTTGCCCAGATGCCTGCCGCGTTTGGTAAGCGCGATGTCGAGCGCTTCGGCCGCCTTCGGCGCATCGTCGAAGAAAAGCTCGTAGAAATCACCCATGCGGTAGAAGAGGAGGTAGCCATCATGCGCGGCCTTGATCTCGAGGTATTGCGCCATCAACGGCGTGACCTCGCCCTCTTCCACCGCCACCCGCTCGTTCATGCGGGCGACGCTAACCAGAAGCCATAGGCGCGGCAAACACCGCACCGCTCATGCCTGTGGAAGCCAGCGCCTTTCCTCCCCCGCGCCGTTTCTTTCCTCCCCCGCGCCGTTTCTCCTCCGCCGCGCCGTTTCTTTCCTCCCCCGCGAAGCGGTGGGAGGTGGCAGCGCGCGTCCTTCACGCGCGCTGACGGAGGGGGCTTTCGCCGCAGAGCGGCGAGCGTCACGCGCGAACCCCCTCCGCTTCGCGCGTTCCGCGCTCAGCACCTCCCACCGTTCGCTTCGCTCACGGGGGAGGAAAAAACGTCACGCAAGCTGTCTCTTTCCTCCCTCGGCGTGTTTTTCCTCCGCCCCGCCGTTTCTTTCCTCCCCCGCGAAGCGGTGGGAGGTGCCGAGAGAGAGAAGCGAACGAGGCGGAGGGGGCGCGCGGGTCTTCATGTGCGCTGGCGCCCCGGTCCGCCGCGATCGCACCTCGGCCATTGAAACGCGCCCGTGAAGCGGCGGATAGTGCGCTTTCACCCGCAAAAGAGCACCCATGCCCACGTCACGAAGGCCGACCTTCACCCAGGAAGAAGTCCTCGCCTTCCACGCCCAGGGAAAGCCGGGAAAACTCGAGATCACGCCCACCAAGGCGATGGCCACGCAGCGCGATCTCTCGCTCGCCTATTCGCCGGGCGTCGCCGTCCCCGTCCGCGCCATCGCCGAGCGCCCCGACGCCGTCTTCGATTACACCGCGCGCGGCAACATGGTCGCCGTCATCTCCAACGGCACCGCGATTCTGGGGCTGGGCGATCTCGGCGCGCTGGCTTCGAAGCCTGTGATGGAAGGCAAATGCGTCCTCTTCAAGCGCTTCGCCGATGTCGATGCTATCGATCTCGAGGTCGATACCACCGATGTCGAAGCCTTCATCGGTGCCGTGCGCTATCTCGGCCCCTCCTTTGGCGGCATCAATCTCGAAGACATCAAGGCGCCCGATTGCTTCGTCATCGAGGAGCGCCTGCGCGAGCTCATGGATATCCCCGTCTTCCATGACGACCAGCACGGCACCGCCATCATCTCCGCCGCCGGCGTCATCAACGCGCTCCATCTCACCAACCGCAAGCTCGCCGATATCAAGGTGGTGGTGAACGGCGCCGGCGCCGCCGGCATTGCCTGCCTCGAGCTTCTGAACTCCATGGGCCTGCCGAAAGGCAACGCCATCCTCTGCGATTCCAAGGGCGTCGTGTATCGCGGCCGCACCAGCGGCATGAACCAATGGAAGAGCGCGCACGCGATCGAAACGAAAGACCGCACGCTCGCCGATGCGCTGAAAGGCTGCGACGTCTTTCTCGGCCTCTCGGTCAAGGGCGCTGTCACGGGCGAGATGGTGAAGACGATGGCCAAGGCCCCCATCATCTTCGCCATGGCCAATCCCGATCCCGAGATCACGCCGGAGGAAGTGAAAGCCGTGCGCTCCGATGCGATCGTCGCCACCGGCCGCTCCGATTATCCCAACCAGGTGAACAACGTCCTCGGCTTTCCCTATATCTTCCGCGGCGCGCTCGACGTCCGCGCCCGCACTATCAACGAGGCGATGAAGATCGCCGCCGCCCATGCGCTGGCCGCGCTCGCGCGCGAGGACGTTCCCGACGAAGTCGCTCTCGCCTATCGCGGCGCGCGCCCCGGCTACGGCCCGGATTACATCATTCCCGTGCCCTTCGATCCGCGCCTGATCAGCCGCGTCTCCGCCGCGGTGGCGCAGGCCGCCACCGAGAGCGGCGTCGCGCGCCGCGCGCTCAAGGACATGGACGCTTATTCCTATCAGCTCTCCGCCCGCCTCGATCCTTCCGCCGCTCTGTTCCAGAAGATCACCGCCGGCGTGCGCGCCAATCCCAAGCGTGTCGTCTTCGCCGAGGGCGAGGAGGAATCGGTGATCCGCGCCGCCGCCTCTTTCCAGAATTCCGGGCTCGGCAAGGCGATCCTCGTCGGGCGCGAGGAGGTGATCCGCGCCGGCATCGCCGAGGCCGGCCTCGATTCCGACACGCATCTGGAGATCCGCACGCCTCATTCCTCGGCCGAGGCCCAGCCCTATATCGCCGCACTTTATAAAAGGCTTCAGCGCCAGGGCGCGATCTATCGCGATGTCGTGCGCATGGTCACCAACGATCGCAACGTCTATGCCGCCTCGATGATCGCGGCCGGCGATGCCGATGCGCTCGTCACCGGCGTCACCCGCAATTATTCCGTCGCGCTGAACGACGTGCGCACCGTGCTCGATCCGCGCAAGGGCCAGCGGCCGATCGGCATCTCGCTCATCTTCGCCAAGGGCCGCATGGTCTTCGTCGCCGATACCAATGTGCACGACATGCCGACCGCGGAGGAGCTGGCCGACATCGCCGTGCAGACGGCCAAGGTGGCGCGCCGCCTGGGCTTCACGCCGCGCGTGGCCCTGCTCGCCTATTCCACCTTCGGTTTTCCGCGCGGCGAGCGCAGCGAGCGGCTGATCGAGGCCGTCCAGATCCTCGACCAGCGCCATGTCGATTTCGAATATGACGGCGAAATGGCCGCCGATGTCGCGCTCGACCGCGAGCGCGCCGCGCTTTATCCCTTCTGCCGGCTGACCGACAGCGCCAATGTGCTCATCATGCCGGCCATCCATTCCGCCTCGATCTCGACCAAGCTGCTGCAGCAGCTCGGCGGCGGCACGGTGATGGGGCCGTTGCTCGTCGGTCTCGACCAGTCGGTCCAGATCGCGCCGCTCGGCGCCAAGATGAGCGAGATCTTCAACACCGCGGTGATCGCGGCGTATGATATTAATCCGTAGCCGTTCGCCCTGATCTTTCACGATCTGTTGAAGGCTGAACGCGGTATCGATTTGCGACAGATCGGGTTGCATGCCCAACTCGACGGCCCAGCTAAGGCGCGCAAAATGCGCATCCCTTGGTATCTTCGCGACCAAGCTTCGACGCTACTGAGAACGCGGTACCTCTGTCGGCAAAGGGACCGTGCCATTTGCCGTTCCGTGCGCTTGCAGACGCTTGAGTGCCTCGCCCGTTATTGCAAAAGCTGCACTCCGCGCGGTGCACGCGTGCGCGCTTGTGCGTCCAATTCTCGTAGACCATGAAACGCTGCATTATCGTGTCTCACTGTTTGGTGGCGGTACGCAGAAAACCATACGCACGCAATCCCAAAATCTCGTGGTTCAAATTTTGGTAAAACGTTGTTTGCTTGGGTACAGTAGTTTGCGTTGGGTAGTTAGTTAGTTAGTTAGACCTCGGGCGACGTGTACTGGCTGGGGTCGACCTTAGTCGCTGAGACAAAAGTGATAATGTCCCTCGCATCGATACCGGCGTGAGAAATGTCAGGCGGGAAGTACGATTCTTCCAAGACGCGGGTTAAACCGGTATTCGATCTGCTTTGGGCGAGAGGGCGCAATTGGCTTCCGGAGTTGCTAAGCTTGCCTGGTCAGGGCTGCCCAGGTTGCGAGATAAAACCCGGCGATGATCTGACCTTGCTCGAGGGCTATTGGGAGCCCCACGAGAAGGGCTTGAATCCGCCCGTCGCACTATTGTCTTGGCTCATTCGAAATCCAGATCAGCTGCGCAAGGTGACAACCGATGAGCCGTCACGACAGCTGCTCATGAAGGGCGATCCAGCGACAGTTGAAAGCGCTCTCGATCGCCTTCGGACCGAAGGGGCGGCGAGGTCGTGGCATCTATTTGAGGGCCTCACATACCCAGACGTGTACCTTGTAAGCCGCGATGCGCTGGTAGTGATCGAAGGCAAAAGAACAGAATCAGGGGCAACGACAGATACAACCTGGTTTTCTGGCAGGCACCAAATCTGGCGGCATATCGATGCCGTCTGGGAGATCCGTGGGCGGCGATCGGTATATGGGTTCTTTGTCGTCGAAGGAGATGCTCTCGACGGCTCGGTTCCAAAGACTTGGCAGATCGAAGCGCAAGCGTGCGTCGAGCCCAACGTCCTTCTAAGGAATTTTCCGCACAGATCGAGCGAAGAGGCTAGGGCGATATCTCGTTGCTACCTCGGCGTCACAACTTGGCATCGCGTTTGCGAGCAGCTTGGGATCGATTGGAGACTTCTACCGCACGAAGTCCCGGCTAATCGAAATCGGTTGTCCTTCCGTCGATGAAACCGCGATTTGTCGGATGTGCGTACATCTGCCTGTCATTGACAGCGAGTCCGGCCGGCACGCCTTGCATACACCCAGCGCCCCGACATGCAATCCGGACGCCCGCTTTGGAACAGCTGCGAGCAATCAAGGGCACTGGTCCGGGGTCAGCGCTCGGGATAAACGGAAATCTGCTTTGCGACTTCATCGTGGAAAATAACTTTGTCGAAATGCTTTAGACGTCGATCAGACTTCAGGTCCCTCCCGCAAACCAACATCGTCAAGAAGTCGTCGTGAGGTAGAACCGGGCGAGGCCTGGTCGACGGGTCAGCCCAGCATGCCGCCCGACGCGGATATGACTCCGCCTGGCCGTCGCCGAGCCGGTCTCCTGGCCTCTTGACCTCGATGTGCAAAGCAAGCCGGCGATCATTGGGGCAGTCGAAGATCAGCAGGATGTCGGTTTCGATCCCCGTCCCGATTCGGCAAGTGCATCTAGAGTCCTTGCCGCACCAGTAATTGAACCAATAAGGGTTCTTCAAACCTGGGCTTCTCCGCGCACCTTGGATCTCCCCTACCGGTCTAGCAGCAAGGATTGTCGGCCCGAATTTGGTTCCTGTAAGTAGCCAGCGGCGAAAAGAGCTGTTCTCCAGAAGCGCCCCTGCCACTGGCCGCGCATATTTTAGTTCCCGGTCTGAATAATTGATCACGCCCCACCCCCTCCAACGTTTTGACTCGTGTCCTTGAGTAAGCGCGTGTGAATTCCCTCAATCCTTCGGTGTAGCGGAACTTGCTTTGCTCTGAATCCGCCCCATCAGGGCTTCGAACTCGCGCTCGATAGTCGATTGGGATTCTGCGATTCGTTCAGAAAGCTGCGTCTCGAGTCGATCGCAGCTCTCAGCCAACGCCTTCTGAAGCGCCCCGGTGAATATGCACGTTTGCAAAGGCGCGCAATTCGCTGACCAGATTTCTGTCGGCCGTGGATCAGGTCCATCAAGCTCAGGGAGGAAGGTGGCCTCGGGGACCACATCTAAAAGCGCCGCGACCGTGTCCAGGCTGAGCGGGTGCCAGCCGACGATGAACTCATAGCCCTCACTCCCGAGGACCGATTTGATCGAAACGTCGGAATCCAGACTGCCACCAAAGTGGGGCGCAAGTTCTCCAATCCCTTCCCAGGTTCTCCTGTTGACGCCCGTCACTCTTCTCCAACCGTCATCAAACTGCGCTGCGACCGAACCCACGAAGGCGTTCACCTCACCGTCCTCATCGTCGCATGACGAAAGCGGAATAATCGAGTGCGGAAACGTTAGAGGACGAATGCAGTCCTCGGTCTTGAGCTGAACGAACGTGCCGCACTCGAGCATGGGCCGGATATCCTTCGAATGTTGTCTGGGCGCGATGACAAGTCTGAGCTCAGCGTAAAGCTCCAGCTCCGCGTCAAGTGACCGAAACTGGCTCAATGGCAGTGGAAGCACTTTCCACGTTTCAATAGAACAAGGAGATGCCAAGCGCGCGACCTCCGACGTGTCGCACGTCGCATTGGCAATTCGACGGGAGGATACCAGGATCGGTCCCGAAAACCCGTGTCGGAATACGCGCAAAAGCGGAACCCGGGGAAACGGGAGCGGGTGCCAGGCGACGTCGACCTCATTTAGGAATCCACCTCGATTGTTCGGAGAGGTCAGACCAGACAACAAGGCGCAGTCCCATCGTGCGATATCGCCGCTAACGATGTTGAACTCGCCATTCACCTGGGACGCGCGGTCGAAGTAGTCGGCTAGGTTATGGCTGGCTGCGATGGAACCAGCAACTTCCTGAAGCGCAACCAACAGCCGCTCTGCCGGGCTTGGCGGAGCACTCTGCTGAGTAGTGCCAATTTTTGTTCGCTCAAATGCGCTGTAGAGAACGTCGTCACGCTCATAGCCGAGTGCGTCTGCTAGAGCCTCGAGGAGGTTGACGTAGTCTTGGACGTCTTTTGAAAGCGCGTTTGTACTGGGGGCTCGCTTATCAATGTCCGCCCTTACTTCCCGTTCCGTTTTGGCGTCTTTCTTCGTCTCGCTTGGCCGCAGGCGTTCCCAATGCATATAGGGCTTCCTCCCTGCAGCCCCGGCCACAGCACGAAGCAGGTCAGCAATTTTCGCTCGAGGTATTTTCCTTTTCTTGGCCTCTCTCAGAAGCCGGTCGACCTCCATCGCAGGCCAAACAACGTCATATGGAGGTGGGAATTGGGTTGACTCGCGTATCGTTCTCAGCCGCGCTGCTCGCTTCAGCGAATTCTCGATTTGCCACTGCGCCTTGGGAAAGGTGACAACCCCGCTGCCACGGCGCCTGTCTGGAAAGTTGATGATGTTATCGGTTGGCATCAGCACCGCTCCTCGGTTTCCGCCGACGGTGTCGTCCGCACCCGGACACGCGCCTCCAACCAATTCGTTGTTCTGGATTGCGGTAGGCGGTGATGGCCGCGCTGTTTGCGACTATAGCGGTCAGCTTGGCCAGCTTTCCGGATCGATCGATGCTCGCGGCCGTCGCTCTGCTTAGCCGAAGTTGACTGCATCCGTTCCGGGCAGGTGTCTCGATGTCGGCGTGCTCTAGGAACGTTCGGGCCTGATCCAGAACAATGCCTCTCTGCTGGCGTCTCTTTTCGAAGTGATGTGTGAGGACGAACATTGCGTGCTCCGCTCTTGACTTGCGGAGGTGATCGAAACGTGCCGGATTGGGAAAATGAACAGTCTATCGGGGGAATACAATACACCTTAATTGGGAATACTGCAGACCCACCTGGCAATACCAGCAACCAAGTGCGCGTCTCGCCTAAGTAGGAGGAACTCTTCCGTGCATCCTATCTTGCTACGAAGCCTACGTTATGACGACATAGATCAGCTTCCATCATGCGTTACATGCATCATAAAGATAGATATGATACTAATATGCCTATGGTTTTGATTGTAGCAAGGAGGCATAATACCTGCCGTAAGAACGAGGTACGGCAATGCTCAAGATCGATCCAGCGGCCCTTCGGAAGTGCCGCGACCGCAAGAATTGGTCCCAAGAAGAGCTGTCACGGCGGACCGGCATCGACAAAGGGACAATTTCTCGCCTCGAGCGGGGAACAAATGGAAACGTCAGGGGCCGAACCCTGGAGCTTCTCTCCAGACAACTTGACGTTTCGCCCGAAGTGCTCCGCGGCGACGAGCCCATCCCACCGAGCGAGCACGAAGCACCACTTTGGAAGAACGAGTCACAAATGAACGTCCGCATTAGCAACCGTGCGAGAAACGCGCTCGCTCTCGTTGCGGCGCGTTACCGAATTCCCCAGAACAGCATCATTGAGCTGGCGCCCTTCTTCTTTGTGTATGCAGCCGAACGCAGCCTGAAGCAGAGAGCAGCTCGCATCGCTCAATTGGAACAAAAGCTCGATGAGGCATCCGGCCTCGCGGACAACTTTCGTCATTTGTCGAGCGCTCTCACAACATTCTACCAAACCGAAGAGATATTGAGCTCAGAAAAAAAGTCTATTCGGGCACATGAGTTATTCCTGGGTGACATCGATAGCGTTCTTGATACTGAAGCGCTGAAGGATGGATACGAGGACTACTTTGACAGCCCTTTCGTGCATTTTTTGAGAGAGATTGCTGAAGAAATTGGCGACGAGTTGGCCTTCGAAGATTGGGCAGGGCAGCCAGATTACCGTGTATGTAAGCCAGAGGCCGTGCAGTTCGCGGGGGGCGATGACGTCGCCGCCGAGGAGATCCTTTCCGGGCACGCACCCATTCACGAGATGCCGAAGGAGTTGCGCCCCAAGGAGAGAGCCGCGGAGCGCATAAAGTGGATATTGCAGCGCGCCGACGAGACTAAGAGAGAGATTGAAACTGAATTGGGCACTCTGGAAGACCTGTCGTGAACAACCCAAAGGTTCAAGCGCAAATGACGCATCCCGTCCTGACAAAGCACGCGCAGGCGCGCGTCTCCCAGAGGGGACTTCGATCAATAGACATGGAGCTTCTTCTATTGATCGGGACGCCTGTTGATGACGGTTATCTTGCAACCGCAAAGAATTGCGAGGCCGTCGAAAAACAATGCAAATACTTGCTGGAACGAATTCATAGGCTGCGCGGCAAGCGGCTAGTCATGGCAGAGGGGCGCGTGGTGACCGCCTACAAAGCTGAGCGCCGCAGAGTGAAGCAATTGCTGAGAACGGCCCACGAGCGCGACATTGAGGATTGCCTTTGAGGGCGCGGCGTCCGCACCCCGAAGGGGCACGCCGACGATCACCTAGATGCGGCACCTTTGTTCGCCAGCCCGAACGTCGCGCAAATGCCGACTAGCGACCGCAACGTCTACACGGTGTGTATGATCCCCGCCGACAATTCCGATGCTTTGCGACGGCGTTATGCGAAATTCTTCCGCTGGTGGGCGCGACTTATGATATTGAATATTGATCCGTAGAGCCAATGTTCGCAGCCAATAGGCTGCTTCCATTTATGAGCCAGTCCAACTTCGCGACATCGCTCAGCGCCGTTCGGCGCTCGATATGCGCTTGGTTCGACGGGCGTGCACCGACGAAGGCTCCATGAGCTCCAACGGCATCTCAGGGACCGATTGGACGGACTCGGAAATCGATCTGATCGTCGCGGACTATTTCGAAATGCTCCGGCTCGAGTTGGAGCGCCGCCCTTACATCAAGAGCGAACGGAACGCCGAAATGCAGAGGCTGACCGGGCGAAGCCGGGGCTCCATTGAGTTTAAGCACCAGAACATCAGCGCCATTCTATTGAAATTGGGCATGCCGTGGATATCCGGGTACAAACCGAGGGCGAACTACCAGAACGCTCTGCTGGATGGCGTAGAACGATACATCTCGTCGAACGATGAGATTGTGATCGTAGAGCCTGAATTGCCGATTGTGGCAGACGAAGCTCCGCTGTTCATTGGCCCAACGCCGGCGCCGCCCAATCATGAGCCCGACCCGCCCCGTCTTCGCCGCCTCATCGGCAAATTCGATCCGGCGGCTCGAGACGAGCGCAACCGCATCCTAGGAAGACGGGGGGAAGAACGAGTACTCGTGTCGGAGAAGGCCAAACTTCGGCTGGTTGGCAGAGACGACCTGGCTCGCAAAGTCAGGTGGATTTCGCAGGAGGAAGGCGATGGGGCCGGCTACGACATTCTGTCCTTCTCAGACGCCGGACAGGAACGACTACTCGAAGTCAAAACGACCGCTGGCCATATTTATACACCCTTCTTTCTCTCGAGCAACGAACGCGCGCTGTCCGATGAACGGCCCGAGAGTTTCAGAATCTTTCGGGTGTACGATTTTGTTACGGCGCCGAAAGCCTTCGAGGTTGCACCACCGTTGCAGGATACGCTGATTCTGGATACGGCAAATTATCGAGCCTCTTTCAAATAGGAGGAAGCAACGACGATTCTAACAGCAGGTCCGCGCATGGTTGAACATATGAACCGTCGCGCGAGGGCCTGTGATCCTCGCAGATGCCTTCACGAAGGCGGCGCTTAGGGCGCCCCCCGCGCTAGTCGCTCGCTCTCACCGAGCCACGTCCAAACATGCGGGCGTCGAAGGCGCTCGCAACGGTTTGTCCTCAGGTTATGTTCTTGAGTCTACACGGAGTTAGCATGGCTCTCCGCCCGGGCTTAGACGCGCGATAAGTGGGCGCGCCGACTTTCTGACCAGTCACCAAGAATCGGCTTGGGTAGGCTAACGAGTGGAAGCCGGCGCGCTATAGCTATACATAGCCTGGTTGCGACCGGTTCGCTGCCGCCTAGGTAGAAATCATCACGATGGTTGGCGCTGTCAGAAACTCGTGACGCTTTCCGGACAGCTTCTTAGCCAACGGTCTTTTGCTCAGGGGAGGAATTGATGTCTGTTGCCCTAGTCGAAAGCGGCGCTGCACTTGAGTCCATGCGCAACTCCGACTTCGACGTGTATAGCGCGTTTGGTGAAGTTGTCGACAATTCCATACAGGCAAATGCGGGCCAGGTTAAAATCCTAATTGACTATAAGCCGTCAACGGCGCGCGGTCAGCGCGAACCCATCCAGTTCGTCGCTTTCGGCGATGATGGCGACGGAATGTCAGCTGACGTACTGAACAAGTGCATGCAGCTCGGGTACTCGACTCGGTATAACGACAGAAATGGAATTGGCAGGTTCGGTGTCGGCGCGACCCTTGCTGCCATTAATCAGTGCCAAAAGGTCGAGATCTACTCGAAGGAGAAGTCTGCCAAGGAGTGGCTGTACACCTTCATTGACCTGAAGCTCATTACTGCCAAACCTACAAAAATGGCTTCGATCCCGGAGCCCGTGGCAAAACCGATCCCCGACAATCTGAAAAACTTAGTGGGCGTAAACAATGGCACGCTCGTGATTTGGAGCAACTATGACCGGCAACCCGCAGATGCAAGTGAGATTAAGGACGAATTTCAGGTGTGGCTCGGTCGAGTGTACCGAAAGAAGATTTGGCAAGGTTTAAAGCTGACCCTGAATGGTGAATTGGTCCATGCCGTTGATCCACTGTACGTAACAACGGAACTGACGAAGTTTCCCGATGATCCAAAAGCGCACGAGTTCGCCCCCATAGAGATTTCCTGGCCCATCCCGAGCGACGACCGACAGGAAGGCGTACGCAACTCTAAGATCGTCATCCGCATGAGCCTCCTGCCTGAGAAGTTCAGACCGCGATCCGGCTCCGGCAACGCAAAGGTGACGCGCGAACGCCACATCGATGAGAACGAGGGAATCTCAATTCTGCGCAACGACCGCGAGGTCTTTTACGGGCACATTCCGTATTGGCCTGGAAAGCCCTTCGAGGAAATCGATCGGTGGTGGGGATGCGAGATATCGTTCCATGCCGAACTAGATCGTGAATTCACTGTCAAAAACATAAAACGAGGGGCAGTTCCCGTAACTGAGCTCAAAAAAACGCTTGCGAATGCAATTGAACCTACGCGTCACGCGTCGATAGAACGCGTGCGTGAAGTGTGGGCGGCGGCGAGGGCTGAAGAGCAGACGACGCCCGTAGACCCGGGCCTGGATACAGGACACTCGCTAGCAGAGGAAGCTGCCAAAGACACGCCGACACCGAAGAACGTTCTCGATGCCGGCAAAGATCCGGAGACGGAGGCGAAACAGTTTACGGAGCAATGGATAAAGCACGCCAACGAACAGCAGAAAGCAGCATGGAATGCAAAGTTTCAATCACAGCCATTTACGATCGTTGATGATCAATGGCGCGGGCCAGAATTCTTCGAAACAGTTTTTTTGGGCGGAAAAAGCATACTCAAGTACAATATGCGGCACACCTTTTTTGAGGAGATCGAAAAAATCCGTTCCCAGATCACGAGCCAAGATCCTGCAAGCCAAGAGGCAAGACGGTTGAAGGCTCTTATAGACTTGCTGCTGATCGCTTACGCAAAATCCGAAGCAATGATGGATCCCTCGGTACAAATCAGTGCCGAAAAGTTTGTGGAGCAGCTTCGCATGAATTGGGGCAACTACCTTTCAAACTACATAGAGACCTTCAAGAATGAAAACCCAACCGAGTGATACCACAGCGGATACCAGTTTGGCCCAACTGGGTTCGCCGTCGAACCCGGTTGTAGTTCGATTGGGCGAATACCAAGGCACCCGCTTCGTTGACGTAAGGCGCCACTACAAGAAAAAGGGCACGCAGGAGCTAACGCCAACGAGGAAGGGAATAGCGCTGAACGCGAAGGTGCTCGCCGACTTGCGCGATATCTTGGAGAAGTCCGACAAGGTCATTCAGGATTGGTTTTCGGGCAACGAACAATCCACGGAAGCGTCTGCGGCACGTAGAATACTAGAGACTCGTTCAAAAGCGGCAGACGCGGCCGCCCGGAGTGCGCGACAATTTGAGCTACGAGAAGAGGAGGTCCGAAGCGCTCGATTCTTTGAGGTTCGCTCTGAGGGCAACGTTGACGTAGTCGTCCTGAACTCTCGCCATCCCATCGCAAATGATCTCTGCGGCAAAGGAGAATGGGGTACGTCCCAACAAATTCAGACTCTGTTGGGAAGGATCATAGCTAGCTACTACCGAGCAAAAAACAGATTCGATGATGTCGAGGAAGTGCAGCCGGCACAGCTATTTGAGGCCCTTGAGCACGAGTGGGGAGTAATCTTGAACAACTACGTAACCGGCAGCATGTGACATGTCGGAGGTCTGGGCAGCGCTAGGAAAAGCGAAGCTGCAACAGCTCATTGGCCACGAAATTATAGACAGATTGGAAATCTTGCTGCCCGGTTTACGGAAAGACACCGACAGCAGCTCGCTCCACCAAATGGATGGTTTGGTGGCTGTATTCAACGCGTTCTTTGGCGGAGATGCCCTACGCAAGGCAAAATTCCGAGCGGAGCTTTTCGATGCTCTCCCACCCAAAACGGTGTCGGCGCTAGCCTCTGCGGCTAAGCTGGATGAAAACCTGCCGTTTGAGAAGAAAGTGCAATCCTTAGCAAAAAGGGGTTGGGACGACCCGGAATTTCGGGTCCGCGCGGGTGAAATTCTGCATCTCGCGCCTGAATACTTTCCCGAATCTCCGAAAATCTTTTGTCCCGAGGAGATTCTTCGGCCCTTGGCGTCGCTGTACAAGCCGTTGAAGGACTATCAGTTCTCCGTCTTCAGCCAAGCCGAAAGCCGACTTCGGAATGCGAACAGCCGATTTGTGATTCAAATGCCTACAGGGTCCGGCAAAACCAGAACTGCAATGGAGCTGATCTGCGCTTTCCTGAATGAGAAGCCAAATGGGACGGTCGTCGTCTGGCTCGCCCACTCCGAGGAGCTTTGCCAACAAGCCGCCGATTCCTTTGCCGAGGTCTGGCCGCACGTCGCGTTGCGAGGCCTCAGACTGATACGATTTTGGGGGCCAGCCGCGAGCCTTCCCTATGAATTTCCAGAAAGTGCCTTTGTTGTCGCAGGGTTTGCAAAGCTACATGCGCTTATCAAGCGGGACACGATCGGATTCCGCGAGCTCCAGGCCAGGGTCCAGTTCGTCATTGTTGACGAGGCTCACAAAGTTACCGCACCGACCTATGCGGAAGTGACGAAGGCACTCCGCGGCGAAGAGACGAGAATCGTCGGGCTCACTGCGACTCCAGGCAGAAGTATCACAAATTCAGAAGAGAACGCTGCTCTGGCAAGTTTTTTCTTCAATCAGCTCATTACAATCGATTCGAAGGGGCAATCCGTAATTTCGTTTCTACGACAGCGAGGCGTCCTGTCACATGTAGAGTATGAGCCACTGTACACGCACCGTGAATACTCGCTGAGTAACCACGAAAAGCGCCACATGGAGCAGTTCTTTGATTTGCCCCCCGGCTTTCTTTCGACGCTCGGACTAGATGATGTACGAAACGTCGAAATAGTGAAGAAGCTTGAGTCTGAAGCGTCCAAAGGTCGACGCATCCTATTTTTCGCTTGCAGCGTTGAGCACTCAAAGTTCATCTGTGCCCTGTTAAAGTTTTTGGAGGTTTCTGCCGAGCACATCGATGGCACCACACCTACTGAACAACGCTCCGCTCACATTCGAAAATTCAAGACCGGTGAGGTACAGGTTCTCTGTAACTTCGGAGTGCTATCTACTGGTTTCGACGCGCCGAAAACCGATCTAATTTTTATAGCGCGACCGACCGCTAGCATCGTTCTATACAGTCAGATGATAGGGCGAGGCCTGCGCGGCCCCGCGATCGGTGGCACGGAGCACTGTAAAATTGTCGATGTGATCGACAACATCTCAGGGTTTTCAAACGAGGACCGGGTCTATAGTTACTTCGATGAGTACTACGATGATCGAGGCTAATTCAGGCCTGCCGGCTTTCGCGCGAGTGAGACCCTCTGCGAGTAACTCGGTCGATCGATCACGATCTCGCCGGGGCCTAATACCTCAATCCAACTTAGTAAGTTCGCAAGCAACTGCTTAACTTCTTGGCGTCGGGGTCGCGGGTCGCCCTCCAACACTGAGTGAAGGGACGAGCTGAGCCGGCCAAAGTAAGCCTCGTGCGACGGTTCCGCCTCGAGCGTCTCGTGCAGCCATTGAAATGGGATGGATTCCATTAGGAGAGTCCTGGCAAGGGATATCCGATCGGATTTCGATGTGGGTAAGTCGTCAGCTCCTAGCAGCGAGATATCGTGCCGAATTTCCGGGGTAAGGTCATATCTTTCCTGTGCTATCCATCCGCCGTCGGTTGAGAAAAGATCAGAGACCCACATGGAGCTTGGCTTGCTATTCGGTTTCATAAGAGCTGCCAGATGCTCAGGCCACGCACCACTACCTTTACCCTCCATACCGCCCAATTTTTCCGCAACGCAAGCCGATAATTGATCGAAAAGCTCTTTCGACACCGGCACAGAATCATTGAACAACGCGTGCAGCATCGTCACGTCCAGGGCAGTCGGTTGAAGGACTGTTCCAAACTCAACGTTGTTATTCTCGATAAGCGCCAATCCTCGCGAAGTGGCATTCGCGCTGCCGACGAACAGGATGTCCTGATCGATCAACCACACCTTCGCGTGTAGGTACCTATTGACGCGAAAGTCGAAGTGAATGGATCTAGCGATCGTATATGCCTGCAGGTCGGACGCCCCTTGCAATATGTCTGACAGGCGCCATCGCGCGACAATACCAACTGATACATCGGGCGGGCATACGTTCACAAACCAGTCCATGCCGCCAGCAGTAAGGAACGCGCTAAACATGAGTACGCGAGTTTTTGCCGCTCGAATAGCGTTCTCCAACTGACGCCGAAAGGCCCTTCCATCCAATACCCGTCTTGGGCCAAGCGTGGGGCTGCTCACTGAACCGCTCTCTCAAGCATCAACAGGCGGTGGCCCCAGCGCATTTTGGAAAGCGTCCTATCCAAGAGCGCGCGTCAACCGACGTCTAATTTCAGACGCGCGAAAGTGAAAAGTCGGTCGAGGAACCCCTAGGCCGCTCCTTACGAGAGCTTCGGCCGCAGTCTGGGGGAACCCCGAAGAACCAAATAGCATGCTCTTCATGACCAGAACTGGCTTATCTTTAAGGGTCGAATAATTGATGATCTCGGCATCGGCTTTCCCCAAATCCACTCGTATTCGCTGTGACAAAGGAGGAAAGGCGTCGTGGTCAAAACGATCAAAATGCAGCCAGGACACGCGCCGACGAAACGAGTTGATTCTTGTTAGCTCGTGAACCTCTCCAGGCGAGATCACGCGCTCCGCGCAGCCAACGAGCAGTCGCACTTTCAACGGCTGCTCGCGAAGTCGATCGCTCAGGAACATGTAGTCCCCATCCTCGTCGAGGAAGCCCTTGCCGCCTGCCTCCGCGAGCCGAAAGTCCGCGATCCATTGCCTCGCCTCGCCTAGAGAAAATAGGAGATCGGTGGCCAGCTTCACTGCCGCACCTTGCTTACCGAAAAGGCGATTAACGTCCTTTCGGATTTCGTACGGCCATACGCTTGAAGAGCGCCGGCGCTCAAATTGGTTTAGTGCGAGCCACAGAAGGATCTCCTCCTTTCGCTGGTCCGCAGCGCGCAGCAGTTTCTGCTCAAATTCAGCTCCAACAAAGAGCCTGAGCGCCTTTCTTGGGGAACCGAAGAGCCGACCTATCTCAAGAGCAGGCGGGTGTTCATCCTCCTTCAATATTCTGGCGCGGCGCAAACAGTGGCGCCAATAGGCATCTAGCAGATCGTGGTGCAGCCCAATACGGCCGTCGCCCTCTTTGCTGGAGAGGAGCGGCTCAAGCGTGCCATCCCCGTCGTCCAAGCCAATTTGCCGCCGAAGGAGATATGCCTGCTCGTCTGCATCGGTCCGAAACGCGAGGACCACGCCTGGGGCCGCCGAAATCGGTTCGCGAGCAGTAACGGACGCCACATAGGTCTTCAGTTCAGACTGGGTAAAATATTTTTGGAAGGTACCTCTCGCCGTAAACGTCTCGTGCTCGCCCGACTCAGACTGCGTACGTAGCATCACTCCGACGCACAAAACCTTGTCCGCGAGTGACCATGCTTCGCGGAGGGCGAGGTTACGCTCCTCCTCGTTTTCGATGACATTCAGAACGAAACCTAGATTGACGACATCCGATTTCTGACGCCGCGTGGCGGGTGCAAAAAAGGGGTCCCATCCATGTGCATCAATTCCCGCGTCGACGAGGATCCGGACGTCGTCTCCCCGTCCGCAACCGTAGTCAAATACGCTAGCGTCGCGCTCTAGAAGACCCCCAACTGCGAGCGCTCGCATAGGTACTGATAGCGAATTCCGGGAGATCGCAGTTAAGTGCCTCAAAGCGCCCGTGGGACCGCGCGAAGTGGCTTTGGGTCGGTTCTTCGTAGCTACGTGGTCAAGAATTTGGATACCTAATTCAACTAGCCGCTCTTCCCATTGAAGCTTGTGTCCAATCTTGTTCGAGTCTTTGAACGCGCCCCACGTTTGAAGCGTCTCAGTAAGCGCCACGAACTCTCGATAACGCGCGCAACTCTTTGGGAGCAAGAGCTCCTTGCGATGTAGAATAGGGGGGTTCGTGCTTTTCGAAAAATCTGTTCGAGCGATTTTGCGTGAATTCGGTTCGTATCGAACCGAGCCCAACAGGCGCGGGAACGCCGCTTCGTCGAAGCTCTCATAATTCAAAAACGTCACTTCACCGCCGTCGGAGCGATACCGAACAACATTGAATTCGCCTTTCGCCACGCCAGCTTGCGCTGCCAACAATTCGGTTAGCTTAGCTAGCTCCGCGTCCTGCTCGTTCAGTAAGCAGACATGCAGGTACCGGTGTTGTCCAACCAACTTGCCGACCGGTGGCAATTGGTTGAGCTTGCCCAGCGAGGGCCCGGCTGGCGGGTTCTTTGACGAAACCTGCAGCGACATTAGAACGACCTGCCGAAAGCTAAGTCACCATAACACACGAAATTCATGCGGCTGATGGAAGTGATTTCTGACAGCAGCGGCGCGCTAGAGCTTCCTCTATTTGTGGCACGCTAAGCAGACTTTGGACTGGCCATACAGATCGTCGATGTCCAAAGGCTCCGCCTCAGCATGCAAGGGGTTTGCCCGCAATTTGGCGCGCGATCGCTCAATCCGCTTTTGATAGTCAGCGCGAATTTCCGCGACGCGCTCTGGTTTAATCAGTTCATCTAGCGGTTCGCCTTGCGACCAAGTAAACGGCGACTTGTTGTCGAGAGCCGTCTTTTCGTAGCGGCGCGCTTCCTCAAAAGCCTCCGGATGGTTCTCATTCAGTCTGATCCACTCGATCTTCTGTTGAAAAAAACAGAATGTGCAGCCAGATCGCGAGCGCCAGGAATAATACTTTGGCAATCCAAGCCCAGCCGAATCGAGAATCTCAAGTACGCCCGCTTTGTCTATTCCCTTCTCCCGAAACGGAAGACGAGTTTTGAGGTTGCTCCGCGTAGGACTGTACCCCTCGCGGTATTGTTCGTCCGCGCGGATCGCGATGTATGTGTAGACGGTATCGCCCGCGTCGAGCTTTGGCTTGAGCCACTGCTCAAAAGGTCTGAGCTTTAGCTGGCGCGTGCACCAACGTGTTTGCGCAGACGGCAAAAAATTATTGTACTGCTTTAGCCAGAAATCGAAATTCCGATCGGGATTCAATCGCAATATCGACTTGCCGAGAAATCCTTCAAGGCGGCCGAGAAACTCGTACACCTCGGGAAGCTCCTTTCCCGTATCAGTGAAGAAATATTCCAGATCGAGTTCAGGAGAATTCTGGCGCATGTACACGGCTAGAGCCGCGCTGTCGCGACCGCCGGAAAGACCAAGGACGTGGTGTTCTCTTGTCGTCATGACGCGCGCTTGGCACGATGCAGCCCGCCGACCCTTTTGTCGGGTGGTTCTAGGAAGTCGACGCTAACTTCGGCCAATGCAGCGAGTATAATATTTTGGTCCTCGGGACCTGCGTTGGCGATGGCAGCCCTCAACGCCGTTGAGAGACTGAGCACCGAGGCGCGGTCCGAGTCGGGCACTGTGAATTCAGCCCGGTGGGGCGTTTGCTGGCCGGCCTCCGCAACAATGACCGCCATCGCGTGACGTTTATCATCTCGACCCTTCACGTGCGCGAACGTTTCTGCGCGAATGAAGCGACGAGAGAAGTCCGCAATCTCGATCTCCGCCTTCTCCAGATCGGCGTCTACCCAATCTCTCGCCGGCTTGCTGACAACTAGGCTGGCTATACTCTCGACGTCATCATCAGATCCTTTAAAGTGGACCAACCTCAACACGAACGCACTCAGCTCATATTCGCCTGTCGACCTTATGTTATCGGCTCGAGCGCGCAGTTCAGCATAGGCCTGCTTGTCACGCGCCTTTACTCCTAGCTCCGCCAGAAGGACGTCACGAAGCCGGCCCAACATTTTGGGATAGGCATCTGCTAGCTCCCTCAGGCCCTCGCTCACTAGCTTTGAGAGGACCACCGGCGACGAACCCAGCTCCGGCGCAAGTTCGGGCAGATCGTCAAAAAGGAGCTTATTCGGATCCGACGCATTCTTGAGCAACGCGCGAATACGCGCCGCGTTGGTAGACACCAGATTTGTGCGCTTCACCCAGCTTGGTAACTCGTAGTAACGGCCGACGAGAGATTTTGCTACTTCGATCGGCCCTGCCCGTTCCGCCAAAGGCGACCTATCAAAGCTAGATGCCACATCGGCAAGTTCCGCAAGAACTGCTCGGGTGTTACCTCGGACCTCAATCCAACGAATCTGAATGGAGGCCGGATCGGCTGTAAGGTAATCGACGTCAAGATCTGTAAAGCCCGCCTGGAAAATGCCTTCTCGATAAATCGCCAGGTGCTCGCGTTCGCCAAGAATGAATGCCGTCCCTAGGACGCGCATCAGCCCAGATTTCAAACCGTAGGGCCGTTGACGCCAAATCGAAAACAGGTCGGCCATGCTAATGCGGCCGTCAGAGGCAGTCTTTAGGAATTCGAGTGACTCGCTCCAAATTGGGGAGAGGTTGCAGGGATCATTGTCGTGGGCCGGGCGACCAAATTTCCAAGTGCCCCGACGAGCCTTCGTGTAGAGCCCCGCCTTCTGGATAATTGAATCGAAGAGCCCGCCCTCGGCCGGAAATCCGTTGATGCCGAGCCGTTCCGTTCCCTCCTTCTGAGCCATGGCCTTCAACAGCGCCTTTTCGGCCGAAACAGCGTTCGCGGACGGCTTCTCTCGATTCAGTAACTCGTTCTGAATCCGAGGACATTGATCAAAGATGTCGTCTGCTATGGCCGAGGCGAAGAGGTTCAACTCGGAATACGAGAGGTGCTTTGGTTCATGATCCGAACGATACCAAGTTGCAGAATCGAAGAGCTCGTGCAGCGTCGTCTCTAACCGTGTCCGCGCGTCGGCCAATCTGCCATTTACTTCTCGTCGCGCAACCGCATCGCCGCTCAGCGCGACATTTTCTGCATTCACCTTCGCGATAGCAATGAACTCATGCGCGAGCGGCAAGAGTTGCCAGGCTTTTTCCGAAAGGCCGACTGCGACCGACCTATCTGCCGACTTTACGAACTCCTCACATGTGGCTTTCGCCATTGCGGAGTCCTCGTTTTCAGTGGGAATTACGATCAAAAACTTTCCCACTGCGCCACTATCTCGACTTGCAGGTATTCGCTCGCGAAGTGTGTTTAGAGGGACAATGTCGATGTCGAACCAGCGCAGAGCACCAGTGTCATGATAGTTCCGCTTCGCGACAATCGGTTGAATTCCAGCCAGCGAGCGCAACTCATCGAAATCTAGTTCTCTAATCGACGAAAGCGCTTCGGCAACAACCTCCTCAATGTCGAAGTCGCTGCCAGCATATATCGCGTAGGTACCAAGATGCTTTCTGAAGGTGACGAACGAGCCTTCCCGCAATTCATTCAGGACAGATTTCGCATGGCCATTGGCGAAAATCGTGCCCAAAAGCTCTTCGCTCGCGCTGAGCCCCGATCGCTCGCGAAACAAGTCCAATAACGCGACCGTCTTCAGAAGGGACAAATGCTGCGAAGGTCCAAATTTTGCATCAGCCCTCTCGACCGCCTCCACCGCAGTTGACCAACGATGAGCATCGGGCGACGCAAGAATAGCGGGTTCTAAATTTGCTCTCAGGTAGTCCCACAATCTGTCGGGCCCGTAGGTCGTGTCTGCTCCTTCATTTCGAATGAATTCCTGAAATCCATGCGGCTCCGCAGAATTAAGGAATCCAAATAAGCTTCTCTGATTTTGGCCAAAGCGGCGCCTAGAAATTGGACCCAACAGGCAAGGGACGATCGGATGAAGGGGCCAGCACTTCTCCAGCGTCTCGTTGACTCTTGGGTTTGTGCTCGGACGGCCCTGCCGAATGACTTGACCAACAACTTTTGCGTTTCTTGCGTGAACGCGATCGTCAATCCGACCACGCACTGATATCGCCTGAGCAAGGAGGTCCAACTGCTCATCGCCGGCTAGTGTCACCGCAAGATCAACGTATCTTCCTTGGACCTTTGCCCATTCATCTCGAAGCTCCCGTGACAGGCGCTGCGCATACTCATCGAAAGCCTGGTGTAGGATGCCCACAACAACGAGGCGGCCCTTGCTTCGAACGGCGGCCTCTGCCAGCTGCTGAAAGAAGAAAATATCTGCGCCATCTTGTGCGGCCGCTTCAAAGTATTTTCCCATTTCATCAAGAAAAACGATAAGGCCGCCGTAGTCGCCGCTACGGTCACCTGATGCTAGGCGCTCCAACGTCGCCAGGACATGGCCATCGGTCCAACGGACACCTTTGGACGCGCGTGCAAGGCCGGTCGCAACAATTGCGTGGCCAATTACCTCCGATGCTGGGGCTCTCCTCCCTACGACTGGAAGGATTCTCCAGCCCTTAGACCTCAACGGAAACGTCCTGCGAAGCACTTCCGCCGCTTCGCGACCGACGACACCCTCAGCTTTCTTTGCCGTGCTTTTCGTGAGCAGCGCGCTTAGCGCAACGACGAGACTGGACTTGCCGGTCCCGTAGGGGCCCGTCCACGTGAAGGCGCTCTGCCCCGTTTCTGAAATGTGGCGCGCCATTACGGCAAGAACATCGGCGGACGACTTTGGGCAAACAAACCCGTCCAGCGCACCGCCAAGATTGTCGAGGTCCGTGTCGATTCGGATGGATCGCTGAAAGCGTCTAACGACTTGGACCTTCTCCGAAAGAACGGTCATGCCGCGTGCGCCTTTCTAAGAGAGCGGTAATTCTCACCTAGCAGGCTGTTGCGAACCCTCTGGCTGAGGGGCTCGTCTCGCAGCACCTGCTTGAGACCGGCAGTTTCCGACCAGCGCAAATGACCGTTGGTCACGTCCTCGAGGCGCAGCAACCGAACAGCCAGACCCGATTCATCCAACAAAAAAACGCGGCCAGGCGAACCGGGCGCATAAGCAATCGCCTCGAATGAGAGAGTTCGGCTCGTGCCATAGCTCTGCCAAAAATCGTCCAGCGCCAGCGCGAATGCGCTGTCCGTCAGAGACGACTGTTCACCCCTTAGGAACTGAAAGTTTCCTTTGTGACCCTTTATCAAGCCAAGCTCCGCCAAAGGAGACTCGAGGCAGTCTTCGACTAGTCCCGCCACACCCGTCGTTTGAGCCTCGTAGGTCCTGACGAAGCACTCCACGTCGCGCTGTACTGTGCTCTTCGATACTCGGGACCAGGACCGAGAGTCGGCCAGCTTCATGAGACCGATAACAAAATCTTCCCGCCGAAATTGCGTGTTCGGGAAATGGCTAAAAGCCCAAAACCAGGTTGTCTTGATTGGTTCAACGCATCCCGAGCAGAGGTTCCAATGCAAAAGCCACAACGATGCACGATCCTCAAGATAGGGATCGAACCCCTGAGGTCCAAAAAGCCGGTTGCCAAATGCGGTTGGTATGAGTCCTTGTCCGTCCTCGGTCTCTTCAATGACACCGCAGCACGTTGCCCAATGTCGGATAGATGCGACCATGTTCCGACCGACGCCAAATTCTGAAATTGCCTTGTCATCGAGGAAGAGCTGCTTGCTCTCCTTTGGTGACCTAGAAGACGTGACAGCGTCGAACGCCTTTTTCAGCCACCCGTAGCGCAGCGGAAATGTCTCGTGACCTGAAAAGAGGGGCCGGTACTTCTCTTCGAACAGCGGACCACGCGCCATCGGCATCGACCTGGAAGAATCAACAAGATCGACGTTACGGTTGACCTTCCGATATCTTCAAGCCACCTGGAGATTCTCTCCAGTCCCAAAGTGTGGGTACAAAATTAGGCCATGCAAAGCCAAATTTACTTGGATTATCAGGCCTCTACACCGATGGACCCTCGAGTTTCTGAGGCGATGGCCAAATACACTTCAGTACACTTTGGCAATCCCCACGCGAATCATGCCTTTGGTTGGCAAGCGCAGAGAGCAATTGAGCTCGCGACTCAGCGAATCAGTGACGCGGTGAGATGCGATCCTGACGAGATCGTGTTCACGTCGGGTGCTACCGAAGCGAACAATCTCGCGATTCTCGGTCTCGCGGCACGCAAGGAGCAAACGCGGAACAGAATCCTTTTCAGCGCGATCGAACACAAATGCGTTCTAGAATCCGCCCGAGTTGCTACGGAACGGTTTCGGGTTCAGGTCGAGGTGATACCTGTCGACGCCGATGGGCTCGTTTCCATGGACTACCTCGAACGCAGTCTCAGCGACGATGTGCTTTTGGTTTCTGTGAATGCGGTGAATAATGAGATCGGTACGGTACAGCCGCTCAAACCTATCACTGAATTGTGTCAGAGGTTCGGAGCGGTCGTACATACCGACGCCGCGCACGCTCTCACAACACGAAGCGTTGACGTCAATGAGTGGGGCGTCGATCTCCTGAGCCTATCGAGCCATAAGGTATATGGTCCAATGGGGATCGGAGCTCTGTACATACGTCGCGACATCCAGGACCGCTTGGAGCCATTGATTTACGGCGGCGGTCAACAACGAGGCCTGCGATCCGGGACCGTTCCCGTTCCTCTTTGTGTCGGATTTGGCACGGCCGTTGCGTTGGCTGTTGGAGCCAATTCTGGAGCCGAACGCGAGCGGATCGGAAGCTTGCGGGACTCTTTCGTTGCGCGCCTGCTCAAGGCAATTCCCAATTCCGAACTGAATGGGCCAGCCCCGAATAGTCGCCACTGCGGAAACGCCAATATTCGCTTCTGTGGGCACGATGGGCACGATCTTCTTGACCGTCTGGCCCCAGCTATTGCCGCGTCGACCGGCTCCGCTTGCATGTCTGGGGCTCAAGAGCCCTCGCACGTTCTTCGAGCGATCGGACTCAGCGATGAGAACGCAAACTCATCAATACGATTTGGCTTCGGGCGGTTTACGACCGAGGAAGAAATCACAACCGCAGCACGGGCCATCATCGCGGTCGTTCTGGAGGAGCAAACCGTAGCCAGCTAGCCTATATTCGCGGCGGGGAGCGTCGCAATGGACGAGCGTGACATTTATCAGCAACAGTACGCCCACTTCGGCCGAATGAATGACATTCTCTATAAGATGCCTCCCATTTTCGCGACCATTCTTGGCGGTCTCTGGTACTTTGCTGTCAGCTTCTATGAAAAGGATCGAGTGATTGCTGCTGCGGTCTTTGTGTTTTCCGCAGTCGCTTCCGCCTGTTTTATGATCGCACTGATCCGATTTCGCCTAGCGTTCAACGCCTATATCGACAACATCAATAAGCTAGATGGACCGCTCAAAGTTTCGATCCAGAGCAAATGGCCGTCGACAATCAATGCAATGATTTTTCTATTGCTAGCAGGATTCGTGATCTCGCTGCTTGGTTCGATATACCCATTCCTGAACTAATACTGATGCGCTTTGACCCTCATCTCGGCGCTGAGTGGCCCGCCTTCCGGCGTGGCTAGGATCACCTGTTCAGGCACCGACGTGTCTCCGACCGGTATAATCCCCGCCGTACAGCGGATTGTCCTCTTGACCGCGACACGGAAAGCCAATGCGCGGCGTACTATGCGCCGGTAGAAATCTACATATGCAGGTTGCGCGCGACTTCTGCTCGAATAGCCGATATTACCCTTGAACAACAAAGTCTTAATGAGGGCCTCCAGGACGATCCATTTTGCATTTGACGCGTTTCTAAAAGCTCGATATGAATAACAGCATGCTTAGGAATTGCGCCTCGCGGGGCGCCGCCTACGGCTCTTTCCTATTCGGCCTCGCGTCACGCAGATAGCGACTCCTGACGGGGCGCCGCGCACAATCTTCGGCACCATTTTTGAAAACGCGCGCGGGCTAGTCCGCCGCGCAATCCACCAATTCGCATGAACCGAAAAATCATCCGCTGCGCCGGAATCCTCCG
>Ga0209060_10001348_pt1 | contig 27624 bp, 22 predicted proteins | sample Coa_R1_8_FD_187155 | JGI IMG/M metagenome (GOLD analysis project Ga0209060, IMG submission 187155) | Surface soil microbial communities from Centralia Pennsylvania, which are recovering from an underground coalmine fire - Coalmine... | ecosystem: Environmental > Terrestrial > Soil >...
GAGGCCTATCTCATCGAAGACGGCAAAGTCACCAGCCCCGTCAAAGGCGCGACCCTCATCGGCAACGGCCCTGAAGCTTTGAAATATGTGTCGATGGTCGGCAACGACCTCGCACTCGACGAGGGCATCGGCACCTGCGGCAAATCCGGCCAATCCGTACCGGTCGGCGTAGGCATGCCCACAATCAAGCTCGACCGTATGACGGTCGGAGGAACGGGACAATAATGGCAGCCGAACGCGAAAAGATTTACGAGTGCGAAGTAAAACGTCGTCGCGTCAAAACCGGCGGAGGCTACGAGCCTTTCTGGAAGGTCAAGACCGTCGCAGTAGCCCTTGCCGACAGCGACACCGAGTTCCGCTGCAAAGACTGCTTCGGCGAAGTCAAACTCCTCGGCCGCAACAACAAGCTGGGCAATCCGCCTTACGTCGAGCACAAATCGACCGCTGACTCCGAGTTCTGCGCCAACGGCATCCTGTTCAAAAAAGCCACCGACGGCCGCGAGCCAAAGCTCTCCGAGCACCCAGTCCTCTAACATTCCCGCCGCGAAGCAACGCGGACGTACCCGCTATCTGCATGACATCGGAAAGTACCAATCAACGAAACACAACCGTACTTAATCGAGGTCAATCATGGCAGTAGCCGAGCGTGAAAGGTTCTACGAGTGTGAAGTCAAGCGTCGCCGCGTCCGTGCCACGGGAGGCTACGAGCCTTTCTGGAAGGTCAAGACCATCGCCGAAGCCCTCGAAGACAACGACACCGAATTCCGTTGCAAGAGCTGCGGCGGAGCCGTCAAGCTCTTCAAGCGCCGCTCCGAAGACGGCCCCGCCACACACATCGAGCACAAGCTGAAGAGCGACTCCGAGTACTGCGCCGAAGGCCTGTACTTCCTCAAAGCAACCGACGGCCGCCAACCCCGGCCATCTTCATCTCCGGTCCACTAAGCCCCGGGAATCACCCTAAGCTGCTGCATCATTCCCATCGTATCCATCAGAATGCGGCTGTCCGTCATCATGCCACCAACGATGCGGTCGATAACCACGCCCTTCACAACGACGTTTTTACCAGTAGCAGGAATGCCCATAAACGTTCCCTGCTGCGTGCCCGTCCACGTAAATCGAGTGACGACCTTCTCCCCTTCGGCGATCATCTCGTCCACAACCCAATGCATATCCGGAAACGCCGTCCGCAGCATGCCAATAACTTCCTTCAAACCCTCGCGCCCCTGTCTCTGCCCCGGAAGAGGATCAAGCTCAACAAAATCCTCCGCGACGATCTCGTTGGCCTGCTCCAACCGTCCCTGGTTGATGACCTCTTCCAAAAATCTCTGAACCACCGCCCGATTTCCCGACTCCGACATTCTTCCTCCTACCATTCGTAAGTGCCCCGCACATCATAACAATTGAATCCACACGCACCCGCACGTAGCTAAAGAAGTCACCTTAGAAGTAAAGATTAAGAATCAACCCAAGCTGGTTTAGCTGTTGATTGGGACTCTTGCCCGTCTGGTTTTGATGTTCATAGTAAGGGTCGAGCTGAACGTGTTTTCTTATCGGCAAAATACAGCCGGCATAGATAGCAGTCTCGCTCCATTTCCCATACTGGCTCTGGTAGAAGGGCTCAACACTCGCATACGGCGTCAAGTGATAAGAACCAATCGCGACTGGCCCTTCCACCTGAAGCCGGTTGCGATACCGCCACGTGAAAACCCCGCCCTTCCAGTCCAGGTCGAACCGATTCCTGGTAGTCAGCACAACCCTCGTCGACAACGGAAAGCGGGAAGTCGCAACTGGCATCAGCCTGTTCGTTGGCACCCCGCCATCGCCCTCCGACAGGTAGCGATACCCAACCGATAACACCAATGGCCGCGATTTTGCATCATCCAGATCGAACTTCGTAGCCTTGGCCAGCCGTATCAGGGGACGAAGGTAAAAATCGATGCTCGGTCCCACCTCAGCCTGAACCGGCTCACCGCCTTCACGCGTCTGTTTCGCCTGCAGTTGGATTCGAGTACCAGAACTCAGCTTGGAATAAAAATTGATCTCCGGCAAAAACTGATCCACCTGCGCAATCGCCGGCAAGCAAGAGCAAATCAGCCCAGTCGCAATCACGAATTTCCGCAGTCTATTCCTCATACCGCGTTCACAACCTGCATCCGAGTCCAGAATAACGACTTTCGCGCAGTGGGCTATCCTTGAAGAACAATGCCTACCGAAACAAAGACCGACCTCCAGCAGCTAGCCTCCGAAGTCCTCACCCGAGCCCTCAAGGCCGGAGCCACCGACGCCGAAGCCGTCGTCTACGAAGGCGACGAGTTCAACGCCAAGGTCCGTCTCGGCCAGGTCGAAACCCTCAAGGAATCCGGCTCCCGCGCCGTAGGCCTCCGCGTCTTTATAGGCCAACGCACCGCCAGCACCTCCTCCTCCGACTTCTCCAGCGACTCCATCGAGCGTCTCGTCGACGGCGCAATCACCCTCGCAAAAATCACCAGCGAAGACCCCTTCGCCGGCCTCCCCGAGCGCGAAGAGTTCGGCCAACTCACAGGTGACCTAAAGCTCTACTTCGACGACGTCAACGACCAGCCCCCCGCCGAGCGCATCGAGATCGCCCGACGCGCCGAAGCCGCCGCCATGGCCTACGACACCCGCATCCAGAACTCCGGTGGCGCCGACTTCGAAGCCGCAACCTCGCACAAGATCCTCATGAACTCCCGCGGCTTCACCGGCGAGTATCGCCGCTCCTACTGCGGCTTCTCCGCCGTCCCCATCGCCATCGACGAAAAGGGCGGTATGCAGCGCAACTACTGGTACTCGAACTCACGCTCAGCCAGCAAGCTCGAATCGCCCGAAGAGATCGGCCAGGAAGCAGCACGCCGCACCCTAAGCCGCCTCGGAGCCCGCCAAGTCAAAACCCAAAAGGCCCCCGTCGTCTTCTCGCCCGAAATCTCGCGCTCCATCATCGGCAACATCTTCGACGCAGCCAACGGCGACGCCATCTACCGCCACGCCACCTTCTTCGCCGACATGCTCAACCAGCAGGTCGCCGGCGAAAACATCACCGTCATCGACGACGGCACCCTCATCCATCGCTTCGAGGATGGAGCCAGCATCGGCGGCTTCGGCACCTCGCCCTTCGACGCCGAAGGCCTCCCCTCGCGCCGCACCGTCCTCGTCGAAAACGGCATCCTCAAGAACTACGCCATGAACACCTACACCGCCCGCAAGCTCGGCATGAAGTCCACCGGCAACGCCTCCCGAGGCCTCGCCGGCAACCCCGGCATAAGCGCCGGAAACTTCTACCTCGAACCCGGAACCCTCCGCCCCGACGAGATCATAGGCGACGTCCAAAGCGGTCTCTACGTCACCGAGACCATGGGCTTCGGCGTCAACCTCGTCACCGGCGACTATTCACAAGGCGCCAGCGGCGTCTGGATCGAAAACGGCGAACTAACCTACCCCGTCGAAGAGATCACCATAGCCGGCAACCTCAAGGACATGTACCGAAACATCGTAGCCATAGGCAACGACCTCGTCTTCCGAGGCTCCAGCGCCGCCCCCACCATCCGCGTCGAAGGCATGACCATAGCCGGCGCCTGATCCGTGCTGTTGCATTTCTTGTTTGTCATCCCCGAAGGGGATCAGCTGTCCCTGTTGCCGTTGCCGTTGCCGTTGCTTGTCATTCTGAGCGCAGCGAAGAACCCCCGCATTTCGCCCGCAGCGCCACAACCTCAACAAGAACCCAACAACCCCTCAAAACACCAAACACCTCTCAAAAAACGGCAACACCTCCGCAGCCATCCGGCCATCCTTCCCCCAAACCCCATCACCCCACGACCCGTTGTACTCCTCCGCCTCATGCGGAACCCCAAACTCATTCAGCTTATGCGTCAGCGCCTGGTTCGAATAAATATGGTCCATATTCGTATCATTCCGCGACCAATCAAACTTGAACCCCCGCAGCGACTTCAAATTATCCGCATACCGTGGAACCATCGACTCAATAAAGAAGTTCTCCCGCAGCCGCTCCGTCACCTTCGTATCGATCACCAGCCGATCCCCTACCTTATGCGCCTGCAAATCAATAAACAGCGGAGGCCTGTCCACATCCGGCACGTGCGCTTGATAGATGCTCGTAAAGATCGTCGAAAACCCATCCTTCTTCACATCATCCAGCGACGTCGCATTCGCCAGCAGATCCCAGTTCGGCCGTGAATACATCACCTGCACCCCCGACCCCGTCCCCACCGGATGCAGCGCATACACCGCCCCAAACACCTCCGGATGCTTCATCCCAAACCGTATCGCCCCATACCCACCCATAAAGTCCCCCGCAATCCCCCGCGAATCCCGCGTAGCCAGCGTCCGGAAGTTCGCATCCACGTAGGGCACCAGTTCCTGCACCACAAAATCTTCCCAGTTCCCCGTCACAGGAGAGTTCACATACCACGAGCTCCCCAGCGGCGTAGTCATATCCACCGACACAAAGATGAACCCGCCAATCGCATGCGCCGACACCACACGATCAAACAACGCCTGCGCCCCATTCTTATCGAACAAATCCCGATAGCCCACAAGGGGATTAGACAAAAAGTAAATCACCGGATACCGCTTCGTCCCATCACTCCCCGCCCCGTCATAACCCGCAGGCAGATACACCACCAGCTTTCGCACCGCACTCGTCCCAATCTTGTTCTGCGCAAAGTTCTTCGACTGTATCTCTCGATCAACCACCCGGCTCTGCAACGCCTCACCGAACAAGGAAAGCGCAGACAAAGCCCCGACAAAAACCACCGCAACCTGAATCGCCTTACGTATCAATCGCTCGCGCATCATGCTCCAGCCTCTGTCGTTGCTCTTGCATTTCTTGTTTGTCATCCCCGAAGGGGACCTGCTGTTGCATTTGCCGTGCCGTTGCATTTGCCTTTCTTGCTTGTCATCCCCGAAGGGGACCTGCTTTTGCCGTTGCATTTGCAGTTCTTGTTTGTCATCCCGTAGGGATCTGCTTTTGCCGTTGCAGTTGTCGTTGTCGTTGCTGTTGCTTCTGCCCTTGCATCTAGGTACCCCAAGGCTTCAGCCTTGGGCCTCTCAACCACCCTTCAAAAAAAGGGGCTTCAGCCCCTGGGGTATGCCTTCTCATCCCCTCCACCCAAAACGACCAAATACCAAACCGGCCAAACCAAAAACCAATTCACCCACCACCCTCCCCAAAGCCCCATTCCCATCGACGCTCCCAACGCCAACATCAAACCCACCCCAGCCCCTACCGTCCGCCCACGCAACCCCCACCAAACCCCAAGCACCGCAGGCAAAACAAACAACAACAAACAACCCCGAGACAATGAAGCGATCCGAAACCGAGCCAGACAAAACAAGCAAGGCGAAAACGTAGCGACCACACTCACCCACAAAGTCCGCCGAGAAACCGACCCCACAACAAACCCACTCGCCCAGGCCAGCACAACAAGAAGCACCGCACGACCAGCCAGCCCCAACCACCCGCCATGCAACGTAACCTGCCGATACCCCAGACTCACCGAAACCGAAAACCCCATCAGCAGAAAACTAAACGGCAGTGCCACTCCCAACGCCGCAACCCACGGCCTCCAACTCCTCCAAAGCTCCGCCTGCCTTCGCACCACCAACCCAAGCACATCCAGTAACCCGCGCCACGCACCCTCTCCAGCCTCAACCAGATCACCAAGCACCGCCTCGCGATCCTCACACCCCAGCAGCCCCGCCGCACCCTCCACCACACGCCAGTCCAGACGCACCATCACGCCCTCCCCGTCTTACCCACAACCCACGAAGCTCCTCGGCTCACCCGCATCACTGCGTCATAAAACTCCTTCGCCTCCTCGATGCCCTTCGCCGTCACGCGAACCATCCGCTTCGCCCGCCCACCCCGCTGCGGAGTCGCATCGCTCATCCACGTCGTCACCAGCCCCTTAGCCTCCAGCCGATCGATCGTCGTATACAGCGCCCCAAGCGAGCACTTCCTTCCGGTCGTCGCCTCGATCTCCTCCCGCATCGCAGCCCCATAAGCCTTGTCTCCAAGTCCGGCAGCCGCCGTAAGCAACACGTATTCGAATTCACCGAGCATGATTAGAATCACATTGTGATACTAATCACCACCATCGTCAACCCTTAAAAACGCCCTCGAAAAAATATTTCCAATTTGTGCGGATTTTTTGACCTCTCAAAAAGACACATCAACAAACCAGCTTTGCCACACTTTTCACCGCTAACCAACCACAAAAAACCATCTATCCACGACCTGCTTTTGCAAAAACCCCAGTAAAACAACGAAAGAACACCACGCCACCACGCCAAAAAAATCACCCAAAAATCCGGCACAAAATCCCCGCGTCTACAATTCTTTTGAGTGGCCACCACCTTCACCTTCGACCACACCGTCGACTTCTCCCCCGAGAAGGCCGACGCCATCCTTCGCTCCGTCCCCGCCCTCGCCGGCGTCTTCGCTCTTCGCGGCCCCCGCCCCACCGACGAGCCCTATCTCACGCGCGCCGCCGACCTCCGCCGCCGCATGCGACGCCTCCTCAACCCGCCGGAGTCCCAGTCCAAACGCCTGAATCTAAGGGACAAAGTAGCCCACATCGACTACTGCATCACCGGCTCCGACTTCGAGTCCTCCCTCGTCCTCTACTACGCCGCCTCCGCCCTCTTCGGCCACGCCGAAGCCCGCCGCCGCCTCAAACTCCACACCCCCACCTTCCTCCGCTTCGCCCTCGAGAACCCCCACCCCCGCGTCTACGCCACCAACCGCCTCACCAAGCGTTCATTAGACAACACTTACGGCCCCTTCCCCTCCCGCCTCGCCGCCGAGCGCTACTGCGATGCCGTCCTCGACCTCTTCAAACTCCGCCGCTGCCACGAAGACCTCCACCCCTATCCCGAACACCCCGGCTGCGTCTACGGCGAGATGAAAAAATGCCTCGAGCCCTGCAAACAAGCCTGCACACCCGAGCAATACAACGCAGAAACTAAAGCAGTTAAAGCCTTCTTCGACACCCAGGGCGAAAGCATGCTCGCCGCCATAAGCGCCGACCGCGAACAAGCCTCCGCCGAGATGGAATTCGAAAGAGCCGCCACCCTCCACGCTCAATGGCAAAAAGTAAAAGCAGCCGCATCCCAAGCCGACGAGATCGTGCAACCCATCCCGAATCTGCAAGCCATAATTGTCCAGGAAGCCGCCATCCCCGAAGGAGAACACGCCGACCAAGCCGCAATTTTCCTGCTAAAAGGCGGCTGTCTCGCCGGCCCTAAACTACTGTCAACACTGGGAGTTAGAGCAGTCAAGGAGCAGACCAGCGTAGGCAGCTCCCTGTTCGCCCAACCCCTGATGCTACAGGCTGTTCCGCTCGAGGGAGAACCAGCAACATCCACCGAGTCGCCCGAAGATCGCGCCAAAACCGTTCTCGAAAGCCTCGATACGAAGATCACTCCATCCACTGACCTGGCCCTGTTGAGCGACCATCTCTCCCTGTTTCGCCGCTGGTATTACCGCCCCGAAAAACAGCGAACAGGCGAGATCTTCCTACCAAATCCCGACGAAACATGGCCAATTCGCCGCATTCTGCGCGGAGCAGCCCGGATGGTTCTGGGAGAACCCAAACAATTGCCCGACATCCAGCGCGAGGCCGCCAAAGAGGCCAAAGTACGTATCCTCCACGAAGGCCGTCCCGACGTCGAACGCGCCGTCCCCGTTGTGGAAAAGCGCTCTGGCAAGCGAAAGTGACGTAGCAACCTGATCCTCACATTGCGCTGATAAACTCACAGGCAGGAGCGATCCCTTGATAGAACTGGCATTTTCGATACTGGCCTCTGACTTCGCGCATCTCGCCGACGAAGTAGCGGCAGCCGAGCGCGGAGGCGGAACAATCGTCCACGTGGACGTGATGGATGGCCATTTCGTACCAAATATCACCTTCGGCCCACCAATGGTGCAGGCGCTGCGCCCGATCACCAAGCTTCCACTCGACTGCCACCTGATGATCGACAATCCGGACGCCTTCATCCCCGAATTTGCCGCGGCCGGTGCAAACATGATCAGCGTGCACCAGGAGGTCTGCCGGCATTTGCACCGCACACTCCAACTCATCGCCGATCACGGCGTTCAACCCGCAGTGGTAATTAATCCAGCGACCCCGGTCGAAACCCTGATTGAAGTCCTCCCAATGGTGCACCATGTCTTGGTAATGAGTGTCAATCCCGGCTTCGGCGGGCAAAAATTTCTGCCGCTGGCTCTGGATAAAATCGCCTACCTAGCCGAACTTCGCGAAGCGCTCGACCTAAACTTCCGGATTGAGGTGGACGGTGGCATCGCTAACGATACGGTCGCCGATGTGGTCGAAGCAGGAGCGGATATGCTCGTGGCGGGCTCGGCGATCTTCCACTCGGGCAGAGCAGAGCAAAACGCCCGTAAGTTCCTGGAGCTGGCAAGGGCAGTCAATGCCCCAAGTGTGGCAGGAAAAGACTAGAATAAAGGCGAGCCTGTGCGTTATGCGCGAGGCCGATGGGGTTTATAGCTGATGAGTGAACGTTCCTTCTTCCCAAGTCTCAAGGCCGGTGTCGTAGCCGGACTTACCGTCGCAAGTCTTCTGGCCTTCTCCGCAGCCGCAGTCGCACAGGCGACCGATTCGTCCCAGGCTGCGGCAGCTCCTGCCAGCCAGAGTCAGGACGTCACCCTTACGAACCCGACCAAGTCCTCGAAGAAGGAAAACAAGGTCGTTCCGTCCAAGGACACCAAGCAGCAAATGCGCAAGGAGAAGAAGCTAGACGCGCAGACTGCCGACGATGCCAAGTTGCCGGACCGCCAACTCTACGACAAGGCGCTCGACGCCACGAAGAAGGGTCACTTCGACGTTGCCCGTCTCACGCTTCAAACGCTGCTCAATACTTATCCGGATTCGCAGTATCAGATGAAAGCCAAGCTTGCCATCGCTGACAGCTGGTATCGCGAGGGAGGCACGGCGGCGCTGACCCAAGCCGAAAGCGAATATAAAGACTTCATCACCTTCTTCCCCAATGCACCTGAGGCTGCTGAGGCTCAGATGCGTGTCGGTGACATCTACTTCCGTCAGCTGGACAAGCCAGACCGCGACTACTCTAAGGCCGTCCACGCGCAGGAAGAATACCGATTAATGCTCCAGCAGTTTCCGGAGTCGACGCTCGTGCCGCAGGCCAAACAGCGACTTCGCGAGGTTCAGGAGGTTCTTGCCACCCGTGAGTCTGATATCGCCTCCTATTACGCCTCGCGTGAGAATTGGCCAGCCACCATCGCTCGTTATCAGACCGTGGTGGATACTTATCCCCTGTTCAGCCACATGGATGATGTTCTGGTGGGACTGGGCGACTCCTATGAGGCCGAAGCCCGGTTTATCCGCAACATGAAGCTTCCTGAGGATGCAAAAGCAAGGCTCGAAAAAATTTATGACGAGCGCGCTGCTGATGCCTATCGCAAAGTGGTTCTTGAGCATTCAGCGTCAGCACACGTTGAGGATGCGCGAGACCGTCTTGCCGCGATGAATCTCCCCATTCCGAATCCTACGCCGGAGCAAGCTGCTGCCAGCGCAGCACTTGAGAACAGCCGTCGGCAGTATGCTCTCAAGGATCGCGCGAAGCTGCTCATTTTGCGTCAGCCCGACGTTGTGATGGCAGCGCGCGATGGCGAACCTCCACTGGCTGATCCCAAGCCAACGCTGGCGCCACAGATCACCAAACAACTCACCCAGGACTTCAATAGTGCGATGAACCCCGGCGCCGCGCCGGCTCCAGATGCCGCTAAGCCCGTCACAACGGACACTCCGACAGCTGCGGCCAGTGAATCTCCTTCAACTCCCGCTGCTCCAGCTGTTCCCCTACAACTGCAGGAGGTTCCAGCTGCTGCAACCGGCAGCACCTCATCTGCAGTGATGACGAATGTGCCTGGAGCCACGACTGCACCGGCAGCTGCGAGCGGAAGCAGCAACTCCATGGGCATCGAGATCGTATCCCCCTCCGCTAAGCCAGCCAGCAGCGACAATGGTGGCCTCAAGGCGGTTGGGCCAACGAACACGACTGCAATTCCTGCTATCGAAAAGCCCGCAGTTGCCCCCGATCAGGTAAATGACGTTCCCGCAGGATCGCAGCCGGCTGCACAGGCCGCTGGAGCGAAGAAAACCAACCCGAGCTTCGACAAGAGCGAAGAGTCTTCGAGCAAACATAAGAAGAAGAAGGGCCTATCCAAGCTCAATCCGTTCTAGCTTCGAGTTATCACCGGAACGAAGAGGGATGCTGCCTATACGGAGCATCCCTCTTCTTATTTTGCTATTTAGCTGATTCGAAACTATCAGTATCTTAAGAAATTCAGGTGGTCTGATTCACGGTCGGTCGGTGTCTCACACGTGGAAAGAAGATAACTGACAACAACAGAATCACGAGAATGGCCACGCCTATAAAGACCGCCGGACCGACAGAAACTCGACGGTGCGATATTGCATGTACCCCCGTCTTCGAGAGATGGCCGCCCAGGACATAGGCGCTACCAGAGATCGAATCGTCCGTCTCGTAGACCGCGTTGCCTCCGAGCACGACTGCATTGCCGCCGATGCGCGCCTGCGAGTCGACCACGGCATTGCCCCAGACGACGGTGGCTCCGCGCTCCACTCGGCCTGTGACGTTCAGGTTGCCAAAGAGCACAAGCGCGCGGCCCGTGAGATCGCCTTCCACTTGCACTGAACAGAAGACGCACACCGCGTTATGGATCTGCTGGCCCGGTGCAACAAAAACATCCTGTCCAAAATAAATACGATTGCCTTGCGCCTGGGCAGACGCGACCGGCGCGATCAGAAGCAGGAGGCCGAGAAACCGCATCAGGCTGGTTAGCAAGTTTTTCTCCCAAAGGTTAAAGCGACTGCCTGGAGATACTACGCAGAACCGCTCGTCCAGGTTCCGAAATCCGCTCGGTTCTGCCTGTTTCGGTTAAATCCCACGCCCTTGCGGATAAACCGGGAACCGGTAACGCCTACGCCTCACTAGATAAACAATCAACCAGATGATTCCGATAGGGATTAACAAAGGTAGCAGTGGCAGCAGTAGCCAGAACCGCCCGGGAAAGATTGACTGCGAACCGCGGATCGTAGACCCTGACGCGAGGTTCGCATCACCGGCCATAATTGAGACATCGCCCCCTACCGACGATCCCTCGCCAAGGTTCAGATCGCCGCCCATGATTGCCGTGTCGCCGTGAATACTGCGTCCCGCGTCGACAGTTACGCTGCCAAGCAATGCCACGACATCGCCTGACACATCACCGTGTATACGAACCGAGCAGAAGGCACAGACGATATCGCCGACGGTCTCCCCCTCGGCGACAGTGATATCCGAACCTACGCTGACGCGGTCATTGTCTCCCTTTGCAAACGCCGGAATTGTAGCAACCAATAAAAGAACGGCAAGCAACAATCTCTGCATGATGCCCTCGTGCAGCTAGTGTACGGCGCGAAACCGTTGTCCGGAAGATCTCCGGCCGTAGTCTTGTCGCGCAGGCGAAGGAAGCAATGGCCAATCCGATGCTACCCTTAAAGTACCGATGAGCCACGAACTACCAAAAGCATACGATCCGTCCGTCATTGAAGAGCGCTGGGCCGCCTACTGGGTCCGCGAACACCTGTTCGACGTCCCCACGCCCGAAGATACGGATGGCGGGACGAAGAAGTTCACCATGCTGCTGCCGCCCCCCAATGTAACGGGGCGCCTGCATATGGGCCACATGCTCAATCAGACCGAGATGGATATCCTTACGCGCTGGCACAGAATGCTCGGCGAGGTATCGCTTTGGGTCCCGGGCACCGACCACGCGGGCATTGCTACGCAGATGATGGTCGAGCGGCAACTTGCGAGTGAGGGTACGAATCGGCAGGAGCTTGGGCGCGCCGCTTTTGTTGAACGCGTTTGGAAGTGGAAGTGTTTGTATGGGGGGGCCATCCTTGACCAGATGAAGCGGCTGGGGGCCAGCGTCGACTGGAGCCGTGAGTACTTCACCATGGATGACCGGCTCAGCGTGGCCGTGAAGGAGGCCTTTGTCCGGCTGCACGAGCAGGGGCTGATCTATCGCGGGGCGTATATCGTCAACTGGGACCCAAGTGCGCAGACTGCCGTCTCGGACCTCGAAGTGGAGCATGAGGAGCGCGTCGGCAAGATCTATCACATACGGTATCCGCTGGCCGATGGGTCAGGCTCCATCGTCATTGCGACGACTCGTCCAGAGACGATGCTGGGAGATACGGCTGTTGCCGTGAATCCCACCGATGAGCGCTACCTTTCAGTGCAGGGCAAGCTTGTGCGGCTGCCGCTGAGCGGTGTCAACGGCGGGCCGGATCGAGAGATTCCGATCCTGGCCGACGACTGGGCCAAGCCTGAGTTCGGCACCGGCGCGGTGAAGGTCACACCTGCTCACGATCCGAACGACTTCGCCATCGGACAGCGGCATAACCTTCCCAACGTGGCGATCCTCGATGAGACGGCTCATGTGCTGCTGCCGGGCTCTCCGTATCATGGCCTCGACCGGTATGAGGCTCGTGAGCGCATCGTTGCCGACCTTGAGGCGCTTGGACTGCTTGTTGCGGTCAAGGAGCACACGCTCTCCATCGGCCTTAGCCAGCGGACAGGCGTGGTCATCGAACCGCGGCTCTCGCAACAGTGGTTCGTGAAGATTCAACCGCTCGCCGATAAGGCAATCGAGGCTGTCGACAAGGGCTACATCAAGTTCACTCCAGATCAGTACCGCAAGACCTACGACGAGTGGATGCGGAACATCCATGACTGGTGCATCTCGCGGCAGCTCTGGTGGGGGCACCGGATTCCGGCTTGGCATTGTGCTTCGTGCGCCAAGATCACGGTGGCGCGTGATACCCCAGAGGTTTGCGAGTACTGCGGTTCGGCCAGCATCACGCAGGAGACCGATGTTCTGGATACGTGGTTCTCGTCGGGGCTGCTTCCCTTCACCGCGTTCGGCTGGCCTCATCAGACGCCGGACCTCGCAGCCTTCTATCCGACCGATCTGCTGGTCACTGGCTTCGACATCCTGTTCTTCTGGGTCGCCCGCATGATCATGCTGGGCTGTCACTTTATGCTCGACGTCCCTATGCCCGACGGCAGCCCGCGAACGCTTGCCGAAGCGGTGCCGTTCCGCGAGGTCTATATTCACGCTCTCGTGCGCGATGCAGACCGGCAAAAGATGTCGAAGACCAAGGGCAATGTGATCGACCCGATCGACATCGTTCAACGCTTTGGCACGGATGCCGTGCGTTTCACGCTGGCCAGCATGGCTTCGCCGGGAACCGATATTGCGTTCAGCGAGGCGCGCACCGAAGGCTATCGCGCGTTTGCGAACAAGATCTGGAACGCCGCCCGGTTCCTGTTCATGAACATCGACCGCGCGCAGGAGGCTGGTTACAAGGTATCCATGCGCGACAGCGGCGTGGTGCCGGAGTTGCCGGCCGAGACTCCGCTGGAGACGCAGTGGATCATGGCTCGCCTCAGTGCAGTTTGCTGCGAGGTGGACCGTGCTCTTGCGGCTTACCGCTTCGACGAGGCTGCCAATGCGATCTACCAGTTCTTCTGGGGCGAGTTCTGCGACTGGTATCTCGAGCTGGTGAAGCTGCGGCTCGAGTTTGGCGAAGCTACTCCGAAGAACGAGGTGACGGCGATCACGCTTGCCTCGCTCGTAGGGGTGTTCGAGAGCGCGCTTCGGCTGCTGAGCCCCTTCATGCCCTTCCTCACCGAGGAGATCTGGCATGCGCTCTACGACAACGCTGTTCCGGCGAAGTCGATTGCGCTAACTCGTTATCCTCAGGCTGGCGACTTCCCTGCCGATGCTGCATCTGTCAGCGCGATGACCACGCTGCAGGAGTTGATCGTGACCGTCCGGGCGCTTCGCAAGGAACTTGGCGTGCCCGAGAAGGAAGCGGCACCGATTCTGTTGCATGCCGACAACCGGGTTATCGCTCTGGCAGATGCCAACGCGGATATGCTCGCGCGGATGGCCCGCGTTCAGTCGGTCGCTTTTTCGGGCGAGCCGCTGACGGGCGCAAATGCGCGTTCCACCGCTGGCTTCGACGTTGCCGTTCTGTACGAGCGCCAGATCGATGTCGCTGCCGAGCGCGAACGGCTAACCAAAGACCTTGCCAAGTTTGAGAGGGGGCTTGCCGCTGCGGATAAACAGTTAAACAACGAGGCCTTTATGGCTAAGGCTCCGGCGCACATCGTTGAAGGGCTACGGAAGCAGTATGCCGAGACCAAGCTTCTATATGACAAGGCGAGGGCGGCTCTGGATGATTTACCGCCAGAGTAAGGAGGTACCCCCTCCCTCTGTTTTTCCGCAAAGTCCTAGAAAGATTGGGCTTAGGTCTGAACTTCGCGCGAATTGAGTCTGAAAAGTCTTGGTTTTCGCGGGGTATCCTTGCAAAGTATTCAAAATAAATAGTTTGTTCTTTCTGTTAAGGTGAAAAGCCTCCGGTGGTCTGCCGGAGGCTTTTTTGATCTCTATCTCAAGTGTAACGGGTGAGCGGGAATGAATCGGCACTTGGATGTCATTGGTTTCATTGGAGATATAGAGGTTTTCATTTGACAGTTTTTGGAGGGGATGTTTCTTCCCCTGAGGAAATCTAAGAGGCCTGCTTTGGTTGAGCATCATCGGCTACTTTATTTTGGTCTACGGCGATGGCTACGTTTTCGTGTTTGATATCCAGACGCAAACGGTTGAAGAAGCTCATGTAAACGTTGGCAACCCAGACGAGCGCGAACCAGGCGATCAGATAGCCTCGCCAGCCCTCGTAGAGCATGTGGAAGCCGGTGATCAGCAGGAAGAAGGCTGCGGTGTAGTGGCTGAAGCAATACTCGCAGGTGAAGAGATAGAAGAATTTTCTTGAGGGGAGAGAGTGGCAGCGTTCGCTTTGGCCCTTGCACCATTCGCGAGGCTCGCGAAAGACCTCTTCGTGGGTAATGGTCCAGGAGACACAGGCGACCGGGAGCGCGAGAATGACGAGATAAGCAAACTGCTGCGATAGCGGCATGAGATCGTTTTCGGTCAATTCGAAGTGCTGCCTGTGAGATGCCAACGATTGCCCTATGCCGGTCCCGCGAGCAAAGAACTTTCTTCTATACGCAGCGTTCGATTTTGCCCAGGAGGAAGATGTAGCCTGCGATGCCGATGAGCAGGTAGATCGCTGAGACGCCGAAGGCCAAAGCGAAGGATTGATGGGCCGCGACGAGATATCCGGTGACGATGGGTGCCGCGATGCCGGAAAGCTGGTTGGAGAAGTTGATGATGCCGCCTACGCTTCCTACGCTGCTGCGCGGCACGATGAGTGACGGAATCGTCCAGCCTACGGGTGAGGCTGCGGAGAGGCCGCCGATTGAGATGCTGATCCAGATGAGGGCGCGAGCAGGGGTGTGGGCGTGGGCCGCGCCGAGGATGCCGAGACCGCAGGCGGTCCCGACGATGAGGGTGGTCTTGCGGACGCGGTTGGCGTTCCAGCCGCGGCGGATGAGCTCGTCAACCAGCCAGCCGCCGATGATCAGGTCGGTTGCGGTGGCGAAGAGCCAGGGGACTCCGGTGAAGAGGAAGGAGTGCAGGAGATCGATGTGGAGGGCTGAGTAGAGGTAGCTCGGTAGCCAGGTTAGCAGCAGATAAAACACGTAGTTGTAGGAGCCGAAGCCCAGGGCGAGGCCAATCACTTTGCGCCGTCCGAGGAGATGAGGCAGGGGGAGGGGATCGGATTTTTCTTCGAGCGGAGCGTCGGTGGGTTCGGAGATGTAGGCGCGCTCGGATTCGCTGAGTTGCGTGTCTTCGGCTGGGTCGCGGTAGATCTTCCAAAAGAGAAGGAAGTAAAGGAAGCTGATGATTCCCGTGGCGGCGAAGCTCCAGCGCCAGCCGACTTTGAGCAGCAGAACGCCGAGCAGGGGGACGCCGATGCCCGAGGCAAATTTGGCGGCGGAGTCGAAGATGGAGGTGGGGAAACTGCGCTCGTTCGCGGGGAACCATTGCCCGATGGCTTTGGCGTTGGCAGGGAAGGTCGGAGCTTCGCCGATGCCTAGGAGGAAGCGAGCGGCGAAGAATCCTTTGATGCTGGGCGTGAGGGCTGCGGCGAAGCTGGCGGCGCTCCACAGCAGCGTACTGGCGCGACCGACGCGACGGATGCCGAGCCTGTCGAGAAGGACGCCGACGGGTGGCTGACAGACTGCGTAAGTCCAGTTATAGGCGCCGGAGAGATAGCCGAAGGTGACTGCGGAGATGCCAAAGGTCTCGTTGAGGGCTTGATGGGAGACGGAGAGATTGACGCGGTCGAAGTAGTTGACCAGGACGCCAAGGCCGAGCAGCCAGGCGATGCGCCAGCGGCGTCGTGGGATTGGATGCGGTGGAGGGGGCAGCGTGTCGGTTGAGGTCACGTTGTTTTGGGGCTCAGGCTGCTCGACAAAGGTGCCGCCCGCGCATGCCAATGCTACATGAGGCTGGGGCGATGGCTGGCGCAGGTATCGGCAGAGTAGCAGCGTAAATGTTTGTTTACACGTTTGAGCTGCATTTTGTTATTTTTGGGGGGATGCGATCTTCTACTCCTCGAACGCTGGCGGCTAAACCAGAGACTAAGCGATACTACCCAACTCCCGCGCTGGAGAAGGGGCTGGATATTCTGGAGCTGTTTGCCGGTACACCTGAAGGCCTTACGGTTAGCGAGGTTGCGCGACGGCTGAATCGGACGATGTCGGAGATCTTCCGCATGCTGCTGTGCCTGGAGCAGCGGGGATACCTTGCCCAGTCCGCCAATAAGGACCGCTACCATTTGACGCTGCGACTCTTCCGGCTGGGGCAGGAGCATCCGCCGACAAAGCGCATGGTCACGGAGGCACTGCCAATCATGCACTGGCTGGCACATGAGCTGCGGCAGTCGTGCCATCTGGGTGTGCTGGACGGCGGCCATGTGGTGATTCTGGCGCAGGTCGATTCGCCTGAGTCCACGGGGTTTTATGTGAAGGTGGGGTCGAAGGTTGACCTGATGCATGCCGCGACCGGCCACGTGATTCTGGCTCACCAGTCCGAGGATGTGCGTGAGCGGGCCATCCAGGAGTGGTCGCAGGAAGCGAAGAAGAAGAAGCCGGCTGATCTGGATGATCATCTGGCGAAGATTCGCGTGCGCGGATACGAGCGGCGCGCCAGCTATGAGGTGACCGGCGTGATGAATATCAGCTTCCCTGTTCTGAACTCGCAGGGGACTGCCGTCGCTGGCCTGACGGTTCCTTATGTGAAGCGCATTGAGGACACCATTGGCGTGCAGGAGGTGGCCGCTGCGCTGCGGAAGGCGAGTCAGCAGATCTCGGAGGCTCTGGGCGCGCTGCCGCCGCTTGAAGATCAATCGACGCCAAAGAAGCGTGTGGCGAAGGCCAAAAAATAGGTCCCGCCGGAGTGGTGACTCGACGGGACTGGAGGTTACGGGTACTAACTACACTGTCCGGGGCTTGTTGATGCGCACGTAGTCGGTATTCTGCTTGGGCTCGGAGTCGCACTCGAGCGCGATAGTGGTGATGGGTGAATCGGGCGCGTGGGTGGGAAGGCCTGTGATGTGGACGCGAAAGTTATCCTGCGTGAACTTGACCGGCTGTTTGCTCTTGAGAAAATATGCGGACTTTACTTTTGCCGTCAGGCCGGAGATGGCGACGTCTTCGCCGGGCCAGAAGTGCACGTGCATGTAGAGGGTGTTGCCAGTGCGGGTGAAGCTAGCGTAGTTGGCGCGACGGGGCTGGCAGAGATCGGACTTGTAGATGGTCTCGCCGTTGGTGTCCATCCATTGGCCGACTTCGGTGAGAACGCGAACAGACTCTTCGGGGATAGAGCCATCGCCGCGTGGGCCGATGTTGAGCAGGTAATTGCCGCCGTCACGGACGCAGGTGATGAGGTTGCGAATGATCGTGCGGGAGGTCTTCCAGTTGTCGTCGGCGCGCTGGTAGCCCCAGGAGTCGTTGAGGGTCATGCAGCTCTCCCAGGCGCGGCCGCCGGCCTCGGCGACGATCTTCTGCTCGGGTGTGGAGAAGTCTCCGGGGAGCTTGTTGCGGTTGTTGACGATGATGTCGGGCTGGAGCTCGAAGACCATCTTGTTCATGCGCTCGGACTCCCATCCCTTAGCGTCAAGGGGCCAGGAGACGTCGTACCAGAGGACGTCGATCTTGCCGTAGTTGGTTAGAAGCTCGCGGATGAGGCCGTGGGTGTACTCGACGAAGCGCTTGCGGGCCTCCTCGTCGTGGGCGCAGAGGGCGCCGTCGGGGTGATGCCAATCCATGAGGGAGTAGTAAAAGCCTACGCGGAGGCCTTCGGCTCGGGCGGCGTCGACGTACTCGCGGACGAGATCGCGGCCGGGGCCTTGCTTGGCAGCGCAGTAGTCGGTGAGCTTGGAGTCCCAGTTGCAGAAGCCCTCGTGGTGCTTGGTGGTCATGACCATGTACTTCATGCCAGCAGCTTTGGCCAGCTTGGCCCATGCGCGCGCAGAGTGGGGCTTAGGATTGAACTCTTTGGCGAGCTGGAGGTAGTCCTGCATGGGGATGGCCTGGGTCTCCATGGCCCACTCGTGGCGACCGTATTGGCTGTAGACGCCGAAGTGGATGAACATGCCGAATTTGGCGGCGTGCCACCACTGCATGCGGCGGATCTGATCCGCGGTCGGAGGAGGTGAGTTGGGATCCGGCGCGGCGGGCGGCGGAGTTGGCGGGACCGGGGCCTGCGCGTTTGCTCCTATAGCGAGAGAGGCCAGAGATGCGCCAGTGCCCAACAACATGTTTCGTCGATTTACCTTGAAAGCGTCCATTGATCCTTGATTCCCGCCTTTTGCCTGAGTTGTAAGGTTGCACCGCAAGCCGTCTTACGGCAGCATGAGCGTTTTTATCGATCAACAAACACGATTGTCAAGAATAAAAACAATATTTCATATAGCAAAAATTGATACCAGGGATTTGCTCTATTGAATGAGCGGCTTGTGCCCGACAATCCATAGGTTTGACTTTTCGATTGAAAGACGACCGGCGAAATAAGAGCTAAAAGGGGTTCCCTGAGAGTCCCCCCCTCTCATTTCTTTTCTATTCTCTTTTCATTGACAAATATTATCTTCCACGAATAGAAATACCATGGTTAACTCAAGACGGGCCTGTTTCTCGCAGCCTCAACTGTACCTGCTTTTTAGATACCACCCGAAAGGTGCATGACTCGAAGTGAATGAAACTGTTGTTACAAGTGTGAGAGTCGTCGATCTGCGTTTTCCTACTTCCCGGGAAAGCATCGGGTCTGATGCGGTCAATAAAGACCCCGACTACTCGGCCGCTTACTGCATCCTCGAGACGAACACGGGGCATCAAGGCCACGGCCTGACCTTTACGCTTGGTCGGGGCACGGAGCTTTGCGTCCTTGCGCTTGAATATCTGGCGCGCTTTGTGAAGGGTCGGACGCTTGATTCGCTGACCGCCGATATGGCCGGGTTTTGTCGCCAGTTGACCGATGAGAGCCAGTTTCGCTGGCTTGGTCCGGAGAAGGGCGTCATTCAATTGGCGACCGGAGCGCTGATCAACGCGGTGTGGGATTTGGATGCGCGAGTTGAAAAGAAGCCGTTGTGGAGGCTGCTGTCGGATCTCGAGCCGGAGCAGGTACTTTCGGCGGTCGAGTTTCGCTATATCGACGATGCGCTTTCGCGCGGCGAGGCACGAGAGATTCTGGAAGAGGCCCGGCGCGGCAACGCCGAACGCATGGAGTTGCTGGAGCGCGATGGCTATCCTGCTTACACGACCTCGGTCGGGTGGTATGGGTTTAGCGACGAAAAGATTCGGACGCTTTGTCACCGGGCGCTGGCCGACGGCTGGACCAATTTCAAACTTAAGGTGGGGGGTGACCCAGCGAACGATCTTCGCCGCGGCAGACTGGTGCGCGAGGAGATTGGCTGGGAGAACAAGCTGATGGTCGATGCCAACCAGAAGTGGGGCGTAGAAGAGGCAATTCTGCGGACGCGCGAGTTGGCCGAGTTGGAGCCGTGGTGGATGGAGGAGCCGACCAGCCCGGACGATATCCTGGGGCACGCTCGCATTCGCTTCGAGGTTCCTGAGGTACGCGTCGCAACGGGAGAGCACTGCCACAGTCGCGTAATGTTCAAGCAGTTCCTGCAGGCCAACGCCATCGATGTCTGCCAGATCGATAGCTGCCGCGTCGCGGGGGTCAACGAGAATCTCGCGATCCTTCTACTTGCGGCAAAGTTCAAGGTGCCGGTCTGTCCTCATGCCGGTGGTGTGGGGCTGTGCGAGTACGTACAGCATCTTTCAGCGTTCGATTATCTGTGCGTGTCGGGGAGCATGGAAGACCGTGTTATCGAATATGTCGACCACCTGCATGAACACTTTGTGGAGCCAGTCAGGATTCGACGCGGCCGCTATCTGATGCCGGAGGCGCCGGGATACAGCATCGAGATACGGCAGGAATCGCTGGAGCGGTATCGCTACCCCGATGGCGATGCGTGGCGTGATGAGTCGGCTGTCGGCGCGATTGTAATGGTTGGAAAATAGAGAGAGTAACGATTGAGTCCATCAAGAGTTTCAAGCTATGTCTTGCAGTCGTCTGTAGTGGCAGCCGCTGCGGTCTTCTTTACCGTTACGGTGGGAGCAAAGCCGGCGCCCGCTGCGCATAGCGAGTGGGTCTACTTTGACCACTCGGGGAAGCTGGCTTATCGACAGTTCAAGGCCGGCGACCGGATCATGGACTTTTCGTACGCGGGCTATATGGGCGGCGGGGTTGCTCTGCCGATGTTGCCAGTGAAGAAGACGGTGGCTCCCTCAGGTGACGATGACAGCGCGGCGATTCAGGGGGCAATTGATGAGGTTTCCGCACTGCCGCTGGTGAATGGAATACGTGGGGCTGTCTTGCTTGCTCCGGGACGGTTTCATTGCAAGGCTACGCTGAAGATCAACGCGAGTGGCGTGGTGTTGCGGGGCAGCGGATCGGGCGAAGCGGACACGGTGATTGAGATGACAGGAGATCCGCATCTTGCAGTTTTGATTGCCGGTGAGAGCACGATCAAGCCTGTGGGCGAGGCGACTACGATCGCGGACGATTACGTTCCTTCTGGAGCGATGACGCTCAACGTGAAGGATGCCTCGGGCTTCAAAGTGGGCGACATGGTGCAGATCGTTCGGCCAGTCACGCCGGAGTGGGTGCACCTGATGGGCATGGACACGCTGGTTCGTGCCGGGAAGAAACAGACGTGGGTGTCGGATGAATTGAAGACGGAGCGCATGATCGTCGCCATCAAGGGCAAGAGGCTGGAGTTCGATGTGCCGTTGGCTGACTCGTATGATGCGAAGTATCTAGGGGCGGACGGGGCTACGGTTGTGAAGGTAGAGCACACCGGACAGATTGAACAGGTGGGGGTAGAGAACTTCAGACTGGTTGCCCCGGCGAGGAAAGTCACGCTGAACGACAAGCACTTCAACGGGGTGGAGTTGAAGAGCATGAAGGACGGATGGGTCAGCAATCTTCGCATCCTCAATACGACTGGACCGGTGAATCTGGATCACAACACTCGACGGGTTACGGTGGTGAAGGTAGATGTGACGCAGAGCATCGCGTTGATTGGAGCGGCGAAGTCGGCGGACTTTTCTGTCGATGGGACGCAGATTCTGATCGACCGCTGCAGTGCAGACGAGAACAACGTCTTCTATATCGCCACGGGCGCGAGGGAGCAGGGGCCGAATGTGGTACTTCACTGCGTTTTTCATGGCGATGGGCATGTACAGCCGCATCAGCGCTGGTCTACGGGGCTTCTGATCGATAGCAATGAGGTGCCTGAGGGTGGGATCGACCTGATGAATCGCGGGTCGATGGGGTCTGGACATGGATGGACGATGGGGTGGGGCGTGGCGTGGAACAACGTCGCGAAATCGTATGTGATCCAGATGCCTCCAGGTGCAGCGAACTGGGGGATCGGGAATCGCGGCGAGCAGGCGCTGGGCAAGTTGCCGACGTTTGATCCGGGGCCAGAGCTGCCGATGCTGCCTCAGGGGATCATCGAATCGCAGGAGAAGCCTGTTGCTCCGGCGAGTCTATATCTCGAGCAGTTGAAGGAACGGCTAGGACCACAGGCGATTAAGAATATCGGCTATTGACCGTAGCTCCAGCTATGCCTCAGACCCTGACATTGGCTGTCCAGCTTGCTCGCTTCAACAAGGAAAAGGGACGGGCCGAAGCCCATCCCTGAGGAAAGTGGAAATCGTAGCGTTTTAGAACTGGATTTTCGCCGCGAATTGCAGGATGCGTGCTGCGTTTCCATATGCCAATGTGCTGATCTGACCGAAGGTCGCTGGCGTGGTCACGCTTGACGCCGGGCTGCCAAGGACGGGGTGGTTTAGCACATTGAATGCTTCCACATCGATCTTCAGGGCGAGGGACTCTCTGATCGGAAACAGCCGGTGAACGGATGTGTCCAAATTCCAGAACGTCGGCGCCTGCATGAAGTTGCGCGGCGCGTTCCCCAACGTGCCGCCTTTGGGAGTCGCAAAAGCGCAGGGATTGAACCACTGATATCGAGTTCGCGTTGGGCCGGCGGGCGGAACGCAGGTTGGATTCCCCGCCACGGGGCCGCTTTGGAAGGGATCGCCAACCAGATCGGCCCTTTCGTACGTGCCGGCGTTCCCTGTATTAGCAAGATCTCCTGCCGCTGAGATATTGAGGGTCTGACCGGAACGTCCAGACAAGATTCCGTTCACCTGCCAGTTGCCGATGATTAGATCGGCAACCCGATTTCCGGTTTCGAAAGCCTTACCCCTGCCAAAAGGAAGTTCGTAGAGAACGTTGGCGGTGAGAATCTGCGGAATGCTGAAGCTCGCAGGACCGCGGCTGCCCTTCGGATTGTAGGGATCTTCAGGAACCCCGCCTTCCACGCCGAAATAACCGTCGCCACCTTCATCCAGCGTCTTGCTCCACGTATAGGCAACCGTGTAGCCGAAGCCCGAGACGAATGACCGTACGAGGGACGCCTGCAACGCGTTGTAGGACGCGCTTGCAGCGTTATGATCCCATGATTTTTGCGGGACAGTGTACGGATACGGCTGCCCCGTGGTGCCCGCTGTCTGCCGGGCAGCGAAGGAGGCTGCGACGGCTGGAGTACCGGTGTTGTAGTAGCCGCCAACGTCCATACGATGCGATGCCGAGCCGACATAGTTCAGAGAGAAGATCGTACGGTTGCCGAACTGCTGTTCGATGCCGAGGTTGTACTGCTCGGAGTAGGGATTTTTCCAGCGCGGGTCCACCATGTAGTTCACGTTGGAAGATCCGAAGGGGGTTGCAGCAGGCAGGTTACCGCCGTTATCGGCGAAGGGGTTCTGTGCCGAAGTGTAGGGGGTGCCAGGTGTGTTGGTATTGTTGATTTGCAAAGTGCCAGTGTCAGGCCAGGAGCCCTGGTAGTTCTGCGTCATCTGGATGATGGCCGCCCAGTTGTCATAGGTCATGCCGAAACCGCCGCGGATGGACAGCTTGTCATTTGCACGATAAGCAAAGCCCACGCGAGGACCGATGTTGTCCTTGCTGCCATGGAGTATTTTCCCGCCTGAAGCAACGCGTACGTGTGCCGGAAGGGTTGAGCTGGGCAGGCACGGCGCGTGCCCACGATCACTGCAGAGCGGCGGCAACTGCTGAAGGATGTAATCGCCGGTGTTGAAATCGAAGTCGCCAGTCTCGATGCTGCCCTGCAACCCTACCGAGGCGGGCGTACCGTAGGCGGGGATAACGCTGCGGTCATAGCGGGCGCCGTAGTTGACCGTCAGGTTACGCGTCAACTTCCAGCTATCCTGCATATAAATGCTGCCGATCCCACCAGGACGCTCGGAGAGTAGGACGTTGCGCTTGTTCTCTGAGTTGGGATAGTCGAGCAGGAAGTCTGCCAGCCCGAAGCCGGACTGCGCAGTGATCTGTGCCGCGGTGATTGCAGCAGGCGAGCCGGGATTTGCGCCAGCCTTTCCAGGAACAGCGCCGAAGTTTCCCGTGGAGGCGCCGGAGAATGTAACTGTACCCTGACGCAGCTCCGCGGTGTAGTTGACCTGATCCCAGCCGCCGCCAGCCTGGAGTTGGTGGTTGCCGATGGTCTTCATGACACTGCCTGACCACTCGTGGATGCTGGACAGATTCGGTGAAGGACTGTTGACCTCGCCCCCGTTGAAGCCGCCTGTTACCGTTTGCGTAATTAATACAGCAGCTCCTCCGACGAAGGAGTTGCACATATCGGTGGAGCATCCGTAGGTCTGCCACAGGTTGTGGTTATTGAACTGAGTGAGGACGTTGTCCTCGACATGCGTCTTGCCATATTGCACCTGCATGCTGGTGGTCGGATTGAAGACATGCATCCAGCTCACACCGTACTGCTGAGCGGGAATCTGAGTAGAAGTGAAAAGGGTGGGAAGCGAGCTCGGGGCGTTTTGATACCACTGGATACCGGCATAACGGAAAAAGATGAAATCTTTTGTGCCGATGTGCTGATCAATTCGGCCCGTGTAGTTGTACACGAGCTGCCGGGTAGGATCGGTAATTTGAAAATTGCTGGTCGTGGAAGGGATTCCAGGAATAGTGATCGGCGTCGCTGATCCGAATACTGCCTTGATGAACGCCAGCGAGTAGGGGTTCATCTTGGAGAGTGGGATCTGATTACCCAGAAAACCTGGGCGGCCTGGGGTTGCGGCGTTATTTGCGACAGTCGGATCGTATAACTGGCACGGGAATGATTCGACCTTAGCGTCGCCTGCAAAGCATGTACCGCTTTTTGTCACACCTGTCGTTGCGCTGCTAAAGTCTCCGTTGATTTGAGCTTGAGTGGGAATAAGGATATTCGTCGATCCCGCTTTGGAGTAATGTGTTCCCTCTGCGCCGATTTCAAAGAAGGTCTTGTCCCGGCCGTTGTACAGGTGAGGAATCCTCACCGGCCCACCCATCTGACCGCCAAACGTATTCAAGTGATAGGAGGTCGGCGCTGAGATGTAGGGCGTCGCGTCAAACCCATTGTTACGTAGGAACCACCATCCGGAGCCGTGGTAGGAGTTTGTGCCGGATTTGCTAATGATGTTGACCACACCGCCCAACGATCCGCCGTACTGAGAGTCGTTGTGGGAGTTGATCTTGAATTCCTGGACGGTATCGATAATGGGCGGGACAGCGTAGGTGTTATACCAAGCCTGGTTGTCGTTTATGCCGTCGACGAGATAGATCGTGGACCGGTTGCCAGCGCCGTTGATCGAGGGGAAGGAATAACTCGTCGTGCTGGCAGCAGTAACGGCGGTGTTGCTGGCGCCGGAGTTCTGGCCAGAACTGATGGGCGTCACACCGGGAGTCAGGGTAAGCAGTTGCGTGAAGTTGCGACCGTTCAACGGGAGATCGGTGACTGCTTTTTGGCCGATCACCATTCCGAGCTGCGCGGTGGAGCTTTCCACCTGGGTGCCGGCCGCTTCCACCGTAACGGACTGCGATGTCTCGCCGATCCGGAGTGCCGCGTTGATCGTGACAGCCTGAGCTACTGAGACCTCAAAGGCTGCGATGGCTTCGGTCTGGAAGCTCTTCGCCGAAAACGTAAGGGTATATCTGGCTGGCGGAACGCTCGTGAAGAAGTAATCTCCGGCGGCATTGGAGACAGTGACGCGTTCGACGTTGGTGTCCACATTTTTCAGAACGACCCTCACACCGGCGACGACGGCCTGGACGGGATCGGTGACTACGCCGTTGACTGAGGAAGAAGAGCTTTGAGAGAAGGCCGGTATGGTGAGGCCAGCGATTCCCGCAAGCACCATACTTACGATCATCGCCGCTCTGATGGCGGTTTTATTTTGAAACATCCGAAGGACTCGCATGACTGGCTCCTGAGTTGGGTACAGCAAAAACCTGGAAAGGTTGACGCCGCGAATCCTATAAATGCAGAGATTCTGTTGTCAAGAAATCTTTTACTAATTGCTTTTACTTTTTATTGTTGAAATTGATCCACTCAACACAGAAAATCACTAATTATCAGCAAAGACAAGTGCATTTCATCCGCAAAGTTCGATTTTCGCGGGCAACACCTTTTCAAGATGTGGCCAAATTGTATACGTTTGCATTTATTGGCCTCGACGGATGTGAAAATTTGTCGCGATAGCGACTACCTCAAGACTTCGTCTAGATACAGTTCCACCTGATGGGCCCACATCTGGCCATGCAGCTTCAGGCCTGCATCGTTGAGGTGAGTGCCCTTGCCGTTATTCTGCCGGTACGCGGCGGTGAGAGTGTCCGTGTCGGGACCTTGCAACGCGATGCCGGCTTGCCAGAGACTACGTTGCGACTCGCGGATGGCCGGAGTAGATGTGTCTTCAGGCGTGTGATAGCTGGCCTGGGCGACGAACCACGGGATGTCCCAGCCGGCTTGCTTACGAGTGGTAAGAATGACGTGCTCGAGCATACGGCGGTACGTCTCGCCGGAGATTTCGTGCTCCGGCGGCTGATGGGAGTCCGACTCGCCCTGATGCCAGAGAATGGCGCGAAAGCCATGTGGGCCGAGTTGATGTATGCGCGCCATCATTCCGTTGAATAAAGTGCCATCGCTGGTAAGGCTGCCGTCGTTACCCTTGAGGATGTACTTCGTCATGGTCGGCATCACTTCGACACGTTCGCCTGTCGGCAGCCATTGACGCACGCTGGTAGAGCCGTGGCCGACGGAGGCGATTCCAATAGGCACGTGATATTTGCGGTAGAGTGCATCGCCAAAGGACGGGGCGAAGCTGCCCTTTTTGCTATCGTCCTGTGTTCCGGGCTGAGGGTCATTGGCGAGCCTCCACGCCTCTCCGCTGAAGGTTGTCACCATGCCGGTTTCGGTTGTCTGGGGGACTTCGCCGTAGTTGGTCGAGTTAGATTGGCCGGAGATGAGGAAGACTTCTCCGACGCCTACGTGCGGCACTGTCAGCTCAGCAACGGTCCGTGACTTGCGCAGCAACTTCACCTCAACGGTGTAAAAACCGCCCGCTGGAGTTGGGGTATCGGATCGAAAGTCTCCTGTTGTGCTATCGAAGGTGAGGCGCTTCCATTTCGATGGGAGAGATTGGCCGACGATGCGGGCTTCGACACGATCCGCAGGGACACTGGCGCGACCGCGGATCAAGATGGTCCCTTGCTGTCGGCTTTGACGCTGGAAGACCTGATAGTCGAGAGGAGATGACAAGGTCGCGAGCGTTGTCTGAGCCGGGAGTCGCAGTGTTGCGAGGAGGAGAAGCAAGATGTACAGATTTAGCTTCGTTGCAAAACACGAACGGAAGACGATCATCGGGATACGGGTCTCTTCTCGCCGGTTGCGAGGATTTTCCGATAGTACTGTACACATCCAGCAATGAATCTTTGTCGAAAGATCGCTCTGCTGATCCGGTGTAGCATGGTGCTGTTCATTTCAAGGGCTCCGGTGCGACTTTGGCAATCAGTTATATGAGAGGGTATTGCAATGAAGAACATCATCTTTTGTGCAGACGGAACGTGGAATCATCCTAAGGAGGCCAATACGGTCTCTGTGACGGATACGAACGTGTACAAGCTGTACAAAGCGCTGCCCA